>Ga0326728_10000103_pt1 | contig 342429 bp, 286 predicted proteins | sample MB3enrmetagenome_FD_207602 | JGI IMG/M metagenome (GOLD analysis project Ga0326728, IMG submission 207602) | Lab enriched peat soil microbial communities from McLean, Ithaca, NY, United States - MB31MN | ecosystem: Environmental > Terrestrial > Soil > Wetlands > Peat | place: USA: New York...
TTTGATAGGCGTTGTGCGCCGTCTTTCGGACCGTTCTCATCCACTCTAGGCTAACTGATATGGTAACCTCGCGGCAAGCCGCGAGGAATTAAGCAAGTTAACCTCAAACAAAAAAGGAGCTGCCATTATCAGTTAATTTCCTTTGTCCACGACGGGTCCCGGTCGTGGACAAACCTAAATGACCGGTTTCAATATTTCTTTATTTCTAATGACCTATATTCATTTGAAGGTCGCTATTTCAGCTTGGGTTTGATACTCCACTAAAGTACCGGCAATTCCCTGTGCGATTTGATCCGCCTCTTTCTTTTCCTCATTCGCCAATTTCCACTGGTACTCCGCGCCAGAAGGTTCCGAAAAGGGGTAGAATTTTACTCCCTTGACTAAAAATTCTTTCTTTTGATTTGAATACGAAATTTCGGTTTCATAGTAGCCCTCGTTTTCATATCGAACAGACTTTGCTTTCATCGTTTTGATATCAAAATGGAAAATCGGCAAATCGGTCAATTTTTTCATCACGCTATTTTTCAATGAAAAGGAGAAAGCGCCCCCTGAATTATCCAAATTGCCCTCGCCGCCGTCCCCACGGTCGTCAACGACGAGCCACCCATATCCAGTGAGGGTTTCATCTTTTATCAAAAGATGGTCCGCAAACCTTACCGGAAGTGGATAAAGGCTTGCTTTATCTTTTTCCGTATCGTAAACACTTAAGGAGCCGCTCAATATATAAAGCTTATTTCCAACCGCCAGAATATCCCCTCGCCCGTCCTTTGGCCCCGGCCCGAAGGATGTATTTTGGATTTTGTGGTTGTCCAGGAAAAATAAACCTTCGCTGTTTAAAAAATATATTATTTTATTCACTTTAGCGTAGTGGATCGGGAACAAGGGCCAGGTCACATAATAGGTTGTTTCGCGGGAATTTAGGTTTAGGCACAATATTTTGGATAGATCGAAATCCCAAAACCAGGCATGCTTTCGGAAGATGATGAATTTATCAAGGTAACTGCCGACCGGCAGGTTATATTTTTTCCCGGTTGTCGAATTGGACAATTCATAAGATAAAACATCCGTTTCTTGACTGTTGGCAACTGGTTTCAGGTGCCAAATCGAGGTCACGCCCTGGTCCGATTGGAAAGGGCAAATATCTTCTTTGTTTCTGGAAGACGAATTGTATTTTTCTGGAAAAGGGCCCGGTGGGGCAAATACTTTGAAATCCCAAGTCTTTTGAACCGTGTCGTAGATCTTTTCGCCATGGGTGGTTTCAAAAATAACTTTTGTCCCCTCGCCACGGATGCCGGTAATTTGGTTTTGATCCACGAAAGGATAGGCTGGCGCGCCAAAAAGCGGTGTCACGATCAGGAATAAAAAAAGGAATGAGAATTTCAAAATTATAAAACCCCCAAATAGAGATAACTTTTCAATTCCGTTAATCCAATCAATTTTAAGTATCCACGACGGGTCCTCGTCGTGGACAAGAGAATCTCAGAATTTTATAGGATGTTGTTCTAACCATACATTTGATTGCAAAATGGTTTCCTTGTCCAACGCATCATGATCTCCTTTAATCACTTTAATAACTTTCTTAAAAATATTTTTTTCTTGTTCTTGCAATTCGTCATATCCCCAATAAAGCCCTACCAAGTGTTCAATACCATGGGAATTACCAACATATCTCCCTTTTGTGGTCTGATTATGAATGTCCGCCGGATAAAACACTTCCCGCATCATATTTCCAAGACCTTTTTTCGGAGATACAGAACCATCCGCTATCGATTCAATGTGATAGCGGAGCATTAAAGAAATGCAATTCTCACGTTTTGGCATTGTGAGCCCAAGTTCCTGAATGGATGACTCAAAAAGGGACTTTTGTTCGAACGGGTTTTTGGCGGTTGTTAATTCAGCCAACGAGGGGGAAGAAAGACCTTGGTCGAATGCGCGGGAGGCGGCTTGAGAAAGTTCTGTACCCTCCGCAATTCCATATACATGACGTGCCGCCATATAAAGTAATTCTTTAGATTCTTTTTTCAAAATACCTCCTCATACAGGAGAGACAAATTGGCACTTTTCATTGTCCATGCCGGGTCCCCGTCGTGGACAACCTTTTACAATTTGAAAACTCCACCACACTGTTAAATTCAATTAATGGGATTCATCGTTGCCAGTCGGCCAACCTCTTAAGGTCAAATGCTCAATCATTTTTTTATTGGCTGGATCCCTGTGTTCATCAAGATATATTTCGTGAAAGAGGTAGACGGTTTTATTGGTAGTTTCCCAATAACAATAGGGTTCGCCTTGATCGCTTCGTTTCAATACAAATTTTCCAAAAGTTTTTTTCATGATCATCAAAATCGCGTCCCGATAATCGCCCGCAAAATCGATATCGACATCATTACCGCTTGTTCCTATACCATCCATTTCATAGGTCACCTTTAGTATTTTTTGTGGGTCAAAGGCTTGACCAAGGTAATAAGAACTAATGATTGTGTCGGGGTTTAAAGGATTCAAATTCCAGTCCCCATCGTAAGGTATGGTGTACTTTGCCCTCTTTCCTTTAAGAGCTTTGAGTACCGAAGCGCCTGTCATTTGATTGATATTAAGACCAAAGATGGCGTCCTTTTTAGCGGCACTAGACGCATTTAGCGAAACTGGGTATATCTTATCGGCTGAAGAATGTTTTTCTAATTTCGACCATCCTTTCAAATACAAAGAAATATATTCCTCATGCCTGTTCGTATCAGGAGCGTTTTTATCAGTGGCAGGTACATCAATGACGCAAATTTCAGAGAACAAGTGATCGCTATTATTGTCAGTTATCCAGCAATAATACGTTTCCAGATCACTTCGGTTTGTTTGATAGTTCCCAAGTTTCTTGCTCAATTGATTTAAGAGCGGCTTAAGGTAATCCAATTTCATATCAACATCTATTTCAGTGCCAGTCGGTACATCAAATTCATACCTTACCCCTATAATTTCGCTTTCATTCAGGCCGTGGCCAATGAAGTAAGACGAAGTAATCCGTTCCGGATGGCCATAAATGGAAACAGCATCCGCATAGGGGTCCGAGGCTTCAAAGCTGACGCCTTTCTCCCCCATCTCTTTTACAACTTCCGCGCCTGTTAATTGATTAATGTCGAAACCAAACAGGTTGTCTTTTTTATGGTTAATGATCGTGTTGTTACAATAACCAAATGACACCATCATGAACACCATCAAGAAAAAGAATGTAGTACTCCTATAGATTCGTAACATTGACACCTCTTCGTTTCCGGCTGTTTTTATGTTCACGGCGGGGCCTAGTCGTGAACAAACCAACTGTTCAAATATTCTATCCCTCTCCCGTCACACCAGCTTCCAATTTCATGACACTAATTCGGTCTTAAATCTGGGCTTTCCCAATTAAGGGTTTGCCGCCGGGGAAGTTTCTGTGACTTTAACTATCCCGCCGTTCGCGGAGGGTCGGTCGTCGAAATCGATGATCAGGCCGACCGGTCTTTCGGAAATGAACTGTTTCTTATCGTTTTTTTCGCTTATGGTCGTCGCGACCCCTTCCACCAAATACTCACCCGATTCCTTATCCACCTTCAAGACTTTCGCCGGCTTGGAGGGCTGAAAGAACAGGGTCAGTTTTTGAGACCGTATCTCCCTTAACTTTTCCTTGGGATAGAATTCCTTGAAAAAGGCGTCGGTGTAATGGTCGTTCGTAAAGTCATCCAGGTATTTCAACTGGGTGGAGGGGGTGTCATAGGAAACCCCGTAGAAGTTCACGGCGAAAGCCATGGCGATGCCGGCGTCATTGGCCACCCTTCCCTTTAGCTCTTCTGGGACGACAACTTCACCTTTGGATATTGGCGCGCTCACCGCTTGGTTTTGGGTACTGATATTAGAACCAAGATTCGACGAATTCTGTCGCCCTTGGGCCAAAGGTCCAATGGGTGACTGTACTGGTTCGGGCAAGCTGGCATCGGTTGTCTTGAATAGGGTATCCCGGTAATTCCACAAAATCAGAGCCATCGCCACCCCGACCATCACCAGTCCTTTTTTGTACTTCGCCGCCCATACCCGGACCCCTTCAACGGCCCCATCGAGCCTTTGGCCGATGGACTGCCCTTTAAGGCTGGCCGCTTCTTTGACCGGAGTTACTTCTTCCGTGTCCAATTCAGGTTCCGCTATGGGCGATGTCTTTGGGGTTTTGTTCGGGTGTTTAAGTGGGTCAAACTCCCCGGCGGGATGGCCCGCGATCACCCAATCAACCAGGTTCTCAATGTGCCTGGTTTTAAACCGGCGGGAAATGATCACGTCCAGGATGGGGTGGAATGAACCTGGGAGACCATCGATCTTGCCGTTCAGACCAGCTAAGATCTTGGCGTTGTTGAAAGACAAAAGGTAAGGATATTTACCCTCGGCGGCTTGCTGGATCTTGTCTTCCGCCGCTTGGTCCAGGATGTCTTTGAGGGCGTATAGATGGGATACCGTTGGTCGTTGAAGGTCCAAAGCCTTAGCCAATTCCCCATGGGTGGCAGAGGGCGTTTTTTTGACCTGGGCCCGTAGATCGGTCAACTTGTCCAACCATTCCAAATTCTTCTGATTAGATTCGCTCATAGTGTTCTCCAATAGTTGATTCAAACCCGGGTAAATTAATATTGGCTCATTGTCGGGTATATGATTTTTGTCACCAGAAAACGGTATTAGTAATCACTTTTGTAACCGGTTTTCAGGGTTTGGTAACTGGTTACAGGGCTTGGTAACCGGTTTTGTAATCGGTTTTGGGGCTTTGGTAACTGGTTACAGGCCTCGGTAATCACTTTTGTAACCGGATTTCGGTGTTCGGTAACTGGTTACAGGACTTGGTAATCGGTTTTGTAACCGGTTTTCAGGGTTTGGTAACTGGTTACAGGGCTTGGTAACCGGTTTTGTAACCGGTTATTGGGGGTTGGTAACTGGTTACAGACCTTGGTAATCACTTTTGTAACCAGTTACCGGGGGTTTGTCCCCGTTGCACCGATATGAGCAGGAGAGATACCTTTCAGTACCTTAAAAGCAGGTCTAGCATCTTCCGGTCGAGGCCGTGGCCTTTGAAACCCTCATAGGCCACATCGGCCCGGTTGCTGTCCATCACCCCGAAATTACCCTTCAGGTTCCAGAGGGCCCAGCCCCAACCAGCCTCTTTCCAAAGCTGTAGCTGGTCCTCCATCCAGGCCAGGACCACCCCGTGGGGCGTCTTGTTATGGCACCCCCATTCCCCCACGACCACCCCCACCCCCTGGGCTTCCAGGGCTTTCCAGGGCTCGATGGTGTTCTTCCTCAGCCAGGCCTTGTCATAGACCACGCCCTCATGGCGCAAAGGCCAAGCCGGCGGGGGAAAATGGGCGGCGGGCGGGAACCAGGAAGCCTGATGGTGGCTGATCGGCATGGGCTGGTACCCCCTGGCCCCCTGGGCGACCTCGAAGGGAATAAGTTCCGGGACAGGCGTCGCCCCTGCGTCCAAACCATCCGCGATGATGAGCCTCCGCGGGTCTTCCGCCCGGATGGCCTCCACCAACACCTGGACCACTTTGGCGTAAGCGGCGCTATCCACCCCGTTGGGTTCGTTGAGAAGGTCGAAGCTCAATTCGTCGTTGGGGATGCCTTGGTAACGCCTGGCGAAAAAGGCCCAGTGCTTGGCGAAAACATCCTGGACTTCCCTTTCCGTCCAGAGGTCCCGGGATTCCTTGGGCAGGTTGATGCAATAGCCCGGCGCCCGGTGGACATTCAGGCAGATATGAAGCCCGTACTTCTTGCCCCAGCCCACCGCCCGGTCGATATCCTTGAAGATGGCCTCGTCGATGACGTTCCAGTCGCCGTTCTTGCTCCAGATACGGTAATCCATGGGCAAGCGGGCGAAGTTGAACCCCCAATCGGAGATGAGTTGGAACTCGTCCTCTTGGAAGCCTGGGTTGCTGTGCTGGAGGGAATAACGTCCCTGGAGATTGAACCCCCGCCATCGGGGCAGACGCGAATGGGTCGCCGGCGGCAGGGCCGCCCGGGGCTGGGTCATCGGAACCCGTCGGTCATTTGGACATCTGGGAGATGAGGTACTGGTTGATCTTTTCCAGGTCTTCCTGGTTGATGGCCATGGTCCGCACGCCCGCTCGGTGGATGACCCGGCCCATTTCCTTGAACGACTCGGTATGGACCACCTCAGCCAGGAACTTCAGCACCGACTTGTATTTGGGTAGATGCAGGCCGATCTCCACCACCCCGCCCATGGGGAAGGGCTGTTCGCCCACCAGCGCCAAACCGCCCATCGAGATGTCCTTGGTGACCGCGTGATAAAGGGAGGACGTCTTGGAAAGCTCGGGGAGCTGGTCCACCGTGGTGTTCTTGTAGTTGGTATTCTCCAATATCTTCTTGGAGTCCTTGGGGTCCACCAGGCGGTAGTCGGCCTTCAAGGTGGCGACGACACGCTCGAACTGACGTTTCTCGACCCAGCCTGATTTGGTAGCCATAAGTCCCCCGTTTCCTGAACCTCAACCTTTATTTATTTTAGGCGATAAAGGTTCTTTTCCATTTGGAATTTTGCCCCAATGCACAAAGCGAATGACCCGACTATGGCAGGAAAGACACCACCGACTTCGCGGACTATCATTCCCCCTTTGAAAAAGGGGGTTAGGGGGTATTAGACATTTCCGATCTGTACGACAAGGCTAACTCCCCCTTGATCCCCCTCTTTCATGCTGTTCCTCATATGAAATTAAAATAATGTGAACAGTATAGTGCTTTAGCACAGAGGGGGAAAACGCTGTGCCTCACAAGAATTGAATAAATCACAAGCGCTTTGTACATAGATATGTGGATTTTTGTGAGGAGATGGCAAAAAAAGCCCTGGTCTTACAGATACTTCAATATCTTGCCCAGGTCCCGTCCGGTCAATTCCACGTCAGCCAGGCCCTTGAGGAATCCGTCATGGTTCATGGCGATACGGAACCCGGCGATCTTGAAGACTTCCCGGTCCGACCGGCTGTCACCCACCGCGACCGTGCGGGAAAGGGGGACGCCATGTTCCCTCGCCAACTTCCTGAGGAAAAGCGCCTTCTCGTGTTCCTGATAAATTTTCATGCCCCGGCCCGTGATGACGCCTTTTTTGATCTCCAGGGTGGTTCCCCGGACCTGGTCGAAGCCGTAACGTTCCTGGAAGAACCTGGCCGAGAGCTCGTAACCCAGGGTGGAAAGCACCACGTAAAAGCCCCGCTTCTTCAGGGCCCGGACGGTCTTGCCGATATTGCGCATCTTGGGGATGGCCCCCAGGGCCTTTTCGATGTCCTTGAGCTTCCAACCCTTCATGCGGTCCGTGACCTGGCGGGCCAGGGTGAGATGGTCGGTCTTGTCCGCCAGCCATTCCAGTTCCAGCTTCCTGAAAAAAGTCTCCTCGCCCATCTTGCGGAAGATGAAGCGGGTGGTGGAAACCCCATAGGTAAGGGTCCCATCCAGGTCGAAAAGGATAAGGCGGTCAGGTTTGGTGGAAGGTTGGGTCATGGAGCGTTCCTTTGATCATTCCGCGCCGGGATCTCCGCTTTCCTTTTAGCGTCCAATTGAGCCAAATATAATTTAGCCGGCGTGAGGTCCAATGACGAACTAGCGGCCTTTTGAAAATATGGCCTGGCCTCATCGGATCTGCCTTCATCCATCAGCAAAACTCCCGCGGCAGTCAAGGCTTGAGGAAGCGGGTATCCCTTTTTCAGTCCCTCTTGGATGATCCCAAGGGCTTCCTGGTCGTTCCGGCAGGTCAATTTGGAAAAAAACAATTTTTCCATGACGCAGGACCCCAAAAAAGGGTCGCCCTCCGTCAAACTTCCGGCCTTGACCATGTCCCTGGCGATCAATCCCGGCTCGTCCCCTTTCAAGGCGTTCATGGCGCGGATCCGCAATCCATGGAAATAGTCCTCCAATTTGATCCATCGCCCCAAAGCCGGGCTGTTCTCCGGGGTGACCGGAATGATCCCCAAGGTCAACCCTCCATAACGCCAGAAGATATCCTCCCCCAGATCTACCCACCGAGCCTGGGGAAAACGCTTCTCCAAAAAAGGACGGTAATGGACATTCACGAACACCGCCGCCCACTTGGCTTCCGGCGCGGCGGAACCCAATTCCAGGCGATCGAAAGGTTGGACCGCGACATCCAGGGTTTCATCCCATAAATTGGGCCGCAAGTTCAAGAAAATGTCGCCGGGGCCTGACCGCGCGTTCTGGTCCCTCAAGACGCCGTAGGCTTTCGAAAAAACCTCCGCCTGCGGGGAATCGTTCATGAACATCCGGCTGAGATTCCTGGCGTCCAACGAGAAGGAAAGGATGAGGACCGCCCCCACGATCCACCACCTTCCTTGGTTCGGCAGCCGGGCGGCCAGCGTCACCGCGCCCAGAACAATGACCATCAAAAGCAACGGCAGGGTCTGTAAGACCCTAAAAACATCGAAATCCTTCGTGAGAAACCCTGGGAGGAATAACAACACCAAGCCTAAAACCAGCCAGCGGACGAAGGGTTCGCTTCTTCTTCTCCAGCATTCCAACAGGCCCAGGAAAAAGAAGGAACCCAGAAGGGGGTTCAGCATCCCGCCCCAAGCCGGGCCGTAACTGCCTCCCTGGTCCCTGCCCCAAAACAGACAACTCATATAGGAAAAAGAATTCAGGAAACGGGAGAGAGGTTCGTTCCCCCAATCGCCCAAAAGGAACTTTATATGGGCACCGTTCCCTTCCCTCAACGAAACCACCATAAAGAATCCAAGGAAAACAAAGACCGGGATCAAAAACATGATCTTCGATCCCCATTCCCCTGGATGTTTGGTGGCGATCCCGGATAAAACCGCGATCCCGGCCACCAGCGCCACCACTCCCCAGGGAATGGCGATGAAAAAACCGATCCCGACGGCCAAACCTAATAGCGCCGCCGCTTGTTTCCTCCGCTTTTCATCCCGTGCCTCGGCCCATTCCGCGAGGAGGAACAAGGTCAGGAATTCCCAGGCCATGAACAGGGTCAAACTTAAGCAAAAAAATCCAGCGTACAAGGGCCAAAGTCCCAACGCCGTGAACGAAAGGAAAAAGAAAGCGAACGAACCGGAAAATATCTTCCGGACCCCGAAAAAGGCCAGAAATAGACACACTAACCCGACAATGAATGGGACCAGACGCATGGTGAAAATCGAGGCTGGGACCAGCTTGAAAAACATGGCCAAGAGCCAATAAAAAACCGGGGGGATCTGAACCTGGCTGAAAAAAAAGCGCCACTCCCATCGACGGGAAAGATCCAGCGCGTAAGTGGCCCCAAGAGCGTCATCCAAAGCCGGCCATCGGTTCATAAGATCCTGAAGATAATAAACCCTTACCAGGATACCGATCAAAAGCACCACCCCAAGTGGCTTGGAAAAAGAGCCCCCGAGGAACTCTTCCCGATAGAAAGGGGTGCCATCGGCTTGGCGTTTTCTCGACTCGATCCCGGCCAGGATCAGTGGAAGTACCAGACCCATGAGGCCGATGGTCAGTTTTGGGATGAGCCCCAATGGGAAGTAGGACAAAAGGATGTTGGAGATCAGGAAAAGCAGGAAACAAAGCGAAGGGTTGAGACGGACCTGATCTTTAAATACCCGTGAAAAGGATGGGTTCATGCCTGGGATTCTAACATACTCCCATAGTTCCACCCATGTCCGCCGGCCCCCCAAAAAAAAGGGGCCAAGAAAGGATGGATTTTCTTAGCCCCTGTTTCAAACGAAGGTTTCAGCTCAGCCCATGTTCCCGATGACGGCGGTGGCGAACTCGGAGCACTTCACCTCTTTCGCCCCCTCGGTCAGGCGGGCGAAGTCGTAAGTGACGACCTTCTGCCCGATGGTCTTGTCCAGCGACTTCACGATGAGCTCGGCCGCCTCTTTCCAACCCATATACTCGAACATCATGACGCCCGACAGCACCACCGACCCCGGGTTCACCTTGTCCAGGTTGGCGTACTTGGGGGCCGTGCCGTGGGTCGCCTCGAAGATGGCGTGGCCCGAGACGTAGTTGATGTTGCCTCCGGGAGCGATGCCGATGCCCCCGACCTGGGCCGCCAGGGCGTCCGACAGGTAGTCGCCGTTCAGGTTTAGGGTCGCGATGACGTCGAACTCGTCCGGACGGGTCAGGACCTGCTGAAGGGTGATGTCGGCGATGGAGTCCTTGATGACCAGGCCGGCCCCGGGCTTGCCCTCGGGGATCTTGCACCACGGCCCGCCGTCCAGCTCCACCGCGCCGAATTCCTTCTTGGCCAGGGCGTAGCCCCAGTCGCGGAAAGCCCCTTCCGTGTACTTCATGATGTTGCCCTTGTGGACGAAATTGACGCTCTTGCGTTTCTCGCGGATGGCGTACTGGATGGCGGCCCGTACCAGCCGCTCGGTGCCTTCCCGCGAAACGGGCTTGATGCCGATGCCGGAGGTCTGGGGGAAACGGATCTTCTTGACCCCCATCTCCTTCTGGAGGAAGTCGATGATCTTTTTCGCCTCGGGCGATTCGGCGGCCCACTCGATGCCGGCGTAGATATCCTCGGTATTCTCCCGGAAGATCACCATGTCCACTTTTTCCGGGCGCTTGACCGGCGAGGGAACGCCCTGGAAATAACGGACCGGGCGCAGGCAGACGTAAAGGTCCAACAGCTGGCGCAGGGCCACGTTGAGGGAGCGGATGCCGCCTCCCACGGGGGTCGTCAGGGGGCCCTTGATGCCCACCAGGTATTCCTTGAAGGCCTCGACGGTGTCGTCGGGCAGCCAGTTCTGGAACTTGTCGAAGGCGGTCTGGCCCGCGAAAACCTCGAACCAGGATATCTTCCTTTTTCCGCCGTAGGCTTTCTGCACCGCCGCGTCGAATACGCGCACCGAGGCGCGCCAAATATCCGGGCCCGTCCCGTCGCCCTCGATGAAAGGCATGATCGGATGATCGGGTACTTTCAATATCCCATTCTGGATGGTGATCTTTTCGCCCGAGGGCGGTTTCACATTCTGGTAGGTGTATGACACGAGGCTCCCCTTTCAAACATAATTTCCCCTCCGCCCGGCGGGTCCTTTGGACCGGTCCCTGGAAATGTCCTGGATTTTAAAGAGCTTTTCAAAGGACAAGGGACTTGGAAAAGGACTGCGCCCGCTCAAAAAACAAGGAGCGGAAAGACTTCCATATAAGGACGCAGTTTAAAGCGGGGCTGGGGGAGCGTCAAGAAAGGGAATGGAAAATCTCAGCTTTCGGATGGGGAAATGTTACGGAAATCCTTCGGTTTCAAACCATACCGGCGCATCTTGCGCTGGAGGGTCTTGAGGCTCAACCCGGCGAGTTCGGAAGCGTCCTTCAAACAGCCTTTCGTTTTCGTCAGGGCGTCCACCAGGTAAGCCTGTTCCGTGATGTTCATCAGGTCGCCCAGCCTCGCGGTCTGGGGCGGGGTAATGGCGATATCCAGTTTTTCGATCTCAGGACCTGTCGCCAACAGGCAGGCCCGCTCGATCTGGGATTCCAGCTCCCGGATATTCCCCGGCCAGCCGTAGGTCATGAGCTGGCAAAGGGCTTCCTTCCCCAGTTTTTCCGCCGGGGAGCCGGTCAAGACCTTGAAGGTCTCGATGAAATGATGGGCGAGGAAGGGCAGGTCCTGGCGTCTTTCCCGAAGGGACGGGAGCCTCAAAAGATGGGAGGCGAAGCGGTTGTACAGGTCGAGCCGGAAAATTTCCTGCTGGACCATGCCGTACACATCCAGGGTGGTGGCGCCGATGACCCGGGGCCGGTCCTTGTCTCCCGAACCGGCGAGCTTGGAGGCCAGGGTCTTCTGCCCCGTCTCGCCCAGCCGGCAGATATCGTCCAGGTAGAGGGTTCCCCCCTGGGTTTTTTCCCAGGCCCCTCCCGCCCCGAACAAACTGTCCGAACTATCCCCGCTGGAACCGGCCACGCAATGGAAGATGCGGAAGGGTCCGTTGGCCCTGGGACTGCGCTGATGCAGGGCCTTGGCGAAGGATTTCTTGCCAGTCCCTTTCTCGCCCTGGAGAAGCACGGGATGATCCTCATCGGACCATTGGGCCATCTGGTCGAAGACCAGGCCGAAGGCCTTGTCGCGGCTGGAGATCTTGCCCGCGCTCTGGGGCAGGGGCGCGCCTTTGGATATCTGGGTGACATCCTTCACCACTTCCACCGCGTACTCGACTTTTTGGTTGGCGCCGAAGAGGGGAAAGACGGAGACCTGGAAATTGCGGGTGACGCCCTTCTGGGCGAAGGTGGTGTAGCTGACCAGTTCCTCGCCCCGCTCGAAGACCTTGGTCATGTTGCAGAAGACGCATCTTTCCTTGAAGCCGTAAAAGGATTGGTAGCAGGCCTTGCCCCGGACCTCGTTCAGGTCCATGTCCAGGTTCTTGCGGGACATCTCGTTGACGAAGACCACGCGGTATTGCGGATCGATGATCTTCACCGATTCGGGCATACCATCCAGGACGCTTCTCAGGAAGGGGGCTTTGGTATAAAGGGCGGGAGGGCGGAAACGCCGGGGGCTCATAGGACCCGGCACGCCCTCTCGCGGATTGGACGGCTCAATGTCGACCTCAGTTTTTGGAGATCGAGGACGGCTGGGTTCCCTGCGCCGGGGCGGCGTTCTCCGCCTTCTCGACGGCCGGGCCAGGAACGAAATGCTTCATGCGCTTCTTCATTTCCAACAGGTCCTTGCGGATGACCGTGAGCTTCTCGGCCAATTCCTGCTCCTCGCCGAAGACCTCGATGGCCTTTTCCAACAGCTTGAGGGATTCCTGCTGAAGGGCGGACTCGCCTTGGACGATGGCGGAAAAGTCATGGCCCGCGTTGTCCACGGCCCCATCCAGGGTCAGGGTGACCGGGATACCGGTCAGGTCGAATAGGGTCTTGACCAGGGTCTGGTAATGGCGTTGGGCCAGGGAAAGCATCTGCCAGACGGCCTTGATCGACTCCTCGTCGTCATGCCCCACATTGGAGGTGGCGGAAGCCAGGATCAAAACACGCTTGTAGGACACCTGGAGGATCTGGAAAAGGATCGCCGCTTTGCGAAGGGTGATCTTGCTGATGTGGGTCTTGTTATTGAGTAGGACCTTGACCTCGTTGAGCTTGGACTCGCATTGCTCGAGAAGCTCACGATTCGCCCTGGCGTCCCTGGGACTGATACGAAGGGCCCGGCTGGCGAGATGCTGCACGTTCTGGCTCAAATACTCGACCGTTTCGATAAGCTGGAACAACGAAAAATAGAAATTCATGACCTGCCTCCCCTAACTTTTAGACCTTACTTTTGAAGCATTGAAAGGCTTTGAATTGTAGGCTAAAAGCGATTGAGTGGAGTGTACCTCTTGTACCTGTCCAAGTACACAAAAAAATGCTGATATGCCGAGAAAACGTTGAAAAAAAAGGGTAAAATCGATGTTACAAATTACTACCAGGTATTCTTTATAACCTTAAAAACGGTCATTTTTGTCTTTTTAATGTCATAATTTTAACTATCATTTAACTCCAAATCTTTTCGTTTTAAATACCCGGTCTGGACTTGAAACCCAAACCCTTTCGAACGAATGATGGGCCACCAAAAAAAACGCGAGGTCGACCATGATCAAAGAAGGACAAAAAGCCCCGGACTTTATTTTGAACGACGACCAGGGGAAAAAAGTTTCCTTGAAGGACCTGAAGGGAAAAGAGATCGTGCTCTACTTCTATCCCAAGGACATGACCCCGGGATGCACCCAGGAAGCCTGCGACTTCCGCGATAACTGGGGAGCGGTCAAGAAGAAGGGCGCGGTAGTGCTGGGGGTCAGCGCCGACCCGGTGAAGAAGCACGAGGCCTTCAAGGAAAAATACGAACTTCCCTTCACGCTCCTTTCCGACGAGGACAAAGGGATGCTGAAGAAATACGGCGTCTGGAAGAAGAAAAAATTCATGGGGCGGGAATTCATGGGCATCGTCCGTACCACCCTGATCATCGGCAAGGATGGAAAGATCCGAAAGATATGGTCTCCCGTCAGTGTCAAAGACCACGTCAAGGAAGTACTTGAGAACTTGTAAAAAAAGAAAAGTTGGATTGGTTAACGGTGAGCGAGTGAAGCGAGTCGAATCCGTCGCCCGTCAGTGTCAAAGACCACGTCAAGGAAGTGCTGGAGAATCTCTAAAACCAAAAAGGCATTTAGCCACCGATTAACACAGATAAACACTGATATTGAATATTTTGATCAAAAGTATCGGCATGATACCGAGCTCTTATATTTTTTTCCGGGAGTTCATCCTGTGTCTCTGTGCCGATTAACCATAAAGAATCATTGAAATCGGTACTATACCGACCTCATATTCGATGTTTGGAATGTCGGCATGTGGTGAATTATTAGACGTTTCCTAATGAATCTCTTTTTGAACCCGACGGCGGGGATCCTGTAGGGGGATATAGTCGATCTCCACATCGCCGGTCACCGAACATTGGCAGGCCAGCCGATAATTACCCTTGGCCTGGGCCCTCTTCAAGGTCTGCGTTTCACGGTCCGAGGGTTCGGACAAGTTTTCCTGTCCCTTCAATACCTCGATGAGACAAGTGGTACACACCGCCCTCTCGCATCGGTACCGGATGGGCAGTTCGTAACGGAAAGTGGCGTCCACCAGGGTGTCGTCATGGTCCACCTGGCAGGACTGGCCCGTTCTGGGTAAATGGATGTTTATCTTTGGGTCCGGCTCGGCCATGGCCCCCCCTTTCGAGACCATGATAACCTTCACCATCCTAAAACCAACAGTTGAAATCCAAAAACCAGTTAAATGTTTTATTCCGGTAAGAATTTTCAACTGTTCTCCAGTTCACCCAAAGGGCCATTCATCATTTCGGGATTTTTTATTGGATTTTCTTGGTGCCCTTGCCCTTCGAGTGCCTCAGGGCCCTGAGTTTATCGAAGGGGTGGTTCAATCGCCGTTTTTAGGTTTATTGATAAAAGGCCATCAAGCCCGGTACAATGGTCCCATTCCATATCGAGGTGGCTATGGCCTTCCTGCGTTTCATCCATCTGTTCACGTTCGTCTTTTGGTACGGTACCCTGCTTTATTTCACCTTTGTCCAGGCGCCCATCCTTCACAAAAACTTGCCCCGCGAATTATTCGGCCTGGTCCAGAGCAAGCTCTTCCCCGCCTATTACCTCATCAGTTACATTTGCGGCGCCCTATTGGTCGTCACCTATCACCTGCTTCATCCCCTCAAGGATTATGTCAGCCAGGACTGCGTGAAGATCACGGCCCTTTGCTTGATGCTGATTTTCTCCCTCGGGCAGGGTCTTTGGATCGGCCCCCAAGTCGCGGCTCTTCGCCTTTCCCGACTGGCGGCCGAGGAAGCGAAGAACACGGCGAAGAAAGAAGCCTTAGCTCTCGAGTTCAGGAAAGCCCATGGGATCTCCAGTCTTTTGAATCTCCTCACCATCCTCTCGGGCTTGGTCTATCTGATCTATTTGGCCCAGGAAACCAGGTCCCATTCCTTCTTCCATGATCTTTTCCAATGAGGTTCGGGGCCTCCCCGGGAAATAACCGACCTTTCCTCGCGGTCCTATTCCTCCTTTCGCTCCCTTGCCTGTCCCGCGCCGTTGATTATCGGCAGGATTTCTACACCCAGATGGCCCGTCACGATAGGTCCGCCATGGATCGGACCCTGAAGGATTGGAAAAACAAGAGGCCGGATGATGTGGAATGGCTCATCGCGAATGGCCATTATTTCCACGAGAAAGCCCGGTTATCCCCTAAAAAAAACAAACCGATCGACCGGTCGGCCCAGGGGATCGTCCGAAGCCCTTCCTCGGACTTTCCCAAGGAGGAATTCAAATGGGACCCCAAATACCTGCGGCAGGCCGCCCAATCGTGGAATGAGGCCCTGGAACGGTCGCCTGAGAGACTGGACCTGTCTTTTTGCCTGGCCGACCTTTATCTGGAAGGGAACAATTACGAGGCCCTCTACGGGACATTGCAGAAGACCCTGCAATACGCCGAAAAAAACCAGGCCAAGCTCCGTTGGACCAACGGAACGGACCTGACCGAACCGCCGTCGGCTTTCATCCCCTCGAAAACACAGGCCTATATCTCCTATTACTTCGGGCCCCTGGAGGCGAAAAGCGCGGTCAAGGCCCTCCGCTTGGCCCGTTTGATCATGACCTATTATCCCGAGGACGCCGATTCCTATAACTCGGTGGGGCTTTATTATTCGATCAAAAAGAACTGGCCCAAGTCCTTGAAGTACCTGATCATCGCCAGCCGCAAGGAACCGGGCAACAGCCTCTACCTATGCAACATCGGACGGACCTTGAGGTTGTTGAACAAAAAAAGGGAGGCCCGGATCTATTTCCAGAAGGTGCTGGAACTGAATAATGATCCGGAAAACATGGCCGAGGCGAGGAAGCAAATGGGGGAGTTGAAAGACTAGCGGGCGGGATTTCCCTCGTTCCGCTTTTTTTCCCTCTCGATATATTCGTCCGCCGCCTTGAACGCGTGGACCGGCCCCGAGGAAAGGGCGTTCAGGTCGTTCGTTTTGCCGATCCCGCCGTAGAATTCCATCAAACCGGCCAGCGTGAGGATCAGATAGAACAGGGAGGGCTCTCCCAGGTTTCGGATGAGATATTGAAGGAAGAATAGGATCGAGGCGGGATAAAAATGCCCCTCCTCGCCGACCGGCAGGACCAGGTCGACCGAACGGCCGTCCTCGTTCTGGATCAACCGCAGGGTCATCGAGAATTCGGAAGCCTGGGGTTCCTCGGCCAGCAGGTCCTGGCCCTTGGCCGTGATGGTCGGCCGTTTCAGCCCCTGGGGCGTGACCGTGTCACCCATCGCCTGTTGGATGTATTGAAGGAGGAGGGGGGCTTGCTTGTTCTCTCCCAAAAGGAAGAGCACCCTGGTCAGGGAGAGGATGAAGACCTGGATCAGGTCCCGTTCCCTCGAAATGGAGTTCTCCTCGTGGCTTTGATAATCCACGAAGGCCCGGAACCGGCCCTCGAAAACGATCCGGACCACGCCGATCTCTTTTTTGATCTCTTCAGATGGCATATTCACCACGTTATGGAATATATTTGATCTTTATTCGTCGTTTGAAATTTCAAAACGGGTCGAACATATTACGTATTAAGGTTTTCAACCGCTTCGAAGAACATCCTTTGGGCGAACTATCATTTTAGGGTTTTGTTTTTCTTGTGACGATTCACCAAATTGATAAATTTTGGAAATCGGTATGGTGTCCTTGGTGCCCTTGCCCTTCGAGTGCCTCAGGGCCCTGAGTTTATCGAAGGGGTGGTTCAATCGCCGTTTTTAATATTAATACTTCGGGACCTTGGGGTCGACCTGATCGCTCCAACCCAGGATGCCGCCCGCCAGGTTCACCAGCCCCTCGTAACCCTGCTGTTTCAGGAAGGCGATGGCTTTCTTGCTGCGCACCCCGCTCTTGCAGTGCACGATGATCTCCTTGCCCTTGAACTGGTCGAATTCGGTGTATCGGTTCTGGATCTGGGAAAGGGGGATCAGTTTGGAACCATCGATACGGGCGATGTCGTACTCATTGGGCTCCCTTACGTCCACCAGCACGAAATCCCTTTTCTCGTCCCTCATGACCTTGAGTTCCAGGGGCGTGATCTCGTCCTTCCCGCTGGTGGCGACCTCCTTGGTCTGGGTGTCCTCGACCTTCATGCCGCAGAACATCTCATAGTCGATCAGGGCCTTGATCGTGGGGTTCTTCCCGCAGACCGGGCATTCCGGGTCCTTGTGGAGCTTCAGGGTGCGGAAGTTCATGTCCAGGGAGTTATAGATGACGAACTTGCCGATGGCCGGCTTGCCCGCTCCCGTGATGAGCTTGATGGCCTCGGTGGCCTGGATGGCGCCCACCGTCCCCACCATGGCGCCCATGACGCCTCCCTCCGCGCAGGACGGGACCTCGCCCGGGGGCGGGGGTTCGGGATAGAGGCAGCGGTAGCAGGGGCCCTCGGGCGTCTTGAAGACCGTGACCTGGCCCTCGAACCGGAAGATGGAACCGTACACGTTGGGTTTGCCCTGCAGGACGGCCGCGTCATTGGTGAGGTAGCGGGTAGGGAAATTATCCGTCCCGTCGATGATCATGTCGTAGTTATCCAGGATGCCCATGATGTTGTCGCTCTTGAGGGCCACCGGGTAGGTGTTCACGGTGACATCCGGGTTCAGGGCCTTGAGCCGGAGGGCCGCTACCTCGACCTTGGACTTGCCCACGTCCGCGGTGGTGAAAAGCACCTGGCGCTGGAGATTGCTGGCGTCCACCGTGTCGAAATCGACCAGGCCGATGGTCCCCACCCCGGCGGCGGCGAGGTAAAGGGAGATGGGACAGCCCAATCCGCCCGCCCCGACCACCAGCACCCTGGCGTTCAGGAGTTTTTTCTGGCCTTCCACGCCCACTTCGGGCAGGAGGATATGGCGGGTATAGCGCTTGATCTGCTCTTGGTTCAAATTCATCGTGGTGCTCCCCTTTGGCCCGAAGGCTCTTGTGGCGGCAATAGGAAAGGTATGATAAGAGGTGAAGAACGGCTAAATCAACCCTTTCGCCCTTCCCCGCCCGGGGGCGGGCCGTCGTTTTTCCCCTCCCACTTGATTTCAAGAACGGGAGTCTGTAATTTACGGATAAATGAAAACAATTATCAAAGACTGCCATGGGAAGGAACAGGCGAACTCCTCCGCCTCCTCCGTGAAAACCCGCGAACTGATCTGCGAGCTCTGTCGCCATTTCTACGACCTGGGTTGGGCCTCCGGCACCGGCGGCGGCATCTCGATCAAAGAGGGCTCCCGCATCTACATGGCGCCCAGTTCGGTCCCCAAAGAGCGTTTGTGTCCCGTGGATATGTTCACCTTGGACGAGGACGGCCGGGTTTTGAGCGAACCGGGCGGGGGTTTGAAATTGTCCCAGTGCGCCCCCCTCTTCCTGCACGCCTATAAGATCCGCAACGCCGGGGCGGTGCTCCACAGCCATTCCATCAACGCCGTCACCGCGACCCTGCTGTTCGACAAGGCCTTCCGGATCAAGAACATGGAGATGCAAAAGGGACTGACCGGTTACGGCGCTTTCGACACCGTCGAGGTGCCGATCATCGAGAACACCGCCCTGGAATGCGACCTGGCCGACTCCTTGGGCGAGGCCATCCGGAACCATCCCAAGTCCCACGCGGTGCTGGTCCGCCGGCACGGGGTTTACGTCTGGGGCAAGGACTGGCAGGAAGCCAAGACCCACGCCGAATGCTATGACTATCTGTTCGAGGTTTCGGCGCGGATGAAACAGCTGGGCATCGATACGGGATTTTGAACATTAGGTAACATCAGGGGAGGTCGATATGAAGGCCATTTGGACGGATACGGGAGAGGGCATTTCGGCGGGAGAGCTCAATGCCCAGGGCATCACTTACGAGCGGTTCGAGACCGACGAGGCCGTCTATAAAGCGCCCCTGGAAAAGGTCATGAGGGAACGGGGATATGTCACCATGGACCAGGTAAAGATGTGGCCCGAGATGCCCAATTTCGACGTCCTCTGCCAGAAGTTCGTGGGGGAACATCTCCACACGGACGACGAGGTGCGATTCGTCCTGGCCGGCTCGGGGGTTTTCGAGATCCGAAGCAAGGATGACCGCTGGATGAAGGTCACGGTGGAACCGAGCGATTTCATCCTGGTGCCGGCCAACCGCTTTCACCGCTTCTACCTGACCGACGAGAAGACCATCCACTGCGTCCGCCTGTTCAAGGACGCCTCGGGCTGGACCCCTCTCTACCGGAAGGACCTGGAAACAGCGGCCAAGTAAAACGAAGCCTTAAAGTGGTGGTAAGGGGCGGTGGGCGACCATCGCCCTTTTTTTATACTTCCCGGCCTTTCACGGATAAGGCGGTTTAGGGTCCTTGGGTTTATAATCTCATGGACCGGAAAACCCGGGTCCATACCCCGATCATCGAAGGACGCCATGGCCGAGTTCCACATCAAGCCTGATTCTAAAAAGATACCTTCCGCCCCCCATTTGATGGAGGAACTGCACCGGGTCGGCGTCCCGGTCGAGATCAACGTGAAGGGCAAAGCCGATCAATGGGATGCGGTGCGTTTTTCCGAGCCGGGCCCGCCCGAGATCGAATGCTTCGCTTCCTTCGACCCTGAGGACGGGACCTTCACCGTTTCCCTTCCCCACGACGCCCCCCTGGCCGCCAGGGAACTCCAGCTATTCATCACCAACGAGATCCTCAAGGAGGTCGGCGGCCAGGTGGATAACACCACGACCCGGGAACATTTCTCCGCCGCCCAATTCGCCGCCATGGTCCGCGACCATCACCTGTCCAAGAACGATCCCTGGGACCGTTTTTGGCTGGTCTTTTCTTGGGCCGTCGTCCTGTTCGGCTTGTTCCTTTATTTTTCCCTCTCCTCCTCCCTGCGGACGATGGACCTGACCATCGTCGGGCTTGCCCTGATCAGCGCCATCGGCCTGACCTTCGCCAAACTAAGATCCTGATGGACCCGGCAGGTCTGACCCATTTCCTCAAGGAAAAAGCCAAGGCCTTGGGTTTTGAGCTCTTTGGAGCGACCCCCGCCCGTCCGCCCGCCGATTACGACCTCTTCCTGGATTGGCTGAAAAAAGGGTACGCCGGGGAAATGGGATATCTGGAACGCCGCAAGATGGAAAGGGGCGACCCCTCCCTGCTCCTGCCGGGGGCCCGTTCGGTCGTGAGTTTAGGGATGAGTTATAACCCTTCTCCTGAGCATTATCCCCTTTTGGAAAAACACCCCGTCTCCTGCTACGCCTGGGGACAGGATTATCACGAGGTCTTGGGTGAAAAACTCCTTTCCCTTTGCCAGGCTCTTCTCGGGGCGAACCCGGGGGCTGCCGCCAAGTGGTACGTGGACACGGGGCCGATATTGGAGCGGAGCTTCGCGGCCCAGGCCGGGCTGGGTTGGATCGGCAAGAACACCCTATTGCTGAACAAGGAATACGGGTCTTTTTTGTTCCTGGGCGAGATCCTCACGGACCTGGAGCTTGTTTATGACCAGCCGGCGGACAATTCATGCGGGACCTGCTCCTGCTGTATGGACGCCTGCCCGGTCGGCGCCCTGGAAGAACCCGGCGTCCTGAACGCCAACAAGTGCATCAGCTACCTGACCCTGGAACGCCGTTCGGATTTCACCGGTCCCACCGACCTTCACGGCTACCTGGCGGGTTGCGACCTGTGCCAGACCGCCTGTCCCTATAACACCAACGCTCCCGCCGGCCAGGAGAAAGCCTTCGCGCCGAGGCCCGAGATCCTGGCGTTGACCGGGGAAAAGGCCGTCTCAATGACGGAGGATGATTTCAAGGGATTCACGCGCAATAGCGCCTTGGAGAGGATCAAATACCCGATGTGGAGAAGGAACACTCAGAGGCAGGTCGGCTCCCTCGAAGAATGAAATAAGTTAAAAACCTTGGACGGCTGGTTTTAGACCTAATCTTTTTTCCAACGCGCCTCCCTTTTTCACCATCAAGATGAAATGTCCATTAGCCGGGTAATATTTCCATTTCCCATACTTGGTCAAAAAATGCCTGTAATAATCGTGGTACTGGAAGTCATCCACGATCAGCATTTCAGGCTTTTTTTCAGCCAGGTCCTTGAAGAGCCGATCGGTCAAGGGTTGGGCCATCGGTCCGGATAACGCCGCGAGGATGATGACACCGGTCGGAGGGCTTTTTTGACTGTAAAAATAGATGGAGGGGGTATCCCCCCAAAGCAAAAAAGTCTCGTCAGGCTTCAATGTTTCTCCAACGATCTTCCCCAGCCAGCGGCAATCGGAAAATGAATAACCGTATTTTTGGGCCGACCATTGATCTGCGTCCAAAAAATAAGTCGGGATCTCGTGGATCAAGAGCCAACCCAAACATAACAGTGCGGGCGCCCATCTCAATGGCGCCGAGAAAGGTTTGACGCGGTCGGCGATCATTTCCGCCGCCCAGCCCCCGCCGATGGCGAGGAATGGGAGCCACAATTGATAATAATGGGGGAAATATTTGCCCGTGCAGACCACCGCTAAAACCGAGCCAACCCAAAAGCTAAAGAACAAAAACCATTGAGCTCGATATTCTTTAAAAAATCCGGCAGACCCGGCAATGATCAATAAAAAAAGCGGCGTGAACGGGAGGATGAATGAGGGAAAGAGATTTGAAAACCTGAATCCATTCAATAGATTGCCGAGGATGTTACCCGAATAATAACCTCCGAACCCCATGGTCGTGTCCCAATAGATCCCAAGCCGTCCTGTCAACGCCAAGTAGGATAAAAGCGCCATCCAGGCGACGAGGACCGGGATGACCACTGGCAAGATAAGTTGGAATGAGGTCCTGGGCCCTTTTTCCTTGGCCCGCCTCCAGATGGTTACCCCTAGACCGAACAGGACCGGCAAGATCAATTGCTGCTTATACATCGTCCCGACCGCCAATAGGACCCCAGCCGCCCAAAATCGATGGCGATGGCTCTCTTCATCGTCGATGAAAATCAAAAGGATCCATACCAAACACGCGTTCATGAACACTTCAGCGTTCGGCTGATTGGCCTGCAAAAGCATGTCGGAAGAGATCGCCGTCCAAAAAAGCGCGGCCCACAAACCCGCTTTTTCGCCCATTCCTCCCGCGGAGCCCGCTTGATAGACGCCCCACAGGGTCAGGAAAAAGGCGAGTAACCCGAGAAAATAAGCTTCTTGTTGCCCGTATCCCACCAGCCGTTCGGCTAAGGCGTAGGTTTCATAGATCGCCGGCGGATGGAAATCCCAGAGGTCCGAATAGAGTAGACGGCCTTGGTTCATCTCATGGCCATAGACCGCGTACCGGGCCAGATCGTTTTCCAATGGTTCTTGATAGGTGTGAAGCCGGGCGATGGCGGCGATGAGGACCAGGCCCGCGAGGACCCAGGTCGATGTTTTTATCCCGCCGAAAGAGAACCAGGCGGATTGGTGTTTTGGGGATCGGAACATTTTTTCCTCTAGGCCAAAAGAAATGCTTCTATTCAGGCTGGGGTATCGCCGGGACCTCCCCGCCATACCCTTTACCCATCTCCGAGGCGCCGGACGCCTTGACCTTACCGAAGAAAAGGGCGAAACGTTCCTTGAGTTCGCTCAGGTTCAATCCCAAATAGGTCCCGGGCAATTGGTCCCATTTTTCCTTGGCCTTTTCAAAGAGCCCAAAGGCTCCCGGTCCATTCCCGTTCTGGAGATGATGGACCGCCACGGCGGCCTGGATCAGGGCCTGATAATGGACCTTATCCAGCCCCTCCGCCTTCATCCAGAGATGTTCGATCATCTCATGGCACTCGAAATAAGCCCCTTGATTGAACAGCCGGATGCCCTCCAGGTACTCGTGACGGAATTTGGAGGTCTTTTCCTTCTCCCAATCCTTCACCGCCAACTCCCCGATCAGGGTCTGGTCCGCCTCGGGGAAATTGTATTTGGACAGGTCCCCGGGGTTGGCCCAGGCGAAATCGGCCACCTCGATCTTCTGGGGCGTCCCGCTCTTGAGGCCGCAAAGGAAGATGTTCAGCCTTACTGACCGGGTGGAGTAATGGTAGGTGATGATCTTATAGAACAACTTGACCTCCACCTCGACGGCCAATTCCTCTCTCAATTCGCGGATGACGCATTCCTCCAGGGATTCGGTGGGTTCTTTCTTCCCTCCCGGAAGTTCCCAAAAACCCCCGAAAGAATCATCGGGCATCCTCTGGGTGATGAGGTATTGGCCGTTCTCATAAATGAGGGCCGCGCCCACCTCGAGGGGGGATGGGGTCATTTGTTCCTCTTTCGGATATTCGCCTGCCGGCGGTTCTTTTTCCTTTGTTTCCTGGCAAAGGACATTTTGGCTTTTTCGGAGGGTTGGTCCAGGCTTTCCCCGGCGATCAGGCTGGTCTTTCGTTCCTTGGGAAGGCTTTTGACCTGGTATTCCCGCCGAAGGGCCGCTGAGTAGTCCGCCTGGGTCTCCTGGTAGACCAATCGGACGGGGGCGTGGGCGGCCGCGTACTTGCTGCCCTTCCCCTCGTTATGCGTGGCGATCCTTTTTTCCACGTCCTTGGTGATGCCCGTGTAATAGGACCCGTCCGCGCACTCCGCGATATAAAGGTTCCATTGTTCCTTCGGGTCTTGTCTCACGGAATCCTCGTATCTTTTAATTCACGAACAGGATCTCCCCCACGGGGGGGATCAGCTTATGGATCTCGCCCTGGCGGAGGAACTCCCGAACGGCTTTCCGTCCTTCCTCTCCCATGTCGACCGTGCGCTCGTTCACCCACATGCCGACGAAGCGGTCCGCCACGTCCCTGGAAAGGCCTCGGCCGAAAGCCAGGGCGTAATCCAAGGCGGCGTCCCGGTGGGCCAGGGAATATTGGATGGATTGTTTCAAGTGCTTGGACACCTTCTCTTTCACATCCTTCGGCAGGTCCTTGCGGATGGCGTTCAACCCCATCGGCAGCACCAGCCCCGTCTTTTGGAACCACCACTCCCCCAGTTCCAGGACGTTGAAAAGGCCTTTTTCCTGATAGGTCAATTGACCCTCGTGGATGATCAATCCCGCTTCCACCTTGCCCTGGATCACCTCATCCATGATCCGGTCGAAATCCATGACCACTTCCTTGAATTCGGGCAGGCACAAACGCAGGGCCAGGTAGGCGCTGGTAAGCTTGCCCGGGACCGCGATGGTCTTGCCCTTGAGTTCCTCGATGGTCATGGCCTTCTTGGCGATGACCATGGGACCGTAATTCTTGCCGATGCTTCCCCCGTGGGTCAGGACGTCGTACTTGTCCTTCACGTAAGCGTAGGCGTGCGCCGAGATGGCGGTCACTTCCATGCGCCCTTCCCTGGCCCAGTCGTTCAGGGTCTGGATATCCTTCAAGACATGCTCATACTCGACGCCTTCGGTGTCCAGCTTCCCCTTGGCCAGTCCGTAGAACATGAAGGCGTCGTCCGCGTCCGGGCTGTGGGCTAATTTGATCTTCATAAGGTCCCCTTTGATCGATCGAGATTAAATTTCCTCCAGGATGGCCTGGATCACCTTTTCGGTATCCGTCAGGTCCTGGAACAGAAAATCCGGTTTTTCCGCCGCCAGTTCATCCATCTTATAATTGCTCGAGGCCACGGCGATGGTCCTCACATCCAATGGCTTGCCGCACTGAACGTCATTGGGGGTGTCCCCGATGATGACGATCTCTTTTTTCGTGAAATCATGGCCGGACACCCGTTTGGCCTCGGCGATCGCCCGGGGCGGCAGATCGATCCTTTTCATCGCCCCGTCCCCAAAGGCCCCGAAAGGAAAATAACGGTTCAGCTTATGGGTTTCCAGTTTCCAACGGGCGCCTTCCTCGAAATTGCCCGTCAGAAGCCCCAGAAGAAGGTCTTTTCTGCCTTCCAACGCGGGCAGCAGCTCCTTCACCCCGGGTTTGAGCTGCACATGCTGGGGACCTTTCACTTTGTCCCGCAGGCTCCGCAGATACCTCTTTTGGATCAGGGGAAGGGCTTGAGTGAATACATCCTCCGTGACCGCGCCCCCCAGGAGTTCCCAAATGATCTGGGGATCGGTCTTCCCTCCCGCGCGGAAACGGGAGGCGTCCACCGTGACCGGTATGTTCAGTTCCCGGAAGGTCACCTCGATCGCGCTCTTGAACGGCTCTTCCCAGCCCTTGCGGTAAGTGCTCAAAAGCGTTCCATCGATGTCAAAAAGCATCAGCCGGGCCGGCTTATCCTGGGTCATATGATCCTCTGGTATTCGTTCAAATCCTTCTTCCAAACCACGACCCCGCAAAAACGCTCGCCCTCCGGACAGACCGGCTTGGTGCCGGCCCGGGAGCGCAGACCGCAGGGAGGCAGGAGCCATTTTCCGATCCTGGGATGGATCTCCCGCACTTGCTGGGCCTCGTCCACCGAAGCCTTCCATATCTCTTCCTGGGCGTTATAGCAGAGGCGCATGGCGTGCTTGTGGTGCAGGTTCAGCAAGTCGGAGGATTCGGTGAATCTTATCGCCACCGCGTTCGGGAGAAGGTAAGCGGCGAATTCCTCGGAGACTCCCGTTTTCCGCAATTTGACGATGTTTTCCCAGGTCCTTTCCATAACCTGGCCGAATTCCTTTTTGAGGGCCGGGTCCTGCTCCAGCAGGACCGGGACCAGGTAATCCGGCTCATCCAGGGTAAGCGCGCGCAGGATCGGCCGGGAGGCCGGGGTCATGCGGTGCCGTTGGTCCTGGGAATCCCCCGTGTGGGATAGCTTCTTGCGGAAGGAATAGTGGGGATGGAAAAGCGCCCGGGTCAGCTTGCTATGGGTGGAGACATTGAGGGTTTCCCCCAGGGTCCGGTTCTTGGAGGGGTCCAGGGCCAGGGCGATGGCTTCCTCGTCGGATAAAGCGGAGGCTGGCAGCCCGAATACTTCCCGGACGGCGGAAGCCAGGGTCTTCTCCCCTTCCTTGGAATAGTCCACCAGCTTGGACATCCGGCCTTCCAAAGATGCGTCGAATTCCTCCCGGAATTTTTTTTGGGTCCGGACAGCCTCGTGGAATTGTTGGAGCGTCATGGCCTCGGGGGTCGCTTCCAGTTCCAGGGGTTCTTCCAGGATGGCTTTATACTCGGGCGCTTGTTCCAGGACCGCTTCCACCATTTTGCCCACCACGATCCTTTGTTCCAGGGGCGTGTCGAAGGTCTGGCAGAGCCTCCAGTAGCGAAGCAAAGTGAGCCCCGAGACCGTATGGTAGAGATAAGCGAAGGTGGCGACCGGAAGGACGTAACGGGCCACTTCCTGGGATTTTTTCTGGACCGCCGTGGATCCCTTTTTACCCTTGAGGTCCGCGTGTTTGAAGCGGGCCTGGTATTCCCGGCCCACCAGGGCCTTGAGTTTTTCAGTCAAATCCAGGTAAGCCTGGGTTTGAAAAGCGACCGTCTCCTCATAGATCCGGGAGGCTTCCAGGGAAAGGGGCGGCTGGGCCACTTGCTTGGGGTCCACCGTCACGTAGCGCTGGGATACCTGCTCCGAATTGTAGAAAGGATGGCTGTGCAGGAAGCTCCAGATGAATTGCCGGGAAACGTTCTCGATAGCGAATTGGAAATGGGCGTGCTGCAGGGTGGTATGGTGCCCGGCTTTGTAGATGGAACGGGCCAACTCATCCCGCTTTTGCCGTTTGTCTTCCCGCAGGACCTCGTCCAGCCCCTCTCCCGACACTTGCTCGGCGGTGATGATCCCCTTGCTGGAATAACAGGTCCGGGCCGTGGCGACAGCGTTGTCAAAGGGCTTGGCGAAACTGTTGACGAGGGTGACTTTCGGCTCAGGGGACAGGAAAGCCTGATTGGGGAGGTCTGTCGATTCGCGCATGGGGTCTCTTTATCGATATTTCAGTCGTCGCAAGGAATGGGAACGGCTCATTTTAACCGAAATCACTTTTTATTCGGGAGCTTTTACTGTTTTTCTTTCCCGCCCCTTGCTAAGGAACGGGGACTCTTTTTAATATCATTACCAGGACAGGTCGTGTTTTCCAATCCTGTCCCCCGGAACTATTTAAGCCAGATATTCAAAAGCGGCGCGACCGCTGAAAAGGAATCCTATGTCCGCCAAACCCTCCACGCTGGGAGCCCTGAAAGCCTCCTCTTATCCCGATCTTTCCGTCAAGGAAGAGCTGGAGCGTAATCTGATCCGGACGCTCAAGACGGGCAAGCCCCTTTTTCCCCTGATCCACGGCTTCGACGAGACGGTCATTCCCCAGATGGTCAACGCCCTTTTGTCCCACCACGATATCGTGTTTTTGGGGGAAAAAGGCCAGGCCAAGAGCCGCCTGATGAGGTCCCTGATCCAGTTCCTGGACGAGGAGATCCCCATCGTGAAGGGCTGCGAGATACACGACCATCCCTATCATCCCATCTGCGCTTCCTGCCGTAAAAAGCTGAGGGAAAAAGGGGACCAACTGGAGATCGAGTGGATCGGGAGGGAGGAACGCTACGCCGAACGCCTTTCCCCCGGCACCAAGATCGCCGACCTGATCGGCGACCTGGACCCGGCCAAGGTGGCGGCCGGAAACCCCCTGGCCAGCGAGGAAGCCATCCATTTCGGCCTTATCCCCCGCATGAACCGGGGCCTGTTCGCCATCAACGAATTGCCGGACCTGGAATACCTGGTCCAGGTGGCGCTTTTCAATATCCTGGAGGAAAGGGATATCCAGGTCAGGGGCTATCCCATCCGTTTCGACCTGGACATCATCCTTCTCTTCACCGCCAATCCGGAGGAATACACCCGGGCCGGCAAGATCATCACCCAGTTGAAGGACCGGATCGGGGCCGAGATCCGCACCCATTACCCCCTGACCCGCGACCTGGGGATCAAGATCATCCACCAGGAAGCCCGCGTTCCCGGTAACGACGAGGTCAAGCTCGTCGTCCCCGATTTCATGACCGAGATCATCGAGCAGATCACCATCGAGTCCCGCAAGAGCCCCTATGTGAACCAGAAGTCCGGTGTGTCCGCCAGGCTTTCCATCGCCAATTACGAGACCATGATCGCCAACGCCAGGCGCCGGGCCTTCCTCCTGGGCGAGAAAGAGGCTGTACCCCGCATGTCCGACCTGAATTACCTCTATACTTCCTCCTCGGGCAAGATCGAGTTGGACCCCTTCCGCGAGGAGACGGTCAACGAGTTCCAGGTCTTCGGCAAGATCATGGACAAGGCCGTTTCCCAGGTCTTCAAGGAACACATGGAAAAGGGCGGGCTGGAAATGGGTCTGCCAGACCTGTCGGGGGATAAGCATATCCGGATATCCGAATTGACCCCCTCCCCCGAGTACAAGAACATCATCTCCCAGCTTCCCCAGATCTGGGAGCCGGTCCACCACCTCACCGCGAAGAATTCCGAGGTCTATCAGGCCTCCTGCGTGGAATTCGTATTGGAAGGCCTGCACCTTTCGGGAAAACTCTCCCGGTCGAAAGTGGGGGAGATATTCGATTATCAGCTTCCCGTCATTCAACGGCCCAAAAAGCAGAAAGAAGAATGAGGAAAGGGTTGGGTGGGTCGCTATGATCACGCACGATTATTCCCAGTGGCACGAGCCGGAGAAACCTCCTTTCACCATCGACGACCTGGTCAACGCCGTGAAAGAGCTCATGATGCAGTACCATGTGAGCTTTGACGAGGCCCTGCGCCACCTCCAGGAAAAAGGCATCCCCTACAACCAGTTCCTCAAGGTCAGCGGTCTGGAGGACCTCATCCAGGGCTATTTGGACGAGCTGGACCGGCAAAAACAGGAGCTGCTGGGGAAATACAGGATCGATGAGGTCCTGAACCAACTGGAGGATGATATCCGCCGGAAAAAGGCGGCTTTGGAACAGCAGGTCGCCAAGCTGAAGGATCCTTCCCTCTTGGAAAGACTGAAGGAGGCCCTGGAACAGCGTAATCCCTCCGGTCTATACAACCTGGATTGGCAGTTGTCCCGGCTCCAGAACAAAACCGCCGAGGAAGCCAGGCGTCAGCTTCAGGAATTGACCCGGCTCATCCAACAAATGAAGTCCCTATCCGAACTCTATGAAAACCATGAATTCACAGGCGCCCAAACCCCCACCCTTTCGGAAGCGTCCCGCATGAACGAGAAGCTGCGGGTTTTGGAGGACTTGGAGGAAAAGCTTCTCGACGCCCTGGAATACGGCGACCTTTTCAATATTGAGCCGGACCTGCTCCGGGAAACTCTGGGCGAGGAAGCCGTCCAAGCCCTTGATGAGAAAAGGGAGGAACTCCGCCGCCAATTCACCGAGGCCTTGCAGGCGACCGGCGACGTGGATTATGACGAGGGGACGGACATCTACAAGATCACGCCGGGGGCCGCCCGGAAGATCGGGGAAAAGGCCCTGAAAGAGGTTTTCTCCCGCCTGTTCACCGACGGGGTAGGCCGGCACCACGCCACTTTTACGGGCGACGGGAACGTGGAAATGACGACCACCAAGCCTTATGAGTTCGGGGATTCCCTGACCTCGCTGGACCTGCCGTCCAGCCTGTTGAACTCGGCCATCCGTCAGGTGGGCGACCCGGGAGGGTTCAAGGATGGGAAGATCCGGATCGACAGCCGGGATTTCATGGTCCACCAGACCAAGGGCGCCGCTTCCTCGGCCATCGTCATGCTCATCGACCAGAGCGGTTCCATGTCCCGATACGGGCGTTTTTACAATTCCAAGAAACTCGCCCTGGCCCTGGACGCGCTCATTCGGACCGAATATCCCGAGGACAAATTGTATTTCGTTTGTTTTTCCACCTTCGCCAAACAGATCACCATCGGCGGCATCCCCGAGTTGGCGCCCAAGCCGGTGACACTGATGGGCGGGGCGGTCAACATGCGGGTGGACTTCTCCAAGGAAGAGGCGAAACAGGGCCGCGGCGTGATCCCTGAGCACTTCACCAATCTGCAAAAAGGCCTGGAATTGGCCCGGGTCCTTCTCGCCAACGTGGACACCAAGAATAAAAGCATCCTGCTCATCACCGACGGCGCCCCCACGGCTTTTTACGAGGGCTCCTACCTTTACCTGACCTATCCTCCCAATGAACGCACCTATCAGCGGACCATGCGGGAGGTCAAGATGGTCACGGACGAGAACATCACCATCAATACCTTCATGATGGGCAATGAGTACGACACGGGGTACTTCGGTGAGGGGGAATTCCTGGAAAGGATGCATGAGATCAACAAAGGCCGTCTGATCTATCCCGCGCCGGATAAATTGACCCAGTACGTACTGAAGGATTACCTGGATGGTAAGAAAAAGATCATCCAGATCTGATCTTTATTACCTGGGCGTTCCTTGAACTTCATCCTGCTGGGACTGGACTAAAGGATAAAGCCGTTCCGATTCTTTGGCCTTTTTAACAGCGGCCAACGCTTCCTTGTCCTGCCCTCCTATTGTGTACAATTCCGCCAATTGGTAGTACAGGTGGGCCGCTGGATAACCCCTTTGGACCGCTAATTCCAGGGCGCGAAGGTGTTCCCGGTAATGGCTTTCATGGCTCCCATAGTAAAAAGCCCCCACTTTCTCCCAAAAAGACGCTTCCAGGAAAGGGTCGCCTTGAACGAGCGGATATTTTTCTAGGATGATCTTCTCCACGTTCGCCACGCTATTCAGGTCATAAGGATGGCCGGTATTCCATGTGATCCCCTGGAAAACCTCATCCGCTTTTACCCACCGAGCGATGACCTGCCGATCCTTATCCTCGACAGGCAATATGCCCAGCAATTCATCCCCATCTTTGCCGGCCAAACCCGGAAGAGGGATCCATTGTCCCTCCGGGAACCTTTTTTTCAGGAACGACCCATATTGGATATCCGTGAGGACCGCCAGCCACCGGGCCGTGGAAGGATTTAGTTGGGGATCAAATGCGGCATTGAAAAAATAACTGGATGTATTAAGGGTTTGGTCTGAGTGGACGTCCCAATCGCCCAATACAAAACCTGGGCCTTCCTTGTTTTCCCGTTCTTTCAATAACCTAAAAACAAGATGACGATTATAGGATTTCCCGGCTTCTGAAAAGATCCCGGGGTTCCCCTGGATGGGAACGAAAGGATGGAAGAGTCGGACCAGATCCAAACCCAACGCTAATATCAGGAAAAGGGACAGGAACCAGGGACCAGCGGAATAGGGAATATTTTTTATGAGCGTCCTTAATCCCATGACCGCCACAAACGATACGATCGGGAGCATTTGGACGACGCGGTATCCTTCCACATTGAGGGAAAGGATTCCAGGAAGAATGAGTACCAACAGGGCCGCCCCGATCCACTTGGCCCAGGCGGTCCGTCGGAAATGGATGACCTCGGCCAACCCGATGAAAAAACACCCATCCCAAAGCGGATTCAAGAAACCGCCGATCGTTGGGACATAACTCGCTCCCCGGACTCCTCCCCAGAATAACGCCGCGACATATTGGAACATGGTCGCGACTTGGGAACTTAACCCATGTCCTCTAGTCCAACCCGCAATGGCCAAAACATGGCGCCCATAGGAGCTAACGCTCCATTCCCAGGCCAAGGGAATGATCGCCACCATAAAGGCCCCCAGGAACACCCAAAAGTCCTCCGCACGTTTTTTCTTATGAACGGCCAGGAAAAAAAACAACCCGGCCAGAAATAGGGAAACAAGCGGGGCCGAATGGAAGGTCAAGTATCCCAGACCCGACCAAAGACCTATCCCTAAAGACCAAGTCCTACTCGCCGTACCCCGCGATCCCCAATATCGAACCATGCCATAAAAAGAGATCAACATCCATAAGGGGACCAGGACGCCACCCAGGGAAAAACGTCCGATAAAAAGGGGCCAAAAGGAAAAAGCCAAGCCACAACAAAATAACCAGGACAAGGACGGGGAAAATGATCGTCTCGAGACCGACCATCCCGCCCAGACCGTTAATACGGAAAATAGTGCGGACGGGAACCAAAGATCGAAAAACGAATTCGGAACGAGTCTGAAAAAGAGCGCTTCGATCCATATGATGAAGGGGGGATCTTGGGAATAGCGGAAAAACTGCCAATCCCATTTTTGTGATAGACGGATCGCTTCGATCCCATGCAAACCCTCGTCCCCCGTGGGCCAAATGGGGACTGTGGTCAAACCCCAAAAACGCAGAAGTAAAACCCCGGCGATCAACAGTCCCCAAGCCCAGACCGGTATGGGTCTGAGGAATTCAGTCTCATCAAAAGGGCCCGATTCCCCGCTCCAAAAACCGACTTTGCGCGTCAAGATCACGACAGGCATGCCCATTCCCAAGAGGAAAATAATGAACTGAGTCATCAAAGGAAACGGCCGGAAGGACAAAATCGTCCCTGTGAATACCAAAATCCCAAAGATCAGCCCTATAAAATAAATGGGGGACAGGTGGGTATTTGGGTCTTCTGGCGCCGATCTTTTCAAACGATGATCCTTTTATGCTCCCTATCGGGCTAACTGCTTTCGATTATCTTAGTTGAGTGGAAATGCCTTATAAACTAAATAACAAAGCGTGGTCATCTCTATCCCTTTCCCTTGGGGGATCGAAGTCCATTCCGAACCAGGCAACCAGTTTTTCCAGTAAGATGGACTCCTGATGGGAACCGGATCACGCGGCTTATCTTTGAGTTCAAATGAGAGAACCTAACCTTTGAAGACTACTAAAACCCGTCCAATGAACTCCTCCGAAACCGAAGGCTTGATAGTCTTGACCGGATGGAGAAAAACATTCGCCGCCCTGCGAAACGAGAATTATCGGTATTTCTACGGGGGCCAAACCCTATCCCTCATCGGCACCTGGGCCCGGAGCGCGGCCTGGGGATGGCTGGCCTTTCAATTGACCAAATCAGAGTTCATATTGGGGTTGGTCTTCATGCTGAATTCCCTTCCCATGCTTGTTTTCGCCATCTACGCCGGTTCACTGGCCGACCGGGTCCCAAAATTATCGATCTTCAAGACCACCAGTTGGATCGCCATGACCTGTTCCTTGACCCTGGCCATCCTCCTTTTCAGGGGCAACATCCACATCGGGGTCCTGATGTCTTTCGTGGCGCTCTGGGGCATGACCATGGCCTTCGAGATGCCGGCCCGCCAATCCTTGATGGTGGAATTGGTCGGTAAAAAGGACCTGGTCAACGCCATCGCCTTGAACAGCGCCATGGTCAATTCCACCCGGGTCATCGGCCCGGCCCTGGGAGGACTGCTTCTCAACGGTTTCGGGGCTAAATGGTGTTTCCTATTGGACGCCATCAGTTTCCTAGCTGTCCTCTACAGCCTTTATCACATTAAGATCGAGAACCCCATACACAATCGGAACTCCAGACGGGATCTGGCCCATCTCCTGGAGGGCTTTCACTACCTGAAACAACATCCTCCCCTGTTCCGTACGGTCGGTCTTCTTTTCATTTTGAGCTTGGGAGGCTGGGCCTATCTTTCCCAACTTCCCGCATTTGTCCAGAACCGTTTGGGCCTCGGCGCCGATGGTTATGGCTGGCTCCTGGCGATGAACGGGCTTGGCGCCTTGACAGCGGCCATCATCGTCGCTTCCCAAGGCGCCTCGATCGTCCGGGAACGGACGCTTTATATCGGGATCGCCCTCTACAGTCTTTTTGTTTTTTTATTCGGTTTCCAACACAACCCCATCGGGGCCGCCTTCATGCTCTATTGCGCCGGTTTTGGGATCATCCTTTTCTTCTCTACCGGGAACAGTTTTTTGCAATCCAACTCGCCCGACCATTTGCGGGGTCGTCTGATGGGCATCTGGGCCTTGGTCTTTGGGGGAGGCATGCCCTTCGGCAGTCTTTGGATGGGAACCGTTGCTTCCCGCATTGGATCCGGAGCAGCCCTGCAGATCAGCGGTGTTTTTTGCCTTCTGGGGGCTTTGTTCATCTATCTTCGTTCCCGGAAATCAATAGAAGGATAATTCCCATTTACCTTCCATGGATTGACGCTTCCAATCCATTGCATTATGGTATTTCCTTCTGGATGGATCCCCTTTGGGAGCGAACCTTTTCATGAACGTCCTTCCCTTGATACTGACGGCCCTTTTGGTGATGGTGATCGCCTACCGTTATTACAGCGCCTTCCTGGCGGCGAAAGTCGTGGCTTTGGATGACAAACGAATCACCCCGGCCCACAGCCTGAACGACGGCTATAACTACAAACCCATCCAGAAAGGCGTGTTATTCGGTCAGCATTTCGCCAATATCGCTGGGTCCGGCCCCTTGATCGGTCCAGTCCTGGCCGCCCAGTTTGGATATCTTCCAGGTTTCCTCTGGCTCTTGATCGGGGTCTGCCTGGCGGGAGCCGTTCACGACTTCATGATCCTGGCCGCTTCCGTTCGGCGCAAGGGCCGTTCCCTGGCGGATATCGCCCGTCATGAGATCAGCCCTCTTTCTGGAGTGGTCGCGTCCATCGCCATCTTGATCATCGTTATCGTGGCTTTGGCGGGATTGGGGATGGCCGTGGTGAACGCCTTGAAGGGCAGTCCCTGGGGCGTTTTTTCCATCAGCATGACTATCGCTACCGCTGTCCTAGTGGGTTTCTGGATGTTCCGATTCAGGGTCGGCAAGATAACGGAAGTCAGTATTTTCGGGGTGATCTTGGTTGCCTTAGCTGTGGTTTTTGGGGTTTATATCCCTCATTCCCCTCTCGCTCCCTACTTTACCCTTTCCGGGAACGGGATCATTTTGGCCATCGCTTTTTATGGCTTCATCGCCTCGATCCTTCCCGTCTGGATGTTGATGACCCCCATGGGATACTTGAGTTCCTATATGAAAATAGGCACCATCGCCGCCTTGGTCGTTGGGATCATCCTGGTACATCCGGACTTGAAAATGCCGGCCTTGAGCCAATTCGCGGGTGGCGGGGGTCCCATCATCCCCGGCAAGCTCTTCCCCTATGTATTCATCACGATCGCCTGCGGCGCCATTTCAGGGTTCCATGCCCTTGTTTCTTCCGGCACGACCCCCAAAATGATAGATAAAGAGTCGGACATCCGGACCATCGGTTATGGAGCCATGTTGGTGGAGGGTTTGGTCGGGGTCGTAGCCCTGCTGGCCACCTGTTCATTATTTCCCGCGGATTATTTCGCCATCAATGTCCCGCTGGATAAATTCCAGGCTTTGGGCATGACCCCCGTGCGTTTGCAGCAACTCTGCCAGGCGGTAGGAGAGAATGTCCAAGGCCGTCCCGGCGGGGCGGTTTCACTAGCGGTCGGCTTCGCCCAGATATTCTCCGGCATTCCGGGCCTTGAGAATCTGATGAATTACTTTTATCACTTCATGATCATGTTCGAGGCATTGTTCATCCTTACCACGATCGACGCGGGAACCCGCATTGGCCGGTTCATTTTGCAGGAATTTCTGGGGCGATTCTGGAAACCATTCGAGGACCCGCACTGGGCCCCGGGGACATTCCTTTGCACAGGTTTCATCGTCGCCTTTTGGGCTTACATGATCTGGGCCGGAAGCGTCAGCACCATCTGGCCGATGTTCGGAACCGCCAACCAGTTACTGGCCAGCGTGGCCCTCGCGGTGGCGACCAGCGCCATCATTAACGCGGGTCGGGCTCGTTATGCCTGGACGACCTTCATTCCCATGGTTTTCGTGGCATCGACGACCCTTTCGGCAGCCTGGTTGAACATCTGGGATAATTTCCTTCCTCTTGCGATGTCCCATTCCGAAAGGTCCGGAGCGGCTTACCTGAACGTGGTTTTAACGGCCATCATGATGATTTGCGCGGTCATCGTCATGTGGGAGTCATTCCGAAGGTGGTTCATAATCCTCATTCGAGGGAAGCATCCCAAAGAGGTCCGGGATGGAAAATCCCGGGACCGCAAGATGCCCGATTATGGCTGCTGTTGACCACTCATAAAAAAAGGACGTGGAGATAACTCCACGCCCTTTTTCCAAAATCTTTTTTACATCAAACCCTGAATGAAAAAAGCCAGTCCGATCAAACCAAAGCCCATGCTGACGTACCAGAATGGCTTCCGGCGGGTCAAAGCTGAGATGGCCCCGATCGCGATGGCCACCTGGAACAAAGTAACGCTGTGGGCCAAACCCTCATGATGGGCCAGATGGGATTCGGATTCTTCCTGGTCTTTCTTGGCCTCTTCCCCTATCTTTTCTTGTTCTTCCTTGTACTGTTCCATCTTCTTTTCATCCGCTTCGGACGGTTTATGCTTCAACGCCGTTAACAAATCAATCTTGGATCCTAAAACAGCCGATTTGATGCCTTTGGCTTGATAGAAAGCCCATTGGTCCGAAGCTTTGATCTGGTCCAGCATCGCCTCGTTGGCGTGAAACCCCGCCATGAGGGCCGCCATCGCCGCGAAAGCGGCGAGAAAGGCCGAGCTCAGAGCCACTCCCAGGATCCATCGTTCCTTGTTTTCCTCGGCGCTATGCTCCATGTGTTCGTGGAGGTGTTCGGTAGGTACTTCGATCTCTTCTGGCATTTGACTTCCTTTGATTGGAATTTGTTTACCGCGGATAAATTATGGGAAGGACGTTGCTCTGTCAAGTGTGGGTCTACTGGGGATCTTGATCGTCAGACCGTTTTAGGTCTTCCGAAATTTCCCCCCGCCTCGGTCCAGAATTCCTTGGGATGAAGCTGGATATCCCAGACCAGGCCCAGCCATGAAAAAACCTTGAGAATGTAGTGGGTGGGATCGATCTCCCACCAATAGATGCCCTGCCTCTCCGAAAACGGGAAACGATGATGGTTGTTATGCCAACCTTCTCCCATCGTGATGATCGATAGAATAAGGCTGTTGCGGCTATCGTCGCCCGTATCAAATCGTTTGTTCCCTATGAGATGGGAAAGGGAGTTGATACTGAAGGTTCCATGATAAAGAAGGGTCGTGCTGGTGAAGAACCCCCAGCTTAATAGCTGGATCCCGTTGGTATGAAGCATGGGCGCGGCATGCTGCAAAAAAGAACCTAGTAAAAAAATGCTTCCAGCCAAAACGAATGGCGCCACACCATGATACTTATTGATCCAACGAAGCTCAGGATATTTGGTCAGGTCTTTCACCGCTTCTTCATTGGTATCCTGATAACGCTTGCAAAGGATCCATCCGACATGGGCCCACCAAAGCCCCCTTAATCGGGGCGAATGGATATCCTCCTCGGTATCGGAGAATTTATGGTGATGCCGGTGATGAGCGGCCCACCAGAGTGGGCCCTGCTGGCCGCAAGACGCTCCCCAAAAAGCCAGGACGAACTGGAAAAATCGGCTCGTTTTATAGGACCGGTGGGAAAAGTAACGGTGGTAGGCCCCTGTAATGGCGAACATCCTGGCGTAATACATAAATAGGCAAAAGATCACCGCGGTCCAACTGAACCCGGTCAGGACAGCGGCGACTCCAATCAGATGTACCCCGATGAAGGCGATACTTCCCGGCCAATCGATCTTTTCATCGTGGGTATATTTTCGTTTGAGACGCCGCCACATGGTTTCTGAGCGGTTTTTCATCGCTTCAACTTCAATCATTGCGCGGGACTCCCGATCGATCGAACTTTCAAGCGGACTAAAAAATCAATTAAGATTGACGCATTAAGGGAAGAAAGGATGGATCAAAGAATGGACCACTGGCGGTAAACGTATCGTTGACGGCTTCTCCCCTTAATGAGGATCGATACGATTTGGATCGACCCTGGTTGAAGTCTATCATAACGACCAGGCCTAAATGAATAACCAGGGGAACAAATTATTCCCGATTTTTGCACGGCTTTTCCCAAGAACTCTGAAAATCCACGATCATTTATCCATCTTGATCTACTTTCCCAATTTAGAACGGTTCGGATCCAAGGTGATCATTGCCACAGCCGCGACGATCAAGAGCGAAACCAGGAAAATGAACGAGGTTAGGGCCTCTCCGGCGAATATCCAGCCCAAAATAACGGCGATCACGGGATTCACGAAGGCATAGGTCGAAGCCAATGCCGGAGTGGCCTTATGCAGTACCCAAATATATGAGGTAAAACCGATCAGGGAACCGAAGAGAATCAAATATGACCATGCGATGATTGAATGGGTGCTGATCGACGCCCAATGAAATTCAGCCGGTTCTCCCAAAACGAAACCGGCGACCAATAGGAAGATCCCGCCGGTTATCATCTCCATTGCGGTGGCTTGAAGGGCGGAGGCCGGCAACTTGGCTGATTGGGCGTAAAGGGAACCAACGGTCCAGGAAAGCGAAGTGCCGATCAAAAAAAGGACCCATAATGGATCAAACCTTTCAATTTCCGTTTCCCCTTTTGGAAAAACCAAAAGTGAAATTCCCGTAATCCCGATCGCGATTCCAATCCAAACCAGACCGTCCGGCCTAGGGCCCTTTTTCCAAAGCCATTGAAGCAATACCATCCACAAAGGAACTATTCCCACAACCAACGCGACAATGCCCGAGGGGACTTTGTTTTCGGCAAGACACACTCCACCATTTCCAATGGCCAAAAGAAAAAAACCAATCAGGGCCGCCGATTTCCACTGGGACCACGAAGGCCGCGATTCGCCCTTGATCCAGGTGAATAAATAAAGTATTCCACCCGCGATCAGGAATCTTGAGCCTCCCATGAAAAATGTAGGTATTGTTTCGATCGCGATTCTGATTCCCAAGTAGGTGGAACCCCAGAGTATGTAAACAGTGAAAAGTGCGATCCAAACGCTCAACGGATACCTGGTCTTTTGAATTTGCATGGCTCTTTTTCCTGTTCTATGATGTCAACGAAACCCGATGATAGGGAAAAAGAGGTTAACATGACGGAACTTCAGCAGGCTACTCCTAAGGTCAAAAAAAACCTGCTCCTGATACGGGTGCTCCTGACACTTATCCTGTTTTGTTTCGCGTTCCTCTCCTTGCAGACCCATGCCGAACAAAAACCGATCATTATCATTTTCATTTCCGTAATGCTGGCCACTTTTATCCCATTTTATTTTTTAGAGGACCAAAAATTCGAGAAGGTTCGTTTTCAATTCATTGTTTTTTCAATGGATTTCGTCTTTCTCATGGGCTGTCTTTTCCTATTCAACCATTTCGAAACCAATCTACTCATCATCATTTTCATGACCTTTTTCATATCCGCCCTAAGCCAATCGGTCGGCCGAAGCATCCTGGTGGCCATCGCCGTCATCAGTCTTTACATATATTTGATCTATTTAAAAAACGATATCGTGAATTATCTGGACCCTGTGCTTCTTTTATCCTGTGCCCTGCTGTTTGTTGTTTCCATCCACTCGGGTTATTTGGCCTATCGCACGGTTCAAGAGGAGATCGAGATCATGGATTTGGCCAAAAAAACCAATTTATTGAGCGAAAGGGTCAAGGAAGGGGATGTCATCGCTCTGGAATACGCTGGAACCTTGAAGAACGTGCTGGATACCCTTCCTATAGGCGCCATCGCTGTTTCCGTGGAAGGAAACATCATCTTCGTCAACGCCCGGGTGGGAAAATTGCTGGATCTGAACCCCCGTTCCTTGACCAATCTTTATTTATTTTCCAAAGATACGGCTTTGGACGAAATCGGTTCTAGGATGGCCCAATCCATCAAGGAAAGGCGCGAACTAAAACGGGAATATCTGGATATAGCTTGGAAAGGGATCCCCAAGAGGTTCCGTCTAGATAGCGCTTCAGGGTCCGGTCCCAACGGCAAGGTATGGGGAACTCTCTTTTTATTGCAAGAAACCGTCAAACCAACCGCGGACGCTTCCGGGAACATCGCCCCTTCGGACGTTTAAGGATTCCCTCTTCCCAGGACTTCGGAGGGGACGACTTCCCATCTTTCTTTTCCTGGTTCCATCCATAAAAAATGATAATCCATTTTGAAATCGAAGTCGCCGGATCGATGATCTTCCAATCGGACATCGTGTTTCCCAACTCTTAAAATTATGTCTTTTTGCAGACGTCCTTTCATATCGAATAACAACTCTCCATCGATCCATATTCTGCCTGGGTCCCTGGTCAATAAACTGAATCCATACTTTCCAGGATGGGAGATGATGATTCGACCTGTCCATTGGGCGTAAATCGGCAGGCTGGGTACGGGAAAATCGGCGCGTGTAGTGAAATTGATCAAGGGGTCGATCCGTTGGGCCCACAACCTTCCAGAAGCATCATCTCCACCGTAATATTCGCCTTTAAGCCCCTGCTCCATTCGAGAAGATGAAAACGGCCGGCAGAAATAATAAAAAAAAGCTAATGTCCGGCCATTCTTGTCCTTAAAATCGTCTTCCTGTCCGCCGGGGAAATGTTTTTTTAAAAATTCCATCGTTGGGCCTTTCCCTTCATCCAAGACAAAACAACCCTCCTTAAACCCTGCTGGAAAAGAGATTCCGTCCAAACGAGCCGGATCCAACAAACCCAAACGATCGGTTTGACCATAATCAAGGAAACGAACGGTGTAATGCTCATAGAAGATTGGGGCCAAGAAATAAAAAGTTTCCGGATGAGCTAGTACCCTCTTCCCCACGGTCGTAGCTTCTATACTGTTTCCTTTCCAATGATCGTAATCATTGGCCTGGTCGATGAAGTAATCCTTGATATTTTTGGCAGCGCAGAAAAACAGGACCAGAAAACCCGCAATCACCCATAATTTTCTTTGACGGGGGAAAAAGCGAACCGCTTTCTCGTAGGTCGTGAACATCGCGGTTGCCGCTATAAAAGCCACAAAAGGTGTCTGTCCAAGCATTCGATGGACTTGAGCTGGTTCGGATGAAAGAAAGCCTGGCATTCCCATGACAACCAACCCTGTTAGGGAATAAAAAAAGGCTCTTTCCTTGATCCTGAACAAAGCCCAGAAGAAACCTATGACAAAAAACAAACCGGTTACATCGTCCAAACATCGATGATCTTGATAATTGAACTGGGAAACTTCAATACAGGTTCGGTTATACATCAACAGGGTCTGGCTCAATTTCTCCCATAACGGTTGAAAACTCTTCAGCCGCGCCATTTCCGAACCAATAAAAATAGCCGATTCTCTTTGGCCAACAGTTCCCGTTTGGATCCAATCACGGAGAATAGGAAATACTAACAATAAGAAAAAAAGACCAAAAAGTACAATTTTATTCCGGTTCTGGCGGACCGCCTCTGGATTTAAGAAATATTCATACAAAAGATATAGTAAAACCAGGACAGGAAAAATTTTATAGGACTGATAGGTGTATAGACCCCCTGCGAAAAAAAGACTGGCTACCACGTAAGGCCATCTTTTCCCTGCTTTTAATCCAAGCAGAAGAAGAGACAAAGTTCCGAACATATAGAACAATATCTGGATTCCTCGAAAACCATCTCGGCTAAAGGACACGTGCCATCTCATGACCGCTAAAAGGAATAAAGTCGTAAGCGCCAGACGGGGACCGGCCAATTGTCGGAAGGCCCAATAGATCAGTGGCAATGCCGCGATGGAATAAACCGTAAAAAACATGATCAGGTGTGTTTGGTCAGCGGGAAGTAATCGGAACCAAAATGATAAAAGATAAACTAGATAAGATGGATTAGCGGAAAACGGCGGAAGGATGAACGGCGGGATCCATTGCTCTTTCAAGACTCTCAAGGCCAAATAACCCGGTCCGGAAACGTCCAGGTAAAGGCCCTCCGGAATTTCTCCGATCCTAAAAAATCTTAAACCACAGGCCAGGCAAACGACCGCGCCGAATAAACCCCATTCTAATGATGCCGGCAAAGCGGCCTTGGAGATCCCTTCTAGATTTTCCTGATCGGTGACCGAAAGGAACAAAAGGACCGCCATCCCATAAAGGACTAGACCCGGTATCAAGGTTCCTGGGGTACCTGATGAGGATAGTTCCCATTGTCCCCATCCCCCCAAAAATAGGGAGAGGATCAAGAGGATCTTTTGATGACCCTTTTTTTTATCCGTTGAAACCAAACGATCTCTCCCATGGAATGACCCTATTTAATTCTTGAGGTTGGTTATACCCGAAAATGATTGGTTATTGAACAGAATCGAAACCCGCCCACGATAGCCTTCCTTGGCTCACTTTATGCACTGAGAAATTTCTGACATGACCTGTTTTTTCTTGAACCTAACTCCAACTGGGTTAATTATAGAGATGGCCGCACAGTCCATCAGAATACGGGCCACTAGCACATAACAGTCGGGTGAGCCCCTGATCTTCGGAATTCCGAAGCGTGCGGCTTTTTTATTATCCTTCGACCGACTTTTTCCCTTCTTCACTTCCAACATCGGCATCGGAACACCGATCGACAGCCAGAACCCGCTCAAGATTAAGACGGCCTTACACCAAAGGCATCTTGCCTCACTGGAAATATCGTTCCAGACAAAGAAATAAGATTCATTTTTGAATAAGCGTGGTAAAATATGTGCAAGTCGTTGCGAAGGAGGTTCCAACGTGGCGAAAAAAGCAAAAAAGGCAGCCAAGAAAAAAAAGAAGTAATAAGCTGCTAGTGGTAGTAGAAAAACCAAAGCCTGAATGATGACATTCAGGCTTTTTTATTTCTCACATCGAATTTTAAAATTCGTTCTTGTCCCCAACAAGCTCAGCTCGGTTCATTAGGACCTTCCGCCGAAATCCAAAAAACTTTCCCTTCATTAAGGAACACATTTCTACTTTGTTCTTTTTTTCTCGCTTATTTTGTTGGTAAAAAAAACACCTCCTACCACCGGTTGTAGGTGTCGGTTTTTTTCCTTATTTTGTCACCAGCGCAGGGTTTAAAAAGAATTAACGGATTCGCGACCTAAAAGGGATGGGAATTTCACAAGGCTATTCCCTAAATTTTACTAGGTCATGAGAAACATTTTTTATCGGCAGGAAAGATTACTGGAATGGGTGCGCCAAGGTATGTTCCAGCTATTTTCCGAAGACTTTGTTCCAAATGATCCTGAGAGGATCATAATATTTATCCACGACCCTTTCCTTCAATGGAATGATCGCGTTGTCGGTGATGTGGATGTCCTCGGGACACACTTCAGTGCAACACTTGGTGATATTGCAAAGACCGATCCCTTGTTGTTCCTTTAAAAGGGCGGTCCGGTCCAACGCGTCCATTGGATGCATCTCCAGGCTGGCGATGCGGGCGAAAAAACGTGGCCCGGCGAATTCTCCGAATTTGTTGTGCTCTCGCAGGACGTGACAGGTGTCCATGCAAAGGTAACATTCGATGCATTTCCTGAATTCCTGGATCCGATCGATATCCCGCTGCTGCCATTGCCACACCGCCCCATCCTTCGGGGTAAAAGGCGGGATCTTCTTGTTTACCTCGTAGTTGTAGGAAACATCCGTGGCCAGGTCTTTCATGATTGGGAAAGTCTTCATCGGGGTGACGGTGATGGTTTGATCCGGCTCGAATTCGTTCAGGCGGGTCATGCACATGAGCCGCGGTTTGCCGTTCACTTCGGCCGAACAGGAACCACACTTGCCCGCCTTGCAGTTCCAACGGCAAGCCAGATCGGACGCTTGGGTAGCTTGGATACGGTGGATAGCGTCCAATACGACCATCCCATCGTTCACATCGACCTGAAAATCCTTAAGCTCCCCGCCTTCCGAGTTTCCTCGGTAGACTTTCATATGGATCTTTGACATGAACCCCTCTTCTCTCTTTCTTTAGCCGAACTATCCCGAAATAATCCGGCTCAATGAGCCGGAACTTCCCCTCGGATCTGTTTCAATATCTCGGGTTTTAAAAGACCTTCCTTGACCAGCTCCGTTTCCAATGTTTCCGGGATCTGCGGCAGGTCTTCTGTCGCTACTTCCATAACGTCCCCATGCCGACGGATCACGATCCTTTTTTTCGCGAAATCGGCTGAATAGGTTGTGAAGTCGGTCCGGGTATGTCCTCCCCGGGATTCTTTGCGTTCCTTGGCGGCCCGGGCGATGGCTTCCCCAACCACTAACATATTGCGCAGATCCAACGCCACATGCCATCCTGGGTTGAACATACGATTCCCCTCGGCCGAGATCTTGGCCCAACGCGTCCTCAATCCTTCTAGGTCCTTAAGACATTGGTCTAGGAGTCCCTCTTCCCGGTACATTCCCGCGCCTTTTTCCATGATGATCTGCATATCCGCCAGGACCGCATAGGAGGATTCCCCGCCTTCATGCTCGAAAGGCCGATTCATTTCTTGACTTAGAACCGCTAATTGCGCCTCATCCACCTTGGGTAGGTCGTTCTTTTTGGCGAATGCGGCCGCGTATTCCCCGGCCAGCTTTCCGAAAACTACCAGGTCGGAAAGGGAATTCCCTCCCAAACGATTGGAACCATGCATCCCCGCCGAGCATTCGCCGGCGGCAAAAAGCCCAGGAACGGTCGACATCTGGGTTTCCGGATCTACCTTGATGCCGCCCATCATGTAATGGCAGGTCGGGCCCACTTCCATGGGTTGTTTGGTGATATCCACATCCGCCAATTGTTTGAATTGGTGGTACATGCTGGGAAGTTTCCTTTTGATATCCTCGGCCGTGCGTCGGGATGCGATGTCCAGGTAAACACCGCCGTGCTCGCTGCCCCTGCCTTCATTGATCTCGTTCCAAATGGCCCTCGCGGTCACATCCCGACTCATGAGTTCGGGGGGCTTTCGTTCCTTGACGGTTTCCTCCACCTGTCCTTCCACGACGACCTTCTTGAACCAAAGATCGGCCTCTTCCTCGGTTTCAGCGTATTTACCCCGGTACTTGGGAGGGATGTACTTGAACATGAAGCGCTCGCCCTTGTTGTTCTTCAAGACCCCGCCCTCTCCCCGGACCCCTTCCGTGATCAGTATCCCTCTCACCGAGGGCGGCCAAACCATGCCCGTCGGGTGGAATTGAACGTATTCCATGTCGGCCAAATCCGCTCCCGCCATATAAGCCAAAGCGAACCCATCGCCCGTGCATTCCCAAGAGTTGGAATTGACCCGGTAGAGCTTGCCGATACCGCCCGTGCTGATCACCACCGATTTGGCCTTGAAAAGGACCGGACGACCTGTCTCCCGGAAATATCCGAAGGCCCCGGCAATGCGGTCCCCATCTTTCAAAAGGGAATAAATGGTGCATTCCATGTGGACCTGAATGCCCGAATGGACACCCTTATCCTGGAGGGTACGGATCAGTTCCAATCCGGTCCGATCCCCAACGTGAGCCAATCGTTTGTATGTATGACCGCCAAAATGGCGGACGTTGATGTTTCCTTTACCGTCGGTGGTGCGATCGAACACCGCGCCCCACTTCTCCAGTTCCCGGACCCGATCCGGGGCCTGTTTGGCGTGGATCTCGGCCATTTTCCAGTGGTTGGCGAAATTTCCCCCGATCATGGTGTCGCAAAAATGCTGGTGCCAGCTGTCGCGCGAATCCACCGTGGCCAGGGCCGCCGCGATCCCGCCTTCCGCCATCACCGTGTGTGCCTTTCCCAACAGGGACTTGCACACCAACGCGGTCTTGCATCCGGCTGCCGATGCTTCAATGGCTGCCCTTAACCCCGCTCCTCCCGCTCCGATCACCAAGACGTCATATTCGAAGGTTTGATAGTTTTCGCTCACCGCGTTCCCCTTTTGTTGGTTCAGAATATCTTGATGTCCGTCCAATACCCGGTCGCTACAAGCCTGACATAAAGATCGGCGAACATGACCGTAAACAAGGACAACCAACCCCAGAGTGGGTGGTCCTCATTGAGTTTGGACACTCGGCACCAGACCTTGTAACGCAGGTCATTCACCGCGCAATTCGAGAAACAGTCCAGCTTTCCACCCACCAGATGCCGCCAGGCGTGGCAGGAGAAAACATAAAGTGTCAGGAAGACCGTATCGACCAAAAGCACCAGTGTCCCCATACCGACGTAATATCCTTTGGGGCCCTCCTTGGTGAAGGACATGACCAGATCGACCCAGTGATTGATGACCAATAAAACGGCCAGGTAAAGGAAATATCGGTGGATGTTCTGAAGGATGAAAGGAAAAGCCTGTTCGCCCTTGTATTCCCGTTCTTCCTCTCCCACTAAACAGGCCGGAGGGTCCTGGAAAAGAGCGCGGTAATAGGCTTTACGAAAGTAATAGCAAGTGCCCCGGAATCCTGCGGGAGCCCAGAGGATCAGGATGGCCGGCGACCACTTGTACCAAGAAGGAGAGAAAAACGGGGAAAATGCCGGCGATACGTATGATCCCCATTTATAGTAAACCTGTCCATTCGGGCCATAAGGGGTCAATGCCGCCCAGGTCATATAGGCGATGAAAGCGAGCAAGCCCAAACCGATAGCGACGGATTCCAGCCACCATTCATCTTGCCTTAAAGTGACGCCCGAGCCCTTCTGTGTCCTGACATCAATAGACATAGAACCTCCTCAAAACGATACGAACTTGACCTCTACTGATCCATTCGAAGGATCGGTCCGCTCCAAACGGTTCGATTTGATCTTTTTTGGATCCAAAGCGAACCCAAATACTCACCACTTCAGATTACTGCTGTGTCCCGGCTCAACCTTATCGTTTGGATTGATGTAATTCTTGGCGAAGTTGACCGCTGTGGCGCCTTCCGCGAAACCGGTCGCGATCAGGTCCAATTTGCCCGGATGATCGACGATATCCCCCGCCGCGTAGATCCCCGGCACGTTGGTTTCCATCTTTTGGTTCACCGGGATTTTGTTCTTTTCCAGCGTCAAACCCCAATCCTTCAAGAAAGACAGGCTGGCCTGGAACCCGAAATTAAGGACCACCAGGTCCACCGGTATAAATTCATCCTTGTTGGTGTGGTTATCATAAATGACCGCTTCCTCGACTTTTCCATTGCCTTTCACGGTTCGGAGCTCATACCAGAGCTTGATGTCGACCTTGGAAGCTTTAAGTTTATTGACGGAAGACTCGTGGGCTCGGAATTCATCCCGACGATGGATCATGGTGACCTTTTGCGCGATGGGTTCCAACATCAATGCCCAATCGACAGCCGAATCCCCTCCTCCAACGATCAATACCCTTTTGTTTTTATAGGGATCCAGGGAAAGAACCCCGTAGTTCACCCCTTTTCCCTCGAAGGCCGTCAATTCCGGATTGGGATGTTTCTTGGGTGTGAAGGACCCCATACCCAGGGTCAATACGACCGTCTTGCTGAAATGCTTGATTCCCTTGTCGGTGGTCAATTCGAAGATATTATCAGGTCGTTTGACTAGGGTGAGGACTTTCTCTCCCAACGCGAGCGGCGGCTTGAATCGCAAGAGTTGCTCTTCCAATTCCTTGACCAATTCCTTCCCCGCGATCCGGGGAAATCCCGCCACGTCAAAAATATCCTTTTCCGGATACATGGCGGAGATTTGGCCGCCCAGAGTTTCGAGGGAGTCGATCAGCTTGAATTTCATGCCCCTCAGTCCCGCGTAAAAACCCCCGAACATACCCGCCGGTCCGCCTCCGATGATGATGACGTCAAAGATTTCTTCCACCACGAAATACCTCCGGATCTTAAATAACGTCCGTCCTCAAAATCGGACGGACTTAGGTCTCATGTGTCCCAAAAAGATCTTCCCCACCTACGATCAACGGTTCGGTTGGTGGCTCATATGCCTCGCGGGCCTGGCGATCGTGATGCTCCCCTTGATGCATACGGTCTCGCATAATTTACAGCTGACGCATTTCTTCTCATCGACCAGGGCGATCTTGAAGAATTCCGAATGGTCCGATCTGGGCGCCATGGAGATGCAGTCAAAGGGGCAAATGTCGACGCAGAATTCGCAGGCCGTGCAGGTTTCTGGGTCAACCTTGGCCTTGGGGATCTCGATGGGTTTTATCTTTTTGACGGTTTCGCCGGCCGGATCGATGATGGCTTCCACCGGGCAAAAGATGCCGCAAACACCGCAGTCGATGCAGAGGGAAGGATCGATATGGTGGAGGTTTTTTTTCACACCGGCGATGGCTTCAGTCGGGCATTTCACGGCGCAAAGGGTGCAACCGATACAATTATCCAATATGACATGCGGCATGAAGGCTCCCCTAGCGAACAATACCGTCTGGAATGAACATTTAATCAAATGGCCCCTGAAAAGAAAAGAGCCTTCTTAACAAAGAAGGCTCTTCCCAGGGCTGTTTTAAACGTACTCCTCGATGAACTTATGGCGCTGTTCTTTGCTCAATCCCAACTTCTGGACCTTGGCCAAGGCGGACCCTTGAAGAGCTGGGTCGGCGGCGTCAATGGAAGGCTTGGGATTCGGATTCTTGTAAAGAACCCCAATGGGTATCTTTTGACCCCATTCCTTGGCCCGTTCCATGGCTTTGTTCCAGTCCGATGGATCATGCCCCGCGTCTTCCAACTTATACACCCTCTCCTTGAACCAGCCGAAGGTGTTCTGTTTATTGAAGGTGACACAGGGTGAGAAAACATCGATATGGGCGAAACCTGGGTATTGGATGGCTTGGGTATAAAGATTTTTCAAATGGTTGATGTCGCCTGAAAAACCTCGGGCCACGAACCCGCAGCCAGCCGCCAGGGACATGACCATAGGATTCAACTGACCCTCCGGATTTCCATAGGGAGTTGACTTGGTCTTCATGCCCGTCTCCGAGGTCGGGGAGGTTTGCCCCGTCGTCAATCCATAGATCTCGTTATCCATGACGATATAGGTCAAATTGATGTTTCGCCGGATGGAATGGATGAAATGCCCTTGTCCAATACCATAGCCGTCACCATCACCGCCGCAGGCGATCACGGTCATCTCGTGGTTAGCGATCTTGCACCCCGTGGCCACCGGTAGGGACCTTCCGTGCAGGGAATGCATACCGTAGGATTTGAAGAATCCCGGCAGATTGGAAGAACAACCGATACCAGAAACAACCATCAATTGCTCATTAGGGATCCCTAGTTCCGCCACGGCTCGCTGCAGAACGGTCAATACCCCGTAATCCCCGCATCCCGGACACCAATCGGGCGGGATCTCCGGCTTATAGTGTTTGGCTTCCCTGGCTACTGGCGCTGCTGTTGGCATAATTTCCTCCTGGAAAATGGCTCCCCTATGGGAACTGGGTTAATGGTCAATGAACGGATGTGGTGGACAAGACTCCCGGACCTGGAGGATGGGGAGAACGCCACCCCGGCTCCAGCGATTGCACCTCGACCAAGGCCTTGCCGGCCAAGACTTCCTTGACCGCCGATACCACGTGTTTTGGCTCGAAGGGTTCGCCGTCGTACTTTCGAATATCAGCGTGGGCGGTGATGCCCGTCTCCGCCCTGAGATGGCGCGAGAATTGGCCGCTCTTGTTCATTTCAACCACGCAGATCTTCTTGCTCTTCCCGAGTATCTCCTTGGCTTCCTTCTCCTGGAAAGGCAGCAAATATTTGAAAGAAAGGTGGTTGGTCTTGATGCCCTCTTTATTCAACCGCTCGACCGCCTCGGTCACGACTCCCCAGGTCGAACCATAGGATACCAAGGTGATCTGGGCGTCCGCCGGCCCTTCCTGTTTCAAGGGTTTGTAATCTTTGAAGACGCCTTCCATCTTCCGGGTCCGTTTATCCACCATTTTTTTGCGGATGATCGGATCGGTATAGACGTCGGAAATAAGGACGCCATCCTCATCATGCTCGTCCGAACCCGCCACATAAAGATGATTGGCCAGTCCGGGTATGGCCCTGGGCGAGATGCCTGAGGGGGTATCCTTGAAACGAAGATAGGTTTTGGGGATCCCGTCATCCTCGAAGATCATCTCACCACGGTCGATCTTGAAATCCCGATCCAGGACGGCGGTTTCCAGCGTTTGGTGTCCCTCACTCATCAATAGGTCGGATAGGACCAGGACTGGGCATTGATATTTTTCCGCCAAGTTGAAGGCCTCTTCCATGGTGTCGTAACAGTCCGAAATGGAGGTGGGCGCGATGATGATCCGTGGGAAATCCCCTTGTGACGCTCCGATCGCCTGGTTCAAGTCCCCTTGCTCCTGTTTGGTCGGTAAACCAGTGGAAGGCCCGCCGCGCATGACGTTGATCATGACCACTGGAGTCTCGATGATCCCGGCCAAACCCAAGGCCTCGGTCATGAGGGCGAATCCGCCTCCCGACGTCCCGCACATCGACCTGGTACCCATATGACCCGCTCCAATCGCCATATTGGCCACGCCGATCTCGTCCTCGACCTGTCGGACACAGATCCCCAGATCTTTACCGTGGGTGGCCATCCAGTGCAGGATGCCGGTAGCCGGGCTCATCGGGTAAGCGCAGTAGACTTTACAGCCCGCGTTAGCGGCGCCCATGGCCAATACCTCATTGCCAGCGACCATCGCCAGCTTGGCCTTGCCTTTGGAAAGGGTGGCCGCGTGGGGTTTGTAGGTCTTATCTGCGAAGTCATAACCCGCTTTGGCCGCCACGATATTGGCTTGAACGACTTGGGGTTTCTTGGCGAAGGTATGCTCAAAAACGGAGGATAAAGCGGAAAAATCCAAACCCAACAGGCGCACCAACGCGCCCAAAGCGACCGTATTTTGCATGATCGGCAGTGCGTCCTTGCCCGCCAGCTCGAATACGGGAAGAGGGCAAAGCTGGACTCCTTCCGGGGCTTGGCCCGGTTTCACTTTGTCGCCGTTATAAACACAGATACCACCTGGGCCAAGTTCCTGAAGATGGCGGTTCATGGCCTCTTGGTTGAGAGCGATCATGGCCTGGACCTGGTCGCCGATGTTATGCTTCATTTGGGTGGCGATCCGAAGGCGGACCCAGGAATGGCCCCCGCGGATCAAGGATTGGTAACTGGTATAAACAAAGACGAATAATCCCTGCCGGGCGCAGGATTGCGCCAAATTATTCCCGGTGGAAGCTCCCCCATCACCGGCCGCTCCCCCGATACCAACGATAATTTCATTTTCCATAGAAAGATTCCTCCCCTAAATAATTTGAATTCCAATGGATGTTGGCCGTATAAGAACCAAACCTCCCCATGACCCCGCGTAAAAATGCGGCCGAAGTGGACAAAAATCGTTCCAAACCCGTCTGGAATCAGGATGATCTTGAACTTCGTAGTAGGATCAGGAAAGGCATGATACTCACAGGGATGAATAAATCGCAAGGTCTTTGGGTTTTTTAGCGGTTCAAAAACGGGGAGAAACTCGAAAAAAACATCTTAAAGACCGCAATAAATATTCCCTTTCCATCGAAACACCTACCATTGATGGTGGTGTACAAAATAAAAAAGCCCCACGGGAACATTCCAAGGGGCTTTGTGAACGTCTTTCTCGACCAACTTTATTGGGTCGCACCCGAAATTGTTTCACTGCGGGTATAGGCGATCGATTGGGTTTGGACCAATTTCATATCCCCTGTGTAGACTTCCATGGAGACCAACCCGATCCCTTTCGCGTAATAATAGAAGTGAACTCCCGCTTTTTTGCCCTCTTTCAAAATCTTCTCTTGAACGATGACACAATCTGGGTAGTTTTTCTGGTAAACCTGGGCTGGCCCGAAGGACGCTTTATACGAACTCACCGAGCCATCCCCGTTCCGATGACTCCAATAGGTCGCCCCATCCGACTTGGGGAACTTGAACACAAAATCATTGGATAAAGCCTTCTCTCCTGAAAAGGTATGTTCCACCACGTCATCGTAGATCGAGTATTTTTCGACGGTGGTTTTTCCCTGATCGGTCACTTGGAACACCTCTCGGATGGTCCCGTTGGCCATTTGTTTCATTCCCACGCAAAGAAGAACTCGGGTCCCGTTGGCGGTCGCCCCGTCTTGAGGTTTCAGATACTCGTAATCGATCTGGCTCCCCTCAACAGCGGGAAAATAATCCGCTAGTGAGCCCGGGCCTCCTTGCAAGACCGGCTTCTGAGGGACTGTCGGTGTTTCGACAACCACAGTTGGTTTTTGGGCATTTCCAACAGTAACTGTGGGAGTCGGCGTGGGATTGACTGCCACCAACGGATGGGGTGTAGGGGTCGGCGGCAAAGTTGGTATGGCGGCCGGTGGTTGGGATGTCGGCTGCTCCGACGGCGCGGTTTGCGCGTTCGGTTGTGGTGTATTGAACTGACTTAGATCCACCGGTGGTGGCAAACTGTCCCCTCCGTCCGCAGGAATGGCCGGTGGAGCGAGGGGTTTGATCTCATCCGCGTAAAGCCCTTTTTGTAATAATAACAATAAACAAACTACCAAAATGTTTCTCATGACCGATCCTTTCATAATAAACGATGGATTCTCTTCCCCTTAATCAAACCCATAAAAGGAATAAGGCACACTTTTTGAATCAATGACAGTGCTGTTAACATAGATGACACCCATCGTGCTGTCATAAAGCCACCCAGTCCCGGCGGCGACCGGAGCGGAACTTTGCGTGGTTAAATTCATCAAATTTCCCTGCGGGCTGATGGCCCCAGCCACAAAAGCCCCCGTTACCTTGACGGGATTGATGTTATCCAAATACTGGCTGAAGTAATAAAGGGAGGTAGTTTGAAGCGTGGTGGGCCAAATGCCTTTTTGATCCCCATAGTAGATAAAGATTGCCGAGTGGATACTGTTGAGGTTTCCCTTGGTGGCGCCTTCCCGTGATTTCTCAAGCATCTGGACGAACCGAGGGATCGCCATGACCGCCAAAACACCGATAATAGCGGCAACGATCATTAATTCAACCAGGGTGAAACCCCTAAAATCATTGTTACGCTTTCTCATGAACACTCCCGGGATCAATTGGAACTATAACAAATGTCCTTTAAAAATATTTTAGCCTGTTTCCAATGGTAAGTTCGGAATAAACGGAGAAACTCAAACTGCGCAACTTTGTCCGACTAAAATTCCTTTATTTCATCTTATTTTCAACGCTTTTCACTTTATCTTCCATCGTTTGGTCCCGGTCCATGCGGGTCCCGAATTTCAGGGTAGTGGTGATCCGGGGAGCGCCCATTTGATGAACGACCTCGTGGCATCGCTTGATGGCGTTGAAGACCTGGTCCCATTCTCCCTCGATGTTCGTGCCGTAAGCGTGCAGTTGGGTCTTCAATCCGGCGTCTTTCAGGACTTTCTCGCAAGCGGCTACATATTCGGAAACCGAAACTCCCGCTCCCAGCGGCACCACACAAAGATCCGCGATGACTTTCATGAGAACCTCCCCTCGAATTCATCCATCGGTTATTAGATTGATATTGGTTTTTTTAAAAAGGGAACTTCAGGAAACCAACCATCAGGACTCCGATGGCGCAAAGGAAAAAGGACAGGGAAACCTCGAAGGATGTACCCAATTCCCGGCCCGTCCCCTCCAAAGGTTTCATAAATAGATACACCACTACCCTCAGATAATAGAACGCGGAGATGAAACTATTCAAGACCGCCACGATCGCCAGCCAGACCATTCCATGGTCCACGGCCAGTTTGAAGAGATAGTATTTTCCAAAGAATCCGGCGGTAGGCGTCATGCCGGCGAGGGAAAAAAGGAATAAAGCCATCATTGATCCGAGGAAAGGATGGCTTAAACCCAATCCGCGGTAATCCTCCAACTGGTCGTTGGTTTCGCCCTTCCCCGATGCCCAGGCGGCCCATCCAAAAGCGCCGGCCGTCATCAAGGTATAGGCTAATAGGTAAAAAGCCACGGATCTTTCCACATCGTCCGCCGGCGCGAAGGAGGCCGCCGATAGCCCCACTAAAAGATAACCCGCCTGGGCCACGCTAGAATAGGCCAACATGCGCTTGACGCTGGTCTGGGTGAGCGCTCCTAAATTCCCCAATCCCATGGTCAGGACCGCCAAGACCGGTATTACCGCCGTCCAACCGCCGGGCAAACCGAACACCTCAGCGAAAAGCCTGGCGAGTATCCCAAAACCTGCCGTCTTCACTCCGGTGGACAGAAGCACCGATACGGGAGCCGCAGACCCTTCGTAAACATCCGGCGCCCAGGCGTGGAACGGGACTGCCGCCACCTTGAACCCTAGACCCACCAGAATAAGAACGACCCCCAATCCTATGAAAAGGGGGTAGGTATGGGTATGTTCCAGAAAAAGCCGGATGTCCTGGAATCGAACGCTTCCCGACACCCCATAGATCATCGCGATCCCATACAAAAGGAAAGCGGACGCGAACACCCCGTTGAGGAAATACTTCAAGGCCGCCTCGGTCGATCTTTCCCTCGTTCTGAGATATCCCGCCAGCACATAAGCGGAAAGGGACATCAGTTCCAGTCCCATGAAAAGGGTCAGGAAATCGGCGGATATCACCAGGGTTTGCATCCCCGAGACCGCCAGGAGCAGGAGCGCGTAATATTCCCCAGTGACCGCTTTTTCACGGACCATATAAGAAGCCGAGAACAGACAAGCCAGCAGAGCGGAAAGAAGGCAAATGCCTGTCAATGTGACCGAATAAAGGTCCATGACCACCGAACCTTGGAAAAGGGAGCCGGGCATGGGTGGATGGTTCAACAGCCGGAAGACCGCTCCCAGGGCCAGAACCAGGATGGTCCCGGTCAGGATGGGCGCGATCCTTCGCCCCTCTTCTTTCATTGAAAACTCGACGGTCAGCAGAAGGATCGACCCCGCGATGGTGATCCACAGGGGAGATAATCCCCATAATTCGAGTGGCGCTGGACTCACCGATGGCTCCTCTTATTATCCTTTTCCACTTCTTCCTGGATGCGCCTTTGCTGGGCGGCGAAATCGGTCATGACCGGGGGTGGTTTCAATTTTTCAATGACATTCAACTGGAGGGATTTCTCGGCGGGCCTCAGGAAGAAGTTGGGGGTCAGCCCCATCCAGAGGACCAGAAATGCCAGGGGCAGTAGAACCATTCCTTCCCGGAAAGTCAGGTCGTGGGCCTTGGGACCATCTTTTTTCTTGGGAGCCCCAAAAAAGAGCCGGCCATAAAGATTGAAAAGGTACCAGGCTGAAAGGACGAACCCGATGATGGCGATGACCGCCAGGACCGGCGCGATCTTATAGGCCGATACCAGGATCAAAATCTCCCCTACGAACCCGGTGAACCCAGGGATCCCTGCCGCCGCTACCATGATCCAGAGGAACATCGCGGCGAACAGGGGCATGGTCTTGGCCAACCCTCCATAGTCGCTCATCTGGTGGGATTGGACCCTTTCATAAAGCATCCCGATCAAAAGGAATATACCCGCCATGTAAACCCCATGGGCCACCATCAGGTACAAGCTTCCCTGCAGTCCCGAGGCCGTAAAGGTGAAGATGCCGAAGACGATCAATCCCATGTGGGACAGGGAGGAATAAGCGGTCATCCGTTTGAAGTCGGTCTGGATCGAGGCCATCAGCGCCCCGTGCACCACCCCCACGACAGCCAGGATCATCAAGGCCGGAGCGAAATCCTTGGCGGCGGTTGGGAAAAGCGGGATACAGAACCTGAGCAGACCGTAGGCTCCGAGCTTGACCAGTATGGCCGAAAGATACACCGTGGCTCCAGCCGGGGCTTCGGTATAAGCGTCCGGCAGCCAGGCGTGGAATGGGACCAGCGGGACCTTGATCAGGAAAGCCAATCCGAACGCCAGGAAACACCAGAACTGCACATCCTCCGGGAAATAATGATCGAAGATCATGGTGTAATCGAAGCTCTTCACCTCGTGGGTGATATAAAGCAGGCCCACCAGCATCAGCAAAGATCCGAACATGGTATAGAGGACGAACTTCAAGGTCGCTTGGACCCGATTCTTCCCTCCCCAAAGGCCGATCAGGAAAAAGGCGGGGATGAGCATCAATTCCCAGAATAGATAGAAAAGGAAAAGATCGGTCGAGGCCAGGGTACCCACCACCGAGGATTCCAAAATCAGCAGGCAGGCGTAATAACCACGGACGTTCTTTTCGACCGCCCGGAAACTTCCCAGAATGACCAGGGGGGTAAGGAAGGTGGTCAGGAGGATCAACCAGAGGGAAAGCCCATCCAACCCAACGCTGTAGTGGATTCCCAGGGACGGCACCAAATTGGCTTGTTCCTTGAACTGGAACCCAGCGTCCGACAGATCGAACCTGGTGTAAAGCAGCAAGGAAAAGACGAAAGCGGTGCCCGACACCAGCAACGACAGGACTCGGGAAATTCTCGGCTGGGGAAACATCGCCACCAATAACGCTCCCGCCAGCGGAAGACCGATCAATATGGAAAGGACCACGTCCAACCCCTTCGTTAATGAAGTATCAAATAGATCAAAAGAGCCGCGCCCATCACCACATAGAGCAGATAGGCCCGCACCAGCCCCACTTGGGTCTTTTTCAGGAACTTGGCGATCCATTCCACGGCCCGGATCAAGGCGCCCAGCGTCCGGTTGATCAAAAGCTGCTCGATGAGTTTGTCAGAGACCCAATGGGCGAAACCCTTGACCCAACGCACCACCGTGACCTCATAGAACTCGTCCACGTAATATTTCTGCTCAATGGTCTTCTTGCCCCCAGGGATGAGTTTCAGGAACATCGGGCTGATCGTGTGCTTCAAGCCGTGGATATACCAGGCCGTTCCCACACCCAGCAGGGCCACAAGTAAGGACATGAGCATGAGCAAAGGCTCGATCTTCGGGGAGACGGCGTTGGCTTCCGTGGTGGAAAGATGGAAGAGGGGATCCAGGAACTTGCCCAGGCTGTCCGCTCCGCCGATGGCGGCCGGTACTCCTAGCCATCCTGACATGAGTGCTCCCACCGCCAGGATAAAGAGAGGCAGGGTCATAGTCCGGGGGGATTCATGCAAAAGCTCGAAGACCTCCTTGGGCCCCCGATACTCGCCGAAAAAGACCATCACGACCAATCGGGTCATGTAGAAGGCCGTGAGGAAGGCGGTGGCCAGCGCGATGAAATAAAGGATCTCGGGCAGTCCGGGAACCACCAGATTAGGGGTGGCCAAAGCGCGCCAAAGGATCTCATCCTTGCTGAAGAATCCCCCGCAGAACGGCAGGATACCGGTGATGGCAAGCCATCCCATCAGGAACGAGAGACCCGAAAAGGGGATATGTTTCAACAGTCCGCCCATCTTTCGGATGTCCTGTTCCCCCTTCATGGCGTGAATGACGCATCCCGCTCCCAGGAACAAACAGGCTTTGAAGAAACCGTGGGTGATCAGATGGAAAATACCGGCCGAGTAGGCTCCCACACCCACCCCCAGGAACATAAAACCCAATTGGGAGATGGTGGAATAGGCCAGGATCTTCTTGATATCGTTCTGCGCCATGGCGATGGTCGCTCCCAATAGCGCGGTCAAGACCCCCGTCACCGCCACGACCGTCGAAGCCCAGGGAGCGAGGACAAAGAGGAAATGGAGCCGGGCCACTAGATAGACGCCGGCGGTCACCATGGTTGCGGCGTGGATGAGGGCCGAGACAGGGGTGGGTCCGGCCATGGCGTCGGGCAGCCAGACATAGAGGGGGATCTGGGCAGATTTGCCCGCGGCCCCGAAGAAAAAGCAAAGACAAACGATGGTGGCCGATAATTGGTTGAAGACCTGCTTGTGGGCCTGCAGGTCGTTGAAATTGAAGGTCCCCGCCAGGGCGAACACGATCAACAGTCCCGCCAGGAAACCCGCGTCCCCGATCCGGTTGACGATGATGGCCTTCTTTCCCGCGTTGGCCTTGGCCTCGTCCTCGAACCAAAAACTGATGAGAAGATAGGAACAGAACCCCACGCCTTCCCAACCCAGGAAGAGCACCAGCAGGTTCTCCCCCAGAACCAATACCAGCATGGAGAACAGGAACAGGTTCAGATAGGTGAAGAACCGCCCGAATCCCTCATCCCCTTTCATATAACCCACCGAGTAGATATGGATGAGGGTGGAAACGAAAGTGACGAACACGGTCATGACTGTGGAAAGAGCGTCCAGCTGGAAGTTCATCCTCACATGGAAGGTCCCCGCCTCGATCCAGTCGAAGAGTTCCTGGGTGAGGAGGCTGTTCTCCGGCAGGGTCCGAAAGTGCAGGTAAGTGAACCAAGCCGCGAGGAAGGATATCCCGGCGCTTCCGCACCCGATGACAGCCGTGAGCCATTCAGGGATATGGACCTTTCCCCGGGATGCGATAAGGGTCAAGACACCGTTCAGGACCGCCCCCGCCAGGGGCGCCGCCGCGATCACCCAGATCCAGTCGAAGGAGATAAGGGCGATATTTTGAAAATGTTCCAGATTCAGCATCGGTCTCTATCCTTTTAAGCTTTTGAACATATCCAGGTCCACCGTTTCCTTGAGCCGGAACAAGGCGACCACGATGGCCAGTCCCACACAGGCTTCCGCCGCCGCCACCGCCACCACGAACAGCGCCACGACCTGGCCGGTCATTTCCCCGTTCACTCTTGAGAAGGTCACGAAGGTCAGGTTGACGGCGTTGAGCATCAATTCCAGCGACATCAAGACCACAAAAAGGTTCCGGCGGCTTAAGACCCCGGCGGTCCCGACGATGAAAAGCAGGGCCGAAAGGACCAGGTAGTGGGAAGGCCCGATGGGCATGAGAAGGTCCATCACAACCTCCTCTTGGCCAGGACCATGGCGCCGACCACAGCCGTTAGTAAGAGAAGAGAAAGTATCTCAAAGGGGAATAGGTAGGAGGCAAAGATCTTTTCTCCCACCGAGAAGATACTTCCGAATCCTTCTGGCAAAACGGCGTTTTTCCACTGCCCGGTGGGAAAGATCACCAAGAAAACTTGGCCAAAAACCACGCTCGTTATTCCCAACAGGGCTCCCGTCACCCAAACCCCTTTCGCCCGCAAGGATCCCATATCCTCGTCCCGAAGGTTCAAAAGCATGATCACGAAGATCATCAAGACCATGATTCCCCCGGCATAGACCAATATCTGCAGGACCGCCAGTAAGGGGGCGGATTGCAGCAGATATAACCCGGCCAGCGCGGCGAAAGCGCCGATCATTCCCACCGCGGAAGCCATGGGATTGGTCCTTGTGATGACCAATAGACCCATTCCCAATAACAGGGCGGCGAGGATATAGAACACGACCGTTTCGATCATCCGTTACCTTTCAAGGTCTGGCGTGGGGCCCATGGGTCCACTTCACGGGCCGAGGAGGATTATAGTCCGGCACGAAGTCCTTATTATCGTGCTTCATCAGATATTCCTTATGATAAACCAGGCTGGGTCGGGTGAAATCAGCCAGCGTCACTTCCGGTACATCCATGCGGATAGCGTCCAGGGGGCAGGCATCCACGCAATAACCGCAAAAAACACAACGCAGCATGTCGATATCGAATTTGGCGGGGTATTTCTCAATATTCGAGTCCGGTGATTCCGCCGCCAGGATATGGATGCATTCCGCCGGGCAGGCGGTGGCGCAAAGCATGCAGGCCGTACAACGGGGAGCGCCATCCTCCCTTTTCATCAGCCTATGACGTCCCCGGGTCGTGGGGGGCAGGCTCTTTTTTTCCTCGGGAAAGTAGACCACCGGCATCCGGCGCGGATACAGAAGGTTCGCCGCCGCGTGGCGCAGGGTTACCCACAGGCCCTGGAGAACCTGGAGAACGTAGAATTTTTGGGTTCCCCTTATCTCGGGGCGTTCCACCAATCGCATCGGACTTCCCTTCTTTTCAACAGATAGACGTTTCGCGCGTCCAGTTCAGCCCTTCTATTTTTGGATCAGGACCAAAACCCCTGTCACCAACAGGTTCAAAAGCGCCAATGGCAGCATCAGTTTCCAACCCATCCCCATCAACTGGTCATAACGGAACCGGGGGAGGGTCCATCGCACCCACACATAAAGCCAGCAGAAGAAAAGCACTTTCGTCAAAAGACAGGCTACCTGCAATAAAGCGGTCAGAAGCGGCGGCATCCAGGACAAAAAGCTCCCATTGAACAGGGCGTATCCCAGGGCCGATAGACCCACGAAAGCCAATCCGGCCCCCGCGGCGGAAATAAGATAGGGTTCCCATTTTTTCATCCCCGCGAATTGGTCTTTCTGGAGGTCGGCCCGCCTGTAAACGAAGAAACCGAACAGGCTTCCTCCCAACAAAGCGGCGGCGCCCAGGATGGACAGGGTCGGCCGGGGATTCTGGTTCAGGAATTCGGTGGAGGCGAATGGCACCTGGTATCCGCCCAGGAATAACGTGGAGATCACGAAAGCCACTACCGCCATATTGACATACTCGGCCATGAAGAAGAGGGCGAATTTCACGCTGGAATATTCCAGATGGTATCCCGCCACCAGCTCATTCTCGCCCTCGGCCAGGTCGAAAGGATTGCGGTTGGTCTCGGCGAAACCGGCCACCAGGAAAAGAAGGAACCCAACCGGCTGGAGAAAGACACCCCAGTTCGGCAGGGGCAGTGTGTGGCCGGCGAAGGAGAGCATCTGTCCTTGGGTTTCCACGATCCTATCCACCTTGACCCCCTGATAGACCATCAACAGTCCGGTCAGGGACAAGGCCATGGATAGTTCGTAAGAAACCATCTGGGCGGTGGCTCGAAGCCCACCCAAGAGCGAGAACTTGTTGTTCGAGGCCCATCCGGCCAGGACCACGGCGAATACCCCTAGGCTCGAGACGGCGATGATATAGAGGACACCCACATTGAAGTTCGCCGCCTGGAAACGGATGGTCTGGCCGAAAAGGGTGATGGGCGCCGCCAATGGGATGACCAGAAGAGGCAAGAGGGCGACCGTCATGGACCAGAAGGGCGCGAGGAAATAATAGAAACCGGTGGCCTTTTCGGGCGTGATGCTTTCCTTCAAAAAGAGTTTAAGTGTGTCGGCGAAATTTTGGATATATCCCAACATCCGGAAGCCCAGGATATTGGTCCGGTCTGGCCCGACGCGGTCCTGGATGACCGCGCTTCCCTTCCTTTCCAGCCAGATGAAGAAGGGGATGAATGAGAGCGGGATGATCCACATGATCACCACCATGACCGCGATATTGCCGAGAGTGAACAGCTGGGTGTTGGTCATGGTTTCGCACCCAGGATATTGGGTTGGGCGTTCAGGCCTTGGAAAGGCTCGGTTGCGGCCGTGGATAGGGACAAAACCTTGCCCATACAGGGGATGGAGTTGAAGGTGAGCCCTTTTAAAGCGTCCACTTCTTTAGTCATGGCATTGAAGATGGAGGAAGTGTCCTCGAACGGGAACCCTTCCAACTTCATTTCTTGGGCCAGACGGCTTATCCAGAGCGAAGCGGGCAGGATATCCTGGTTCGTCGGTTCGATCGCCTGGCGGAACCTTTGAAGACGACTGGTGCCGTTCACGAATGTCCCGGATTTCTCGGTGAATGGCCTCACTGGGAAAGCCATCGCGCCTTGTTCGACCGTGGCCGTCTTATGGACGGAAAGAACGACCAGGACTTTCACCTTGGCGAATATCTTCTTGGCCTTGGCCTCCTCCCGTCCGAAGGGGTCTTGTTGCATGACCAAAACGGCCTTGAGTTCGCCCTTTTCCATCCTGGCGAACAAATTGTCGGCTTGGGTGGTGATCCCTAGCAACCTCAGACCCGCTTGATTGGGGGATTTATCTGCCAATTTCAGGATCTGGTCCGCCTCACCTTTCAAGGTCCAATCAGGAGCGGCCAAGTTCTTGGGGTCGAATCTCTTCTCGAAGAACTTCTTCAGGATGAAATTATCCTCTAACGACGCGTAGGGCGAGGCAATGGCTCCCACCTCATCCTTGTTCATGCCTGAAAGGATCTGGGCCAACTGCTTGAGCCCATCCTTCAGGCTGTGTTCCTGATGGCCCAGCCGGATGGCTTCCAGGCGATTCTGCTGGTAATGGTCGAAGGAGAACCGGCCCTCGTCGCAGATCCAGGTCTTGTTGATTTCGGGGTTTTCTCTCGGCATGAACCGGTAGACCTTCCCCTTGTTCTGTTCCACCGTGATACTGCATCCCCTGGCGCATCCGGGACAGACCGACTCGGTTTTCTTGAGGAACCAGACCCGTTGCTTGAATCGGAATTCCTTGAGGGTAAGGGCACCGACCGGACAAACGTCCGTCACGTTGCCCGAATAGGGATTGTCCAGGCGCTTGCCCGGGAAGATATCCAGCGTGGCCTCGTGGCCCCGGTGGAGGATGCCCAGTTCGGAGGTCTTGGGGATCTCGTCCAGGAAGCGGATACAGCGCGAGCAAAGGACGCATCGTTCCTGGTCCAGCATGACATGCTTTCCGATATCCTCGGCCTTTCCGCCCTTGAAATAACGGGGCACGGAACGCCGGAACTCGTACCGCCCATCCTGCATATACTGGTCCTGCAACTTGCACTCGCCTGCCTTGTCGCAGACCGGGCAGTCCAGGGGGTGGTCCAGCAAGAGCATTTCCAGGGCGCTTTTCTGGGCGTCCTTGGCCTTGGGGGAATCGGTGTGGATGACCATCCCCTCGGTCACATGGGTATTGCATCCGATGGTCAGCTGACGTCCCCGGGGGGTCTCGATCTCCACCATGCAGGTACGGCAGTTCCCGGCCACCGGGAGATACCGGTGGTAGCAGAAATGCTCCAGATGCACCCGGTTGGACAGGGCGGCGTCCAGCACGTTGGTGCCTTCGGGCACTTCCATCGGTTGACCGTTGACCGTGATCTTGACCACTCTCAAACTCCAATGAACATTAATGGATCTGGGCTGGGACAGCCGTCGTGTTCTTCACCAGGTACTTCTCGAAATCCGCCGGGAACTTCTTGATGAAGCTCCTCACCGGCATGGCGCAGGCCGCCGCGTGGGCGCAAATGGTGTGTCCTTCCATGTTGTCGGCGATGGTAAGCATCAGGTCCAGTTCCTTGGAAGTCGCCTCGCCGTCCAGGATCTTTTTCATCAGGCGGTTCTCCCAGGCCGTTCCCTCCCGGCAGGGGGTGCATTGCCCGCAGGATTCTTCGGAATAAAAAGCCGTCATGCTCTTCAATATCTTCGCCATGTCCGTTTGGTCGTTGAGGATGATGGCCCCGCCCGTTCCCAGGAAGGTTCCATGGCTTTGCATGCTCTCATAGCAAAGGGTCAGGGTTTCACACTCTTTCGGGGTCAGAACCGGCGTGGAGGAACCGCCCGGGATGACCGCCTTGAGCTTCCCGCCTTTGACGCCCTTGCCGTAGGTCTCGATGAATTCCAACATGGGCAGACCGAAAGGCATTTCCCAATAACCCGGCTGGTTCACGTGACCCGACAAACTGAAGACGCTGGTGCCGGTGGAGTCCTTGGTTCCGATGGCGGCGTAGGCCTTCCCGCCGTTCTGGATGATCCACGGGACCGAGGCCAGGGTCTTGACGTTGTTGATGATGGTGGGACATCCGAACAAGCCAGATACCGCCGGGAAAGGCGGTTTGATGCGGGGTTTGCCTGGTTTCCCCTCAAGGGATTCCAATAATCCCGTTTCCTCGCCGCAGATATAGGCTCCCGCGCCCCGGTGGACATGGACCTGAAGGTCGTACCCCGAACCCTGGATGTTCTTGCCCAAATACTTGGCCTTCTCGGCTTCCTCGATGGCCCTCTCCAGGATCTTGATTTGGTCCAGGAATTCTCCCCGCACGTAGATATAGGCGGTATGGCACCCGATGGCGTAGCTGGCGCAGATGATCCCTTCCAGCAATAGATGGGGGTCGTAGGTGAGGACATAACGGTCCGTGAAGGTGCCCGGCTCCCCCTCATCGGCGTTGACCGCCAGATAGACGGGTTTGCCCGTGTTCTTCGGGACGAAGGACCATTTCATGCCGGCGGAAAACCCCGCCCCGCCCCGCCCCTTGAGCCCGGAGGTTTTGACTTCCTCAATGACCTGCTCGGGTTTCATCCCGAAAAGATTTTTCAGGGACGCGTAACCGCCCGTCTGTAGGGACACCTTGAGGGTGTGGCTGTCCCGCAGTCCGAATCGCTTGGTCAGTTGTGGTTCCACTGTCGTCATAGTTCCTATTTCTTTTTCAATTCTTCCAACAGCTGCTCGGTCTTCTCGACCGTCATGTGTTCGTGGTAGATATCGTTCACCCTCATGCAGGGTCCTGTGTGACAGGAAGCCAGACATTCCACGGTCTGCAGACTGAACTGACCATCCGGGGTGGCCTCCCCGGGTTTCAATCCCAATTTTTCCTCGAGCATCCGCAATATTTTCTCCGACCCGTTCATCAGGCACACCACGGTCTGGCACACCTGGAGGTGATGCTTGCCGGGCTTTTGCTTGTGGTACATGGAATAGAACTGGGCCACTTCCAGCACCTGGACCGGACTGCATCCCACCAGCGACGCTACCGCTTCCATGACCTCGGGCGAGATCCAGCCGAATTCCCTCTGGGCCAGCCAGAGGGCCGGAAGCAAAGCCGCCCGCCGGACCGGATAGCGCGAGGCTATCTCCTCGAATTCCTGGACCGTCTCTTTTTTGAACTCAACGGCCATTCTTGGCTCCGTACCCAAAATTGTTCATCGGTCCAACTCCCCGGCGATGATGTTGATCGATCCCAACGCGATAATGGCGTCGGCCACCATGCTTCCCTCGATGAGCTCGGTGAATGCGGCGAAGTTCATGAAGCAGGGCGGCCGGCATTTCACCCGGTATGGGTTCTTGCTCCCGTCGGAAACGATGGTGAAACCCAGTTCCCCGTTGGCGGCTTCGGTGGCGTCGTAGATCTCGCCCGGCTCGGGGCAAATACCGTGCATGATGATCTTGAAATGGTTCATCAGCCCCTCGATATTGCCGTAGGTCTGTTGTTTCGGGGGCAGGGCCACCCGCTTGTCGTCCGACATCACCGGTCCCTGGGGCATCTTGTCCAGGGCCTGATGGATGATGCGGATGGATTCTTCCATCTCGTAAAGCCGCACGAAGATGCGGTCGTAGATATCGCCCTTCGTTCCCACCGGCACCTCGAATTTGAAATCCTCGTAATGGTAATAGGGCTCAACTTTGCGCAGGTCGTATTCCACTCCGCTGGCCCTCAAGGTGGGCCCGGTCCAGCCGTAAGCGATGGCCCGTTCTTTGGAAATGGGGCAGACGTCCCTGGTGCGGTCCAGGAAGATGCGGTTCTTTTCCACCAGTTTCAGCACATCCCCCAGGCTTTGTTCGACCGACTTCAACACCGCCTTCACCTCGTCGGCGAACTGGGGATAAACATCCCGGGCCATCCCCCCGATGCGGGTATAGCTGGAAGTCAGCCTGGCTCCGCAGAGTTTTTCCAGGATGTCGTAGACTTTTTCCCGGGCATTGAAGAAGTACCAGAAATTGGTCAGGGCGCCCATATCCAGGAGGTTGGCCGCCACGCAGACCTGGTGGTCAATGATACGGTTCAGTTCGCTCACCACGACGCGGATGTAGGCCGCTCGATCCGGAATGGTCAGGTGGAGCATCCTTTCCACCGCCTTGCAGAACCCCACGTTATTGATCATGGCCGACACGTAATTCAGCCGGTCCGTATAAGGGATGACCTGCTGGAAAGTGTGGGATTCGCAATCCTTCTCGAACCCCCGATGCAGGTAGCCCTGTTCCATGACCGCCGCCACAATGGTCTCGCCGTCCAGGGCGCAGAAGGTCCGCAAGGCCCCATGGGTTGCCGGATGGCTGGGACCGATGTTCACGTAAACCAGTTCCCGTTTGTCCTTGGGACGAGGGGAGTTGAGACCCTGGGACGACTCAAAGGGGGCTTGGGGTTCGGTCCTCATGTGTATCCCTTTTCTTTCAGCCGGGGTTCCATCTCGTCCATGAGCGACTGGCTGGCCGAAAGCCATTGCCGTTGAGTGATGGGGTAATCCTTGCGCAAGGGATGGCCGATGAACTCGTGGTGGTTCAGGATGCGTTTCAGATTCGGATGACTGACGAAGCGGATGCCCATTTGGTCGAAAGCTTCCCTCTCCAGGTGGTTAGCGTTGGCCCAAAGTTGGCACAGGGTATTCACTGACGGAGCATCTTCCGGGAGGAGAACCTTGACCTGGAGCCGATGGCCTTTGGCGAGGGACTTGAAAAGATAGGTCAATCCGAAACGGTCTCCCCTCCATTCGGGGTATTGGGAATAATCGATGGATACGATATCGATGAGCATCTCGAAGGCCAACTCGGGCTCATCCCGAAGAGTACGCGCCACATCGACCAAACCCGTTCGGTCCACACTTACTTCTAGGACGCCGAAGCGATCCTGGGAACCCAGGAGGGTCTTGGGGTGTTTGGATTTTATCGTTTCAAGTAAAGCCGAGGCGTCCACGGACGATTCTCCCTGTTTATCAATAATCGAAATGAGGCTCTTTGACCTGGAACTGGGCTGATGGCGTCGTCTTAGGATTGGCAATCTTATGCTGGATTTTCATGATCGCCTCCAGGATCGCTTCGGGCCGGGGCGGACAGCCCGAGATATAGACGTCCACCGGGATGATCTGGTCGATGCCCTGGACCGTGCAGTAGTTGTTATAGAACCCGCCGGAAGAAGCGCAGACCCCCATGGAAACGACCCACTTGGGATCGGGCATTTGGTCGTAGATCTGTTTGAGGATGGGCGCCTGTTTGAAGGTGACCGTGCCAGCCACAATTAATAGGTCGGCCTGCCGGGGGGAATAGCGCAAAAGCTCGGCCCCGAAACGGGACAGGTCGAACACCGAGTCCGCCACGGCCATGAACTCGATGGCGCAACAGGCCGTTCCAAAGACCATGGGCCAAAGGGAATTCTTGCGACCCCAGGCCGCGACCGCGTCTACCCGAGTAGTGAAGTAAGGGACTTCGGTCATTCCCATTCCAGGGCTCCCCTCTTCAAGAGATAGAGCCAGCCGAAAGCCAGGACTCCCAGGAAGGCCAGCATGGAAAGGAACCCGCCCCAGGCCATTTTCTGGAACAGGACCGCCCAGGGGAAAAGGAAGATGACCTCCACGTCGAAGACCAGGAAACACATGGCGATCAGGAAGAACCGGATGTTCACCCGGGATCGGGAATCTCCCGCCTGTCCTGAAGCCTGGATACCGCATTCATAGGTGGAAAGTTTGCTGGCATTGGCCCTGGAAGAACTGAGGAATGAGGAAAGCACGACCATAGCCGTGGGGACCACCAGGGCCAGTAGGATGGCGAGGACCAGGGGAAAAAGGTTTTCAACGAGACCGAAATCCATGCCCTACCTCCCCCGAGTGATTCCTTAAGAAAAAACAAACAACCCTTCCCACGGATGGTGCTTTCAGGAAAAAGACGCCTTGAGTGGTATACAAGGAGACTTTTCGTGGCCTTGGGTCAGGATGGGTCGAATTATAGGTACTTTTTGCATGTGGAATCAATGTGAAATCCTTCACAAAGTCTTTGAAGGATCGGGGGATATGACCATGATTTTCAACAGAACGAGCTTCCGGATCGAATAGCTTGTGAAATATTTCACAAAGTATTTTTAACAACAAATCATGGTTACTTTGAGGAAATGCCAAAGACGGGAACAGGGTTTTGGGCATAAAAAAAGGCCCGGTGAAAACCGGGCCTTTTGAAGGAAAAACCAGCCAGAACTAATTACAGGAAGGAATATCCCACCAGCAGGGTGATTGTCCCGTTCTGGACGTTCTTCCCCGTACTGACATTATCCAACCCTAATTCGTACCTACCGCTGACAAGGAATTTGTCGATATCGAATTCCAGTCCCCCCACCAGGCCCACATCCGAACTGTTGATGTTGGTTATATTCTTTCCGCCATTCTGGGCCAGGGTATTCCAGGAAAAGGAAGGCCCGAGCAAGACGGCCGGATTGACGACCGGCAACCCTGTGGAGATCTTCAAGAGCACCGGAACCTCGATGTAGTCCATTTCCACGGTAGTGGTGGTCCCAGAATATTGGTTCCCTTTTTGCTCATAAAGCACTTCCGGACGGATGGCGAACATCTGGCCGAAATTCAAGCTCAAGAACCCGCCGCCCACGAACCCTAATTTCGAACTGTTGAAATTTCCCAATTGGCTCACGTCACTACCGATGAAATTGGAAAGATTGGCTCCCGCTTCCAAACCCAAATTGAACGTCTGGGCCGACGCCTGGGAAGCCAGGACTCCCGCCAGAATCAACCCCATCAAGATCGCTTTCAAACGCATTTCCCGCCTCCTGTTTTTAGAAAACTTCGAATATTTACCACCAAGACACCAAGGGCACCAAGAAAGACTTTTTTTGACACCTGCGTCACTGAAGCTCACATTAATTTAGACGTTTCTCATATGTATGAAGTTTCAAAATCAAAATAATTCTAGTGTTTTTATGAAAAATTGCCTTCTTGGTGTCCTTGGTGCCTTGGTGGTTCAAAAATTCTGTTACTCGGTTTTTTTCGCCCAGTCCGTATGGATAAATCCCTTTTCCGGATGGTCCACCCGCTCGTAGGTATGTGCCCCGAAAAAATCCCTTTGGGACTGGGTCAGGTTCTGGGGCAGGTTGGCCGAACGGTAACTGTCGAAATAAGCCAGGCTTGCGCTCATGGCCGGCACCGGTATCCCCAATCGGACCGCCGTTGCGATCACTTCCCTCCAGGCTCCCTGGGTGGCTTGGACCTGCTTTTGGAAAGACTCGTCCAACAGTAAGGATGGCAAACGCGGGTTTCGGTCGTAGGCTTTCATGATCTCGTCCAACAACCTGGCCCGAATGATGCATCCGCCTTTCCAGATACGCGCCATCTCCCTCAAGTTGACGCCCCATTGGTACTCATTGGAAGCCGCCTGGATGAGGCGCATACCCTGGGTATAGGAGCAGATCTTGGAATTGTAGAGGGCCTGGCTTACCGCCGTGATGAACCCTTCCTTTCCGTCGAACTTGCCGACTGGGCCCGCGATGGTCCGAGAAGCCGACACCCGCTCGTCCTTCAAGGAGGATAGGTTCCTGGCGTCGATGGCGGCCGCGATGGTGGGGATGGCCACTCCCAGGTCCAGGGCGACTTGCGTGGTCCATTTGCCCGTGCCCTTTTGTCCCGCCTTGTCCAATACCAGGTCGACCAATGGTTTCCCTGTCTCCTCATCCATCACGGTGAAGACCTTGGCCGTCAGCTCGATGAGGAAAGAATCCAGCGGTCCCTGGTTCCACTCGGTGAATATCTTGGCCAGCTCCGGGGCTTTCAAGCCCATCGCTTTACGCAGGATGTCATAGGCCTCGGCGATCAACTGCATGTCGCCATACTCGATGCCGTTGTGGACCATCTTCACGAAATGTCCCGCGCCGTCCGGCCCCACGTGGGTCACGCAGGATCCCGAGTCGGTCTTGGCCGAGATAGCCTCGCAGATGGGGCGGACCCGTTCGTAACCCTCGACGCTTCCGCCAGGCATGAGGGATGGCCCGAACCTGGCGCCCTCTTCCCCGCCCGAGACTCCCATCCCGATGAAATGGAGGCCTTCTTTCGCCAGGTCGGCTTCCCGCCTCTGGGTATCCTTGAACCAGGAATTGCCGCCGTCGATGAGGATGTCGCCCTTGGCGAGCAGGGGTTTGAGGCTCTTGGCACAGTCATCCACCGGGCTTCCGGCCGGCACCATCAAAAGGATGCGCCGGGGCGTCTCGATCGCTCCCACGAATTCGGCGAGGGTGTTGGCTCCGATGAATTTCTTGCCCTGGTTCTTCTGGATGAACGCCTTGACCCTATCGTCGAAGGGATTGACTACCGCGACCGTGAACCCATGGTCCTCGATGTTCTGGGCCAGGTTCGCGCCCATGACCCCTAACCCCAATAGCCCAAAATCCGCTTTTTTAGCGCCGGTCGCCGTCATTTTGATTCCTCCCAGGCCGATAGGTCAGTTATTCGTTCGCGGGTCATTTTAACAGATGGCTGAACGAAAAAGGACCAGCCCCCCTTATAATAAAAATCCACGAGAAATGTATGAATGAAAGGGAACCATTTTGACCTTCATGACTCGGACCCTGTTCATCCTCTACTTCCTGTTCCTAGCCCTTTGGGCCGTATTATGGATGGGTCACCTCCCCTATTATCTCGACACCATCCTTTACGTTTATCCCGACCGTTTCGAGAATTTCCGTTCCTTTCAACAGGGGTTCCTGCCCCTTTGGGACCCTTATCTGGGCTGCGGCACACCCCATCTGGCCAACTGGCAGTCGGCCTGCCTCTATCCTTTCTTCTGGGTCTTCCAATGGACCGGTGTTTACGACTGGCTGATGATGGTGATCCTGTTCCACTGCGCCCTGGCCTTCACCGGCGCTTACCTTTGGCTCCGTTCCCAGAAAGCCGATCCTCTCTGGAGCGTCCTGGGAGCCCTTTCCTTCGCCCTCAGCGGCCACCTCATCCGTTGCTGGACCAACCTTCCCTTCCTGGCGACCGCGGCCTGGAGTCCCTGGGTCTTCTGGGGATTCCAAAGGGCCCTGGCCTCACCCCGTCGCTGGAACTGGGTCCTGGCGGGGCTTTTCCTGGCTCTGCAAGTGTTGGCCGGGTACCCATTCTTCTCTCTATATACAGTCATCCTGTTATTGGTTTGGTTCTGGTATCAAAAGCCCGGCAAACTGGCCTGGACCCCATTCACCCTGACCCTGGGGGTTTCCGCCATGCTTACCTCCCCCCAATGGCTCCCCTTCCTGGATTTCCTGGGCTATTCCCACCATGACCTTTGGCGGGAGTATCCCTATTACGAAAAGCCGCTGGAATATCTCACCCTATTGAAACCCGATCTTCTGGGCATGCCTGGCGCTTCCAACTATCAAGGCAGTTTCGCCAACGCGAATTTCAATCTCTACATCGGTTTATTCCCTCTGGGCGCCCTACTGATGAACCTCTTTCATTTCCGTTGGTCCAGGTTCTTCACGGTTGGGGCGGTCTTTTGGCTTTTTTGGATGGCGGGACGTCATTTCTTTTTGTGGGACCTGTTGCCCCAGGGTTTTCTGGAATGGATCGAACCCACTAAGTCGGCGGGGATGTTCGTCTTTTGCGCCGTGACCTCGGCGGCCGTGGGTTTGTCCTCCCTTCCGCCGGTCAAATGGGCGGGAAAGATCCGCCTTCTCCTTTTAGTCGGAGTGGCCTTTCTCTGGTGCCTGGATCTATTCCTCGTCCCCTTCCTGCTCTTGAAACCCATGAGGGACCCTTACCGTAACCCGGCCATCCAGGAGAATGTGTCCTCCCTCAAGAACCTCGCGGGAACAGGCAGGTTCTTGAGCCTCCATACCTCGGCTGAACTGACCTTCACCGGCGGGGATATGTTGGACCGCTCCTACCAGGCCCAGGTGGGCCTGGGCTTGGCCGACGCCAACAAGGTCTGGGGTATCCGGAGCGCCGACCAATACCTTTATCAAAGGGTCGAGGGTTCGGAAAATTTACTCAAGTATTTCAATAAAGGGTTCCCTTATAAGGGGGACTTGTTGAGCGTGGCGGGCGTCAGGCTCTTTCTCTTGCCCGCGAACCTGCCTTCCGCCAATTATCTGCCCGCCGGAACTTGGATGAACGATATTTACACGGTGAATAAAAAGGCTTCCCCTGATATGCGCTGGGTGCCGGGTTCGGAACAACTTCCCGATCGAGCTTTTATTTTGAACCGTCTGTCGCAGGAGAAAAGCGGCTGGGAAAAAACGGTCCTGTTGGAAAGTTCGGGGAATGCCAGCTTGGTTCCCTCGAAACGACGCTGGTTTGGCCCAGTCGCCTTGGGAAGGGAGTCGGATTCCAGGGCCGCTGGCCTGGTTTCCTGTCCATCGACCGGCTATTTGGTCTTCAACGAGATCTACTGCCCCGGTTGGAAAGCCTGGGTGGACGGGAACCCCGCTTCTATCCTTCGGGCTTACGGGCTTTTCATGACCGTTCCCATCCGAACTCCCGGCGACCATCTGGCGGTCTTTCGTTATGAGCCAACCGCCTTCAGGCTGGGATTGTTCTTGGCCTTGGCTTTCTTCGTATTGGTCTTTGCTGGACTCGGTATAAAATCCAAAACTCTATTAACCACAGACGAACACGGATAAACACAGATATTATTAATTGTGAAAAAAATCTTTTCATCTGTGTAAATCTGTGGCTAAGAATTTATTAGAAGCCTTTCGCGGTTGAGTCTTCAGGAGTTTCCGAAGGCGTTGGTTCTCGTCCCGGTAATTCGATCTTCTCAATGACCGCTTTCAATCCCTTCGCCGTTTCTTCCGTTTTTCCCTGGGCCCAATAGGTCACCTGGAATAAACGGGGGGACTCGGCCAGGGTGGCGTTCTGGACCCCCGTGATGGCGATATGGTTCTCCGTCAGGGCCTCGACCACCGGCTTCACCTGTTCCTTGGTCAGGAGAAAACTTCCCGCCGACGCAATATGATCACCCGACTTTTGAAGTCTCAGGACCGACCCCATCCCCATGAACGCGGGGAAATCCATCCCGTCTTCACGGATGGGTTCTAGCAGGGGGATCTGGTATTCCAGCACCCTGTTCTCGACCATCCCGGGACCCAGGATGGCTTCGATCTTGGACCAATCCTCCGGCGTGGTGGAAGGTTTTTTCTCGTCGGGAGGGGCCTGGGGCGTGCCCGAGGTATAGAGGGCTTCCCGTATGACCTCGGCCAGCCAGGCCCGGGAACCCTTGGCCTGAACCCTGAGAACCTTGAGGGAAGGGGATTCATTGATCAGGGGGTCATGGAGCGAATCCACCTGGAACCCGTAACGCACCAGGGGAACCATCACCTTGGGTACTTCCTGGTCCAATAACACCATTTCCCCCGTCACCAGGGTCTGCCGAGTCAGGGGTTTGAAGGTGAACCAGGTGGTCAAGGCCAGTTCGGGCTCGATAGGTGTGCCCGAAACCAGGACATTCAGGTCGGTCCGGGTAAAGATGACTTTGAGCATGTCCCCCTGGGTCTGACCCTGCCGGCCCAGGATCTTTTCCACTGTCCGCCAATCCTGCCTCGTGACCGTAGGGGTCACCCCTGGGTGACCAGCCGGTTCTGGCGTCACTGGGACCTGGCCCATTCCTTGGCTGGCCCATCCCATCCAAAGGAGGAGAAGTAAGGATCGCTTCATCATGAACCCGCCTTGTTTGTAAATCATAGGTTAAAAATTCCAGGACAGTTTAACCCACTCGGCCCCGGCTTTTTTCAAATAGTTTTCCCTTCCCCCTTCCATCCAGCGAGCTTATGATTTGCAGGATATGGAACACACCCAAGAAAAACCAATGGTCAAGATCCGGAAGGTTTGGGGCGAGGCCACCTCCTTCATCAACCGGTACCAGAAACTCTGGTGGGTCGACATCGCCTTGATCCTGGGCTTGATCGGCCTGATCTTCGGCATCCTGTCCGTGTCCGCCGAATGGACCGGCGTCCACACCGCCAAGGTAGAGATAGACCTGTCCCCCTGGGCCCTTCCCAAATACACCTTCTTCACCCTTTGCCGGGGCATGTTGGCTTACGTTCTCTCCCTGATATTCACTTTCGCTTACGGTTATTGGGCCGCCAAGGACCACATCGCGGAAAAAGTTCTCATTCCCCTTCTGGATATTTTACAGAGCATCCCGGTCTTGGGCTTCCTGCCAGGTTTGGTGCTGGCCCTGGTGGCCATTTTTCCCAACAGCAACGTGGGGTTGGAATTGGCCTGCGTCATCATGATCTTCACCGGCCAGGTCTGGAACATGACCTTCAGCTTTTACCAGTCCCTCCGCTCCATCCCTCAATATTTGCTGGAGGCGGCGGCCGTCTATCGTTTCAGCTGGTTCCAGAAAGCCACCAAACTGGAGATCCCCTTTTCCGCCATCGGCCTCATCTGGAACAGCATGATGAGCATGGCCGGCGGCTGGTTCTTCCTGACCGTGACCGAGGCATTCCAATTGGGCGACAAGGATTTTCGCCTGCCAGGCCTGGGCTCCTACATGAGCGTGGCCAGCGACAAGGGCGACAACTGGGCCAAACTTTGGGGTGTCATCGCGATGATCCTGATGATCACCTTCCTGGACCAGTTCCTCTGGCGTCCCCTGGTCGTCTGGGGCCAGAAGTTCCGAGTGGAAGAGGGCGGGGCCGAGGAAGGCATGCGTTCCTGGTTCCTGGACTTCCTCAACCAATCCCAGATCCTGCGTTTTTTCGAGAAGCTTTTGACGCCCAAACCCCGCGTGACGCCTCCCGGCACCGTCATGGCGATGCCCCCCTCCGATGTCAGGGAGATCAAACCCGACGCTCCCCAGTGGCATGTCAAATTGGTGTCCATTCTTTGCTTTGTCGCCCTGGTCGGTTCCATGCTCTTCGGGGCCTGGAAGATCGTGGAACTCTTCTCCCATCTCAAGCTCGACCAGTGGATCCTGATCATCAAGGAAGCCGGTGTGACCCTGGCCAGGGTCCTGACCGCCGTCTTCCTTTCCGCCTTATGGACCATTCCGGTGGGCCTTTGGATCGGCCTGTCGCCCCGGCTTTCGCGGATATTCCAACCCTTCGTTCAGGTGGCGGCTTCCTTCCCGGCCCCCATGCTCTTTTCTTTCGCCATCCTGGTCATGAGCTGGATGGGCATCGGCCTGAATTGGGGGGCCATCGCCCTGATGCTGTTGGGCGCCCAGTGGTACATCCTATTCAACGTCATCGCGGGGGCCATGGCCATTCCCTCCGACCTGTTGGAGGCGGCCCGCAGTTACCGCATGAGGGGCTGGGACCTTTTCTGGAAGGTCCAAATGCCGGGCATTTTCCCTTACCTGGTGACCGGGATGGTCACTTCCGCCGGCGGCACCTGGAACGCCAGCATCGTGGCTGAGTATGTCACCGACAAGGGCAATACTCTGACCGCTTATGGGTTGGGTTCCCAGATCAGCATCTCCGCCGCCGCCGCTGACTTTCCCATGCTCGCGGCAAGCGTAGTGGTGATGTCCATCATGGTGGTGGTCTTCAACCGTTTGGTGTGGAAGAGGCTTTACCGTTTGGCCGAAGAGAAATACTCGCTGAGCAAATAATCGGAGGTTCCTATGTCAGTCAACACGGCGGAAGTGGCGGCGAAACAAAAACTCATCGAGCTCAAGAACGTCTCGGAGGATTTCGCCCTCCCCAACGGCAAATCCTTCGAGGCCCTCAAGGATGTCAGCCTGACCATCCAGAGCCGCGAGGTCGTGGCACTCCTGGGCCCATCGGGTTGCGGCAAATCGACCCTGCTTCGCATCTTGGCCGGGCTCATCCCGCCCACCAAGGGCGAGGTCCTTTACCACGACAAGCCTCTCTTGGGTGTGAATACCGGCGTTTCCATCGTTTTCCAAAGTTTCGCTCTTTTCCCTTGGATGACCGTTACCGAGAACATCCAGACCGCCCTGAAATCCAGAGGCTTCCCGGACAACGAGATCGAGGACCGGGCCCAGAAGGCCATCCAGATGGTGGGGTTGGCGGGCTTCGAGGAAACCTACCCCCGGGAGCTTTCCGGCGGGATGAAACAGCGCGTCGGCATGGCCCGGGGCTTGGCGGTGGACCCGGAGATCCTTTTCATGGATGAGCCTTTCAGCCATGTGGACGCCCTGACAGCTGAGTCCCTGCGAGCTGAGGTCATCGACATCTGGTCCGCCCAGGACAAGAACCCCTCCTCCATCCTGATGGTCAGCCATGACATCCCCGAGGTCGTTTACATGGCCGACCGCATCATGGTATTGGGGACCAACCCCGGCCACCTAGTGAAGATCATGGACAATCCCCTTCCCCGGCCCCGGGATTACCGTTCCCCCGACTTCCTAAAGCTAGTGGACCAGCTCCACGACATCATCATGGGACATGAGATGGCCGACTCACCCGAGCCCGTCCTGGCTCCCAATCAGCCGCCCACGGTGGAATCGATCCCCGAAACCCCACCCATCGAGATCGTTGGTATGTTGGAATACTTGGACGCCCGCGGCGGCAAGGAAGACCTGTTCCGCATCTCCAGCGAGACCGAGAAGGATTTCGGCTCGGTCATCATGGTGGCCAAGGCCGCCGAGCTTTTGGATTTTGTCGATACCCCCAAGCGCAACGTGGTCCTGACCGCCGAGGGTCAAAGGTTCGTCAAGGCCAAGGCCTCCGAGCGCCAGAACATCTGGAAGGAACAACTGTTGAAGCAGGGCTTGTTCCGTCAGGTGAACGACATCCTCTTGAAACACCCCCGCAAAGGTTTGGACGCCGACGTGGTCAAGGAGATCATCATCCTAAACCTGCCGGCGGAGAACTTCGAGAAGATATTCCAGACCTTCGTGGATTGGTCCCAGTACGGGAACCTGTTCGCTTATGTGGAAGAGACCCAAAAACTCTACTTCCCCAGAAAACGCGCGCCCCGCAACCCCAAACCCAAGGGTGAGGGAAATAACGGGAACCAGGAAACGGCCGGCGCCATGGAGCCGATTTCGGGTGATGCCCAAGCTCCCACTCCCGCCCCACCAGCCGAACCGCCCCAGCCCCCGGAAACGACACCTAAAAGCTGAACCCATTGGAACTACCAAAGGCACCAAGAACGGCAAAATCTTATTGGTTTTCCTACTAAACCTTTCTTGTTATCTCTGTGTCTCTGTGGTGAAAAATTAGGTGTATCTAAAAGGTTTTTTAGCCGAATGTCCGGTGTTAGACTACTGGCGCTTTCTAACAACTTTTCAAAGAGGACCTATGGACTTCATCAAGCATGTGATCGACTTCTTCCTGCACCTGGACAAACATCTGGCGGAGATCGTCCAATCCTACGGGACCTTCACCTACTTCATCCTCTTCGCCGTCATCTTTTGCGAGACCGGCCTGGTGGTGACCCCCATCCTGCCAGGCGATTCCCTCCTGTTCGCCGTGGGCACCCTGACCGCCACCCAGGTCCTGACCCTGAACATCGTGGCCACCTACCTACTGCTGATGGCGGCGGCCCTGCTGGGCGACAACTGCAACTATTGGATAGGCCGTTACTTCGGCCCCAACGTGTTCGGCCGGTTCATCAACAAGAAATACCTGGATCGGACCCATGAGTTCTATGAGAAACACGGGGTCCTGACCCTGGTCATCGCCCAGTTCGTTCCCATCATCCGTACCTTCGCCCCCTTCGTGGCGGGCGTGGGCGACATGACCTACGGCCGTTTCCTGAAATACAACTTCATCGGGGTCTTCCTCTGGACGACCCTCTTTGTCTGGAGCGGTTATTTCTTCGGCAACCTGGATTTCGTAAAGCAGAATTTCCACTACGTTATCCTGGCCATCATCCTGGTGTCCCTGATGCCCATGGTCTATGAATTCTTCAAGATGTGGTCCGATGGAAAAAAGAAAAAGAAGAAAAAATAGGCCCGTTCCGGCTCCCGCCGTCCCACAGCAAGCGTCCCAAGCGGTTTTCCCGACCCCGGTCAAGGTCCTTTTCCTGGTCATAGGGATATTGGTGTTGTTCTGCGCGGTCACGCTTTTCGGAGCCCTCGCCTTTTTTTACACCCATCCGGGCCTTATCGCCGACCACTACTATTCCGGCGAGGACTACGACAAGGCCATCCGTTTCTACACGAAGGCGATCGAAAGGGACCCGGAAAACCCCCAGTGGTACGCCTCCCGGGCCATGTGCCACTACGACAAGGATTCCCGAGCCGAGTACCAGGCCTCGGTCAATGATTTCAACAAGGCCGTCGCTCTTACCCTCAAAGCTAAAAAGAAACCCGAATACGACACCTGGTTTTACCGGGGCTGCGCTCTCCGGCACTTGGGTCTCTATGCCGTCTGTCTTCCTGACCTGAACCATGCCGTCGAGACCGACCCTCAAAACGCTTACGCCTACATCAACCGAGGGTTGGCCTATCTTGATCTGCAAAAACTGGACCTGGCCCTGTCGGACGAGTCCAAGGCCATCGACCTGGACCCGGAGATCGCCTGGGCTTACGAGAAGAGGGGTTCGATCCTGGAAAAGATGGGAAAACCGGACCAGGCCTTACAGGATTACGAGAAGGCGACCCGGGTCGATGACGAGGACGCGGACGCTTATTGCGATGAGGGTTATCTGCTGGAAAAAAAGGGCCGCTACCAGGACGCGGTACTTTGCTTCACCCAGGCGATCCAGGCCGACTCGGACCTGAGGGACGCTTACCTTGGACGGGCGGACGCCTATGACGCGCTGGGAATCACTGATAAGTCCCGGCAGGATTTGGAAAGCGCGAAGAAACTGGAAAAACCGGACGAAGGCCTGTCCGAATAAAAACCCACAAAAAAGATATTGAACCACCAAGGCACCATGCCGACCTACTAATCATAGTTTTCAGAGGTCGGTATAGTACCGATCTCCAATATTTAATTAATTGGATGATCGGCTCAAGTTCACCAAGAAAGACAAAAAAGAATTTTCTGATTAAACATTCTCCTTTTGGACGGACTGCGGTGTAGTTAAAAACCCTTAAAGGACGTTTTGTCGACGATCAATAAATACTTTAAAGATTCTTGTGTTGTTCTTGGTGCCCTTGGTGCCTTGGTGGTTAAACAGGTTTTGTTGTTTATGGTTCCAACAGGGCGTTCACCTTCGCCGCGCAAATGAAGTCGTTATCCGATAATCCCTTGATGGCATGGGTGACATACCTAACCTTGCAGGTCTTGTAACCCACTTCCATATCAGGATGATGGTTCTCTTTGTGGGATATCCAGGCCACCGCGTTCACGAAAGCCATGGTCTGGTGGTAATCCTTGAAATTGAAGGTCTTGACGATCTCCCCGTTGACGTGTTCCCATCCAGGCAATTGGGTCAGATAACCCTTGATCATGACGAGGTTGAGGGCTTTGGTCCCTCCCTCGCAGGGTTTGCATTTTTTCTGGGTCAGTTCGCCCTGAGGCTTGAAAGTCTTTTCCATTAAACCCCTCCGAAATAAAAATTTGCCACTGATACATGGGATTCATGAGATTTAAAATCCTCATAATTTTAAACTTTATCTTTGCCTATCCTATGTATCCCATGCATCTGTGGCTGATTTAGGTGTTAGCTGTGTCTTTTGTTCTTAAACAATAAAATCCTTTTGATTCGATCATCTTTGGCCTTGGGATTACGTCTTTCTTGGACAGTAGTGAATGAACATAGTATCGAATGATGGGAAAAAAAGCTTGGGGTGTGGGGATTTTTAGGGCGTCGGAGTTTGAGCCGGGGCCGTGTTATCCGCCGGAGCGGTCGTCGGGACAGGCATTGCTTCCGTTGTTTGCGCCGCGGGAGCTGGCGTCGCGGCTGGAACGGGGGTATCAGCCGGGGCCTGTGCCGCCGCTGTATTGCCAGCGGGAACGGTCGGGACAGGGGTGGGGACCGTAGGGGTCGAATCCATCGGGATCTCCGTTTGTCCTGAAGTCGGAGCGCCGACCGTGGGCGTGGGTTCGCTCAGGGTGGGCGTGACCGTGAAGACCGGTGTGGCCTCGGGAGTTGTGTCGGACTCTTGCTCGGCGGTCCTGGTCGGCACCACCCGGCGGATGGTCTTGGCGCTTTCCTTCCCGTCCGCGTCGACCGAGGTGACGGCAAAATAATAGGCCTTTCCATTCTTGAGCGATTTCAAATTGGCCTTCAGGGAATTCAAGGGGTGCTTAGTCAGGCGTTTGTAGGTCTTCTTGTTGTTGGAAACATAGAGATGATAACCCACGGCCCCATTCGCGGCATCCCAGGTGAGCCTCGCCAGTTTATTGCCGGGGACAGCCATAAAATGGCCTGGGGGGAGGATCGCGGGAACGACCGCTTGAGGCTGGGCTCCCGCCGTCACCGTTTGGGATGGCGTGCTTTCCACACCCGCCTTGTTGAGGGCCGTCACGAAGAAAAGATAGTTCTTGGTCAGGTCCAGTTTTTTCAGGAAAACACGGTTATCCGCCAGGGGTTTGGTCGTCAATTTTCTCGGCGGTTTCCCTGAGGCGTCGGCCAAGTAAAGATTGAACCCGGTCACCTCGGCCGAAACAGCCTTGTCCCAGGTCAGTTCCAGCCCCGCGCCCTTGGGAGCCGCTGTCAGGCCGGTGGGGGAAGTCATTCCCGGCGTGGCGACAGGGGTCGCCGCGAGAACAGCCGCCTGGACACCCGTAGGGGTGAAGGTCAGTTCGGTCATGGAGCTTTCCCGGCCAGCCGCGCTCACCGAGGATATCCCGAAAGTGTAGCTCGTTCCCGTCTTGAGGCTCTTCAACTTCAGGGCGGTATCGTGGATGGGGTGATGGGTGACCCTGGCGAAAACCGAGGCCCCGGGCTTTTTAAGATAAAGGTTGTAGCCGACCACGTCCTTGGAATCGGACGCTTTCCAGGATAGTTCCGCCCCCGCCTCCAGGGACCTGGCCTGGAACCCTTCCGGCGCGGACAACCCGCCCGAGGTCTCCGTCCCGAAACGAAGGATCAGGGAAATGCGGTGGGTGTCACCCAAAGTGTCCATGGGCGCGTAGGCGTAATCGAACTGGAATAGCTTGAGATTCAACCCGACGCCGGCGGTCAGGTGCTGGTAATCGGTATCCCCTGTATAACCCACCCGGAGGGCCAGGGTCTTTTGGAACCAATACTCCAACCCGCCTCCCGCCTGCAAGCTTTGGCTCTGGATGTAATAACCGGCGTCGGCGGCCACCAACAACGAATGCTGGGGCAGGTCCAGAAGCTGATAGGCCAGGCCCAATCGTCCTTCCATGGGAAGGGGGTCGGAGGAAGAAACGAACTGCACCGACTGGCCCACATTGAAAACTCCCGCGCCGATCCGGAAACCCGAACCAGGCGTCACCAGGACGCCCGCGTCCCCTCCGAAAGCGGCCGCGTTGAAACCCGCGATATTGCGCATGATGTATTTGCCCGTAACGCCGAAGGAGATCATGTCCTTGACCTGGTAAGCGCCCGAAAGAAAGACGGCGGTGTCGCCGGCCGAGACCGCTGGAGCCGCCCCATTGGTGCTGTCAAAGCTTGGAACGCCCAGGTTAATGACCCCCGCGCCCAATCCCAACCGGTCCTCGCCCAGGGGAATAGGAACCGCCGCTCCCCCAAAGTTATAGGCGATGTCGCTGATGTAGAGCATCCGAAGGTATCCGACCTGGGGATTCTCGATCAGGGCCAACCCCGCCGGGTTCCAGGTAAGTGCGTTGATATCGTCCGCCACCGCGGTGAACGCCTCGCCCATGCCCTCGCCTCGGGCGCCGCTGGCGAGCTTGAGAAAATCAGCGCCAGAGGACAACTGCTGGGCTTGGAGGGAATTCACTGGGACCAGGCACAAAAGGATGGCCACGGCCAAGCCGAGATTAGAAAGTGTGTTTTTGTATTGTTTCGGCTCGATATGTAGGCTCATTTGGAGGGTCAACTCCCTGTTCTCAGCATAATCCAATTTTATTTAACGACAGCTACTTTTTTCATTTGGTGGAAACCACTTGCCCTGATCTCGATCAGGTAAATCCCGGAAGCGACATAATTCCCGTTCTTATCCTTGATATCCCAACTGGTGGTCTGTTGGACATCGCCCACCGCGGGCCCGGGATTCAGCGTCCTCATAAGGTTCCCGGTGATGTTATAGATCCTGATCTCGATGGCCCCGCTATTAGGGACCAGATAGCTGATATTGAGGGTCTGGCCCAGTAATGGCCGGACCAGGTTGGCGTCGAAGACCATTTGGTAGGTCACCAGGGGGGGCGGTGGAATGACCGTGGGGGTCGTGGTGGTCGCTATGCCGTGGTTGGAATTGGCGCTGTGGGTTCCCGCGGAATTAATGGCCTGAACCACGTAGTAGTAGGTGGTGTTGTAATTAAGTCCTGTATCCACGAACTGGGTCACGGATGATGTGAGCGGGTTGACCAGGGTCGTCACGGCGCTCATGGCGCTGAAGGCTGTACCCCGGTAGACCTGGTACGAGACGATATTTTGGCCCATGTCATTGGAGGGCGTCCAGGAGAGAACGATAGTGGAGGGACCGGTGGCCGTGGCCGCCACCGAGTTGGGCGGGTTGATCGCTAGGGCGCTTCCCTGGGCCGTGACGGTCACGCTGGCCGCGCTCAAGTGAGCGCCGGTCGTCTCTCCCGATGCGTCCAGGGTCTGGACGGTATAGGTCACAGGCGTTCCGTTGACCACGGGGCTGTCCAAATACCAGGTCTGGGTGGCGGGCAGGGTCACGGAAGCCCCGTCCGACCGGTTGACGATATAGAAGGAAACGGGCAGTCCGCCTATGGGAGCCTTCACGGGGGCCCAATCCACCACGATCTGGGTATTCCCAGACAATGTTAGGACAGGCGATGGGGCGGGCGGGGGATTGGACGTCCCGTCCCTCACCAGGGACGAGGGCGCGCTCAGGTGTCCATGGATATCGACAGCCTGGATCTCGTAATTATAAAGCTGGCCGAAGGTGCCGGTGGTATCCAGGAACGACACCGACGCCGAGGTCAGGACCGTCAGGGGCGCCCCAAAGGTCACGCTCGTGGACCGCAGGACGTTGTAAACGGAGACCGCGTAAGAACTGGCCGGGGGCGTCCAGGTCAGGGTCACCCCGGTCGGGCTGGAATTGGAACTTAAGACCGGCTGGCCCAGGTTGTAGGGGAAAGCCGATACGGGAGCCGAGAGTGTGCTGGGCGTGCCGTTGGCGTTGTAGGACGTCCAGTTATAGATATAAGTGGACCCCGCGGTCAGACCCGAATCCACAAAAGAAACACCAGGACTGAGGACCGTGACAGGCGTCCCGAAGGCCGGAGCCCGGGATATGACATAGTCCGTGACCGGGACATTGTCGGTGGGAGCGACCGGGTTCCATCCGAGAGCCGCGGAAGTCGTCCCATCGGTCTCGGCCAGGGTCGAGGGAGCGGCGGGTGCCCGGGCGGGCGTGCCGTAGACCGTAGCGCTGTTGGCGCTGACGGTCACCACGGCGTTGGCGACGAAATAATAGGCGTAGGAAGTCCCGTTCACGGCGGTCGAATCGGTGTAGGGCGAGCTTCCGGTGACGGGGCTGGAGAGAAGGACACCGTTTCGGTAGAGGTTATAGCTCGACACGGTCACGCCGGCGCCGTGGAAGGAATCGGTCCACTTCAGGACCACCTGACCCACCCCGGACTGGGCCGAGATCTGGCTGGGCGGGTTGACCAAACCGATGGCGGGGGTCACCGTGACAGGCGCGGTCGGGTCGCTGACATGCAGGCTGGTCGTAACCCCTGAATTATCCACCGTCTGCATCCAGAAGGCGTAGGCCTGACTGTTGGTCAGGTTGATGTCCACATAACCCGTCAGGCTGGCGGGCACGGAGTAGATATTGGTCACGGACCCGCTGATGTTCAACTCAAAGACCTGGTAATAGGAAACCGGCAGGGTCCCGGGCAAGGCCTGGTTCCAGGTCAGCTGGACGGCCTGGTCGCTGGCCTGGACCGAAATGGCCAGGGGCGGGCCGGGGGGCGCGACGGGCTGGGCGAAGGTCTGGGGCGCGAAGGCGCTCAAGTGTCCCAGGCTGTCCTGGGTCTGGAGGGAATAGTAATAGGTAACACCATTGTTTAAGGCCGTGTCGGTTACGGCGTTCCCGGCGATGAGGCTCCCAACTTGAATGCCGGTCACTCCCGCCGAGGTGGACCGATACAGGTCGTATCCAGCGATAGGGTAAGTGGTGACGGAGGGCGGGGTCCAGGTCAGGGTCACGGAGGCGTTACCTGGGAAGGTGTTGACACCTGTGGGGATGTTAGGACTGGAGTAAGCCGTCACCGGGACCGCGTTGGCGGTGCTCAAAACCGACTCCACCGCGCCCGCGTCCACTGCCGTGATCAGATAGTAATAGAGGGTATTCCCAACCAGACCCGAATTATCAAGGTATCCCACAGTCACAAGTCCCGAGGCGACCGGCGAGTAATTGGCCAGGACGTTGGTGGTGGACCTGTACACGTTATAGGAAACCACCTGTTCGGACGGGTTATTGGCGGTCCAGTTGAGGTTCGTTTCAATCACGCTTGGGCTCAAACCCGAGACGGCTGTCACGCCACCTGGCGCCGAGGGAGCGACGTTGATGGTTTGGGCGTTGGAAAAAGCCCCTTCACCCGTGGCGTTCTGGGCGGTGATCTCAAAGACGTAATAATGCCCCACATCATAATGCAACCCATTCAAAGTGACGGGCAATGCCAGGCTGGTGACGGGGATAGTCGCCACCTTGACCGGCGTGTTGGCGTCCTCTCCGCGGTAGACATTGTATTCGGTGACATCAGCCGGCATGGAAGTGGGCGTCCAGGTCACGATGCGGGTGATGCCGTCCGCCGCCAGGGCCACGGGGGACAGGGTGACAGTCGTGGGATAGGTCAGGATGGTAAGGGGCGCTGCCGCGGTCAACCCCTGGCCGTACGCGTTGGTGACCGATAAGTTGAAGGTATAAACCGTGTCCGGACTCAAGGCTGGGTCCGTAAAAGAAGAAACGGTGGGGGCCAGGGAAGTTACGCCACTCCCGTTGACGTAGATCGAGACTCCCTGGGCGTCTGGGTCGACGATCGTGACGGGTTTCCAGCTGAAGGTCACGTCATTGGAAGTATCCAGCGTGATGCCCATCAGGGTGGGTGTCTGGGGCACAAGACCAATGGTGACCTGGTTGGACATCAAGCTTTCCCAGCCGGGGGCCGAGACAGCGCCAGGGTCGGTATCCGTGATCTGGTAATAATAATTCACGCCTGAGGTAACAGCCCCGTCGTCAAAGCTGGTCTGTCCGGAAACCTTACCCATGACCTGGGTAACGGCCGTCGGCGAGGTCCCCCGGTAAATGGTGTAAAAGGTCACGGCGGCGATGGGCGGCACGTTGTTCAGCCAATTCAGGTGGACAAAGCTGGAATCGGACGTCGCCCCGACCGTGGGAGCCTGGAGGGGAAGCTGGAGCCCCTGCAGGGTCAAGGGGCCCGCCCCGCTGAGGTTCTGGGCCTGGAGGAAATAATATAGGGTCGCTCCGGCGGAAAAGGCGGTCGTGTCGGTGATGGGGCTGCCCGCGCCGGCCGGGGGTATGGCGAGAGAGACGGGGGACATCCCGGTGGTGACAGGCGTGGTATTGCGGTAAAGGTTGTAACCGGTCAGGTTGGTCGCGGCGCCCGAGGCCGACCAGAGGACCTGGACGTTGTTGAGGCCGGCGCCTACGGCCAGGACGGACAGGCCGGAGGGAGCGGCAGGCAGGAGGGCGACCGTGACCGCACCGGAGGAAAGACTGTAACCTCCCACGTTCCAGGCCACCAGGTTATAGATGTGGTTCACCCCGGACGTGATACCGGACGAGTCAGTGAAAGTCGACACGGCTCCGCCCGCGACGAAGGTCAAGGGACTGGCGTCCCGGTAGACCTGGTAAGCCGTCACCGCCTCTCCACCCGGGTTGGCGGTCCAGGTCAAGGTCACTGAGTTTGTGGAGGACGCCGCGCCCAGGCCCATCGGGGGGTTGGGCGGCATCTCGATGGATTGGACCTCGGCCGTGCCCACCCCGCCGACGTTCTGCGCCTGGAGGAAATAATAATAAGTCGTCCCGGCCGCCGCCGTGGTCGGGCTGGCGTCGGTATAGGCTGTGACCGGCAAGGTCAAACCCAGCGTGAGGGGGGATGCCGCGCTAAAGGTGACGCTCGTTCCCCGGTAGAGGTTGTACTGGGTCAAGTCCTGCTCCGCCGGGACGGGCGTGGCCCAGGTCAAAAGCACGTCGGTGCGGACCGTAGCTGAAACCGCCAGGCTCAAGCCCGTCGGGATATTGGGCAGGATGGCCGTGGTGATGGGGGCGGACTGGGGCCCTTCCCCGCCTGTATTCACCGCGGAGACGGTATAGAGATGGGTCACCCCGAAAGAGGGCGTGTCGGTCACGGGTCCGTTCGAGGCTGGGCTGGCGACCAGGTTTCCATCCCGGTAAAGCTTGTAATTGAGGATAGGCCCCTCGCCGGTGACAGCGGTCCAATTGAGCGTCACGCTTCCGGCCGCGGGCAGGGAGGGCGAGGCCGTTAGCCCTGTGGGAGCGGAAGGCAGGATGTAACCGTTCAGAACGGTGGAAAGGTTGGTGGTCACGCCCAGGGCGTCCAGGCCCGCCACCTGATAGGCGTAGAAGGTCCCGATAGTGACCAGCGAGTCGTTGATGGTGGTCGAGGCGGCCCCGACGACGGTATAGGGACTGAAGCCCACCCCGTTGGGGGCCCGATAGACGATATAGCTCACGGGATTGTTCAGGTTATTGGTGGGCGCCGTCCAGTAGGCCTGGATGGTAACCCCCGTGCCGATCAATAGGTTATAGGCCAATCCGGTGGGCGGGTTTCCCGGAGGGTAACCAGACCCTTCGGTATTGGAAAGGGAGCTGTCGTCAGCCCCACCGGGTGAGCCGGAGACGTACTGGTTGTCGATGGCGGAGACCTTGTAATAATAATTGGTTCCGGACGACAGGCCCGTGTCCGTGATGCTGGTGGCTCCTCCTAGCACCGTGGTCAGGGGACTCCCCCCTTCCCCATCGGAACTGGCGGAACGGTAGACCTGGTAGCCCGCCAGGGCGAAGGACCCACTGATGGAAGCCGGTTCGGTCCAGCTCAACAATACGGAAGTCGCGGCCGAGAGGGCCTGGACGTTCTGGGGGACGGCGGGGTTGGCGAAGGCCGTGACGGGACCCACGGTGATGGGGGCCGACTGGGTGATGGCGTTATAGGCCACGACCGAATAGTTATATGCGTTCAAATTGGTGACCGCGTTGTCGGTATAAGAAAGCGTGCTAAGGGGGAGGGTCACGGGCAACCCCGCGACTGTCGGCGCCCGGCTCAAGATATAACCTATCGGGCTTTGATCGGTGACCGGCGACCAGGCGATGGAAACGGCGTTACCGCCCGTGTTCAGGTTGATCGGGACCGCGTTGAAGGTCAGGGGAGAGGAAGGGATACCCAATGTCCCCACAACAGCCGACGAGGATTGAAAGGGGGCTGAAACCCCCGAACTGGCCACGGCGAAAGTGATGGGAAATTGCCAGACGCTGTTGGTCTGGCTGGAGCAGGTGACGCTCATATTAATGACATTGGCCTCGTTCACGGTCAGGGGCAAGGAAGCGGCCGCGTTGAAGAAAAGGGTTCCTGGCGCCGAACCGGATGGCTCGACCACCGAAAGACTGCCTGGGTGGCCCGGCAGGTTCAGGGACGCGGGGTTGATCCCCCAGTCCGAGCCAGTGGCGGGGTCATTGGGGGGAATGACGATGCCAAAATAACTGATGGGGCTGTTGTATAGATTGGTCACGGCGTATTGAAGGTTCGTCACGCTCCCATCCAGTGCCAGGGTGGGGCTCAGGATAGCTCCCTGCAAGGGTTGGACGTTACTGGGGGAATAGGGGACTTGAACGGTGGAAAAATACTGCCCCGAAGAACTGGCGTAGTTCATCAGAATAGGGTTAAAAGGATCGTCGCTCCAGACGCGCACGATGACCTGGCCGTTGGTCATATAGGGCTGGAAGGTCGGACCGCTCATGTAGGTCACGCCGCTATAGTGGCTCGAGCTCCCCACGAAAAGGTTGGTGGCTGTTCCCGCCCAGACCGTGTCGCAAGACCGCGGGTTGTTGTAATCCGTCAGGGGGCCGTTCGCCACCTGGTTGTAATCCAGGATGATCTCCCAATAAACATTGGGATTGGAGGAGTAATTCGACTTGGAAAGGGAAAAAACCTGGGAGATGGCCTGGTTCCCGGCGGCGTAGCCGCCGCTGACCCCCGTAACCGCGAAACAACTGGCCCCGGTCACGCCCGTACTGCTGGCGTTGATGGTAACGTACATGTCATCCTCGGCCATCCAAACGGTGGGATTGTTCGGGATCAAGGTGTCTGAATTGGGGGGATAGGATTGGGGTATCCCGGTGGTCTCGTTCAATAGGTCCAGATAATAAGGAACGGAATAACCCTGGACCGTGAGACCGGCCCCCGTGGTGACCCCGATGGAGCCGGGATAGCTGTCCCCGTAAGAGAGGGATGAATCCCAAATGCTGACTTGCTCTGAATTCGAGCCAGTGGAGAATGTCACGCTGAAATCAAGCATGCCGTTCACGAAGGTCATGGGGAGCGGACAACCCGTCACCGGCGAGGCCCCATTGGGGACAAAGATCGCCCGCGGGTCGGAAACCTGGGAGGTTGCCGTATCGTATACGCCGACCGTGACGATATCGGTAAAGGAACCGTCGAAAACACCGCTATTCAAGGCCTCCACATTCATCGTCACGCCCTTATTGCTGGTGGTGTGATAGATGACCGTGGCGGGTGAGGAAGGCGGGGAAAGGAACTTAAAGGTCTCAGCGGCTCCAGCCCGGGAAGGGGCGAAACAGGCGGAAACCAGGCCCAGGAATAAGAGTGGAAGGGACCTAAACCCCCTGCGTCCCTTGACGAACAGCGTCATGAAGAGCTCCATTCGTTAAGAATAACCCATTATTGAGGGCCAATCAACCTTTCGGCTTGGAACGGGGAGGCTGGGAGGACAAAAAAAACAACGGAGTCATCCGGCGGCCTGTTACCAAACATCCCGGACGTTATGGACCATCGTGTCCTCGTTGTATTGGATCTTGGGGGTCGCTCCCTGACCCACCAATACCATTCGGGTCAACACTTCCCTTCCCGCCGCTGACCCCGAAATGCCCACCTCGAATCCGCCTGGGAAATTCCCGTTAGCGGTTGCGAAAAGCGGGACCGAAACAGGGGAACTGGACCAATTGGCAGAATTGGGAGAAATGCCGTAACCAAAACCGTTGCTCAGGAGGCCTGAGGAAACGCGGGTCAAGGCCTGGGAATAAGCCTCGGGGATGGTGATGTTGCCCCCCGCGCTCACCGCGGTGAGCGGCGTGGTGGCGCCAGTGGTGGCCAAGGTATAAAAAGCCGCGCGGATATCGGTCTGGGTGGGATCCCAAGCCAGGGTAACGGCATAGTTGGTGATGCTCGGGTCGGGGTTGCCAGGGGTCGCCAGCCAGGTAACCACGCTTGTCTTGAGCGCTCCGTCGCTGATATCGCTGATCTCAAAGAAGTCCGCGTATTGGACGCTTTGCCATTCGATCAGCCGGTAACTGGTCGTGCTGGAAAGGGGTCTGGGGTTGGCGCTGGTCAGGTAATAAAAGTAGAAACGGTAAAGGTCCACCGTCACGGTGGCTGGCATGCCAGCGTTGGTCGTTCCGCTATAGGTGATGGCCGCTCCCTGGACCGTGACCGGCGCCCTATAAACAACCGTTACCCCGGGGATGGTCTGGGGAGAATCATAGGCCCCGAACAAGAGACAATTGCCGTAGTCCGCCGCGGTCCCGGAGGCGGGCGAGAAGGAGCCGGCGGTGTTGGTGACCGTGGCGATGGGCTGGCACTGGGCGAGCTGGGCCCCTGTTACGATGGGATAGTTGGCTTTGGTCGTGGCCGCCATGCCTAGGGTAACCGCGGCGATGAAAGACAAACCTGAACTCATGGTCGTGGCCGTACTGGTGTTGTAATAGAGGTCGTCCATGAAAAGGTGGCGGGTCGCCTCCACCCTCTCGTGAACCCTCATCATGGTCTGTTCGTTCAAAGCCTGGAGCTGGGAGCGCATCTCGTCCCCGGCCATGCCCTGGCTCATCTTCAGGAAAAGATAGGTGATGGAGGGTGTGATGATGGCGATGAGGGCGACGACGATCATCAACTCCATAAGCGTCCAGCCCCCTTGACCCAGGCGAAGGTTCGTTGCTCTTTTCATGGGGGCGTCACCGATCGATCGCGATATCAAGCACGTGGTAGGCGTAGTCAGTCATTAACCCGGTCCGGTAGGCCTCCGCGCGGATCCAGTAGTCGCCCTGGGGGAAAGTGCTGGTGTTGGCCACATTCCATTGGTAAGTCACCGGCATGGTGGTCGTCTGGATCAAATGCCCAGCGGTCGGGTCCAGGATGCCGGCTTGGGCCGGCATATTGTCCTGGATGAACATCCATGTCTTGCCGCTGTTATTGGAATATTTCAGGTTCATGTCCAGGGTGATGGGGGCGCCGCCGACCACCGTTTCCGCGTAAGAACTGCCGGTGAGAGCGCCGGAGGCCCCCGGATATTCCTCGGTGTAGAAATTGGCCGTGTTGGAGGTGATGCCGGGGTAGCGGTACCAAATATTCGTGGTCGGCCCGCTGCCTACCGTGATGAAGCCTGAGATGGAATAAGGCGTTCCGTTGGTGACGGCTCCCGAGACCATCAAATCGACCTGAGTAGGCTGGAAATATTGGGCCACGAGGCTGTCGCAATAGACCTTGATCAGAGGCACTTGGACAACGTGCCCTGGCTGACCGCCCCCCGCCATGAGCCCGCCGTCCAGGAAGGTTCTTAGCAGGATGACCATGGCGGTCTTGCCCAGGTCGTTGGTGCCGACATCAGCGGAAATGGCCAAGCCGGATTCCAAAACGTAAGCGATCTGAGTGGCGCCGCTGGAAGTGTCCAAAACCTGGACCACTCCTGTGCAGTCGGTGTAACTCCCGCCTCCTGAATTATCAACATAATAGAGCCGAGAGGTCGCGCCCACGGAGGGGATGGACAAGGTCGTACGCAGGGAAGGATATGGCGCGATGCCCCATTCCCTGGCTTGGTTTCCGGCGTTGATGTTCCAAGGCCTCATGGTATTGACGTTGGGTGGCAGCGGATATTGGTAGATATTGTAGATAGGTAAAGGGGCTAAAAGGGTTGCGGCGGCCGTATCTCCCGGACACCCGGGACCATTATGGTCATAACCCCCGCTCCCGTTGAAGAAGGATGTACAGCCATCCCCCTGTACCCTGCTGGTAAAGCTTCGACCGAATCCTGTAATCGTGGCCGTGGAAGGAACAGCGCTGTAATCCTTACGGTAAAAGGTCGCGTTGGAAATGGCGTTGGTGGCGACCGGCAGATTGTGGGAGCTTTTCCAGGTGTTATAAGCGCTATTGGGGTAGAGTTCCCCTTGCCAGTATTTCTCGAACCAGGTGTCGGTCGTATTGGAAATGACCTTCATCTTATTGATGGCGCCCTGGTAATTGATGATCTCGGAAACGGTGGTATTGGTGTTCTTGGCCGTCGTATTCCAGGGCGTGGAATTGATGGTGATTCCGTTAGTAAAGGGCGGTTGGTCGGAACCGAACTCACTGCCCATGCCGTAATAGTAATAACTCCAACCGTTCATGGTGGTCCAGATGGAAGTGGTGTTTTCCAGACCCTTTCGGATCATTTCATAGAACCTGGGCATATCGACCTCATCCGAATCCCCGCCCCAACCTGTGTTTGCGGCCGCTTGTCCAAACCCTGAATAGCCATCCACGGTCCCGTTAAAATTCTTGAACCACCAATTGTAGGAATTCGCCTCAAGCGTGACCCCATAGGTCCCTGAGCCAAAAACAGCGACCGTTCCCAGCTTGGTATCCTGATAAGGCTCGTGACGAGGGTCCCCCAGGAACTGGTATCGCTCGGTCCAGGGAGGGATATTGTTGTTCCCGACCCAGGCGTAGGTACGTTCGAGGTTGGGGTCGTAGTTGACGCAACCCGCCACTCCATAGTCACCGCTAGAAACACCCGTTCCAATACGGGCCTCAATAGTGATCGGGCCACCTCCGGCGGGCGGCGTAACCGGCACCTGAACCAACCAGCGAGTGGTGTTCTTGGGGCCGTTGCCCGCGGTGGAAAGTTCGGTCCAATTACCGGCCGTAGTCCCGATGAGGCATGGGATATATTCGCAGTTATACAATTGAGTGACCGCGTTCAATCCCGTGGTGGTGGCCGCGTTCATCGCGCATCGCACGGGCGTGTCGTAGAGCAGTATCTCGGTGCCGGTCACACCGGCCGAATTGGCGATGATCGTCGCGGCGATGGACATGGGATTATCCGGTGGATTGGCCACTGAAGTGACCGCGCTGCCGGGCGATAAGCCAGATCCATTTCCGTAAGGATTTTGGGCGTTGCCCGTGACAGCCCTGGCGGTGATACCGGTCAGTGGGTTGACGATCTGCCCGGGCAAAAAGATATTGGCCACACGAATGACGGGGGGGGTATGCGTAGCGTCATCCGGATAAGTTGCTTCCAATTGGGTCATATCATCCATACCATCGATATAAGCGTGGACCCTCAAATGGAGGTTGTATGAAGCGGCGCCTGTAGGGTTATACAAGTTTTCAGGATGCACCGCTAGCCTGACATCCGGTCCGTTTCCCTGGAGGTTGCCCGGGTCCTTGGCCGCGTCCGAATAATTGCGCATGGGCGGGATGGGCAAAAGCTCCCCATGCAGATTGACGATGAGGGCGTTAGTAAAAGAGGCTGGGTTGGAAAGCATGTTCTCGAAAAGCATGCGCTCGCTCATCTCGGTGACCGAGAAATTGGCGGGCAGGGCTCCACCGCCGGCGACATAGTTGGCGGCCTGCGAGGTCACGGCCTGGTACATGGCCAGCTCGTCCGGGTACCTCATGGAGTTGTTGTGCCTATCCGCCATGGTGTAAGCGGGACAGCCTTGGAACAGGCTTCCCGTACTGTTGATGGTGCCGTCGATATTGACGAAGCCGTCCACCGGCACCCCGGTGGCGGAAGGGTCGTAATAATCCGACTCGGTGCCAGGCCCCGGACTGCAATTGAAAGTGCCGTTATCGCCCGGCGTCAGGCCTGGATAAAAATAAACGTACGGGATGGCCCCTCCCGTGGTGGTATTGTCCGTCCCTCCCGAGGCGTTGCCATAGGCCGAACCGATACCCGCCCCCTTGTTGATATAGGGGTAATAGAAACCGTCCCGGCCGTAGGAGGAACGGGTGATGTAATGGGGGCGTATCTCCAGCCCCGGATTCCTTTCCTGGATATCCGTGACGATATTCTCGAAGGTTTGGTAGATGACCGGCAATTGGGCCCACCAGGCAGAGATGTTCTGGACGGCCAGTACGTACACATCCATGACCTGGGTGGGTGGGAAGACGTTGGTGATGGTGCGCAGCATGCCGCCGACCTCGGCCAGAAGGGGACCGGGATTATTGGGGTCGGTGTCTCCGTCATAAAGCCAGATCTTGATGATGACCTGCCGGGTATAGGGATCAGCCACGCGGTTGACCGTGACCTGGCGCAGGTAGCGCCAATGGCCGTTGGTCATTCGGTTGCCGCTCAGGGGGTCGCCCGGGTTGCCCGACCCGACCGGCGTGATATCCACCGTCTTGTCGGTGGTCAGCACCTTGTTATAAAGGGAACCATCGCTGTAGTTGTCCAGAACGTTGACCCCGGCCTTTTCCTGACCGTTGACCAGGGCTTTGAGTTCCTCGAACATCTGGATGGCCTTCTCGGTGGCGTAGCTCTTGTCCGACGTGATGACCGTCTGCTTGGCCATGAAACTGCGGGCCAAGATGACCGAACTGGCCAGGGCCGCCAGGATAGCGACGGCGATCATCAGTTCGACCAGATTGTAGCCCTGTTGGTTAAGTTTTCTCATTCCGAAGCCTCTTTGTTTTCCGAACACCCGTCATCGAACGGGTTCCCTCCCATCCTATATGTTAGGGATGGCCAATGTGGTCTTGCGTTCGCTGATATCCTCACGGTATTGGGCCACCAACTGCAGGGCAGAGGTCACGAGGGCGGGGCTGAAATAGATCTGGGCGTAGTTGCCGTTCGAGCCGGTCAAACTGATCGTGCCCGGCGTATTGGCGTGGTAATAGGGTTTGCCCATGATGACCACCCCGTCGATCTCCGCGCCGTCCTGCAGGGTCAGGTTGCCGGTGATGAAAACCACCCCGCCCCATGAACTGGAAAGGTTCGAACCGGAAGGTGGTTGAAGCACCAAGTCCCCATTGATGACGAGGATGCCGTAGCCGTGGAGCCTGGTATAAGGCGCCGGCTGGCTAGGTCCGTAGGTGATGGGACCGTCGAAATAGGAGAGTTTCCAATCGCTGGAGATGTTCAGGGGAATGGGATTTCCCACCGAAGTGCCGTAATAATCCGCGATGTTCTTGATGTCCGTGACCCCCATGCCGAATACCTGGCTGTCCAGGATCAGGTTGTTGCAGTTGTTGTTGGCCCTCTTGCAATTGACATCGGCAACGGGCGCGTCGAAACAAAAGACCCCGCCCTGGAAGTTCGTAGTGTCCGAGCCAGTGGGACTGTGACAGGATCCGGGGATCGGGGTGTTAGGAATACCCGGCGTGAAAGTGTTCGTGGGGGTATAGGTGAGCGTGGGAGTGGGCGTGATGGTGGGAGTGAAGGTATAAGTGTAGGTCGGGGTATTGGTGGGGGCGGGCGCGCCCGATCCGGTACAAACATTGTCGAATTTCGCGGTGCAACCTGTCCCATTATTATGACTGCAGACAGCCATACCCCAGTTGTTGGGCGCGGTCATGGCGATGGTCACAGCCCCAGCCGTGTTCCAATTGACACCGTCGGTCGAGTAAGTTCCGGTGAAAATATTACCAGCCTGGAATATCTCCACCCAATAGGGCGCGGTGATTCCGGTAAAGGTCACCGCGGTGGCCGCCGCGCCAGTGGTGAGCCGTGATTCCCATATCAATCCACTGGAGGGAGTCACTCCCAGGAAGACAAAAGGATCGTTAGCGTTGGTACTTCCATCGCGGGCCATGATCCCGGCCTTGGATAAAGCGTTGACGTTTTGGATGCTCACTACCCTGGCCAGCAGGTTGCTGGTCGCGGCTGGCTGGTAGTTATAGAACTGGAACTGGTCGGAAGTCGTCCCGATATCCGCCCCGCCCCCGATGACCGTATAGACTCCCGCGGCGTAAGCCCCGCTTCCCGCCGGGGAAGGACCACCCAGGTCCTTGGACGTATAAGTTTGCTGGGCGCAAGGGGTGAAGGTGGGTGTGATGGTCGGGGTGTAGGTATTGGTTGGGGTTAAGGTATTAGTTGGAGGGATATTGGTCGGGGTCGGGGTAAATGTATACGTGGAGGTAGGCGACGGAGCGGCGCCTCCTGGAAGGCAGACATTATTGAACAACACCTGGCAAGAGGTCCCGTTATTGTGACTGCAAACGGCCAAACCCCAATAAGTAGTTCCGCCCATCGAGATGGTCGCGGTCCCTTCCTGTGTCCAATTCACCCCATCCGGTGAGTCGTAGCCGGTGAAAGTGGTCCCGCTTTTCACGATCTTCACCCAGTAGGGCGCGGTCTGGGCGCCGTTGTACCCGGTCGTCGCGCTCCCTCCACTTGTGGTCCGATAGCGCACATCAGAACCACTGGAAGGGGTCTCCCCCATATAAAAGAACTGGTCCGCCGCGTTCAAGCTATTGCGGATCATGACCCCGGCCCTGGCGTTGGTGGCGGTATTCTGGATGCTCAGGATATTGGCGATAATGGTCCCATCCCCGGCAAAGGTTTCACAATCGAAACTGAATTGATCGGAAGTGCCGGAGATATTGCTCCCGCCGGCCTTGATGGTGTAGGTGAAGACCGAGACGCTGGCCGTTCCGGCCGGCGAGGGCCCCCCGATATCGTTGATGGCTAACCCTGATGCCGCGGAGCAAACCGGGGATGTCCCGCAAGCCGGCGACCCTCCGGGGGGACAGCCGCTGTTGGGGTCCTGGGTGCCTGAATTGAGGTATTCGCAAACAAGCGTGCCGTTCTCAAGCAAACAAAAGTTATTATCCTCGTAATAAGTCCCGCTTTGGAGCATGGAATAGTCGTCGCAAAGCCAGTTGGCCGGATTGGGCCATCCGGCGACATAGTCCTGAATGCTGGAGGCGTTAAAGGTCAAATAACCCCCGTTCGCCGGGATGTTTCCCCCAGAGGACATGCTAATGGTGATCGCGCTGCCCGCGATAGTGGACCCGACCGTGACTGGACCGAAAGCGGTGGCGGTGGAATTGCAGTTGAAATTCGCCTGCCAGGTGCCGCCCGAGTTGAAAACCTGTCCTCCCGAACAGGTATTCACGAGGGTAGTGGAGGGTTGGAGCCAATAAACGATCTTCAAGTTAGCGACGGTAACTGGGACCGTGTCCCAGTTGTAGATCCTGAACTGTGGCTGGAAGGTACTGCTGTTGAGACACCAGTTATTCGAGCCGTTAAGTTCGGTCTGAAGATTGAGCAGGTGGGTGGCGGAGGCTGTCATGGGGAAGAAAAGCGCGCACAAAAGGACCAGGGCCATCCGCGTAATGGCAGTCTTCGATGTTTTCCGTGAACTTGTTCTTTCGAACCTTTCCATGGCCCCCTCCTTTCTTGGTTTCATCAAGGCTGCATACTGATGACGGCGTAAGTACCGTGGGTGGATACGGCCCCCGAGATCATGGTCGTGTCGTTGGCCAACGAAATTTGCGTGGCGCTCTGGCAATAGATGCCTCCCGAAAGAGTGGTGATGGTCGAGGGCATGTTCAGGGATAGTTTCCGGAATTCGGTGGCGAACCTGGCGGATGCTACCACCTGGTTGGGGAACTGGTTATACATCGTGTTCCACATCCCGGTGATAGCGTTGGTGGTTTTATCCAGGCGTTTGTAGACATAACCCGTGCTGATGATCTGCCACACCAGCCCGTCCCCATCCAGGATACCCGCTCCGCTGCGTTCCCCGGATGTGTCCCTGACGGCGTAAGGATCGGGCGTGTAGCCGGGAGAGGTGGGATCCTGCGCCTTATGGACCTCGTACCTGGCCCAGTACACGGCGTTGGCGGTCACTGAGTCATCCAATGGATACTCGTTGACGATGCCTATCCAGGGTTCGTTGCTATCGGCGGATTGTCCGGTGAAGGTATTGTTGAGTGGCCAAAAAGCCTGGTCGGGGTAGGTGAACAAAGTTCCCAGGGGGCTGGTATTGGGCGTGGGTGTTTGACCCGGCGACACGGCGCCCTGGCTTTGGCTGTAAGCGCTGACGATGCCGTTATTCGCGGTTTGACGGCGGAAATAACCCAGGGCGTCGACCAAACCTGCCCGGGCCACGCTTTCCGCCTCGCCCACGTAAAGCATGCGTTCCTTGGATTGACGAGAGGAATTGGATATCAACTGAACCCCAACCGTGATGAGGGTCGTGGCGATGAGCATGAAAATGGCCGCCATGATGAGGGCCGACCCACGGCTTGAATCGGAACCTTTCCAAGGGCGGAAAGTCCCGGCCTGGGAAGCATAGGGATTGGTGAAAAACGCGGAGAAATTCCGCGATAGCCGTTCCAATGGGTTTTGAGATGGTTTTTTCCGCATAACCTGCCGCTCCAATGGGTAATGTCGTGTAAGGGATTCTATCAAATGTTCATGAAAAGTTTGGACTTGGGGAGCGGCAACTCCGCTGAAAACGCTTACTGTTATCTATCTTCGAGATTATTATCTCCCCAATTATTTTATTAGTCAATTAACGTTCAACCGTTTTTGGGTAAAACGAACGGCATTTAAAGGCATAAAACCACCACCGCTTGGGCCGTGTCAGCGTGAAGCTGTCGAGACGGCTTCACCTGGTGAATTCAGCCACCAGGAAGGTGTGATCGGACGGTTTGACCAGTCCCCGGGGCTTGGTATCTATCCAGATACTCTCCAAACGCTTGACCATGGGGGGCGTCCCTAAAATATGGTCGATCCTCCATCCCAGGTTGCGCTCAAAAGTGCCGGCCTGGCGAAAATCCCAGAAAGTGTAATGTCCAGGCCCCTTTTCCTTCTCCCGGAACAGGTCGGTCCACTTCCCCTCCATGACATCTTTCAGACCGTTCTTGGCGTCGATGTGGAAACAGGGATGGTCCTGGTTGCCTTTGGGGTTGTTCAGGTCGATGTCGGTGGGCGCCACGTTCAGGTCGCCCATCCAGAGGGCGGGGGTGGTCGGCGGTATGTTCTTCGTGAAATATTTCTTGAGGTCGGCCAGGAACTTTAATTTGTACTTGTACTTATCCGACTCGATGTCGAATCCCTGGGGAACATAAGTGTTAATGAGCGTCACGCCTTCGTAATCACCTAAAAGAAAACGGGCCTGTTCCTCTTTGTCCTTCGGGTAGAGCCGGTTCACGATGTTCTTCACCGGCGACTTGGAAATGAAGGCCACACCGTTGTAGCTTTTTTGCCCGAAAAAGGCCAGGTTCCATCCCGCCGACTCGAATGGCTCTCGGGGAAACTCGTGGTCCTGCACCTTGGTTTCCTGGACCGCCAGCACATCGGGCTGTTCCTTTTTCAGCCAGTCCAACACGATGTCAAGGCGGGCCCGGATGGAATTGGCGTTGAATGTAGCGATCTTGAGGGCGCCGTTCTTTTTCGCGCCTGATTTGGGTTTGCTTGCTTTCGCCATTTCATTCTCCTTGTTTGAAATTGGATCCGGGATATTTATGGAAGCTCGTAATCCACGGCCCTTCGTTCCACCGTGATCTTTTTCACGAACTCAACGACCTTCAGGTGGTCCGGGTGGTTTTGATAGCGGTCCAGGTCTTCCCTGTTCTTGAAGGATGAGTAAAGCGCCACGTCGGAGGAGGTCGGGGTTGTTTCGAAGGGCAGGCCCACTTCCAACTCGATGATCTGCGGGATCAGTTTTTTCAGGTTCTCGATACGGTCTTTCATCTCGCGGGCGTTCTCCGCGAGGGTCCGGCCCTCAGCTTTCTCCTTCAGCCGCCATAAGACGATATGTTTGATCACTTGAAGACCTCGCGAACCAGCGAAGGCTGGGTTTTCTTTATGGGCTCATGCCCAAGGAGAGGCTAGGTTAATGAAGTTTCCGCCGATTCTCTAGACGCAAACCTTCCTTTTTTGCATAAAAACGGCCGTCCTTTCTTGTTTTTGGTCTTTAAATTCCGCCTGAGAACGGCTAAGTTATTTCACCGCGCCACACCAATGGCGCCTATTTCAGCAGGGTATGTCTTTAGGGGAGGATCGATTCATGGGTTTATTAAGCGGAAAGAAAGCTTTCATCTTCGGAGTGGCCAACGATCGTTCGATCGCCTGGGGCATCGCCCAGGCTTTCCATGAGCAGGGTGCCGAGTTGGGCTTCAATTTTCTGGGCGACGCCTTGGAAAAACGCGTGCGGCCTCTGGCCGAGTCCGTCGGTTCCAAACTGATCCTGCCTTGCGACGTCTCCAAAGACGACCAGATCGAGACCTTATATAAGGAAGTGGAAAAAACCTGGGGTAAATTCGACATCCTGGTCCATTGCATCGCCTACGCCAACAAAGAAGAACTGGCCAACCCCTTTTCCACCACCTCCCGGGCCGGTTTCCAGCTGGCTTTAGATGTTTCCGCCTATAGTCTGATCGCCATCACCCGCCCGGCCATCCCGCTTTTCAACCCGAACGCCAGCATCATCGCCTTGACCTATTACGGTTCCCAAAAGGTCATCCCCAATTACAACGTCATGGGGGTGGCCAAGGCCGCCTTGGAAGCTTCCGTACGGTACCTGGCGGCCGATCTGGGCCCCAAGGGGATCCGGGTGAACGCCATCTCAGCCGGTGCCATCAAGACCCTGGCGGCCTCTGGCGTTGGCGGTTTCAAGACCATGCTCAAGACCTCCGAGGGTATGACCCCCTTGAAACGCAACGTCAGTCAGGAAGAGGTCGGCAAGACGGCCACCTACCTGGCCAGCGATTGGGCCTCGGGCGTCACCGGCGATATCCTTTATGTGGACGCGGGCGCCAATGTGATCGGTATGCGGTTCGACGAGACGAAAAAAGAATCCGCGACCTGAGCGAATCCCTTAAATAGATCCACCCTCAAGCGATCAGACAATAGGACTTTGTCTCGACCCTCTGCGGTTCTAACGGGCTGATCTCCACCGACAGAGGTAGCGTTTGATCTTTCCCTTCCCCGTCCGGCATCCTTAATTTCGCCTCTCCCCTCATGGACCACCCGCTCGCGGAAGGGGACAGGCAATAATCCAGGATCACTTCCCTTAAGGACTCGGCCTTGAAGCGGAAACGGTGGAACCTGGAAAAATCCAACGAACGTCCCAGGTCCAGCGCGAAAGACTGAAGTTCGGCGGCGTGCAATGGCCACCTTTGTTTATCCATCCGGAATATCCCCGTCAAGCTCAGGATGTTGTCCAACGACGTCTCTTGAATATCCATATCGTCTCCTTTTATCCGGCTTTCTTTTTTTTATGACCATTCCATCGTTTTTCTTTTCCGTGTCTCTGTGGTGAAAACTTAGATGTAATTTCAGGACAACAAACCTGTCTGGCGGAACGAGAAATGCCCCTCGGCGGTGAGGATGAGATGGTCATGGACGGTGATGCCCAAAGCCCGGGACGCGGTGAGGATCTGTCGTGTCAATTGCTTGTCCCCTTCCGAGGCTTCCAGGCTTCCGCCCGGATGGTTGTGGGAAAGGATGATGCCGGTGGCGTGTAGGTCCAGTGCCCGGCGCAGGATCTCGCGGGGATAGACCGCCGTATGGTCCACCGTACCTTCCTGCAATATCTCGAAACGAAGCAGGTGATTGCGGTGATCGAGGAACAGGACCGCGAAGACTTCTTTCGGCTTGCTTCCGATCTGTCCCTTCAGGAAGGAAGCCACGTCCTGGGGACTGGCGATGACCGTTCCCCGTTTGAAGGTTTCTTTTTCCGCCAACCGTCCCAGGTCCCCGATGGCCTTCAGGTGCAAAGCGCTCTGGGGAGGCAGTTCCCCCAGGGTCTGCAGGGTCGCCAGGTCCGCTTCCAGCACAGCGCGGATGTTCTTGAAAACCTCCATCAGTTTCTTGGCGTATGGTTTGGTATCGCGGTGAGGGATGGAGAAGGAGAGGAGCAATTCCAAAAGTTCGTAATCCCTCAGGGCCGCCGCGCCCGAGGCCGCGAACCTTTCCTTCAAGCGCTTGCGATGACCCAGGTAGCTGGGTAATTCCTGCTGGCGGATGCCTGGCAGGTTCTGCTGGGACAGGTCTGTTTCCATGGTTTTTCTCCCGTTTTTTCGCTTGACGAAGAATACACTCGTATACTAGTATACAAGAGTATTCTTTTCCAGAAAAAAATTTACAGGGAGAAAACCATGGCGCCGTCCGAAGAAACGCTCACCGACATCCAGCGGCTGGTGCTCGAGCACGTGCAGAATCACTTGATGGAATTCCACCGGCCGCCCACCGTGCGCGAGGTGATGAGGCATTTCAAATGGAACTCCCCCCAGAGCGCCCGCAAGCATCTGTTGGCCTTGGAGGAAAAAGGATATTTAGAACGTGAGGAACACACGGCCAGGGGCCTGAAACTTTCGGACGACTCCTCCGTGGGCATTTCTATTCCTATATTAGGGAAGGTCGCGGCGGGCGCTCCCCTGCTGGCGGAAGAAAATCGGGAAGGCAGTATGGTGATCGACCCTTCCATGGCCCGGGGCGGGAAAACCCTGTTCGCCCTGACGGTGCGTGGCGATTCCATGTTGAATGAGCATATCCTGCCGGGGGACAAGGTCATCGTTCAGCAAACTACCCACGCTTCCTCTGGAGAGATCGTGGTGGCACTCATCGACGGCGAGGCCACGGTCAAGACCTTCAAGCGGACCTCCAACAAGGTCGTCCTGGAGCCGGCCAACCCCAAATACGACCCTATCATCGTGACTGAGGATCAGGACTTCCGCATCATCGGCAAGGTCGTCGGGGTTTTCAGTCCTCGATAAATCTGGTTCTTGACCGATCCCATCGTCCATGGAGTATTGGATGTCTTCTGGTTCCCTGCTTCAGGAAATACCTTTCACCTATGGAATTCCCTTCCGATCCGGCCGTCTTTACGAGGTCGGCCTAAGGACCGTTCCCCATTCCAATTGGCTTAGGGACCTTCCGGGCGCCCACCGTCTCGTGCAAACCCTCCTGCAGGGCGAACTGTTAGGCCGCTATGAACTGTTGGATTTTCTGATTTGGCCGGAAGGGACTTTTCTTCGGGTCCGGCTTCCCCAGGACCTCTCGGAATTTTTACGTTTCCTGAAGGATCGTTCGGTGCCGGCAGGGGAGTTGCCCCAAGCCTATTGGGATGATGAACTGCAATGGCTTCGGTTGATACCCGAGGACAAAGTCGCGGATTCTACCAACCGGTTCCTGGAAACCTGTGGAAAGATAAGAGAACAAGCGGAGAATTCCAAAGGCAGCGAGCCGAATCTCTTTTTTTATTACCGGAACGAGCGCTTGGTTTAGAGAGGACTTGCGCGGAGAAAAATATCGCCGTTGACGCTTGAAGACATAAAAAAAGGAAGCCCCCCATCGGAGCTTCCTTTTTTATTTTAGCCTATTTTACGGATCAAACGCCGTAAGCCATCTCCTCGTCGGCGCCCGCGGGAGCCTTCTCCTCGCTGGGCTGGGACGGCGGGAATACATGCGCGGCGTGGGCGTTCACGATCTCATCCAGGTTCAGGATGCGGTCGGCGGTGCGGATCATCTCGCGGCTTTGGGCGTCCGGGAAGACAGCCAATTCCACGTGTTTTCCCAGTTCCTTGACCAGGCCCATGGCGGGCGAGAAATCCTGGTCCTCGGTCACGACAATGGCGGTGTCGTAAAAATCGCGGGCCGCGTAGTAGACCATGTCAGCGGCCATGCGGACATCCACGCCCTTTTCCATGCGGTGCCCTTCCCGGTTCTGAATGATGCGCCCCAGCCGCAGCTCCAGGTAGGGGGTTCGGTCCAGGGAATCAAAGAAGGACTGCTGGCTCTTGGCCTTGTCGGAAAAATGGGTGGCGTCGAAGACCGCGTTGTAATAGTAGGTCCGGACCAGCTTGCGGCGGTCTCCGCAAAGGGCCAGGGAGAATTGGTAATAATCCACCCGGGTCATCTTGTTGTTACGCTTCAAGGCGAAATAAAGATTGCTTCCGTCGATGAAAACGCAAATGCGTGACATGAGGCACCTCTTGTAAATATAAAATCGGGAACGATACGGTTTTCCCTAACTGTTTTCACATTACACTTCTTTAAAAAACACTTCAAGTAGGCCTAATGATAATTATTATCAAAAAGAGTCCGATAAATTAGGCTTTTTTCCCCGGAGGGGTCATATCTTGCCCCGGTTCTTTTGGCGGTAGAGTTCCAGGTAATGGAAGGCGGCCACCACCAAAGCGTGCTCGATCTTGTGGTCCAGGATCAGGTCCGGCACCGCGGCCAGGTCGATCTCACTGACTTCCAATTCTTCCGCCTCATCAAGCTTGAGGGCGGAGACCTTTTGCGCGTTCAGGGCCAGATAAAAATAACACTCGTTGTTGAGGATAGCCGGGTTCGGGCTGACATGGCCCAGCAAATGCCACTCACTGGCCAGGTGTCCCGTTTCTTCCAACAGTTCACGCCGGGCCGCCGCTTCCACGTCCTTGTCCTTCTTGTCCACCGCGCCGCCCGGGATCTCCAGACTGACCTGGCCCGTTCCATGCCGGAACTGGCTCACGAATAGGACCTTTTTTTGGGGGGTTATCGCGATGATGTTGGTCCAATTATGGGTGTCCAGGATATAGAAAGGATGGGACTTTCCCGTAAGCGGCGAGGCGCTTTGCTGGATCCGGACCTGGAAGAATCCGCAATCATAGGCGACCTTTTGTTCTAATTTTTTCCAGGGTTTGATCATTTTCTCTTTTTCTTTTTGGATTTTTTGACCATCTTTCGAACTTTACGGATAATTTTCTTTTTCGCCTTGGGTCTCACGGTCGTGGCTTTCGCCACCTTGATCCCCGACATCATTACCGCCGGGATCCCCTCTTCGGTCGCGACCTTGGCGATGGGAAGGCCGAAATTGGAACGATAAAGTTTTTCCGCCTTTTGGGCAAAGGCCTTGGCCAGGATCGGTCCATCCCCCGCCGCGCAATTGAGCTGGGCCTGCCGAAGGTTCCGGATGCCCGGGATAGCGGTGGAGACCGCCGGATAGGCGAGCGTCCATTTGATGGCCGCTTCCGCCAAGGGCATGGTCTTGGAGGCCAGGAACTTCAATTTCTCCACTTTTTTCAAGGTCGTTTTTAGGTTCTCGCCTTCATACAAACGGCGGCGATGGTCATCCCCCACGAATGTTGTTTTCGCCGTGAATTTTCCGCTCAAGGCCCCGAAAGCCAGGGGCACCCTGGCGATGACACCCACCCCGTATTCTTTCGCCAGGGGAAAGACCTTCCAGATGGGGTCCTGGTAAAAAAGATTGAAGAAGATCTGCAAAGTATCCACCTGTCTCCATTTGATGAGGTCGTTCGCTTCTTCCGATCCCTTGTCGCGGAGCGATATCCCAAAGGCCCGGATCTTTCCTTCTTTTTTCAGCTTCTGAACAGCGTTCAACAGGGGTTCAGCTTGGCTGTTCCATTCTTCCAGCCACGTGTGGAGCTGCAGCACTTCCACGCATTCCACACCCAAGTGCTTGAGGGATTCCTCGGTCTTGGCAACGACCCATTCGGATGGGAACGCGTCTTGAAGGGGTGTCCCGGGTTTGTTATCCCACTGCCAGTTCTTCGGGGGGACCTTGGTGGCTATGACCGGATGTTCGGAACGTTCCTTGAGGACCGACCCGATCAGTTTCTCGCTGTGCCCATCCCCGTAGACCCAGGCGGTGTCGATGAAGTTGCAGCCCATGTCCAGCGACTTGTGAAGCGCCAGGCGGGAATCGGTATCATCCTGAGGACCCCACCAGGCTCCCCCGATGGCCCAAGCCCCGAAACCGATCTCACTGACTTTCAGCCCTGTTGAACCTAGCGAGCGATAACGCATGGACGCCCCCCTTTGAAGAATCTATCCAAAGGATATTCTTGGTGTTTCTCAGCGTGATTGCAAGACGGATTATCCGGAAGGGAAAAAATCAGCGGTGCGCGCGCCTGGGAACAGCGGGCTTCTTCATCGTCAAATAAATCTCTCGGTAAATGGCGAGGAACGCCATCCCTAATGACAAGATGATGGGGCCCAAAAATATTCCCAACAAACCATAAACCTTCAAACCGCCGATGGTTGTGAAGAAAAGCCAGAATATAGGAAGCTTGGCCTCGTTGCCGATGAGCCAGGGCCTCAGCACTTGATCGATGATGGTGATGACAACTCCCCAGAGGGTCAATCCCAAGGCGACGCCTGGTTGTCCTTGGAAGAAATAAAGCCAGAAGGCCACCGGGATCCAAACCGAGGCCGCGCCAAGGAAAGGGATGAAGGAGTTCACAAAAGCGATCAATCCCAGCAGATAGGGAACGGGAACACCCGCCACGACGAATCCCATACAGGCCAAGGAACCCTGGAGCAGGGCCGTCAGGAAGATGGCCCGCACCACCGCGGTGACGGTCACTGAAAAGGTATGGACCACTTTATCCCGGTGGACATCCTCCAAGGGAAGGAACTCGATGACTTTCAAGGCCAACCTGGAACCGTCCCTAAAAAAGAAAAAGAGCGCGACCGCCACAAAGATCGCTTCCAACACGAAACTCGCCAGGTTATCGAACACGTAGGAAATTTTTACCAAGACCGTTTGGGATAGGGATTGCAGGATATCGGCGACTTTTTTCTCCAGGACCGTTTCCATCTGATTGGGATCGATGCCCCAGGACTGAAGCCAGCTTCCCAGGTTGATATTCTTCATTTTGTCCAACAGCCAAAGACTTTTCTCGTCCCATTGGGAAGTGGACAGGAAGTTATAGGCTCGGGGCAATTCACGACCCAGATTGACCACCACAAAAAAGCCTGGTAGGGCCAAAAAACCTAACACCACCAAAGTGCTGAATAGAGCGGAGATGGTACTGTTTCCCTTGGTCATCCGCAAGAAAAGCGAATAAAGGGGATAGAACACCATCACCAGGATGGTGGCCCAGACAAAGGCCCTCAGGAACGGCTCCAAAATGGTGAAGAGCAGGCTCAGGAGGCCTATCAAAAGGACGAAAAAAGCGATGACGAATATGTTCTGTTTGGTGATCTTCAAGGGTTCTTGGTTTCCTCCATCAGGTGGGGCCATTCTACATGAAGACTCCGGGAAGATTCATGCTTCCCCGAAAAAAACCACAATGTTTAGTATTCATTCAATATATAGGGGAATGGCTTAACGGGTAATTGTTGAAAATGCCGTCCACCCACCGCCATAATAAAAGCCATGAGCTCAAAAAATCGGTTATCCGATCCATCTCAACGCATCTTCATCCCGACCATGGGAACGGTCATCCGCGCCTGGAACCTCTTCGTCTTTTCCGCCGCTTTCGCCATCCTGTTCAACGCTTTTTATACCGACGGGATCGAACTGAGATATACCCCCTCAAAACCAAAATTCCTGAACGACATTCTCAAGGACAAAACACCGGCGACCCCCGCCAGTTACGCCGGCTGGAACACCGCGCCTTCCTCTGACGTAAAACCGGCGGCTTCGGCCCATACCGGCTCTTCCTCGATCCTGCATCTGAGCCTCTCGGGAGTGAAAAAACGTTTCGACCAAAAGACAGCCCTTTTCCTGGACGCCCGTAACCCGGATCTTTACGCCCAGGGTCATATCCCCGGCTCCTTGAATTTCCCCGCCAACGACGCGGATAAGTACGCTCCCCAGGTCATGCCCCAGCTCCCCGATAAAACCCGGGAGATCATCGTCTATTGCAGCGGCGGGGACTGCACCCTTTCGATGGAGATCGCCCAACTTCTGGTCGACCAAGGATATAAACGCGTGGAGGTTTTCGAGGACGGCTGGCCGGGATGGAACAAGGCTGGGTACGCCGCGGCGACGGGGATGAATCCATGAACCCTTCCTTCGACTGGAAAAAGGCGCTCTGGACCCTTTTACGGGTGGCCTGCGGGATCGTGGTGCTGGTGGCCAGCCAGGACAAGCTGGGCGACGCGGCCAAATTCACCCATGTGGTGGAAGGCTACCACATCCTTCCCTTATCCCTCGTTCCCCTGGCCGCTGTGGTCATCCCCTGGCTGGAATTCTTCACCGGGGTTTGCCTGGTCCTGGGTCTCCAATGGCGCGGCGCGGCCCTGGTCTTCTGCGCCTTGATGGCGGTCTATACATTCTCGTTGAGCTGGAACCTTTTGTACGGGGTGGAAATGAACTGCGGATGTTTCTCGATGGATTCCACCGAAAAGACCACCTGGTGGACGGTGGTAAGGGATCTGGTTTTTCTCGTCATGGGCCTGGGAGCCTTGCTGGCCCCTTCCAACTTCGCCCAGTTGGACAGCCTTTTCTGTAAAAAAAACGACGAATAGCCCCTTATAACTAAAGAGCTGGTCCAGGGATATGGATCACCTTGGGCGTCGCCTCAGCCAGTATCTGGATGGTCTTATCGAATTCTTCCTGATCGAACACCCCCTCGATCCTCCCGAATAAAGAATCTTCTTCGAAACGAATATGACTGACCAGAAGTTCGGAAAGCTGTCCCAATTCCTTTTCCCCTCCGTCCCTGATCCATCCTTCCATTTGCCGATGTTCCTGGAGGATCCGTCCGATCCCCTCATCCTGCGGGCCGACATGGGAAGCGAACATCTCGAGGATCTTTTCCTCGGCCCAAAAATGGCCTTCTAATTCGGAGTCCCAGAAAGCTTGGACTTCCTCACGCAGGCGGGAAAGTCTTTCCTCCCGGTTCCTTTCGGTCAATTGTTCCAGGCGATTCTTGATGTTCCTGGCCGCCACCAAACCTCGATGATGTCCCTGGGAGAGCGGCCAGAGGGCCTTTTCTCGTTTCAAACTATTTCTCGAATTCTTTCAGGATGGCTTCGGCCCTGATCTTTTCCAATCGCTGGATGCCGGGCCGGTCGAGGAATTCCATAAGCGTCTTACGACCTTCCTCGATCCGTCCTGTCTGGCTATAGGCCAGGGCCAGGTTGATGGTCAAGGAAAGGGGCAGGGGTTTGGGCTCAGCCAGGACCAACTGGATGAGATCTTCCTTGAGCCCCCGTTTGCCAAGCTCAGATGTGTAATAGAGCAAAGCTTCCTCGTTATGAGGGGACCGTTTCAAGGCTTCCCTTAGGTCCGACTCCGCCTTGTCCCATTGGTCGTTTTGAGCGAAAGCCTGGGCTCGGATCAAGAGCGGGGCGAAGCTGTCCTGATTTTCTTGGGCCAGTTTTTCCATCCACTCCAGTCCTTCCTCTTCCCGATCCGTCTCACGGAACAAATGGAAGAGCTGGCGTAATGTGTCGGAGCGGTCCGGTTCCAGGCTTACCGCCGTCTGGATCTCCTCCCAGGCCAGGTCCATCTCATCCTGGGCCAGGTAAGCCTTGAAAAGGTTCAAGTGGCCAGTCGCCGAACCGGGGTTCAGGTCCAGGTATTCCACCAGGTAATGCTCCGCTTCCTTGGTGCGTCCCGCTTCCAGGTGAGCGATACCCAGCCCTAGAAGGGCCTCCTCGGGGGCCGGCTCTGCCTGATGGGCCTTCTCGAAACATTGGCAGGCCAGGTCGACCAGATGGTCCTGGAGAAGTTTCCATCCAAGACCCAGTAATTTACCCGGCGCGTTCTCCTTCTTAAGCAGACCGAGCATTTTTTTCTCATAGTCCGTACGCTTCACGAAGAGGGACGAATCCTCATCCTCGCCGCCCGAAGCCAGAACGTATAACTCCCGCAAGCCCACCAACTGCTCCAACACGAAATGGTCTCCCGGCATCAGTTCCAATGCCTTCCAAAAGGCTTCGACGGCCTTCGCTTTGTCGCCCATGGCCAGGCAGGTCCGGCCCAGGTTGCTGTAGATCCATCCGGCGTCCGGCGCCATGCGGAGCGCCTGGCGATAGAAAGATTCGGATTTTTCCAGCTCGCCCGTGGCCCGGAAACAATAGCCAAGTTGGAAACAGGTGAGGGGACACTCGGGATCGATCTCGAGGATGGATACCAGCTTGGGGATGGCCTCGGCGATCCGGTTGGAGGCGAAATAAGCGTTCACTTCCATCAGCTTGGGCCACTTCTTGACGAACAATTGGTAAAGATAAGCGCCCGGCACCTGGGGAGCTTCCACCAGCAGGGTTTCCATCACTCCCATCGCGTCCTTGAAATCATATCCGTTCTTCTTCACTTCATCCTGCTTGTGGAGCCACACAGGGACATGCAGGGGCAGGTGATGGAATTGGGCGAGGGCCTTGGGAATGGCGATAAAGGCTATTTCGGGCGGGACTTCCGCCGGGCGATGGAATGAGGAAGAGGCCACAGAAACTCCCGAAGAAAGATGTTCTTCAACAATTCGGCCGTATTGTAACATGGTTGACCGCCGTCCAATCAACCCAAGGAGAACCCTCGATGCGGAACTTTCAAATCTGGTTTTGGTTGTTGGCTTTCATGGTTTCGGGACAATTATTCGCTGGGGATTCCCTTTGGAAGATAGATGATTTCGACGGCATGCAGACCGGCACGGGAACGGGCTGGTGGACCGGCTGCGATAACAACAAACTGGGTACCACCCTGGCCCCCTTGCCCTTCGCCGTGGAGAAAGGCGGATCGCCATCCTCGCCCAAGGCCTGCGCCCACATCAAGGGTCATTATGGGAAGAATCAGGCGCCCTGGCCCTACGCCCAGTTGTCCATCGCCCTGGACCCTTCCAATGGCCCCAAGGACCTGAAAGCCTTCAAGGGCATCCAGTTCTACGCCAAGGGTGATGGGAAGAACTACAAGGTCGTCATCCAGAAGGATTCGGTGAAGGATTACGCGGACTACGAGTACCTCTTCACGGCCGGTAAGGATTGGACCCTGGTGACGATTTCCTTCAACCAATTTTCCCAACCCAGCTGGGGCAAGCCCGTTCCCCCTGGTTTTTCCGACGCCACGGTCCTGAAATTCTGCCCCTCGGTCAATGACGCCGACTTCGACCTTTATATCGACGACGTGGCTTTCGTCCGCGACCCCGCTCAGAAGGCCGACCTGGGAACGTCCTCGTCCGACATCACCGAGTTATCCTTGAAACAAATATTGGACCGCCATCCTTCCTGCCGGACCATTTCCCTGGCTTCCGCAGCGGATCGTAACTTCAAGGACGACCCCCAAGGCGCGGGCCCGGGCTGGACCGGACAGGGGGAGAACAGCGTTTATGACATGGCCTTCGGGACACAGGTATTGCAGGGTATCCCCTTCGACATTTCCTCCACCCCTAACCACCAGTGCGTGGTCCTGAGGGGACAGAACAACGCGGCCTATCCGACCACGGTCGATATCCCGGTGAACGGCAAAGGCAAGGCCCTTTACTTCCTGCAGGGCGCCGCCTGGGCCGCGCCCCATGTGGGAAATTACCGGGTCACTTACGGGGACGGTTCCACCGTGGATATACCTATCCGCAATAATGTGGAGATCTTCGACTGGTGGACGCCCGGCACCAGCGCCGTGGCCCGGGTCGGCTGGACCGGCGCCAATCCCAAGAAGGACCCTGTGGCTTTGACCCTATTCGCCTGGGCCAACCCTTATCCGGACAAGGTCATCACCCAGGTCACCGCTTCCACCGCCGGGGACGCCTCCTACCTGATGCTGGCGGGGTTGACCCTTGGCCAGGACGGCCCCTATCTGGTGAAGCTGGAACCCAAGGTCTATGACACGAAGGATTGGTTCGCTTATCAGGATGTGGATGTGAAAGCGCAGAAGGGCACGGCCCTGGATATGAGCGGCCTCCTGGACGGGCCCGCGGGCAAGCACGGACGGGTGAAGACCCAAGGCGACCGATTCGTTTTCGCCGACGGAACCCCGGCCCGTTTCTGGGGACTGAACGTGGTGGCCTCGGCCAACTTCCCCACCCATGAGCAGGCCGACTGGATGGCCCAAACCCTGGCCCAGATGGGCTGCAATATGACCCGGCACCATCATATGGACGCTCCCTGGACCAACCGCAATATCTTCGGGAACAAGGACAATACCCAGACCCTGGACCCCGAATCCATGGACCGGTTCGACTACCTGGTGGCCCAGTTGCAGAAACGGGGTATTTACCAGTACTTCGACATGATCGTGCACCGCAAAGCCATGGCCTCCGACGGGGTGAAGGACCCGGACACTGTACCCAACGGCTTCAAGATCGAGGGAGAATTCGACCCCAAGCTCATCGAGTTGGAGGAAGGCTTCATCCGCCAGTTCCTGGGCCACAAGAACCCCTACACGGGCAAGACCTACGCCGAGGACCCGGCGGTCTGCCTGATGGAAGTGATGAACGAGGACAGCCTCTTCTACCGCAGCGGCGACCTGGGGGATTTCGGTATTCCCTCTCCCGCTTATCGATCTGAGTTCAACGCCCTGTTCAATCAATGGCTGTTGAAAAAATTCAAGACCCGCAAGACGCTGGAGGCCCGTTGGGCCGCCAAGACGGGTGAACTGGGCAACCGCGCCCTGGGCAAGGACGAGGACCCGAAGAAAGGTACGGTCGAGGTCATCGGCAATTGGCAGGACGACTCCTACAAGGCCTACACTCGCCAAAGGGCTTTGGACACCTTCCGTTTCTACTACGACACCCAGCTCAACTATTACCGGATCATCCGGGAATTCGTGCGGGGCCTGGGATGTAAATCCCTCATGACCGGGAGCAACCACTGGACGGACATACCGGCCGACCTGTACGCCAATTCCCAGATGGACTATATCGACCGTCACAATTACTGGGCCAACATCGAGGGCGGCTACGGCTATAGCCCCTCGGTGACCTTCGACCCCCGTTCCATGTTGAGGGACTCCAAGGGAGGATTGATGGACCCCCTGGGCAAGAAAAGGGTGAAGGGCCTTCCCTACATCGTCACCGAATGGCAATCCTGCGCCCCGAACGACTACCGCCATGAGGCGGAGTTGTTGTTCTCGGCCTATTGCGACCTTCAGGGTTGGAACGCCTTGGAATTCGCTTTCTCGCACAGCGATACCTTTGACGGCCCGCTGGACAACAATTTCAACGTGGATAACCAGCCGGGCCAAAAAGGCCTTTGGCCGGCCACGGCCCTGCTTTTCCACCGGCATGACGTGAAGGAGGCTTCGGACGAGTTCTTCGCGCCCATGACCCCGGAGGAGGCCCTGGACCCGGCTTCCAAACTGGACCTGGACCCGCAGCTTTCGCTGGTCGCTAAAACGGGGATCGCCTTCACCGATCAGAAAAACCAGTTATTGGATCCCAAACAATTGCTGGTTTCCCATTCCAGGAACAAGGTCGTCACTTCCGATACGGGGGAAGTGGTCCTTGATTACGGTAATGGGATATTGAAACTGGACACTCCCAGGACCCAGGGTTTCTCGGGCTTCACCAAAGGCGTTCCCCAGTCAGCCACGAACCTGGAAGTCACCCTCAAGAATGACTACGGCACGGTCGTCGCTTCCAGCCTGGAGGACAAACCCCTGGGCGAAACGGGCCATATCCTGGTCTCGGCCATCGGCAACGCCATCAACACGGGTATGGAAACCGTCCCCGCCGGCAACAAATTGAAAAGCCCGGGCAGCTTGCCGGTACTGGTGGAACCCATGGTCGGGAAGGTGCGTTTGACCCAAATGACGGGCGACCTGGATAAGGTGAAGGTCTACGCGCTGGATCCCTCCGGCCGAAGGACGTCGGATGTTTCCTTTGACCGGGACGGGCAAACCCTGACCTTCGAGATGAGGCCGGGATACAAGACCATGTTCTACGAGATCACGCGCTAACGGCTCAGGGGACCGGGACTTTCCCCGTTCTTTCCTGTTCATCCATCAACTGTAACGCCGTCCCGGCGGAAGTATGGTTGGGACGGCATCGCAGGGCTTCCTGGAATTCCATTCTGGCTTGCTTAATATCGCCTCGCCGCCAATCCAAGGCTCCCAAAGCGTTGTAAAGATGGGCGGTCGGGATGCCCCGTTGTAGGGCTTGTCGCATGGCTCCGATCTGTTCCGGCAAGTGTCGGTCTCCATATTCGTTCTCGGCGATCTTCTCGAAGAAGCATGATTCGAGGAAGCGGTCACCCTTGACCAGGGGATACAACTGGAAAAGGTCCCGGATGATAGGACCTCTATCCTTCCAATCCCGGTTGTCATATACCTCGTCCAACATCCCCCGCATGGCCAGGTCCACCCCGATCCATCGGTTCAATTCCTCAGGATGAGAGGAAGGCAGGGGGATGATCACCAGCATCAACCCGCCGTCCGGCCTCTCCACATCCGAAGCCAGCCAGAACGACCTTGCCTCCGGGAATTCCTTGGTCAAAGCGTCCTGGTAATGGATATTGGTCAGTAGGGCGACCCACTTGGCGTCGGCCGGATGGAACTTTGGGTTTTGCTCGACGTTGAAACCATAAGCCGCCAACGAAAGGCTCTGGTCGTAGATGTCCGGCACCAGGTCCGAAAGCACGAACCCGGGACCCGCTTTGGCGTTCGCTTCCTCAAGGATGTCATAGGCCCTCATCCGTTCCACCGACTTGGAAGCGAACCAGTTGTCTTTCGGATGGGTCCAGATCGAGTGATAAATACCGAAGAGATGGAAAAGATCCAGACAGATCGAGATAACCAGTACCGCTATCAGCCCTGGGAGCTTCCCGTTCTTTGGCAATATATTCCAAAAACAAACCAACCCGACCGCTATGAAAAAAAGAAGCATCGGAAGGACTTGGATAACACGGTACATATCCAGTCCCCCCGTCAGAGAACCCGGAAGGACGAGCGTCACAAACAAACCCAGTCCCATCCAGCGGAAGGGCTTTGGGAATATTTTCAAACAGTAAAAAACTCCCAGGAAACACAGAGCACCCAGTAATGGGTTCAAGAGCCCGCCCCAGAAAGGCCTGTAAGCGAAGAGGTTCGGGGGCAAGGGACTGCCCCAGAAAAAGCTCATCAGGTCATTGAATCCTCTGAAACCTTGGAAAGGGTTTTGAAGGACATAGGGCAGATAGCCCCCACCGAAAAAGAACCGGTTGAGCATGGGAACGAACAACAAACCCTGCGGGATGAGGAATAAAAGGAACCCTTTCCAATCGATGGAACTTTTGGTCCGGAGCTTGAGGAAAACGACCAGGGTCAAGGGGACCGCCACAACAGGCCAGGAAGTATAGGTATAGAAACCGATCCCGGAACAAACACCCAGAAGAAAAGCGCTCGTTGTTCTTTTTCCTTCCGGTACTTTCCAGAACCATCCCAGGACGGCGAGAACGAGCATTTCCCAACAGAGGGCCAAACCCCCTTGGGCGGAAAAACGACCGGCATAAAGCGGCCAAAAGGAGAAAGCCATCGATCCTGCGAAAAGAACGGCGAAGGAACGGGAGAAAAAAGCCCGTCCGGCCCAATAAGTGAAAATGACGGTCAGGCTGGAAATGACAGCCGGTAGCAGCCAAAGGGTCCTCAGGGAAACGCCGAAAATCTTGAAGAATAATCCCAATAACCAATCATAAAGGGGCGGCATGGCGCTGAATCCATATAACAGCTGGACCTTCCCTTTTTCCGAAAGTTCCATGGCGTAATGCCCGTTCATGGCCTCGTCGGTCAGCGGCCAAAGGGAAAGATCCGTCAATCGGCAGAACCTCAAACCCACGGCTGCCAGGAAAAATAACGCCAGGACCCAAGCTGGAAGTTCAGGTAAGTCCCTACCGCTCAAACCGGGCCCAGTTGGAACGATACCGGTCTTCCATAACAGGATCAGGGGAAGGATGACCCCGATCGTGAGGACCCAGAGCCTGATCCCGGGCGATAGAGGACAAAAGGAGGAGATCCCATTGGCCGTCGTCAGGACGGCCAAGGCAAACCAGATCGATTTGGTGGAACGGATTGGAATGAACCTGCTCAAGACGCCGCCTTTGGTGGTGTGATGGAAGGCCGGTTTTCATTATAGGTTAAAAATACCGGGCTGACTCAAAGGTCCGTGAAAAACAAGGGAAGAAGGATGTCGGACGGTCCAGCGGACGGAAGGTTCAGGCTTTTCGGAGGGGGATCTGGATGGTGCAGATGGTCCCCTGAAGGATCCCAGGGTGGATCTCGATGGAACCTCCATGGGCTTCCATGATCTTCCGGCTGATGGAAAGGCCCAAACCTGTTCCGTGCTTCTTGGTGGTGTAAAAGGGCTCGAACAAATGTTCCAGTTCGGCTTCTTTGATCCCGGTCCCGTTGTCCTGGATCCCCAGCACGATCCTCTCCATGGACGCCTGGACCCTTCCCGAGATGGTCAACACGCTCTCCTCCTGATCCATCGCCTGGAGGGAATTCAAAATGACATTGACCAGGACCTGGGTCAATCGGTCCCCGTCGACCCACAGGTCCGGGAGGTTCGTATCCATTTCCCATCGGATATGGGTCCTCAACGCCTTTTTCCCGGCTTGGGCCTGGGCCAGTTTCAGGGATTGTTCCAACAACCCTTTCGCCCCAATGGCTCCCTTTTTGATGGCCATCTCTTTGGAATAATCCAGGATGTCGTTCATGAAATTCCTCAGCCGTTCGGTCTGGGTCAGGAGGGTCTCGATGTCCTTGGCGAACTCGGGTTGATCGGCGAGTCTTTCCTTCAGGACCTGGCTTGTCCCCGCCACCATGGAAAGAGGGTTTCGGATCTCGTGGGCGATGGCCGCGATGACCTTGCCCACCGCGGCCAGTCGCTCGTATTGAAGGAGCATCTTCTGGTTCTTCTTGCGCTCTGAGATGTCGCGTACAAGGGTCAGGACGCTGGGCTTTCCTTGGTAAAGGAAGGGTGTTCCTTTGGTCTCCACTTCAAGCACCTGGCCCTCCAGGTCGATCATTTTTGTTTCCAAGAACTCGTTCGATTCGCCTTTTTCCGAGATCTTCCTAACGCGGGATACGATCCCGGCCCGGTACTCGGGATGGATGAAATCCAGGATGGGCCGTCCGACCGCCTCCTCCAGGGTGATGTTCCCCAGTCCCTTCAAGCAGGCGGGATTGGCGTAAAGGATCTTGCCTTCCGAATGCACCATGACAGCCTCGGGGGAGAACTCCACCAGCCGGCGGTAGCGTTCCTCGCTTTCGATCAGGGCCTTTTGGACCATCCTTCGCTCGTCGATCAGGTTGATGGTCAAACAAACGTCCGTGATGACCCCGCGGTTATCCCGGACCGGGCTGTAGTTCACCTCGAACCAATGAATGGCCCCATCCGGCGATTGGAACTGCCTTTCCAATAATTTGGATTCGCCTTCCAGGGTCTTGTTGAAAAGGTCCATGAACGGGCCAAGATATTCGTCCGTCACAAAGTCAGTGAACGGTTGGTTTTTGACCATCGCCTTCCTGGAGAAACGCCAGGTATGGTCCAGGGCCTTCTGGTTGTAATCACGGATGGTCCCATCCCGGCCGATGAGCACGATCGCGTGGGATCCGCTGTTAAAGATCGCCCTTAGGTCCGACTCGGATTTTTGCAGGGCTTGCTTGGCCATTTTTTCGAACGTGACGTTCTCGATCATCACGATGGATCTTTGCAGTTTTCCCTGTTCGTTCTGGAATCCGGTGACGGTCGCGTTCGCCCAAAGTGTCTCCCCGTTCTTGTTCAAATACCTTTTTTGGATATTGAAACTGCGGCCATCGCCTTCCCTCATGGTCTTGGTGGCTTCCAGGCTTATCGTCAGGTCATCCGGATGGGTGACCTCCGTAAAAAGTCGTCCGATGAGTTCGGAGGTGGTATAACCCAGGAGGTCGCCAAAAGCCTGGTTCACCAGGGTGAATTGATTCTTTTCCAGGAACGCCATGGGAAGCGGGGATTCCTCGAAGATCTTCCTGAATTTTTCCTCGCTTTGCCGTAACGCCTCCAGTGCCTGATAGCTTGAGGTCACGTTTTGGATGATCCCCACGGCCCCGACCACTTCCTGCCGCTCGTTCCGGAAAGGGAAAAAGCGGCTTTCCAGATGGATCTCGCTTTCCTGAGGGCCGGGATAAGGTTGCTGGGGCAAAACGGTCATCTCGCCTTTCAACGCGCTCCGAAGGGCCCTCTCGAAAACCGTTGTTTTGAGGAATGGGAATAAATCGAAGACCTCCCGGCCCAGGACATCCTCGCGGGAGCGGCCGGTGAACTTTTCCATGGCGGGATTCCAAAGGATATATCGGCATTCCATATCGAACGCGACAATGCCTTGTTCGGTGCTCTTGACCATTTCCTGGAAATTCAGCGGGGAGGCCGTGATCAGATCGGAGGGTTGGATGGACATGGGTTCGTTCCTTGAAGGCGTCGAGACCGGCGTTTTGCCCGGTTCAAAAATTCTGGATTATCGAAGTTTTGGGATGGGATATTTCCCGGATCAACCCCGGGACTTTCTCCAGGCCTGGATCTCTTGGTCGGTCAATCCGGTCCAAAGCCTTATCTCGACCGGGTATTCCTTCACGAAAGCCAAACAGGCCGATTGGGGTTTACGGTCCGGCCAGTCCGCCGGCACGCAGTGCCTGAGGATGGCGGGTGTGATGCGGCGGCTGTCAAGCTGCCAGAATTTCATGGCGAACTTATGCCAGAAAAGAACGGTCATCTCGGTGAAGAGCGCGTTCCTTTTGGACTCATCCTGTTTCCGTTCCTGGGCCAGTTCGGTCAACAGGTTGCCAAAATCCAATGACGTCCTGACCACGATCAATCCGTTCAAAGGTTGGGAAAATAGGATCCCTTCTTCCATGGGGAAAGGCAGCGGTCCTTCCTCGGGCCAGCTGAAATAATCAGAAGGGATCTTCGCCCACTTCTGGAAAAACACGTCGAAGAATTCGTAAAGTTCTTTGGACGTCGGGATCTTCATGTCCATGGATTGGGGAACGGTGGTTCCGGTCTCGGAGCTCGTCATGACTTAAAACCCTTCGACAAACGATTTCCTTAAGGTAAAACCTTAAAATCATCACCTAACATATTAAGATTATTGGATACGTCGATAAAAATCCAGTTCTAACTTCAAGCGAGGTCATCAAAAAAACCATGAATTAGGCGTGGATTCTTTGGGGATCGAAGATTTAATAAAAATAAAAAACCTACTAATTATCCAAGGCTTTTAATTGATGACCCGTCTCGCCTGCTCCGGATCCACTAAAGGCCAGCCCCAGAAGGATTCCCCCAGGATCGATTGGATCACCTTGGCCCCTTGGATCAGTTTCGGCCCGGGAAAATTCAACAGGCTATCGTCCACCGTGAAAACCCGCCTCTTACGGACCGCCGTGATCCTTTCCCACCCGATGCGTTTCAATATCTCGGCCGGGTCGAAACCCAACCCTTCCCCATAGATGGAAAAAACGATGATCTCCGGATCGAACCGGACCATTTCCTCGATCTTGACGGCCCGGCTGAGTTCCCGGGCCAGGATGGGGAAATAATGGGCGCCGGTCTGGTTCATGAGCTCGGTCCACCAGCTCCCCGCCACCGAGGGCGGTTTGTTCCATTCCTCGCAGTAGAGTTTGGGTCGGTAGGCGTTCATCGGGATCTTCTCCGTAAGGGCCGACAAGCCCCCCGCGAAATCCTGGGCCAGCCTTTTCCCTTCCTCGACCATCCCCGTCGCTTTGCCGATATGATGGAAGGAATCCTCGATGTCCCGCATGGCCATCGGATCAAGATGCAGGACGTTATAGCCCCGCTCTTTCAGTCTTTTGTGCAGGTCCTGTTGGGCGATGGAGTAGGTGATCGCCAGGTCCGCGCGTAAGGATTGGACCCGGCTCTCGGCGGTGGAGAACCAGAACTCGGGTTTTTGCCGGTCCGAAACGGGCGGCTGGTTCTCGAAGAATTCCTTGGCTGTGGTGACCCGGTCGGAGAGTCCCATGTAATCCAATATTTCCGTCACTGGCGGGGCGAAAGAAACGATCCGTTTGGGGGCGTTGACATTCATGGTGTGAGTTTAGAAAACCCTTCCCGATATTTCCAGTCTTTTGCCTTCGATCGGTTTATTTATACAAGAATAACGTCACATCCAAAGGATGGTATTGGTCCATTAAATGGACCCGGGAAACCCCCAGCCGCCGGCCGAAAGCCACCAGTTCCCGGGGAATGACAGTGAATCGGTTCCCTTCCCTCAACCCGGCCTCCGCGTTCAGGACATTGAAGGCCACCGCCTTCTTGGACTGCCTCAGGACCGCGGTCAACAAGGCCTTCATATATTCCCAGTTGTCCTGGACCTTCACGTTGAATACCCCTGATAGGAAGGAATAATCGAAACTCCGGACCGGATAGGGATGGCTCAAAAGGATCCTGGTCTCAAACCGCGCCTCAGGAAAGAGCTGGCGGGCTTCCCGGATGACGTTCGGGAAAAGGTCGATGCCGGTGTAATCGACGGCGATCTTTTCCTCCCGGAGGTAACCCCACAAGCCTCCCAGACCGCATCCTACGTCCAGGACCTTGGCGCCTTTCAAGGGCCCCACCGCTGTCAGGGTCTCGAAACGGATCTTCTGGCTTTCCGCCGTCTGCCATCCCACCCTCTGTTCGGGGGAATGATAACGGGCCAGCTGGGTGGCGTAATAAAGCTCCAAGGCCCTCAGGTCCCGGGCGGAAAAACCCGGGAAATCTTTCAATTGGAACGGACCCCTGGAAAAGGTCCCGCCTTGGAGCGGAACAGGTTTGGACCATCGGAAGGATTGGGGGTTCATGGGTCGTCCATATTAACCTACTCCGACAGAAGGCTTTCATAAAAGCGGACCGTCTTTTGGGCCGCTTCGATCAAGACCCCCGGCGGATCGGTGAAGGGATGGGAGGAATTGAACTTATGGTTGGCCTTGGCCAGGATGGCCAATTGGGCATGGGGATGGATGGCGGCCAGGCTCTCCGATTCTTCCGGGGGCACGCTGGTATCCTCCGAACCATGGACCAAAAAGACCGGGATCTCGACCCGATTCAAGTACGCGGGGACATCCCCTTCCTTTCCCCATTGCTCCGCGTCTTCCAGGAAGTCGAGGGAATATCGGAGGGTCTGCCCGGTGCGGGAGCTTTCACAAGGCAAGAAACCGTCCTTGCGCCAAGCCTGTTTGGTTTCGTAGAAATACCGATTCACCCGGGCGATGGTGGCCCAGGTGGCCACTCCCTGGACTTGAGGATTCAAAGCCGCGGTCAGCAGACAGACAGCTCCTCCCCGGGAATGGCCCCAAAGGAAGACCTCCTTTTGCGGGGGCAGTTCGGGAGCCGCCTGTCCACGGTTCAGGGCCGAAATGACCACGCGCAGGTCCTCGACCTGACGTGAAAAAGTGTCGCGCTGGAACGCCTCCAGTTCGGTGAATGCTCCATCCCGGTAATGCCCCATGCCCGAGCCGGAGAAATTGAACCGGAGGGTCGGAAAACCGGCTTGAGCGAAAAAATCGGATAGCCATGGGAAAAAGGCCCAGTCCTTGAAACCCAGGAAACCATGGGCCATCACGATGACCGGTCCCCGTCTCTCTTCCGGCAAGGTCAAGGTGGACCAAAGGGGCCTTTGATGGGCGCCCTCGACCCGTATTTCAATGCTGGTGATGGGACTTTCTCTCATTTTATTCCAGACCCCGTTCCCTGAGTTCCTTCTCGTTGAATCCGAAATAATGGCCCAGCTCGTGCAGGAGGGTCTTACGGATCTCCCGCTTGAGTTCTTCCCGATCCGGATAGGACGTCTCGAGGTTGTCCTGATAAAGGATGATCCTGTCGGGAAGCAGTCGCTCCATCCCGGCCGGCCATTCCTTCAGGCTTAACCCTTCGAAAACCCCGAGCAAGTCTCCTTCCTCGGCAGTTCCCTTCTTCGGGGATGTTCCGGGTCTTGGTTGGATGAGGATCTGGACCGTGGACAACGCTTCGCGCAGATCTCGCGGCAGTTCTTGGATCGTTCTCGCTACCACTTCCTCGAACAACTTCTCCTGTACTGAATGGTTCTTTTTTTTCGGAGCCATACCGCCCCCTGGGTTCCCTTGGGACCATTTTATATCAGGGTTGGTTCTTGTTTTGAAAGGCTTGGAAGGAATTTTCGACCCAAAGTCCGGGTCAGCGTTTTTTGAGCAGGTCCCTGATCTCGGTAAGAAGTTCTTCCTGTTTTGCCTGGGAAGGGGCGTGGTCCGGGTGGGACTTCCTCATCCGATGGACGATCTTGAAGAGGATGAAAACGATCAGGGCTAGAAGGGTGAAATCGATGAAAGCCTGGAGCAATAGGCCCAGATTGACGGAGAGGGCCTCTTGGGAGACCTTCCCTGAGGGGTCAAGAGCCGTGGGGCGCAGGGTGTATTTGAGGTCCAACAGATTGATCCCGCCGGCCGCCATCCCCAGGAATGGCATGATCAGGTTGGAAACGACCGCCGTGACGGCTTTCCCAACCGCCCCGGCCAGGGCGATGCCAATGACCAGGTCCAGCATATTCCCCTTGATGGCGTAGAACTTGAACTCTTTCATCCAATCCCTCCGGTGGCGTGCGGTCATGTTCTACAACCGGAAGGGGTGGAGCTGTTATGATTTAGCTCAGGGAAACAGGGCCCCGGGGCTTTCCCCGGCGCCCTTGTCCTCTGGTTTATCCGTTTTTCTTCAAAAGGTCCCGGATCTCCGTCAAGAGTATCTCTTCCTTGGTGGGAGGAGCCGGCGGGGGCGGCTCATTGGAAGCCGCGGCGCGGCGATTCAAGGCGTTGATACCCTTGATCATCAGGAAAACCGCGAAGGCCACGATGGTGAAATCCACTAGCGACTGAAGGAAATTTCCAATATTGATCGTGACTTCCTGTAATTCCTTCCCGGCCAGATTAATGGCGGGAGCCTTCAGGTGGATCTTGATGTCGGTGAAATTGATCCCCCCAATGAGGTACCCCAAGGGCGGCATCAGAACATCAGCGACGATGGAAGAGACGACCTTTCCGAAAGCCCCCCCAATGATGATACCGACCGCCAGGTCGATCATATTGCCCTTCATGGCGAATTCCTTGAATTCTTTCATCATGCCCATATTGGATCTCCTTTTAATTCCCGATAATTATTCAAACCATCATTTCTCAAAGCAAATTATAGGCAAAGCCGATTCCCAACGTTTCCTTGATCTGCCATCCGTCGTAGACCTTCTGATCGTACCGATAGTCGTTCTCCACGTTCACACTGATGATCTTGTTCAGGCTGACGGTCAGAAGATTGTCCCATTCCACCACCGTACGGTCCAAAGCCTCTCCATCCCAGAACATATCCAGTTTGGAGGCGAACTTGGAGTCGGCCGTTATTTTCCAATTCAGTTCGGAAACGGAACTTAAGCCTTCCTCCACCAGAAGATCCGACGTCGTTCCGGTATCAGGATTATAGGTGTAGATGGACGCGAACTGGCTGGCCACCGTTTCCTTGACGGCGAAACCCAACCTGGTATTGAAAACCGGGTCCGGAGTGTATTTCAACCCGGCGCTTTCGGTGAAATATCCCGGGTCCAGGAAAGCGGAAGTTTGGACCGTCGGGGTTTTGGTGTAATCGAACCCCGCGTCGAATTGGGATTTGGCTGAAAGGGAAACGAAAGGACTGATCTGGGGCCAGCATTTCCAGGAATAAACACTTTCCAAATCCATCGTATCAGCCGATTTACGGGTTCCTTGTCCGGCCAAGTAGGTCAAACCATATTCAAGCTTGAGGCTGTTGAGCCAATTGATGGAGGCGTTGTCGTGTTCCAATTTGCAGTTCAGGTCTCCCTGCCAGGAGATGTAGTTGGTGCCGCCCTGCTGCCACTGGTTGAAGGAAGCCTGACTGAGGGTCAAAGAAGTGATGACCTGTTTGTTCCAAACATCCGTGACTGGCGCCGCGGTGGCGGCAGGCGTGGCGTTCGGGGTGGGTTGGACGTCCCCCGCGCTAGCTAGTGAACCGACCAGGAACGCTCCCAAAGTTAATATCCCAAAGCAAATACTTTTGAACATAGTTCCTCCATAAAAAATTGGACTCTGACCAGGCGGGAAATATTGTATTAAATGGAGGTCAAAAGCAACGTCAAAATCTCACTTTTTGGCCGAAATGAGTTCTAGGACTTTATTTTCATCCGTCGTGGGAAGCTGGCATTGGTAATTCCGACAGAAATAAACGGTCGGTTTGCCGTCCTGGGAATTCCGGCCTTCGGCCCAAGGTATATATGTGGTTAGTCCCTTCATCTGACCGTCTTCCGCGAAGACCAATACTTTGTTGGGCAGGAATGTCTTCCATAAGAGTTGGAGTGTCTTTTCGGAATGTTCCCTGGGGCCTACCAACAATATCTCCGCCGGCCCATCCAGGATGAACTGATAAGCCTCCAACATTTGCGGGTAATTAGTCCCGTTTTTCTCTAAGAGCCCCGAAAAAGCGCTCAGGATATCTTCCCCCATCGCTTTGTTCCTTTGGTCTCCGGTCAATTCGGCAAGCCTGAAAAAATTGAGCGCCGCGATCGAGTTGCCGGAAGGGATAGCCCCGTCATAGGCTTCTTTTTGGCGCGCCAAGAGTCTTTCCCGGTCCTTCTGGTCCGATCCGGTGAAATAAAAGCCGCCTTCTTGCTTGTCCCAGAACAATCGGATCATTTCCTCACTCAGCCGAATGGCTTCTTTCAAATAGGCTGTGTCGAAAGTACTCTCAAATAGGTCCAGTTGAGCCATTTGGTAGAAAGCGTAATCATCGATGAACCCCTCCGCCTCGCTGGGCCCTTGCCGAAAGGAGGTCATAAGCCTTCCTTTTTTGATGAGGTTTTTCTGTATGAAAGCCGAAGCCCTCTCGGCGGCTTTGAGATATTCCTGATCCCCCAGGACCTGATATCCATAAGCCAGGGAAGAGATCATCAGGCCGTTCCACGCCGTCAATATCTTGTCGTCCAGATGGGGATGGATCCTTTGGTCCCTGGCGAGACGGATCTTTTCCTTTGTTTCACTCCACCATTTCTCGTCTCGACCCAGGGCTTTCAACGCTTTGGGCAAATCTGTTTTCAAATGGAGGATATTGGCGTTGCCCTCGAAATTTCCCCGTTCCGTTACTCCATATAATTGGATGAAATCCCCCGAATCCTTGTCCCCCAGGACTGCCTTCAATTCCGCCGGTTTCCAAACGTAGAACTTCCCCTCCTCGCCCTCGCTATCGGCATCCTGGGCGCTGTAAAACCCGCCTTCCTTGTCGGTCATATCCCGCAATAGATAGGAGAAAATTTCCCTGGCCGCCCTGGCGTATTCCCCATTCCCTGTCACTTGGTAACCTTCCAGGTAAGCCCTGGCTAAAAGAGCGTTGTCGTAGAGCATTTTCTCAAAATGAGGTACCAACCATCGGTCGTCCGTGGAATAACGGGCGAACCCTCCTCCCACCTGGTCGTAGATGCCTCCCTGGAGCATCTTGTCCAGGGTCACTGTCACTATCTTCAATATGGCCGGGTCCTGGGTCTTTCGGTATTCCCGCAAAAGGAATCCCAGGGTCATGGCCCTTGGGAACTTCGGCGCCCCGCCGAATCCTCCGTCACGCTCATCGAACATTTCCTGATAGCCCTTAAGGGCATCCTGAATGTAGGTTTCTTTCAGGTCACCGGCGGATGAATGGCTCAGGGACTGGGCGACCAGATCGGCCAGTTGCTTTCCCGCTTTTTCAACCTCTTCGGGTTTTGTTTTCCATATCTTGGCCACATCCATGAGGATGGAAGGGAACCCGGGCCTGCCATAGCGCTCATCCGGGGAGAAATAGGTCCCGCCATAGAACGGCTTCAGATCAGGCGTCAGGAACAGGTTCAGGGGCCAACCGCCTTGGCCGGAGAGCGCCATGACGGCGTTCATGTAGATCTGGTCCACATCCGGCCTTTCTTCCCGATCGACCTTGACGCAGACAAAATCCTCGTTCATCAGCTTGGCGATAGCCTCATTCTCGAAGCTTTCCCGTTCCATCACATGACACCAGTGGCAGGTGGAATAACCGATGGAAATGAAGATGGGCTTGTTCTCTTGCTTGGCCTTTTGGAACGCGGCCTCTCCCCAGGGATACCAATCCACGGGGTTGTGGGCGTGCTGGAGAAGGTATGGGCTTTTTTCCCGGATGAGCCGATTGGTGAATGGATGTCCTTCTTTTTCGGCTTCTGTAAAGTCGCCATCGTTATGTTGGGACAACCGCCAACCTCCAAAGGACAGGATCAAGAACAATAAAAACCAGAAAACTCTTTTCCCCACGGCGCCAGCTTGCTTCAAGCTATTAGAGGAATCAAGCGGTCAGGATGAAATAAAAAAAGGCCAGCCCATAAGGCTGGCCTTGAAAACATTCGCCGGTATCCCTTATATATCCCTCACTGCTGTCCAAGAAAGACGTAAGCCAGAAGCCGAAGATGATCAAACCCAAGAATTATTTTGTTTAAGAAAAAAAGGCACAGCTAAAGCATAGACTGGCCACAGATTCATGGGATGCATAGGATAGGCGAAAAAAAAGGTTTAAAATTACGTTGATTTTAAAATCTCATGAATCCCATGTATCTGTGGCAAAATTTTGTTTTGAACAGATGTGATATCCCTTATTCCTTTGTCTGCCGCACCGCCTCATACAGAACGATCCCTACCGATGTCGAGAGGTTAAGGCTGCGGATGGATTCATCCTTCTGGGGAATGCGGTACATCCGGTCCTTATAAGTTTCATAGAACTTCTTGGGGAACCCGGCTGTTTCCTTGCCGAAAACCAGGTAAGCCTCCCGTGGAAATTCGGCGTCCCAAAATACCTTTTTTCCTTTCGTGGAAAAGAAGAAGAGGGCCGCCTTGGACGGAAGGGTCTCCAGGAACTTTTCCCAGGTTTCGTGTCGATGAAGCACGACCCTTTCCCAATAATCCAACCCGGCCCTTTGGACCTCTTTATTGTCTAGGTGGAACCCAAGCCGTCCGACCAGATGCAGTTCGGCGCCAGCCCCAAGGCAAGTCCTACCGATGTTGCCGGTATTCCAGGGTATCTCGGGTTCAATGAGGACTATATGAAACATGCGCGCCTCTTAGCTTGGTACCTGTATTCCATGCCGTCCTCTATTGGTTCTTGGAAAGGAGACGGCATAGTCCCGTTTCCATTTATTTTGTTTATAAAACATGAAACGGGACAGCGTAGCTCGGGTTCAATGAGGACTATATGGAACATTTAAAACCTTTCTCACCACAGAGACACATGCCGACCCTCTATAAACATTTTAAATGAGGTCGGTATAGTACCGATTTCTTTAATTGATAATGGTTAATCGGCACAGAGGCACAGCCAAAATCAAACATCTTTAAAATCCTTTTTAATCTGCGCCTCTGTATCCCTAACCTGCACAATCTTCTCATCGCGAGAAGATTCTCGTGCCGCATACCTGCGGCTTGCTGTAAAGATAGTTGTACCCCCCTTTGAAAAAGGGGGGTAGGGGGGTATTAGTCGTTTCCGAGGTAACCCTAAAAATCTAACTCCCCCTTATTCCCCCTCTTTCAGAGGGGGAAACAACGTGTCATCCGCAGTTTTCAAATTTTGGTTCCGGCAAAGCACGCTGTGGTAATTATTTCTCATTCTGGAAAACCGTAGGCGGCGTAAAAAGTGTCCCTCGCGTGGATCTTATGGCCGGTCGCCGGATCGGTCGCCACGGTCTCATTGAATTTCGTCCCCATAAAGCTGAATTTTCTTCTGTGGATGCGAGGCGGTTTCCTCTCCTCGGACGCGTCGATATAGGTCACGACCCAGTCCTGAAAGCTCTCCACAAGCCCGCAATGGGTAAACACGTCCTTATCATCGATATGTCCGTCACGATTGATGTCGTAGGTCTTGTTGAAGATAAGGATATCCCCCGGCTGGATGTCCTCCGCCTTTTTACGGCGGGACTTCTCTTGGGTCAGGAAATAATTCAGGTCAAAGGTGAGATTGTGGTGGTACTTGCGTTTGTTGAGAAAAGCCCTTAAGCCCGGGGAATGGTAGCATTCCAAAACGAAATGGGAGCAATCGATCCGCCAATTCGGTTTGTTCCGCAGGTAATACTCTGCGTTTTGGATCGCTTCTTCCGGTGTGGCGGTGTTCTCCCCCCTTAGCGACCTCAAGGAAGAGGCGCAACCCGATATCAATAAGGCCGCGAGAAAAAATAGGAGGAGCGAGGAAGAACGAAGGGTCATTTCTTCAGATGGGCCCGGTTCCCGCGGGCGATCAGGGATTGGATATTGGAGAAAGCGACCGGCAAAGGCAGGTTGGCGGAAGCCGCGAGATATTTGGGTTCCCACTCGGGGTTGAACCGATCCTTATCCTTTCTGGCATCGTAGAGTTTTTGAGCCCCAGAATAAGGCGAAAGGACCTCCGCGACCTTGGATTTCAAAGGCGCCAGTGGGCTTTCCTCCACATCCAGGATGGATGCCGTTCCCAGGTTGAAATGTTTATATCCTTTTTCTTTTCCCCACCTCATGCATTCCAACAAGAGATAATCCTCGATATAGGTCAATTCGCCCGCGGAGGAACGCAGCAGGTCCGCCGCCATCTCTTCCTTGGCGTTGCCCAACAGAAGGTTCGCGAAGGCTATGATCTTCCCTTCCTGACGGACCACCGCCAGGTGGAATCGGTTCAAGTACTCGGGCTTGAAAAAGCCGACCGAAAAACCTTTTTCCCGGGTCTTGTTCTTGCTGAGCCAATCTTCCGAGACTTTCTTGATCTCCTCCATCCGGTCGGCGGCTTGCCCCGGTTCCAGGACCTCGAAAACATAATCCTGGTTGTCCTTGAAACGGTGGTAGGTGTTTTTCAGGTCCGCCGAGGGCAGGGCGTCGGTCCCGAAATTTTTCAGGGCCACCCGGGCTTCCTCGCCTATCTTCAGGACGGTCAATCCCATATCCAGGTAGAACTGGAAATGTTCCTGGTCCACCAGATAGAACAAGGTCCAAGCCTTCTTCTTTCGGCAAAGGTCCTTAAACTTCAAGGCCAGATCCTCCCGTTCCTTCTGCGGTCCCACCGGATCGCCCAGGGCGATCCAGCACTTACCTTCCAGGGCGTACATCAGGTAGGCGTCCTCTTTCTTGTTGAACAAAAGGGCTTTGTCCCCCTGCAAGGCCAGGAAAGGGTAGGTCCGCCGGGAGTTCTTCATCGGTTCCAAAGCCTTGGTCAATTCCTGCTCATCCGGGAACTCGGTCTCAGGCTGGGTGGGGGAGAAGAGACTGATGATGGAAAAAAGGAACAAGGTGAGGGTGGCGCCAAAGGTGGACCGCAGGAACCTGGCCGCGTCCTCGGTCAGGTCGAAGGTAGTCCAGAGATCGTTGGAATAATCCTCATAACGGTAATTGAAGACGCCCACCCAAATGGATCCCAGCCAGACGAAAAGGACGGCCGTCACCCACAGCGGGGGATATTTCTGTTGGAAGATCGAGGATTTCCGGGGGAAGTAGGTTTTGCAAGGCAGTAAGGCGCTGAAAAGGATGAGAAGGGCCAAGCCGTCTTGATAATCGAAACCCTTGAAGAGACAGGTGAGCACGCCCACCCCTAGCAGGATGAGGGACAACATATAGGCGGCTTCCAACCTCTGCTGCAATCCCCTGGCCAGCACCAGGAGAGCCGCTCCCACCAGGCCCACCGTGAAATGGGAAGCTTCCAAGAAAGGAAGGGACACGAACTCGTTGAGCCACGTCATGCGCCGAGTCGATTCAGGCGAGGCGTTGGAATAGAAAAGGATGGCCCCACAGAGGAAAAGCAGGACGGAAAAGACATGGGGGGCGAAATCGGGGGCCCAACGGTTCAGGATCTGCAAGGCTCGCTTGAAGCCCTCCTTATTGCGGATGATCTCATAAACGGAGAAAGCGATGAGCCCTAGAACGAAAGGCACCAGGTAATAGACCAGGCGGAAGGCCAGCAACGCCCCCAGGACATCCGAAGCCGGCAGGATGGGGGAAAGCAAAAGCACCACGACCGTTTCCAGGATGCCCAACCCCCCCGGCACCTGGCTGGCGAACCCGGTGATCTGGGCCAGCAGGTAGATCGCCATGAAAGAAGGGAACGAAAGCGAGTTGGGCGGAAGTAGAAGATAGAGGGCCGTTCCCGAGCATATCCAATCCAGCGAACCGACCCCCATTTGGGAAAGGGCCGTGGCGACCGAGGGCGTGGGGAATGACCAGCGGGATATCCTGAAGGTCTTCTTGAAAAAAACACTGCTCAATAGATAAAGCGTGATGACGATCAGGCAAAAAACGCCCGCGGAAAAGACGGAGTTGAAAGGGATATGGATGGAGGGCGGGAGCTCGGGCGGCTGCAGGAAAAAGAACACCGCCCCCATGGTGAGAAAACCCACCCAGAAAGTCATCCCGCAGATGACCAACACATTGGCGGTTTCCCCCGCGGTCAATCCCCAGGCGGAATAAAGACGATAACGGATCCCGCCGCCCGTGATGGCGGCCATCCCGATATTATGGCTGAAGCTATAGGCGATGAAGGACGTCAGGGCGGTGCGGGCGTAGGAAAGTTTCTTTTGGACATGGCGGATACCCAACACGTCATAAAAAGTGAGCGCGATATAACTGCCCATGGACATGAGGAAGGCCATGAAGAAATAGCGGATGGGGATCTGTTTGAGGTAACGCAGCACATCATCGTAATGACTGGCCCTCACCTCTCGGCGCAGGACCCAGAGAGCGGCGTAAAAGAGCACCAGGGTCAATAGGATGCCCCCGGTCTGCATGACCTTACTGCGGGTTTGAGACTGTTCCATTACAACTTCCCATCTTTTCCCTTCCCTAGTCGGGGCAGGGTGTTTTGGATCAAGGCGCCAATCGTTCCCGACGCCAGCGGGAACTCGTGACTTTGATATATCTTAAACGGTCGTGCAGACGATTGGGCCTGCCATTCCAGAATTCCATCTTGTCCGGGACCAAACGGAACCCGCCCCAATGGGGAGGCCGGGGAACCGGCTTTCCCTTGAAGCGTTTTTCGAACAATTCCATGCGCTTTTCCAGGTGTTCCCTGTGGGGCACGGTTCGGCTTTGGTCCGATGCCCAGGCCGAGAGCTGGCTTCCCCGGGGCCGGGAATGGAAATAAGCGTCCGATTCTTTCGCGGGGACCTTTTCGACCTTCCCATCGACCCGCACCTGCCGCACCAGGGTCGGCCAATAAAAAAGAAGGCAGGCGTAAGGCCGGCCGATAAGCTCCCGCCCCTTCTGGCTTTGGTAATTCGTATAGAAAACAAAACCGCGGGTATCGAAATCCTTCAAAAGGACCGTCCGGACGGCCGGTTTCCTCGCGCTGGTCACGGTCACCAGGGTCATGGCGTTCGGATCCAATAGCTTGGCCCGGACCGCTTCTCGGAACCAGTGGCGGAACAGTTCAAAAGGGTTCGAGGGGGCTTTGGTTTCCACCAGTCCATGGCGGTATTCGTGGCGGAGGACGGAAACGACCCGCAGGGCTTGTTGATACCAGTGGCGGGAAAGGGCCACAGGAGCGAAGCCCGACTTGAGATCGGCGGAACTGGGGCTGTTATATTCCCGCCTCATGTTGGCGATATCTTGTTTTTTCATTTTCTTACCTTATCACCTCAAAAATCAGCGCCTATCATAACATCCCGCTATTGTCCAAATCTCGGTTTCTCTCTAAGGGTAAGGGTTCCGATTCCAAAGGCGGCGGCAGGGTCGATCCCTGAAATAATCGGCTGGACTTTCATGGGCGGCGGTGTCCGTCGGTCCCAGCCGTTCTTTCAGCGCCCTGTTAGGGCATCTTCGAGTTGGGACATAAACCTTTCTCCTTGACCCCGCTCTAGAATACTGTAAAATTTACGATTATGAGCGTAAAAATACAGTTAAAATCAAGGGCTCTTTCGGCGGTCCTGGAGGGGGTGCCCAAAGGTCCCCCCCGGCTACTTCTGGTGACAGGGGCGCGGCAAACCGGAAAGACCACTTTGGTCAAGGAACTGTTCAGGGACCGCCCCTATTTCAACTGCGACAGCCTGGAGGTCAGGGACGAATTAAAAGCCGTCCCGGCCCGTGAGTGGGGCCAGGTGGTGGGAAACGCCGTCATAGATGAGGTCCAGAAGGAGCCCTCCCTCTTCGAGAAGGTCAAATACGCCTTCGACGATGGAAAGGTCCGTTTCACGGTCCTCCTGGGTTCCTCCCAGATCCTGCTCATGAAAAAAGTGCGGGAGAGTCTGGCGGGACGGATCTTCGTCCATGAGCTGTGGCCCCTGATGCTCGCGGAACTCGCGGGCAAGGGAGGGCACACCGAAATACCCCTCTTCGCCAAGTGTCTCCGGCTGAACGCCCCCATCGAAAAGACGCTTTCCGGCGAGTCTTCCGTCATGGTGGGGGAAGCGAAACACCGCCTGCAATCCGCCGAGGACCACCTGCTTCATTGGGGTGGCATGCCAGGGCTTCTTCCCCTGTCCGATACCGACCGGGAAAAATGGCTCAAATCCTATGAGTATACCTATTTGGAAAAGGACCTGGGCGACCTCGCCCGCTTGGACGACCTGGAACCCTTCAAGAAAGTCCAACGCCTTTGCGCGGCCCGGTCGGCGGGCATCCTTTCCTATTCCGAGTTGGCGCGGGACGGAGGGGTCAGCGTGGATACGGCCCGGCGCTACCTGGAATACCTCCGCCTTTCCTACCAGGCTTTTCTTTTGCCGCCCTATCACGAGAACTTGACCAGCACGGTGATCAAGGCCCCCAAGGTTTATTGGTCCGATGTGGGGCTTTTGCGCCAGCTCACCGGGCGTTGGGGGAGCGATGAGGGCGGTGTCGTGGAAACCTACGCGGTCTCGGAAATGCACAAATGGGTGCGGACCGCCGGGGAGAGGGCGGAGCTTTTCTTTTACCGGACACGCTCCGGTTTCGAGGTGGACCTGTTGGTCAAGATGGAAAAGGGATTCCTCGGCATCGAGATCAAGTCCAGGCCAAATGCGGAGCCCAAGGACTTCACCGGCCTTTCAACCTTGGCCGACCGGCTTGGAAAGCGGTGGTTGGGGGGTGTTTGTCTTTATAGGGGCGGGGCCATCGAGCAAAGGGATTCCAAACGGCACCTATGGGCGGTTCCGATCAACCGCTGGCTTTCTTAATGGCCCGCCCAAACTGCGGCACTCCGCAGTTTGGGCAAAACACAAAAACCTTTCAGGCCTTACTTGGTTAAAATTAAGCCATTATCACAACATCCCGCTATTGTCCAAATCTCGGTTTCTCTCTAAAATACCCCTCCTTTTACGGCATAATGGTGGCGTCAAAGGCAACCAACTTAAAGATCGAATGATTGACCAACGGAGAGATGGCAGAGTGGTCGGCGCTCCTGAAGGGAGCGGGACAATAGTTTCCATCAAGAATAAAATGATGATAAATGTTTCTTTTGTCCATGCGTAGGTAGAAACGTTGAATTGATAATTGAGTGCCTGTAGTTACGGAGAGATGGCAGAGTGGTCGAATGCGTCTGACTCGAAATCAGATTTACGCGCAAGCGTAACGGGGGTTCGAATCCCTCTCTCTCCGCCAATTTTCGCTTCCTTGAAGAATATTTAAGTTTGCGAAAATTGCCCACCGCAGCCTCCCTCTTCATACGCGCTTTATAGAGCGTCGGCATTCGGTGAATTATTAGATGTTCCCTTAAGGTTTCCCCTCCGGAGAGGTTTCCGTTACTTTTACCACGGCGCCATTCGCGCTGGGGCGGTCGTCGATATCAATGATCAGGCCTGCCGGTCTTTCGGAAATGAATTGGTCCTTTTTGCCCTTATCGGTCAGGTTACTCACAAATCCTTCCACCAGATACTCGCTGGAATCCCGATCCACCTTTAATACCTTCGCTGGGCCTGATGGCTGGAAGTCCATGAACAGTTTCTTGGCCCGGATCTCCTTGAGTTTCGCGGGAGGATAGAATTCCTTGAAAAAGGCTTTGGTGTAATGTTCATTCGTAATGTCATCCAGGTATTTCAAGTTACTCGATGGGACTTCATAGGAAACCCCATAAAAGTTCATGGCGAATTCCATGGCGATAGCGGCGTCATTGATGGTTCTTCCCTTTAGCTCGTCGGGGACGGCAACCTCTCCTTTTGATATTGGTGCACTCACCGCTTGCCCCTGAGTCGAAACAGCCGGTTGAGACGTCTGGGGCTGGGCGAGGGACATAATAGTTTGTGGCGTTTGGGTTTGAGTACTTATACCGGAGCTATGAGTTGGCTGTGCTGGTTCAGACATGCTGGCATCGGTTGTCTTGAATAAGGAATCCTTGTAGTTCCACAAAACCAACGCCGCCGCCACCCCGACCATAACCAATCCATTTTTATACTTCTTCGCCCATACTCGGACCCCTTCAATGGTCTCATCAATCCTTTGGCCGACCGACTGCCCTTTATGGCTGGCCGTTTCTTTGACCGGGGTTAATTCTTCCCTGTCCAATTCAGGTTCAGCTATGGGTGAGGTTATTTGCCGTTTGCTCTGTTGTTTAAGTGGATCAAATTCTGCGGCGGGATGGCCCGCGATAACCCGTTCCACCAAGGCTTGGATATGCCGTAGTTCTAGACGGCGGTTGATGACCACATCCAAGGTGGAATGAACCGCGGCCGGAAGGTCCGCTACCTTTCCATTCAAACCCGCCAGGGTCCTGGCACTATTGAACCCAAGTATGAAGGGCGGCGTAGCCTGGGCGGCCTGGCGTATCTTGTCCGCCGCCGCCGGGTCGATGATCGGTATTAAGGACGATAGCTTTGTGATGGTTGATCGCGTCTGGCCCAAAACGGTAGCTAAATTTCCGTGGGTGGGTTTAGCCATTTTGTCCATCTGGGCCTTTAATTCAGCCAGTCTGTCCAACCAATCTAGGGATTCATGTTTGATGGCCATACTTGTCTCCATATTTTTTGATAAAAACGGGGATAAGTTAATGTTGGCCGGTCATCGAGATTATGATTTTGGTCACCGATAAAACGGTTTTAGTCATCGATAAACGGTGGAAATGTTCTCGAGAACATTATTTGGTCACCGAGAACAGGGGGGTGGTTATTGATAGATGGGTGTTTTGGTTATCGGGAACAGGCCTTTGTTATCGATAACCGGAGGAAATGTTCTCGAGAACATGGATTTGGTTACCGAGAACAGGGGGTTGGTCATCGATAACAGGGTGTTTTGGTTCTCGGGAACATGCCTTTTTCATCGATAACAAGAGGAAATGTTCTCGAGAACATGGATTTGGTTACCGAGAACAGGGGGTTGGTCATCGATAACAGGGTGTTTTGGTTCTCGGGAACATGCCTTTTTCATCGATAAACAGAGGAAATGTTCTCGAGAACATGGATTTGGTTACCGAGAACAGGGGGGTGGTTATCGATAAATGGGTGTTTTGGTTCTCGGGAACATGCCTTTTTCATCGATAACCGGGGGATGTTATCGAGAACATGTATTTGGTTACCGAGAACACCCTTTTGGTCACCGATAGATGGGGGGAACGGTACAGGAACCCTTCTCCGGGCCTTCAAATCAAAGGGTCCATAAGTTAATGCTAACCATCAAAATCCTGGGTTTTTATGGAAAAAGGCAGGAAAGCATTTGACCCAGGGCAAGAAGTTCGCAAAAAGGATTACAAAGTATAATCTATAGTCCTGGACCTATTGTTACGACAGGAACCCGGCTTGGACGAAACAAAATGGATAATGGCGGCCTGCCCTGGGTTTTCGTTTGGAAAGAAGAAACACTATGTTTTCCTTAAACCTAAAATATTTGATCATTATTAGTTTAACGGCGTTTTCATCTCCGGTTTTTTCACAAACGCTTTTATCGAATAAAAATATCCCTGCGCCGCTGAAGACTCTTATACCGTCTGGTACTAAAGTAAAAAAAATTGAACAATTTCCCTCAGGTACAACGAAGGATGGTAAACCTGTCGATCTTTATGTCGTCCGCTATAGTCCCCGTCCTTCACTAAACTTAGCCAGGTTGATATTGTTGGATTTCGATGGCCGCTGTTATTGGAATCAGGAGGAAAGAGAACCGGTGTTGGTCGGCAGGATTCGTGAGACTTTGCCGCCCGTCTTTAGCCATCTTTATGCTTGCGCGGGCTCAGCGGATTTTTCAGCCTATGAAATTTATATGTGGAATGGCGAGAAGGCACAGATCGTGGGGGATGTGTCTTCGAGCACAGAAAGAGCGGAACCTGTTCTGAAAGACATGGAGGGGAACGGCAAGAAGGCGCTTCTTTTTAATAGCGGCGAGAGTAAATACCATCGTCCACCCAATATTTATATTTGGGACGACGCAAAACGACAATTTGAGCCTGGGGAAAGGCGTGTTCCGGGTTTTTGGGAACCATTGATCCAGGCAAAGGTTGAAAAACTTCAAAAATGGACTTATGAAAAATCGCGGGAAAGGGCGCCTCTGGTTTATTGCGATGATTTGACCGGTTATTACGGCGCTTATGGACAGACCAAGGGTTTGAGAGAATTTTTGCGGGTGGCACTTCAAAAATTGGACATCTTGATTCAAAAGAACCGCCGTAACGATTATTTACAGGACAGGGCAAAAAGGGAGAAAACCAACTTAGTTTGCGCCTTACAAGGTCCTATGACTGGTCTTCTTCAGGATTTTTATCTGGCGAAAGATCGGTGGCCACTGCGGATAGAAGAATTAAATGACTTTATTCGTGAAAAGGGCCTGTCTTTTGACCTAAGTCTTTACCCCCATTTGACTCTGCAAGAAAATCATTGGAAAAACGATTTGGTCCATTTTGATAATCCAATCGATCCCTCCGCTCCCCGCGTCGAATTGACCGTAGCAGCCTCTGTTCCCGAAGTTCCGATGACTACCAGTGAAAAGGCCGAAAAACATCAAGCGTGGCTCAAGAATGATTTGATGAAAGTCATCCGGCTTTTTCGAGAAAGAACAGGCCGATGGCCAAAAGATTTTGATGAGCTACGCCGATATTTTTTCAAAGGCGACGAAGATGATCGATTCATGATTGGGCATTTCAATAATGAGTATTATGACGTGATTTTTCGGTCCGAGGAAAAGGGTCCCTTGGAATGTACTTATGGTTTAAGCCAAAACGATCACGCCTCCGTCCATTTCGCGGTATTGCCTGAAAAGTAAACGAAAAAAGGGCCAGGCCACCATTAGCCATTTATGGTACGAGCTGTGTGTCCACGACGGGGAAGGATTTTATGAAGATTTTGATTCTCCAGATTTTGCTGTTGACCTTGACCGGGCAAACGCCGCTATGCGCACAGCAAGTAACGCCCAGCTGCTCAGTTATGACCGATTACGTCCATTTTAAGTCTTATGGAAAGTTTTACGGAAAAACTGTTTATAACGATTTTGATTGCTACCAGACTGAAATGACTGTTCCGGGTTCCGCCCGGGTTTTGGTGGTGAAATTCATGCCGCGCTTGGCCGCCAAGGAAAAAGAAAAATTCCTTAAACTACACCCTGGGTCCTACAAGGTTCCAACCGAAGCGAATACTTACGTTTTCCTGATTCCTAAAGGCATGTCCCTGGAAAATGCAGAGAATAACTTGGCAAATGATTACGACATATTGGGATTCATCTACCCCGATTCAATCTATGTTGTGTTTAAGGTTGGTCTCGGTGAAGGAGATAAGGAAAAAGTGTATAAGGCCGTGGGGTTGCCACAAACCGAACAGTTTAGTTTCAATCAATTTTCCAAGCCCACAGCTATCACCGTTTCTCCCTATGAGAATGTAAAGGAATATCAACGGATTCGGATCAAGCTTAAACAAGGTATTTCTATCAAAGAGGCCAACGAAATCCTTGAAAACGAACCAAATGTCCTGGCTGTTTACCCTATCTACTTTGACCTCTCTTATATACGCTCTTTTTGGTATGAGTGAAAATTGGTCCCTTAAAATATACGTAAGTGAACGAAAAATTTTGTAAAGCCACCATTAACTATTAATTTATTATTCACGATGGGACCCAGAAGGAACAATAATTTTCTATGGTAATTGATATGAAGAAAGTATCCATCAAAGAAATTATTACGCAAATCTTTTTAATATTGCTTTTATCACCCGTTTTTCTTCGTGCGCAATCTACAGAAGATCCAGAATGGTTAAAAAAAGGGGCAGAAGCCTATAAAGCTGGCGATTATGCTAAAGCAATGAAGTTGTATCAAAAAGCTGCTGCGCAAGGGAATGCTCTTGCTGAATACAATATTGGGGTTATTTATGAAAAAGGTAACGGCGTTAAACGGAACTATAAAATTGCGATGCAGTGGTATCGAATGGCTGCCGCCCAGGGGAACGCACTTGCGGAATCAAATATTGCAGTTTCTTATAACGAAGGTTTGGGCGTCTCACAGGATTATCATGAAGCCTTAAAATGGGAAAAGTTGGCTGCCACACAAGGCGATGCGGCGGCCCAATACAATTTGGGTGTTTCATATGATAAGGGCGCTGGTGTAACTCGAAATCATCAGGAAGCAATGAAGTGGTATCAAAAGGCCGCCGAAAAGGGTTACATAAACGCTGAATCGATATTGGGTTCCATATATGCCAAGGGTCGTGGCGTTACCAAGGATTATCAAGAAGCCAAGAAATGGTTTTTAAAGGCCGCAGAGCAAGGTGACGTGCATGCTGAATTCAATATGGGTATTTTTTATGAAAAAGGGATCGGAGTGCCACAGGATCGTCAAGAAGCTATTCGGTGGTACCGAAAGGCCGCAGAACAAGGATTTGAACCCGCTCGAAAGCACCTCAATGATCTTAATGGAACGTAAGGATAATATTTTTACTCGAGAACGGAAATTTTAATCTTGAGATTGTTTACTCTGGTGACCCAGAGTGGACAAGCTAAAAAGCTAATGGGTTATATCGGAGGTTTGAATATGAAAATACTGTTTATTAGTTGTTCGCTTTTTTGGTTGGCAATTGTAGGTGTTTCTTTAGCGGATTCCATTGAGATTGGCCTAAAAGGCGGCATCAATTTTTCAAATACTTATGGCATTGACTCTGAAATATTTGGACAAACCCCGTTAATTGGCTACAACGCAGGATTTTTTAGCGATTTTAAAATAATTAACGACATCTTTTTTCAGCCAGAGGTATTGATTACTTTGAAAGGCGGAAAAGGCTCTGACATTAGTAACTATTATTACAATAATACCTTTTACCGCACTTATCTTGAAATCCCGGCATTAATTAAGGCTAATGTTTTTTCTGTTGATGGAACAAAAATTAATTTATTGGCTGGTCCGTTTTTAGGTTTTCTTATTAACAATACTAATCTGAACTTATTGGATAATTACGGTGAACAATATTATGAATATTATGACTATGGTTTAGCGCTGGGGGTTTCTTTTGAATACATTAACTTTGTATTAGATGGACGATTTGATTTAGGCTTAAATAATTTCTATAAAGGAAAATATCTTGTTTTCAATGTTGATGAGATTAAAGATGAATCATTCATGATTTCACTAGGTTACAAAGTTTTGAAATTTTAATAATTTTTACGACTTTAAGATTTTCCTTATTCACGATGGGGGCCCCTAGTAGACAATCAAATCCGCTTCCGGTAGGGCTTTTGCAAAAAACAGAATCCTTCAATTGAGGTGATCTTCAGATGCCCATTTCCCCTTTTATCATCGGCCGCGGCATGGCGGCTCAGGCCCTTCAAAAATGTCTGGCCATCCTCTCCCTGCAATATCCCGAGTGGGATATCCAAAAAGCCATAACCATCCGCCGTGATCAAAACCCAACCTTCCCCGCTGATTGCCCCAACCCTGTTCTTCTGATCGCCAACCCTCACGGCCTCCACGCTTCGGCCATCCTGGAAGGCGAGAAAACCGGATTCAAGGCGATCGTGGTGGAAAAACCAGCCTGCGTCAACCTGAAGGAAGTCGCCCTTCTTGAATCCGTGAAAAGTCCCGTCGCGGTCTGCCATGTTTACCGTCAAATGTGGGGACCCCAAACCCTCAAGCAAATGGTCCAGGCCGGGGAGTTCGGGGACCTGATCTCCATCGAGGGCCGTTACTGGCAATCCTCCGCCGCGAAAAAAGCGCTGGCCCAGGACATCACACCCCATCCCTGGAAAAACGATCCGATGTTGAGCGGCGGTTACGATACCCTGGTCGATATCGGCGTGCATTGGTTGGATACCGTGGCTTACCTGATGGGCGGGACGGATTTCAAAGGAACGGCCTGGCTTTCCTATGCCAACGCCGAGGCACCCCACCGGGACACCCATGTCCATCTCAATTTGGAATTCCCGGGCAGAAGAAGGGCCCTGGGTTCCTTCTCCAAAACCATCCACGGGGCTGCCAATGATTTTGAGGTGAACGTGATCGGGACCAAGCAATCAGCGACCTGGAATTTCATGAACCCGGACGGGATCTGGGTAGGCAAGGGCGGCTCGCGGGCATTCGTCCCTCGAAAAGATACCGGGATGGGTTCCCATCAACCCGCGTTCCACGCGTTAGGCTGGCTGGAAGGGTACCTTGAGATCCTTCGGCAAGTTTTCCTGGAATTGGAAGGTAAAGGCCCTGGGAATTATCCTGATCTAAAAACCAACCTGAAAGTTCTAAGATCCCTTTTCTCCCTGGAAACGACCTATCAAAAATAACTGGTTACTTCATTTCGACCAAAGGCTTGGTGTTCACCTTATTTCAACCATTTCGCCATTTTTTCCTTAACTTTGGAATGGGGTATGGTCTGACCTAAATCGGCTTGCTGAAGTCCCCGTTCCATTTTCAAAAGGAAAAACAATCGTTCCATTGCGTCTTCAATAGAAGCGTTCGCCGGCAGGGTCTGAATAGCTCTCATCACTTTTTTTTTCGCGGTCATAAAAATAAAAATATCAGGTTTATAAGAAGCGTTCAAGAACGCAAGATATCTCGTTTAGCTCTTTCACGAATTTGCGGATAAGCCCTATCGCCAAGAAAAATGACACACCCCCCTTTGAAAAAGGGGGGAGAGGGGGGTATTAGCTTTTTGAAATGGGTCTTCACGGAAAATTCATCCACTGAAAAACCGCGAAAAAAACTAACTTCCCCCTACCCCCTCTTTCAGAGGGGGAGAAAAGCGGTTCGCTTTACTAGCGTTATTGGTCACGCTTAGCCGACTCATGGTGATTCCGGGCCACTATCTGCAAATTCAGGAAAAAGGCTCTCGTTTAATTAATCTTTCAACGTGGAGCAGATGACCTTCTTAAGGGCCTCCGCCGCTGGCGAAAGAGGCGCCTTCCTCCTCCAGGCCAACGACAAAGTCCGGATGGCCTTGGGGTGGGAAACCCGGGCATAAGCAACCCCGGGGAATTTGGCCACCATCTGGGGCACCAAGCTGATCCCCAGTCCCGCCGCCACCAAAGCCTGGACCGTCTCGATGGCCCCACTCTCGAAAACCACCTTGGGTTCCAACCCGGCTTTCCGGTAAAAATCTAACGTGATCTGCCGGAAACCATGGCCCGCTTTCATCAGGATGAAAGGTTCTTCCGCCGCTTGCTTGAGGTTCAAAGGACCCTTCCCCGCCAGCGGATGTTTGGACGGAAGGACCAGTAACAGTTCCTCGGTCAGGATGGTTTGGTGGTCCAACCCCGGCCTTATCCCCGCCTCGTCCATGATCCCCAGTTCGATCTCTCCCTGCTCCAGGTCCCTCGCCAGGTCGGGAGAGGATTCTTCCTTCAAATGCACCTGTATCTTCGGACAGGCTTTTCGAAAAGCCGTCAGGATGGGGGGAAGCAAATGGGCGCCGGTCGTGGGCATGCACCCCAGTCCGACCTTTCCCATGGATAGACCGGACAGGGCCTTGGCGTCCTCCCTGGCGGATTCCATCTGTTCCAGGATGGTCTTGGCCCTGGGCAGAAAGGTTTCCCCCCGGGCCGTGAGGTTCCCTCCCCTTCGGGTCCGCTCGAAAAGGGGTCCGCCCATCTCGTCCTCCAACTTGGCGATCTGGATGCTCAAGGAAGGCTGGGAAACATTGCAGGCCTTGGCCGCGGCGGTGAACCGGCCGGTTTGGGCGACGGCCAGGAAATAACGCAGTTGATGGGTTTCCATATCATAGTTATAAACTATTTTTAATATAGAAACTATATCTTTTACAAATATCTCTTCCGGGCCTATCCTTGCCGTACTTCAACTAAGCGAGGTTTATATGGCCAAAGGAACTCTCTACAACAAAGTCTGGGATTCGCACACCGTCGATAAACTGCCCACCGGGCAGAACCAGCTGTTCATCGGGCTTCACCTGATCCACGAGGTCACCAGCCCCCAGGCCTTCGACATGCTGGCGGAAAAGGGGTTGAAGGTGGCCTATCCCCAGAGGACCTTCGCCACCGTGGACCATATCGTCCCGACCAAAAGCCAGGCCCGTCCCTTTCAGGACAACGAGGCCGAGCAGATGATGGGAGCCATCGAGAAGAACGTCTCGCGCTTCGGCGTCACCTTCTTCAATTTCGAGTCGGGCAACCAGGGCATCGTGCATATCATCGGCCCCGAGATGGGCCTGACCCAGCCCGGGATGACCATCGCCTGCGGCGATTCCCACACCTCGACCCACGGGGCCTTCGGCACCCTGGCCTTCGGCATCGGCACCACCCAGGTGCGCGACGTCCTGGCCACCCAGTGCCTGGCCATGGACGCGCTGAAGGTCCGCCGGGTGAACGTGAACGGCAAATTGAAGCCCGGCGTCACCGCCAAGGACGTGACCCTCTATATCATCCAGAAGCTGGGGGTGAAAGGCGGCATCGGCTACGCCTACGAGTACGGCGGGGACGTGTTCGACGCCATGACCATGGAAGAGCGCATGACGGTCTGTAATATGGCCATCGAGGGCGGGGCCCGGGTGGGCTATGTCAACCCCGACCAGACCACCTTCGATTACCTGAAGGGCCGCCAATACGCGCCGGCCGCCGACAAGTGGGAAAAGGCGCTGGCCTACTGGAAATCCGTCGCCTCCGACAAGGACGCCCAATACGACGACGTGGTCAATTTCAACGGGGCGGACATCGAACCCATCGTGACCTGGGGCATCACCCCCGACCAATCGGTGGGCGTCAATGACAGCCTGCCCGATCCGGCCAAGGCCCACGAGGACGAGCGTAAATCCTACGAGCTGGCCTATAAGCATATGGACTTGAAGCCAGGCGCCCCCATCAAGGGCACCAAGATCGACGTGGCCTTCATCGGCAGCTGCACCAACGGGCGCATTTCCGACCTCCGCGAGGCGGCCAAGGTGGCCAAGGGCCGAAAGGTCTCCAAGACCGTCAAGGCTTTCGTGGTTCCCGGCTCACAGGCGGTCAAGATCCAGGCCGAGAAAGAGGGCTTGGACAAGGTCTTCCAGGATGCTGGTTTTGAGTGGCGTCAGGCTGGCTGCTCCATGTGCCTGGCCATGAACCCGGACAAGCTGAAGGGCAGCGAAATATCCGCTTCCTCGTCCAACCGCAATTTCATCGGGCGCCAGGGAAGCAAGGACGGACGCACCATGCTGATGAGCCCGGCCATGGTGGCCGCCGCCGCGATCGAAGGAAAAATAACCGATGTCAGGGAGGTGCTGAAATGAGCAAGATCAACCATATCGAGGGCAGGGCAGTGCCCGTCGAGGGCAACGATATCGACACGGACCGCATCATCCCGGCCCGCTACCTGAAGGAAATCACCTTCACCAACATGGGCAAATACCCCTTTTATGACGAGCGTTTCGACTCAGCGGGCAAACCCAAGGGTCATTCCTTCGACATGCCCCAGTACCAGGGCGCCCATATCCTCTTCGTGAACCAGAATTTCGGGTGCGGTTCCTCACGCGAGCACGCCCCCCAATCCCTCATGCGCTGGGGCATCCAGGCGATCGTGGGGGAATCCTTCGCCGAGATCTTCGCGGGTAATTGCACCATGCTGGGGATCCCCACCTGCACCGTCTCCAAGGAACAGGCCCATGAACTTCAGGGCAAGGTCAAGGGCAACCCCAAGACCCAATTCGTGGTGGATCTGGATAAGAAGGCTATCTTTTGCGAGGGGAAAGAATTGATGAAATTCGACATCCACGAGAGCAAGCGAAACGCCCTCATCAACGGGACCTGGGACTCGACGAGCCTGCTTCTGGCCAACGCCGGCAAGACCGCCGAGGTGGCGAAACGGCTTCCTTATGTTTCGGGGTTTTAGTTCGAGGGTTTCATGACGCGCAAAACGGGGATCTTGCCCACCTGGCGCAGGGGGAAATAGACCTCGTGGGTCAGGGGATTTACTTCGACCGAATGGGCCTCGTTACCGATCATGGCGTCGCCCAGTTTCTCGACCTTTCGGTCCCGGATTCGGAAAGCTGACAGCGTTCCTGATTCGGAAGCCGCATAAAGGTATCCTAACTGTTGGTCGAAGGCGATCACATCCGGGTCCTTGCCCAGGTCGGAAATTCCCGTTTCCTGGAAGGTTTTCAGGTCCATCACCACCAGCTTGTTATCCTTGTCGCAAGCGATGAAAGCCAGCCGTGAATCCGCCTCGATCCAAAGACCATGGGGATTCTTTCCCGCCTTGATGGCGTAACGTTTCAGGACCTTTCGGGTCTGGGGATCGATGGAAACCAACTCGTTCTTGGACGAGACGACCGTCCATATCCAATGGGCCACATTGTCGTAACGGGTATCCCCCGCCACGCCATCCAACACGATGCTTCCCAGTTTCTTGTTCTTCAAAACGTCGATGACCGTTTCTTCCCCGCCCGTCTCGTCGGTGACGTAAAGCTGGTGGAGCTCGGGAACATAGGCCATCCCGTCCGGCTGGTGTCCCGCCGGGATATGGGCAATGACCTTCTGGGAATTGGTGTCGATCACCGCCACCTGGTGCAGGCGGATCTCGCAGGCGTAAAGACGGTGGATATCCGGCAGTACCAACAAGCCGCTGACCCCCGGCAACCCTGATATGGTGTTGATGATCTGTTTATGTTCGGTGTTGAGGATGATGATCTGGCCCGCTCCCGTGTGGGAAATATAGAGCAAATGGTTGGAGGGATCGATGGCTTGATGCTCAAAGCGGGAGATCCCGCCATTCAGGGGGATGTCTTCCTGGAAGCTTAGGAATGAAGGGGGATCTGCCATGACCGGCAATGCCGTCAGGGTGACCAACATCAGATAAACGAATGACTTGATAGGCTGGCTCATAGTGGAAAGTATTTTAACAAGGTAGCGGTTGGTCGCTCAATTTATTCTTGGCCCCGGATGAGGTCCTGGATGATCGCCCATTCCGGGGTCGTGACCGGCTGGACCGAGAGTCGGGATTGCTTGAAGAGGGCCATATTCTGGAGGCCGTGGACCTTCTTCAGGAATTCAAGCGGGAGGATATGCCTCAGCGCCTTCGAGAATTTCACGTCCACCATGTACCAGGTCGGCTTCGTCGGATCGCTCTTAGGGTCGAAGTGAACATCCTTGGGGTCGAATGCCGTGAAGTCCGGATAGCCTTCCTTGACGATCTCACCGACCCCCACGATACCGCTGGGTTTGCCGCCCGAATAGTAGAACAACATCCCATCGCCCTTTTTCATCTGGTCCCGCATGAAATTTCGGGCGGTATAGTTGCGTACCCCGTCCCAGTAGGTGACCTTGTCCTTTTTCCATTGCTCGACGGGATAAACATCCGGCTCGGCCTTCATGAGCCAGTATTTTTTAGGCATGAGCTCTCCTCTTTCAAGGATTTTAGGATTCTATCTTCTCTTTCATTTTCCACCCCTCGAATCCCCCGATGAGGCTATAGACCTCCTCGAACCCCTGCTCCATCAGGTAAGCCGCCCCGCCTTGGCTGGCGTTGCCCCGGTAACAATAGACGACCACTGGTTTCTTCTTATCGCTCTTCTCGATGAATTCCTCAAGATTCTCGTCGCTCAGACGGGAGGCTCCGGGGATATGGGCCGCCTCATAAGACCTGGGATCCCTAACGTCCACGAAAGTGGCGTTCTGGCTCAATAACTCTTTCGCTTTGTCGATCTCGATCTGGACGATGTCTTTCATTCTTTCTCCCCCTAAGTTAGACAAGAATCAAAATTAGATACCTATCCGCAAAGCGCATCTTACGAATGGTGGTTCCCCCTTCCCCCATGCTTCTTTTGGGAATAATAACATGGGGCAGGGGGGTATTAGTCGTTGCCGAAATAGACCGGAAATACTAACTCCCCCTTGTTCCCCCTCTTTCAGAGGGGGAGACGGTGCGACCAACAAATTGACGAAAGTCTAGATCAAGGTGCGTTTTGCGGATAGACATGCAAATAAAGATTTTCTTGGTGCCCTTGGTGCCTTGGTGGTGAATATTTTCAGTTCATCAGGGATTCCGTTTCAAGACCTCTTTCTCCCAAAGTTTGGCGTATTTGCAAAAATCATGATAAGCCGAAAGGGCGCAGACCACGAAACCATGCCATCCGTCCAGGAAACCCCATTTGGCGACGAACATCCTGAAAAAGGTGATCCAGGGGGAGAGGACCAAATAGAAGGGCCAAAGCTTGATCTTCTTGGGTTTAATTTTCAACAGGGAAAGGTCCGAATAGCGGTTCAGCTTCTTCAAATACTGCTGAATGGAATCGTAAGTGTAGTGGTTCATGGGTTCTTCCAATTCCAATACCCCGCCCCTGACCACCATTCCCTCATGCACCGGCGTCAGGGTGAAGGACCCCTTGCCTCGGCGGACCAACCGTAATTGGGAGTCGGGCCACCAACCGCAATGCTTGATCCACTTCCCCAGGAAGAAAGCCTTTCGTTTGAGGAGGAACCCCTCCACCTCGGGCGGGGCGACCCTCATCATCCGTTCCATCTCCTGGACCAAAGCCGGGGTCAGTTCCTCGTCCGCGTCGATGGAAAGGACCCAATCCCCCTTCGCCAGGGCGATCAGATCGTTCTTTTGTTTGGCGTAACCTTCCCATGGGCGGACGATCACCTTGGCCCCGAAGGACCTGGCCAGGGAAGCCGTGCGGTCCTGGCTGTGGGAATCCCCCACCAATATCTCCAGGTTCGGGAAAATTTTCCGTAAGGGCGCCAGGCTCCCCAGACAACGGGGAATGTTCTTTTCCTCGTTGAGGGTGATGAGGACCACGGATAGGGACGAAGGGTTCTTTTTAGCCATTCCGCCAGACCTCCTTCTCCCAAAGCTTGGCGTACTTGCAGAAGTCGTGGAAAGCCGAGAGGCCGCTGACCATCAGCCCATGCCAGCCGTCCAGCAGGCCCAAGCGGGAGAAATAGGTCCTCACGAAGGTCATGACGGGGGCCAGAGTCAGGTAATACCACCAGTACTTGACCTTCTTGGCCCGGATGTCCAACAGGGTTAGGTCCGAGTAAAGGTCCATCTTCTCCAGGTACTGACGGATGGAATCGTAGGTGTAATGGTTCATGGGATGGTCCAAGGCGAGGGTTTCCCCTTTCACTTCCAGGCCCTCGTGCACGGGCTCGTTGGTAAAAGCGCCCCTCCCCCGCCGGATCAGGCGAAGCTGGGCGTCAGGCCACCAACCGCAATGCCTGATCCATTTCCCCAGGAAAAAAGCCTTCCGTTTGATCCAAAAACCGTCCACGTTGGGGGGAACGGTGATGATCCTGCGTTCGATCTCATGGACCAATTCGCTCGTCAATTCCTCGTCAGCGTCCAAGGATAAGATCCATTCCCCCTTGGCCTGGGACAGGGCCCAGTTCTTCTGGTCTGAAAAACCTTTCCAGGCCCGACGATAGACCTTCGCCCCGAGCTTCCTGGCGATGAGCGCCGTCCGATCCCGGCTTTGGGCGTCCACAACGATGACTTCCTGCTTCTGGAAAATCTTTTTGGTGAAGGTGAGGCTCTTGAGGCATTTCCCGATATGGGCTTCCTCATTCAGGGTGATGATGACGATGGAAAGGGAGGTGGCTTTAGCGGCCATGACGCCCCCTGAGCAGGTCCTTCAGCCTCTGCAAAGGCAGCCGGTAGCGGAAATAGAATCCGCTGGTTTTCTTGAATAGGTCGAAAACCCCGGTCGTGGGAAAGATATGGACCCGCCGGATGGCCATGGGATCACCCCCGAACCGCCAGGGTCCGTCATTGACCGCTATCCCGAACCTGAATCCCGCCTCGGCGGTGACCCTTTTGACTTCCTCGTTCAGGTTCCCATAGGGATAGGCGAAAGAAACCGCGGGTTTACCCACCAGCGCCTCGATGGCTTTCTTGCTTTCTTGTATCTCTCGTTCGATCTCCACCAAGGGAAGGTCCACCAATCGGGAATGGCTCATGGAATGGGCCCCGAACTCGACCAGGCCGCTGGCGGCCATCGCTTTGATCTGCTCGTCGCTCATCAAGGGAACCTCGGGTTCCCCGTTGCGCATGTCCCAATGGTTGTTGTTCTTCCGGTCCCCCACTAGATAGACGACCGCTTTCATGTCGTATTTTCTCAGGATCGGCAGGAGATGATGGTAATTATCCTCGTAACCGTCATCGAAGGTGAGAATGACCGGTTTTTTGGGAAGCCGCTTTTCCAGAATGTCGGAAAAAGTAACGGTCGTGAACTTCCGGACCTTCAGGAAAAGCAGGTGCTTTTCCAGGTTTTCCCCGGTGATATGGATGTTGTACTTGGAGGTGGCTGGCTCCCCGTCCACCACCCGGTGGTACATCAAGACAGGTAGTTCCCCGACAGAGGATAGGTTCTTGCGTAGGATGACTTCTTGGTAGATCCGCTCGACCTTTGGATAGATCGTGGTCATGTTGTATTCATCGCTCAAAAGCTTGAACCCGGATTGGGCCGTTTCCACCCGCAGACGGGGATCTTGGAGCAAAGCGGTCAGGTCCTTCGTCATCCTTTCCAGATCGAATTCCGTGTCCTCGGAACAATCCCCGAAATTGGTGGCTTTGGCCTCGGCAAAACGGTCATCGAGCAGGGGACCGATATATTTCCGCTCCCCGATGGCCACCACGGGGCGATGGAGGGCCATGGCTTCCAGGGCTACCCGGCCCGCTCCCACGACCACCGAGGCTTTCTCGTAATAGGGTTTCAAGTCCGGTTGGTGGCCCTCGAAACTGACATTGGTTTGGGCCGATTCCATCTGTCGATGGACCTCGGTGACGGGTCCGCCAAGCACAAGGAATTTCACGCCCGGGACCTGTTCGGTCACCCGAGGCGCGACTTCCCGAAGGATCCGCAGGATCACCTCGTTCTTGGGACCGCTCAGGCGTCCCACGATAAGGACCAGGGGATTAGAGGTGGATGCCGTTTCGGATGACAATCAATCGCTCCGGTTGGAAAGAATGGGTTTTCTTCAACATCTGCTCGCGGATGTTCTCGCACATGGTGACGCAAAGGGGACCATACACGTTGAAATACTTGTTGGATAAGTGCAGATGCTGACGGCCGTGCAGGGTGGATAGATACGGCGTTCGGGTCAAGAGACAGGCCCAGTAACAAACCCAGCTTGCCGCCCGGGAATGAGCGTGGACGATATCGATGGCTTGCCGGGAAATGAGTTTTCGAAGGGCTAAAATATTATAGATCCGGGCGAAGAACCCCCGGTTATAGATGGGAAGGGATGTGACCTGAGCCTGGACCGGATGATCGAACCTGCCGGCTGCCACGAAAACCTGGTGTCCCGCCTGGACCTGGGCTTGGATCAAGGCCAGAGTGGATGTTTCGGCGCCCGTCACGAAGTCCCCGCTCAATACATGAAGTATTTTCATTCATTTCCTGGAGAACATTTGGTGATTCGGCCTTTATTCATCCGCCTACGCGGAAAATCACGGTTTTTATCCGAATTAAACACGAAACCTTGTCGCTTCGGCGGATTCCGCCAAGGTGAGCATGGGTAATCGCTTGAAATTTAGGCGTAGGTATTAAAACGGTTCCTAGCGCTTGCCGATAGGCTCCATTATATACCGCGTGGATTCTAGGGATGGAGTTTCTTCCACTCATCCAAACGCTTGCGCATTTGGCCGATGTGATGGGGGATATGCTTGAAATAGATCTCCAAAAGGTAATCCAGGACCTGGACCCCTCTTTCCGGATGGGTCACGGTTTTTTTGAAGTCATCCTCCGGCAGGGACCTCAATAGGTCATAGTTCGCTTGGATAACCCAAATCAGACCCTGGATCGCCTGGTCCACATCCCTGTCCTTGTATCGCAATTCCATGGCCCAGAGGTCCTGATTGAACGGCATCACGGTCTTCCCCGGCTCGGCCACGCAGGCCCGGTACCGGACATAAAGGTTCATTTCGGTGTCCAGGAGGTGGAAGATGATCTCTTGAACGCACCAGTGGTCTGCGTCCGGCTTGTAAAGCCACATGGAGCGGGGGAATTCCTTCAAGGCTTCCGGAAGGGCCTTGGCGAACCCGCCGAACTCCTCGATCTTCGAGTCTCTTTCCTCTTTGGTCATGACCACTCCTTATCCCGCGTTAGAATCGTTGAATGCGATTATTCTTTACCAGGATTGGAAAATCAACATTTCGATGATCAGGACGACCGGTTTTAACCGATCCGTCACTTTTGGGCCGTGACGATCCTTAAAGGCGGGAAGGTCCAACATTTTTGATCGGAGACATGGACATTCTTCAAACCGGCGCTCTTCATGTCCTCGGCGATATGATGGAACCTTCGGTAATCCTGCAGGACGATAAGACCGCCTTTTTTCAATACCCGCGCCATTTCACCAACGACCTTTCGCAGGTCATTTCTTTCCTTCAATCGTGTCAGGGCCAGATTGGCCGTCACTCGGTCGAACTCCCCTTTCTTGAAAGGAAGCTTCCTCATATCGCCTGTCACCACCTGGACCTTCTTGGCCACGCCTTCCGCAGCGGCGTTCTCCATCGTCTTTTCCGCGTTGTTGCTGTAAAAATCTTTTTGGGACCAATCATCCAGACCCACGCACTTGCCTTTCGTTATCTTTTTTGCCGCTTCAATGAGGATCAATCCCCTGCCGCAGCCCAGATCCAGGAGTTTTTCTTTGCCTTTCAATCGCAGGACCGCTAGGACCTGTTGGGAGGATCTTCCTTTTCCAAGGAAATAACTCCAACCCAACCAAACCGCCAACAAGATTAGGAAAAGAGAAATCAAACAAAAAAGGGCTCCCAGGAAGCCGGCTACGAGCCACCGTAATTGGACTTTATCGGCTATCAGGGCCGCGGCTAACAGAAAAAGGGATATGCCCGCTAAAGCGCCGAGAAGCTCCGGTGTTTCGATCCCGTAACTCAAATGCGTGGAACTATTCGACCGGATATTTTTTGTTTCCATGGAACCCCCTATTAACTCAAGGCTTCTTCGATATCCCCGAGCGAAGCCCCCAGAAGCTGGAGGGCGGCCCGATCGAGCGCTTGGCGCTCTCCGGCGAAATGGAAGGTCTGGTGGACATGGGTGATATGGTCCCCAGGCGACAACGCGGCGGCGGGTGAGGAAGTCTCCAGTTCATAAAAAAGGCCCAGGGATTTTTGCCCTGGTTCGGGCGGCCCGTCGTTGTAGCTGTTCACCACATCCCCGCTATAGGGATCCTTCTGGATCTCCCACATGGAGTTCACATAGGACCCTTTGGGCTCAGGAAGAGTATACCGCACTACCGTCAGGATGCCGTTCTGCGCGTCCCAGGACCCCAGGATCGGTTTGGCCCTTGAGGGCAATAAGCCGATCTTGCAGCGCCATTTCCCATCCGCGCGGAAGAATAGAACGTCTTCCTTGACCTTCAGTCGGTCGCCAGGGACCTTTCCGAAATAGGAATCGTTGACCTTCGGCCCCAGGTCCTTTTCATCCCCGCCTTGAAATGGGATGACCACCGTGGACCTATCCGAGGGTTGGAACATGCCCAATATCCAAATGGAAAGAAGCCCCGTATTTTTTTTCCAGGATTGATTCCCTTTATTAGTGAGCCGGTTGACGGATTCGAACCCCACGGACCAGAGACCCTGCGCGGATAGACCGAGCTGGCCGAATGATCTTTCTTGTTCCAGAAGATGGACGCGACGATCCAATTCCGCCTGAAAAGTAAAGCCGGCGTAATTGAGAAGTCTCATCTCCTTGAGAAACGCGACATGGCGAGGACCTTTTTCCACCGCCGTGAAGGGCTCCTTGTCGAAAGGAGCGGGCACATAGGAGTGTTCCAGGTCAAAAGGCGCTCCTGGGGCGAAATAAAGCGAGAACTGCCCTCCTTCCGGACCCAGCCAGAACCGGTCCTCTCCTCCATAGGGATTGAAGTGGGAATGGAGCTTCCCGGCGGTGATGAAATCACGGTTGATCCAACCATGACTGGCTCCCTTGGGGCCGTCCAGGGTGCTGGTGAATATCCTCCCCTGGAGTTGGGGGGCGACCGCCACTTCCCTGCCTTTTCCGTCGGAGAGAACATGGATTTCGGTGTGGCTTTTTAAAAAGGCCAGGTCGTCCTGGAAGGTCGGCATGAAGGTCCTTCTTATTCGTATAGTGGCGGGACTATCTTAACAAAAAAAAGGCCCTGTGTTTGCACAGGGCCTTTTAAGAAAAAAGGTTATTCGTCGCCTGTTTGTAGCAAGGAATAGACCGTGACGCCGTCACGCCATACGAACAACCGCACACCTTCTTTCAAGTCGCTCTTTTTCAGGACCACCCCAAGCTGCTTGGCCGAGACAATGGCCGTACCGCCGACTTTCAGGATGATATCCCCTGGTTGGAGCCCCGCCGCCGCCGCAGGACTTTGAGGTTGTACCTGGGTGACCACAGGCCCCTTGGGAGCGTCCGATGGCAGTTGGCTTCGGATGTCAGGCGACTGGTCTTGGAAGATAGCCCCGATATCCTCGTTCTGGGCGGTCGATCCGTTCAATGCCCCCTCATTGCCCTGATCGTTGGCTCCCGGCCTGAGGGCGGTTTCATCCAACTTCTGCAGGGTCACGGGTATCTCGACCTGGCCGTTGTTCCTGAGGATGGTCATTTGCACCGTCTGACCCGGCTCAAAGGTATAAAGCTTGGCGACCAGGTCGGAGGAATTGGTCACCTTTTCGCCGTTCAAGGAAAGGACGATGTCCCCTGGTTTCAACCCGGCTTTTTCGGCCGCACTCCCCGGGTTGATGCTGGATAACAACGCCCCTTCCGTGGTATTCAACCCGAAGCTCTTGGCCATGCGGGGATCCAAGGATTGGACGATGGCTCCCAGGCCGGCCCGAACAACCTTACCGGTGTTGACCAGGTCCTCAGCGGCCTTACGGGCGATATTGACGGGGATGGCGAACCCTATCCCAATGGAACCGCCCGACTGGCTGTAGATGGCGCTATTGATACCGATGACCTCGCCTAGGATGTTGCATAAGGGTCCGCCTGAGTTTCCGGGATTGATGGAAGCGTCGGTCTGGATATAGCTCTGATATCCCGAATCCTGGTTCACCTGAACGCTCCGTCCCTTGGCGGAGATGACCCCGGTCGTGACCGTGTGATCCAGCGCGAAGGGATTGCCTACGGCGATGGCCCATTCCCCGACCTTGATGACGTCCGAATCGCCCAATACCAGATGGGGGAATACCTTTTTGGAGTCCGTGATCTTGATGATGCCGATATCGACTTTCTCATCCTTGCCCACGATGACCGCTTTGTAAGTGGTCCCGTCCTCGAATGTGACGGTGACTTTCTCAGCCTTGCCGATCACATGGGCGTTGGTAAGGATATAACCGTCGGAGGTGATGAGGAATCCCGAACCCAGGCTGTGCTGTTTTTGTTTCAGGACAGGGCTTTGCCGCATTCCCCCGTGAGGTCCGTTAAAGAAGAAATTGAAGAAATCCTCCGGCCCGCCGAAATCGTTGAAGCCCCGGACATTCTCGGTCCATTCGGAACTGATGTTGACCACCGCGGGACTGACCGCGGCCGCCACATCGATGAACGCGTTCTGAAGGGCCAACGCCGCGCTGGTGGGTGGAAGGATGACCGGCGGCGCTTCTTTGCCCAAATGCAGGACTGCCGCCTGAGCGAACATCGGAAGGGTGGTCACGGCCAAAAGAAAGGCCGCCGCGAGGAACTGGATCAACTTAATTCGGGACCTATATCCGCCGATCGTTTGGCTTTCCATGGGGTACTTCCTCCGTGTCATTTTCATTCATCCCGGATGTTTTATCCTCCAGGAAGATATTCCTATCTTTCAAGAGTTGGTCGATGTCCGGGTGATGGTTCGACAGCGTGAACACGATCTTGACCCCGGACAAGTTCACTCCACAGGTTTTGACGAGGTAGGTGATGCATTCGAGCCGTTCCACATCGATCTGGGAGTAAAGCCTTGTTTTTCGTATGGTCCGACAGGGAGAAATAAGGCCCAACCGCTCGTATTGACGGATGGTCTGCTCGTGCAATTGCAGGAGCTGCGCCACCACGCTAATGGTGTAAATAGGCTGTTCGGGCGGGACGTTCATGACAAGTCTCCCGGGAATGGGTTCACGAGAAATATTCCCGAAGGCGCTCCACATCCTTGGAGCCTCGGATCTTCTTCATGGCCCTCTCCTCGATCTGACGGACCCGCTCTTTGGATATCTTCAAGCGTTTGCCGATCTCGTCCAGGGTCTGGGTGCCGCTCCCGTCCAACCCGTAACGCCAGGTCAGGATCTGGTTGTCCCTGTTGTCCAATAGGGTCAAGGCCTTGCGGACTTTCGCGGACAGGTCCTTGTCCATCATTTCCCTTTCGAAGGATTCCACGTCCTTCGGGTCTCTCAGGAAATCGATGATGGGTTTCTCGCTGTCCCCGATATGGGTCGTGTCCAGGCTCAAGTAGCCATGGGCGAATTGCTGGACCTCATTGAGGGTTTCTCTGGAAATATCGGTCTTTTTCATGACCTCGGCGTCGCTGAGTTTGGCCCCGGTTTTTTGCTGGATAGCGTCGACCCTTTTATTGATCTTGCGTATCTTTTTGGTCTGGCTCTGGGGGATGCGCACCATGTCAGCCTTGTCCAGGATGGCGGCCAGGATGGACTGGCGGATCCACCAAACGGCGTAGGATACGAACCTCACCCCGCGCTCAGGGTCAAAGGTACGGGCGGCCTTCATCAGACCCAGGTTTCCCTCGTTGATCAGGTCCAGGAAGGTCAAACCTCGATTACGGTAGCCTTTGGCGATGGAAACCACGAACCTTAGGTTCGCCTCGACCAAGCGGTTCACGGCTGACTCATCCCCATTTTGGATGGCCCGACCGATCTCTTTTTCTTCCTCAACGGTCAGGAGCGGGACACGGGCTATTTCCTTGAGATAGGTCCCAACTGATTTGTCTTCGCTAACGAACGGTAACCTTTCCATGATTTCCTCCCAAAATACACACTAATATAAACTATGTGTATTTCTAATGATTATCTGTGTTTAATGAAACAGATTATATGAGTCGTATCGTATCAAGTCAACCACAAATTTATAGATATTACTGGAATGCAATAAAAAAGCCTATTTTTAAGTGTTTTTGATCTTGTTTTTGGGAAATTACTGCGCTTCTTGAACAGCTTTTTCTATGGCCTCTTCGGACTTCAGGAAGGCTCTCATAGTGTCCAAATAAAGGGCGGTCGATGTCGCCAAAGGCAACAAGAAGAAGATCAGCCTGAAAAGGAGGGCGGCCCACACCGTTTTCTCGCTCTCCACCCCCAAAAGGGTAAATACCACGGTCAAAGCGGCCTCACTGACCCCTAACCCGGCCGGCACTGGATTAATGGTCGAGGTGAGGAAAAAGACCGTGAAGCCCACCATCAAAAGGCCGAGGGGCAGGTCCACCCCCACCGCGTGAAAACAACAATAGAGGGTCAGCGCGGTAAAGACCCAATCCATGGCGACCCAGAAGACGACCAACAAAAGTTGGAGCCAACCCTGATGTAATAGTTTGATGCTCTCATCGAATCGATTGCGGGCATCCACCATCTTTTTTATCGAGGACTTGTTCTTGAGTATCCGGCGGTTGAGCCATCCGCCAAAGGTTATGACCTGTCTCAAGAGCCATCGGCGGAAAGTTCCATTGAAGAATATCAATAACATGACCCCCACCAGCCCAAGCAAGCCCAACATAAAAGCCAAAACCACGAATTCCCTGGACCCCCCCACGAATTCGGGGTGCTCCCTCAGGTAGATCAGCCCCCCGAAGCACACGCAGGAAAGCACTAAGTTGAATACCAGGTTCTGGGCGAAAGACAGAGGGATCGTCACCGAATATGGTATTTTTTGCTGCTGTTTCAATAGATAAGACCGCAAGGCCACTCCCGCCCATCCCCCCAAGGACGCCACCGAGTTGATGGTTTGGGAGATGAACATAATGGAGAAAAACCGGGCGAAGGGAATCCGGTAAGGGGTCATCTCGAAAAGACCATTGAAGGAAAGGGTGAACGCCACATAGGCGGTGGCTGTGCAAAAAAGGGCGAAAAGAAGGGGTTCCACTCGGATCTGGTGGAAGATCGAAACAAGCTTTGAGAAATCGCTCATCATGGCCGTGGCCACACCCAGCACCATGAGCCCCATGACCAAAAGGGAAACCACGATGAAAATTTTACGGTTAGGCTGGCTCATAAAGACCTTTTACCTTGAGGAATGTCTTTCCCTGTGTTTTGCTCGGCGATTTCTGTAAAATGCCGCTCATGTTTCCAACCAAAAAAAATCTCGCCGCCTGCTCCATGATACTTTGGCTGGCGGGCTGCGCCACGATCCAAAAAAACACGACGACCGTTTCCCTTGTCCCTTCCACGCCGACTCCCGGACCCACTTTCACGACCATCCCGACCCAGGCTGTTTTTACCGAAGCGGTCACCATGGCTTTCGTCGGGGATATTATGATGGGCGGTTCAGCGGCTTACAAACTGAAAACGGCCGGACCTGATTCTTTTTTCAAAGATACCGCTCCTTATCTTAAGGAAGTGGACCTCGCCGGCGGCAACCTGGAAGGGCCGTTGGGCCTCGAGGGCAAGACTTGGGTACGAAAGAAATACACCTTTCTCATTAACCCCGCCTGCGCCCAGGGTTTGGCGCGCGCCGGATTCAAGTTCATGACCTTGGCCAATAACCACACCATGGATTTTGGGGTAAAAGCCCTGAAATCAACCCTCGCTGCCCTGGAGCAGAATGGGTTGATCCACGCTGGAGCGGGGATGAACCTGGAAGAGGCCCGAAAACCCGCATGGTTCAGGATCAAGGGGCGTAAGATCGCGATCCTGGCCTATTCCCTCACCCAACCCACTGAATTCTGGGCCCGAAGCGAAAAGCCCGGATGCGCTCCGGCTTTTGAGCGGTATATGAAAGAGGATATCCGATCGGCCAAGGACAACGGCGCGGACCTGGTTTTCGTTGTTTGTCATTGGGGCCACGAAAAACAAACCAGCCTTTTGTATGGTCAGACCAATCTGGCTCATTTGGCCATCGATTCAGGCGCCGATGGCGTCATCGGGGCTCATCCCCATATCTGGCAGGGTTTGGAGGTTTACCAAGGGAAACCCATCGCCTATTCCATCGGGAATTTCGCTTTTGGTTCCTATACCTCGAACAAGGACAGCGGCATCCTGGAATTGGTCTTTGATCCAAAGGATCATTGGTCCGGTGGAAAGATCATCCCTTTGAACGTTCACAACTCGGAAGTTCAATTCTGTCCGGCCCTCATGAAGCCGACTCAGGCTGGAAAATTCCACGATTACCTGGTGAAGCTATCCTCAAATGTGGACCTATCCTATTCGGATACGGCTTTCGATTGGAAAGCTCCGCCTTGGGTCGCTTCGACACAAACTCCCACTCCGACATCGACAGCCTCCCCAACCGCGACTTCGATCGTTCCTCTATCGACCATTAGTTCCGCGGGATCGATGACTTTGACCAGAACACCGACGGTTGTGGTAACTCCCAATCCGCTGGGTTCGGTACCTGGTGTGGTCAATCCTTGATCACGCTTTTTTCTGACCCCAAACAAAAAAAGCCCTGAGATCCTCAGGGCTTTTTTCACATCATCCTATTGAACAACCCATCTACTCGATCAATTCACCCTCACCTTCTTTGTTCAAATCTTTCTTGATCGATTGACTAGCGTCCAACCCGCCCGGTGGAACTCCCGGAGGAGGAGGCGCTTTGGGCGGAGCCGGAGGGGGGGCTGGTGGTTTTGGTTTATCATCCTCCGTTTTCATCGAATCTATGTTATCCAAATCCAGCATGCCCGCTGGAGGCGTCAATGGCTTCAGGGTCGTCGGGACCACTTTGGGCGGCATGGGAGGGGCGCTCATCCCCGGAGGCTGGGGTGGGCGAGGGGCTCCAACAGGTGGCGCGGGAGGGACAACCGGTGGCGTTGAGGGCTTGGGGGCGGCGGGCGGGGGCGCGCCTGGGCCCTTGATTGAAGTCGTTTCCGCTTTTTTATCTAAAAGAGAATCCAATACGCCTGCCATCCCGCCAATAGGAATCGCTGGCTTGGGTGCGCCCATTGGCGGAACGGACCCCGTGGGGGGCTTGGGAGCGCCAAGAGGCGGCGCGGGAGGGGTCAAGCCTGGAGGTTTCGGGGCGGCCGGAGCTGGAGGTGGCGCCATTCCCCCCGGCGTGATCGGTTTGGGTGGGATGGTCCCAGGGGCCGCCGCTGGAGCTGTCGTCGGGATCTTCTTTTCAAGCAGAGAGTCCAAAAATCCGGTAGAAGGCGGTTTGGGTGCCGCGGGAACGCCGGGCGCGGTGGGTGCTGCCGGTTTCGGCGGTATCATCCCGCCGGGAATTGCTGGGGTTGTTCCGGGAGCGGGCGTTCCCATCGGTTTGACCGGAGCCGCGCCGACAGGAGGAACTTTCCCAGAAATGAGGGAATCCAGAACACCCGAGCCACTTGGAGAAATAGGTTTCGCCCCGGGTGTTACTGCCCCTGGAATGGGTCCAGTTGGTTTGGACATTCCGAAGCTGATGGGCTTGGGACCTCCGAGCGGCGAGGTCACCCCCGGTGGGGTCATGGCAGGTTTGGAAGCGCTCGGCGCTGGTATGGGTGGGCTCTTGGGCATACCGAAGGTCATCCCCGCTGGTTTTACGCCTGCCGCCGGGGCGGAAGGAGACGCGGAAGCGGCTGGGATCTCGGGAGAGGGTGGAACCTCGCCTGGTTTTTTTATTTTCGTCGGGAATGTCAGGATGAGCCGGGTACCGGGGTCCCCTTTTTCAGCGACCGCGCCGCCTCCATGGGCCCCCAGGATGGTCTTCACCAGGGCGAACTTCAACCCTGTGCCGGCCAGTTGGGCAGAAGCCGTATGTTTAGGATCGTAGAACTCATCGAAAAGTTTGGGCAGGGCCTCGGGCACTACGGTCAATCCCGGATCTGGCACGGTGACTTTGACGTTGTCGCCGATAGTCTCGACAGTAATATTGACCACTGAACCTCGGGGGGCGTCCTTGATGATCTGTAAGTAAAGGATGTTCCAGAGCTGGTTGAAACGGCGGCGGACGACCGGAACTTTGGGAACGTCCGGTTTGGCGTCGATTTTGATCTTGATGTTCTTGACCTCGGCTTGGGCCTGGAAATTGAAAGCCAGTCCCTCGATCTCGGTGGCCAGGGCCACTTCTTCCCGTTTGGCGTCCTCCATCTCGACCTCGACCTGATAAACATCCAGAAGGTCGTTGATGAATTTCTCCAGGCGGGCCGACCGGTTGATGACCATACCCAGGAATTCCTGTTGTTTCTCGTTGATGCCGCCCTGGGCCGTGCCCAAAGCCGAGGACACATAACCCTTGATGATGCCCAACGTCGTCTTGAGCTCTTCCGCCATGGTACGGATGGCCGCAGCGCGGACCTGAGATACATGGATGGCCGAGGAAGCCGAGACGGCTTGAAGCATCCTGGATTCCATCTCCGCGAACTTTACCTGGGCGTCATTGTATTTCTTCTTGAATTCCTCCAAGCCCTGCTCGGTCGTGGAAATTTGGCCTTTAAGCTTGGCATTCTCGGTCTTGGATTGCTCGTTCTGATTGCGTAATCCCTCGCTCATGCCTTTGAGCGCGTCCAGTTCTTTAAGCTTGTCGTTCAATAACTGATTTTTTTCGTTCAGTTCGTTACGGACCGATTGGGTTTGCTGCTGGGCTGCCCCGACTTGACCAGCGGCTTCCCTTGTCTTTTCTTCTATCTGGGCGCGCGCCTTCCGTAACGCGTCCTCTTTCTCGGTAAGAACGTCGAGTTTTTCCTTCTCCATCCGTTCGATGAGCATTGAGGAGGCTTGGACCACCTGACCCACTTCGTCTTGGCCGAATTTTTTAAGGACCTCTGGCGTCAACTGCCCTTTTCCCTCGGCCGCGTTCAGGATCAAGGCGTTAGCCGATCGCAGGGGCTTCAAAATGAGGCCGAAGAATACCGCCCCAACAATGAAGACCCAGGCCAACATCACGATGGCTCCAATGAAAAGGACCATGCCCGTTGGTGTCTGGATGAATTCCGGTAGATTGGCGAGCGACGGTTTGGGTGTGGGTGTCTCGACCGGCGAGGGAGGTTGGAGAAGCGTGAAGGGTACGACACGGACCACTCCAAAGGAAGCCAGGCCCAGCGGGGCGTAAACCGCCGCTGAATTGGGCGGCGAGAGAGAGGACCCGGATTGCTGGGAGGTCAAGTCCGTTTGGACCTTGGTAAGCCAGGGTTCCTGGTTGGGATTGAATGTTTCGGACATCTTGGCGGGTATGGAATGGTAGAAATAATGGCCGGAACCGGCGTCCAGCAGGAATATCTCGCCGTTCTTCGGGTCGGGAGGACGGAAGAATTGTCCCAGGTTGAAGGCCGCCTCAACGATGGTCTTGTTGGGCAGGTCGATGGCGAAGATGAAGGCTGGATATCCCAGGCGCTGGGTGTAGAACTGGTAGGTCTGTCCTGGCTTTTCCTTGAAACGGTTTACGATGTTCTTGAACTCATCCGATGATCCGTAAGCTGGATCCACCAAAGCCGGAGTGGTCGGTAGCGTTTTGACCGCTTTGCCATCCAAGGAAATCACCACCATACCCGACACGCCAGAATGGGTGGATTTGAAATTCTCCAGGTCCGCGTCCCCGTTATGGGCGGTTAGGGATGGAAAATCTTCATGGGTCTTTTTGATGGCGGTAATGAGCGAACTGGCGATGGTCTGAACTTCCGAGCGAAGGGAATCCACCGTGGTCGACAGGGCCGGTGAATTGACCATGCTGGCTTTCGGTGATGGCTGTGGAGCTTGGTTCAGGATCGCCCAGAAAAATAAGCCTGTCAGCCCGAGAACTGGAAGTACCCCGACGAGAAAGAGAGCCTGGTAATATTTACCTTTCACTAGATTCTCCTTCTTCCTCTTTGGGCACGTTGACGACCGCGACCAATCGGTCATCATCGGACATTTTAATCAATCGGACGCCCTGGGCCAACCTTCCCGTGGTCTTAATTTCCTTCACCCTTTGCCGAATGACCTTACCCGAGGCCGTCATGGCGATGATCTCATCCTCGTCCCCGACGGAAGTGATGCTGATCGCCAAGCCGTTCTTGGCGGTAGTCTTGATATTCAGTATGCCCTTCCCACCCCGACCCTGCCGGCGGTAGGCCGTCAGTTTGGTGCGCTTTCCATAGCCCTTCTCGGTAGCGGTCAGGAGACATTTGCCTTCCTTGACCACTTCCATGCCGATGACCATGTCATTCTTGCCAAGACGTATACCCTTAACGCCTTTTCCAGCCCGGCCAACTTCCCTCACCTGCTTTTCGGGAAAACGGATGCTCTTGCCTTGTTTGGTCGCCAGCAGAACGTCCTGCTTACCGTCAGTGATCTCGGCCGAGACTAAAGTGTCTCCCTTGCCCAGAGTGATGGCGATGATCCCGCCAGCCCGGGGTTTATCGAATGCCGAGAGGGACGTATTCTTGATGAGCCCTTGTTGGGTCGCCATCAAGATGCTGTTCTTGTCGTTGAATTCCTTCACCGGTAAAACCGCGGAGATCTTTTCGTTCTCTCCCAGTTTCAAAACATTGGCCAGCGCGGTGCCCTTGGCGTAACGCGAAGCCTCCGGGATCTCATAGACCTTCAGCCAATGCACCTTGCCGAAGTTGGTGAAGATAAGCAGATAGTCGTGGGTCGAGGCGGAGAACATACGCTCGATGAAATCCTCTTCCTTGACCGTGGAACCAGTGATCCCCTTCCCTCCCCGGCGTTGTTTCTGGTAAGTGTCCACCGGCATACGCTTGATGTAAGCCGCGTGGGAGATGGTGATGACCGCGCTCTCGTCCTCGATGAGATCCTCGATCTTCATATCTTCCGCCTTGCCGATGATCTCGGAACGGCGCGGGTCCGCGTATTTGGTCCTTATCTCGGTAAGTTCGTCCTTGATGACTTGCCAGAGTTTCTTCTCGGAAGAAAGGATGCCTTTGAGCATCTCGATGGTCTTGATGATCTCTTTGTATTCTTCCTCGATCTTTTTGATCTCAAGGTTGGTCAATTGGCGCAGCTGCATTTCCAGGATGGCCTGGGCCTGGATAGGCGATAGTTCGAAGTTCTTGATGAGGGCGTTCTTAGCGTCCTCGCTGTTCTTGGAGGCCCGGATGGTCTTGATGACCTTATCCAGATTGTCCACCGCGATGCGCAGGCCTTCTAAGATATGGGCGCGTTTCTCCGCCTTGTCCAATTCGAATTTGGTCCGGCGGATGACCACGTCTTTACGATGCTCTAAGTAATGGTGGAGCAGTCCCTTCAGGTTCAAGACCCGGGGTTGTCCGTTGACCAGGGCCAGCATGATGATGCCGAACGAGGAGCGGAGCGATGTGTGGGTAAATAGATTGTTCAGGACGACTTGGCCGTTGACGTTCTTGGAGACCTCGATGACGATGCGCATGCCGTCACGGTCTGACTCGTCCCTCAGGTCGGTGATCCCTTCCATTTTCTTGTCGCGTACCAGCTCGGCGATCTTCTCGATGAGCTGGGCCTTGTTCACCTGGTAGGGGATCTCGGTGATGATGATCCGCTCGCGGTCCCTTTTATCGGTCTCGATACCGGCTTTGGCCTGCATGCGGACGCTGCCTCGGCCCGTGTTGTAGGCTTCGACGATGCCTTCCCGGCCCAGGATGTAACCGCCTGTCGGAAAGTCGGGACCCTTGATGAAATGAACCAGTTCCTTGACGGTGGCTTCAGGGTGGTCGATCAAATGCAATAAACCGTCGACGACCTCGCCCAGATTATGAGGCGGGACGTTGGTGGCCATACCGACCGCGATACCTTGGGCTCCATTGACCAGGAAATTGGGGAAAGCGCAAGGAAGGACGACCGGCTCCTCGCGGGTGTTATCGTAGTTGGGAACAAAATCCACCGTATTCTTATCGATGTCCTTGAGCAATTCCTCGGCTAGCGGGGACATTCGGACTTCCGTGTAACGTTCGGCCGCCGGCGGGTCACCGTCCACTGAACCGAAGTTACCTTGCCCGTCCACGAGCACATAGCGCATGGAGAAATCCTGGGCCAATCGAACGATAGTGTCATAAACCGAGGCGGTGCCGTGAGGATGGTAATTGCCCGTGACGTCCCCTGTGACTTTAGCGGATTTGCGGTAGGCCTTGCGGGATGTCAGTCCCAGGTCATGCATGCCCATGAAAACCCGGCGGTGGACCGGTTTCAAACCATCACGAACATCCGGCAAAGCGCGACCGACGATGACGCTCATGGCGTAATCGAGGTAGGAATCCTTCATCTCGTCTTCGATATCGGTGGAAACAATATGCCCGCGGTTCTCATCCCCGCCATCGGCTGGGGTCGCCGGGATATCTTTCTTGGGTGGGATTTCCCCGTTTTCCTTGGAAGGATCGGGAGCTTCGGGTGTGTTATCTTTTCTTTTTTTCGGTCGTGCCATTTTTCGTTATTTTCCTTGTCGGTTAGATATCGAGATTTCGAACTTGTTTAGCGTAGGTCTGGATGAAATTACGCCTAGGTTCCACCTGATCTCCCATGAGGACATCGAAGGTTTTATCCGCTTCCACGCTATCCTCTAGCTTGACTTGTAAGAGTGTGCGTTTTTCCGGGTCCATGGTGGTTTCCCATAATTGCTCTGGGTTCATTTCACCCAAGCCTTTGTAACGTTGGATCGAAAGACCTTCCTTGCCGAAATCCTTCACCTTTTCGACGACTTCATACATGGACTCGAGGAAATATTCGCTTGCGCCATGCTGGATGGCGTACTGGGGCTTCACTTCTTTAGGCTTGCCGTCCTTGGATTCTTTTTCTTCTTCCTTGGGGAAAAGCTCGTCGATCTCTACATTTCGGGTTTCCATGCGCTTAAGGATGTCCTCCAGCTGTTTAACCTCCGCCATGTCGCGGATGGCCTTCACCCGGATCATGTCCTTGATATCGCGGCTGGTGTCGTAAACGAAGTCCATGCCTTCATCGACTTGTTTCCCCTTTTCGGCGGCCTTTTTCATGTCCTTGATCTTTTGCTTCGCCTTCTCCACCATTTCATCTTTCTCGCCCTCGGTGTAGGCGTGCTGGATGCCAAGCGGGCTCTCGATCTCATAAAGGGGTTTTTTCTTTTTCCCTGTGAGTGCTTCCAGGAATTCACGCAAGTTAAGCCCGGCTTTTTTAAGGGCCGCCGCGATGGATTCCAATCGCACCAGGTCCGAGACCAGGTCCTTAAGCTTTTCCTGAGGGAACTCGGAACGGGCCTTTCCACGGCCAAGGCGGTGCAAACGCACTCCTTCCATGCCTTCCTGCAGAAGGAAACGGGTCATGTCCGCGTCGGTTTGGAGGTACATCTCTTTCTTTCCACGTTTGACCTTGTAGAGGGGCGGTTGAGCGATATAGATATAGCCGTGTTCCAACAGGGGTTTCATCTGCCGGTAGAAAAAGGTCAAAAGCAGGGTTCGGATATGGGAACCATCCACGTCCGCGTCCGTCATGATAATGATGCGATGATAGCGGGCTTTTTCAACATTGAAATCGTCCTCGCCAATGCCTGTGCCCATTGCCGTGATAAGGGTTCGGATCTCGTCATTGTTCAGGATCTTGTCGATACGCGCCTTTTCGACGTTCAGGACCTTCCCCTTGAGGGGCAGGATGGCCTGGAACTTTCTATTGCGGCCCTGCTTGGCCGAGCCGCCGGCCGAATCTCCCTCTACCAGGTAAAGCTCACTGCGGGATGGATCCTCTTCCTGGCAATCGGCCAGTTTGCCCGGCAGGGAGGATATTTCCAGCGCTCCCTTTCGTCGGGTCAGGTCCCTGGCCTTTCGGGCCGCTTCACGGGCCTTGGCCGCCATCAAGCACTTGTTGACGATGCGCCTGGCCACTGTTGGGTTTTGCTCAAAAAATGTCCCGAACCCATCGTTACAAGCCTGGCGCGTGATACCTTCCACTTCCCCGTTCCCCAGCTTGGTCTTGGTCTGACCCTCGAACTGTGGATCGGGAACCTTGACCGATATGACCGCCGTAAGACCTTCGCGGACATCGTCACCCGAGATGGGCGGGTCCGAATCCTTGATCATGGAATTCTTTTTAGCGTAGTCGTTGATGGTGCGGGTGAGCGATGACCGGAACCCTTGCAAGTGGGTGCCGCCCTCAATGGTGTTGATGTTGTTGACAAAAGAAAACACGTTTTCAGCGTATGAGTCGTTGTACTGGACCGACACCTCCACCATGACCTTGTCGTTCTCTTTCTCAAAATAAAGGGGCGTCGCGAACAGGACTTCTTTGTTCTCGTTCAGGGCCTTGACGAACTGGATAATGCCGCCATTGAATTGGAAGATGGCTTCCTTGCCCTTGCCTCGCTCATCCGCCAGCTTGATATAGATGCCTTTGTTGAGGAAGGCCAACTCCCTCAGACGTTTGGCCAGGATGTCGAAAGAATAAACCGTCTCGGTGAAGATTTGTCGATCTGGCAGGAATGTGGTCTTGGTCCCGGTTTTTTTAGCTTCACCGATCGCTTTGACTTTACCTTCCGGCTTTCCCCGCTTGTAGGTTTGGCCCCAGATCTTCCCGTCCCTGCGAACTTCCATCTCCAGCCATTCGGATAAAGCGTTGACGACCGAGGCGCCCACGCCGTGCAATCCGCCGGATACTTTGTACGTTTGATGATCGAATTTTCCGCCAGCGTGAAGTTTGGTCATGACAACATCGAGGGTCGATATCTTCTCGGTTGGATGGACATCCACCGGAATACCACGGCCATTGTCGGTCACTGAAATGGAATTATCCGAATGGATGACGACTTCTATGGAATCGCAATGACCAGCCAAGGCCTCGTCGATAGAGTTATCGACGATCTCATAAACCAGGTGATGAAGTCCTGTTCCGGAAGTCGAACCGATATACATGGCCGGTCGTTTACGGACCGCGTCTAATCCCTCAAGGACGGTGATATTTCCCGCGGAATAATCCCCTGCCTTGGGTGCGACTTTCGCCGTTTTTTCGATTTTGGTTTCTTTTTCCTTCTTAGGCGCCGTTTCGGCTTTTGCTTTTTTAGCTGCTTTTTTCGCCATGTGACTGGGTTGTCCTTTTTTAAAACAAATTTTTTCTAACGTGTGGCTGATTTTCGAGAAAGGGACAACTCCAGCGACTTCACGCCCATCGCCGGTAATTCCCTTTGGAGTTTCTGAAGGAAGTCAACCTTTCGAAAGGTCATTTCATTGAGCCAGATGGAATGATTGAATTCCAACCGGATCACCCTTCCCTTCATTTCCACTCCAGTCAAAGCCCTCGAGAACTCTGGTCCAAGCAGTTCCCTGCATTTTTTTTCCAACCGCGACTTTTCAAAATCGCCTTTCACTCCCAATGTTTGAAGGGCGCCTTCTAAAAGTTCCGTGATCTCGACCAAACCACCTTCAGGTCTTTTTTTCCGTTTCTTCATGCCCGGGGACCTTCCTGGGCCAATATCAATTTTCCTTCCTCTACCCGGAAGATCCTGGCTTTCTGGGCGGCCGCAGTAAAATCAGCAGGCGCCGTTCCGGTCAAGAACGCCTGGCCGCCTTGTTGAAGCCGATTCAGAAAGAACGCCTGACGTTTTTCGTCCAACTCCGCCATTACATCATCGAAAAGGATCAAAGGGGCCGTGTGGCATTCCTCGTTCAACAACGATAACTGCGCCAACTTCAAAGCCAGGGCACCGGTTCGTTGCTGTCCCTGACTTCCGAACTTACGCATTAAATTTCCATTTACCCAAAGGCCCAGATCATCCCGATGAGGACCCACGATCGTCAATCCTCGCGCCATCTCTTCCCGTCGAGCCTGTTCCAGTGCTTGAAGCAGTCTCTCTTTTAAATATCCACCATCTTCCAAAAGAAATTGGGGTTCATAGCGGACCTCAAAACTTTCCACCCCACCGGTGAGGTCTTCCAAAGCCCGACTCGCGAATTTGGAAAGTCTTACCGCTGTTTCGGCCCTTTTCAACATCACCGCGGCACCGTGCTCCGCCAACGGAATGTCCCAGACCGCCAACTGACTTTCTAACTGGGCAACCCTTTGACGAAGAAGGGAATTGCGCTGTTTCAAAGCCCGTTCATATTGCTGCAGGTGGCCCAGATACGTCTGATCCACTTGGTAAAGGGTTAAGTCCAAATACCGCCGTCGAAGGGATGGCCCTCCCTTTACTAGAAATAGGTCGTCCGGTGAAAAAACAACCGCCGGAAGGCGACCCAACAAGGTCGATAATTTTTTTTGTTTCTTCCCATTCAAAAAAAGGGATTTGTTCCGCCCTTTTCTAATTTCAAGGAGTAATGCTTCTTGGCCCTCCTCTCGGAACAGATTTCCTTCGATCGCTCCCGACTCATACCCAAATTGGATCATTTCCTCGTCAGCCGCAGCCCTGAACGATTTGGTGGTCGACAAACAAAATAAAGCCTCTAAAACATTCGTCTTCCCTTGGGCGTTCGCCCCCAGAAAAAGGTTCAGCTGAGGGTGGAAATCCACCTCCAACGCCTCATAGTTCCGGAAACGGGAAAGACGCATCGAGCCGACATGCACTCATCGACCTCTTTAATTAATGTGCGCTCAAAGCGAAGATTTAACGAAAGGGGATTGATCAAAAGGTCTCGGATTCCCTCTCCCCAACAGCTTAGTTAGGGCTGTTTTTGCATCCAAAGAGCCATTAGTTCTATTTTTTTGAAAATAAGATTATGGTGGAGGTCATGAAGAACCCCCTCGAATTAAGTAGGCTTATTATAGTAATTAGTGCTTTGAAATACATTTAAAAATTATTGATATTGCTTACTATTTCAAACATCTTTTAATAAAAAGCATAAATAATAGTGCAAAAAAATAAGTCTGTTTGGGGCCCTTCACGGACCTTTAATTCTTCCTGGTTGGTTTGTTCGAACTGTTCCACGTGGAACAAAATCGTTAAGTCAGCTCCAATGTTTTGGTTGAAGGTTGTTTATTGGATTGGATGCTTTGTCGCCTTGCCGATAGGTCTTGGATAACCCTCCGGAGTTTTCCCCAACTTTTCCACAAGGACATACCATCTGGTTTGATCGGATCCAAGTAGTGAATAAGGACTAGTTTTGACAATCTTTGCATTTAAAACACTTAATACTGTCTGGGACTTATCCACCGTTTTCATTTGTGCTTCGGTCATCCAATTCACAAGATATCCACCGGGTTTCAATAAGGGTAACCCATATTCTAAAACCACTGGAAAATCCGCAACCGCCCTTGCCACTACCCCATCCCAAGTTTCCCGGTATTGGGGGTTTTTGCCGAATTCTTCAGCACGTCCCGTCAAGCATCTGGTTTTCCATTGGGTCTCTAGAAGGGATTCCTCAACCGCCTTTATCTTTTTTCCTACTGAATCCATTAATGAAAGCTCTAATTCAGGGAAGGCAGCTAGAAGGACTACCCCGGGATATCCACAACCTGTACCCAAGTCGAGCCAAGAGGCGTCTTTTTTCAGGAAAGGCTTGATCAAGGGAAGAGAATATGCCGAATCCAAAAGATGGAACCTTAATACATCCTCATCCTTGGTCCATCGGGTCAAATTGAGTGTCTCGTTGATCGATAGCATCTTATTCGTGTAATCGACCAGCGCTGATAAGCCCTCATTTGTGAAGTAGGAAAGAAGGCCTGCTTTCTCAATGGCCTCCTGAAAATCCTTGGTATTTAAACTCAAATTATCTTTCTCCATGGATTTCAGCTTGTCGCCTGGAAAATCGGCTAATGGCCAATAGAAGGACCGCCAAATCAGCCTGAGAGACTCCCTGGATTCTGGAAGCCTGACCAAAGGTGACAGGACGGATACGATTCAGCTTTTCTTTGGCTTCTCTTGAAAAACCAACAACTTCCAAATAGGAAAATTCGGTGGGTATGGTCAGGTTTTCATTACGACTTTGACGTTGCATTTCTTGCCGTTGTTTACGGAAATAACCCTCGTATTTCAGTTCCACTTCGACTTGAAAAGCGACGTCAGGTTCCATTTGAAGGTCATCCGGTAAAAAGGGCCTGAGATCCTCATATTTCATCCAGGGTCTTCGGAGTATCTCGTCCAAATGCAACGCCCGATCATTCACAGAGATTCTAAGCGTCTCATTGGGCGCCGCTTCTGGTGGCAAAACCCTGGTCCTGAAAGCTTTCAAGCCTTTTTCGATCTTAACTTTCTTGTCGATTACGGCATCCCTGAAACTCGCAGGTACCAATCCAAGCTCAAACCCTTTCTCCATAAGCCTAAGGTCGGCATTATCAGGCCTCAAGAGCAACCGATACTCCGCCTTGGAGGTGAATAAACGGTAGGGTTCCTCCGTTCCTTTGGTCACTAAATCGTCAACGAGGACCCCCATATAGGCCTCCGTCCTTGAAAGAAGGAAGGGAGACAACCCCTTGATGACCATGGCCGCGTTGATTCCTGCTAATAACCCCTGCGCGGCGGCTTCCTCATATCCCGAGGTTCCATTGATCTGGCCAGCGAGAAATAGATTCTTCACTCGATGGGTCTCAAGTGTATGGGTCACCTGGGTAGGCGGTACAAAGTCATATTCAACCGCGTAACCAGGACGCACTATTTCCGCCTGCTCTAACCCAGGAATGGTGTGAAGAAAGGCATACTGGACATCCAGCGGCAAGGAAGTGGAAAGCCCGTTCAAATAAAACTCGTTGGAGGACAATCCTTCCGGCTCCAGGAATATCTGATGACGGATCTTATCGGGAAATTTGACGATCTTGTCTTCAATAGAAGGACAGTATCGCGGTCCAATGCCCTTGATCTTGCCTGAATAGAGAGGAGAACGGGACATATTGTCCCTGATAACTTGATGGGTTCTTTCATTGGTATAGGTGATGTAACAGGCTATTTGGGGTTGGAGTGGAAAGTTTGTAGTGAAATGAGAGAAGGGGACCGGGTTTGGATCTCCTAATTGCTCCTCGGTTTTAGAAAAATCGATGGAACCTCGTCTGACCCTGGGATTGGTTCCCGTTTTTAGTCTTCCGACTTCGAATCCCAATTCTTTTAGATGATTCGATAATCCCTTGGCTGATAATTCACCGGTTCGTCCACCTTCGATCTTGGTCTCTCCGATGTGCATCAGACCATTCAGGAACGTTCCCGTGGTGATGATCACGGCCTTGGATCTAATTTCCTCACCATATTGGGTGGTCACGCCCATCACGACACCTTTTTCAACGATCAACTTTTCGACCATCGCTTGTCTGACGGAAAGCCCGGACTGTCCTAATACGGTTTCTCGCATCCGTTGGTTATAAAGTTCCTTATCGCATTGGGCACGGATCCCCCAGACTGCCGGGCCTTGAGTGCGGTTCAATAATCGTGATTGGATCGAGGTGGAGTCGGCTGTTTTTCCCATCTCCCCGCCAAGCGCGTCGATTTCCCGAACCAAATGTCCTTTGGCCAGTCCCCCTATCGCCGGGTTGCAACTCATCTTGGCTACCGTATCTGGGTTCATGGTGATCAAGGCTGTGGCCAATCCCATTCGGGCACAGGCAAGCGCCGCCTCGCAACCCGCGTGACCGGCACCAACAACGATTACATCAAATTTTGAGGAGCTGACAGACAACTCGAGCCTTTCCATGAAAAGAATGGTTCGTGTTTATATCACAAGTCTTATCACGACTCAACGTCACCCCATCTGGCACCAATAGGAGGACGAGGTCTTGTTTGTTCCACGTGGAACATTCAAAAAACAGGCTGTTTTCTTTGCGTTTTAGAGGGTTAATTCAATATAGCAGAAAATGTTTATTTAGACATTTTTTGTTCTTTTTAAGCTTGTTAATGCTCGTTTGCTTCTCAATTATCCGGCCATTATTCAATAAAGAATTGTTATGGGTTGATCCAAATTCCATTTCAAAAAAGGGGGGTGGCAAGCGTGAGGAAAGATTCTGAAAGGGCGTTTCTATTTAAGACATCTTGAACTTCCAATATAATCTTTTAGAGACATTTTTTGTTCATTTTCCGATACAAAACCGGTTGAATATCTCCTCAAAAGCCGCCACAGGAAGATTCCTTCCGCGGATGCGCCCAATGGCAAGGGCGGCACTTTTGATCTCCTCGGCCCAAAGTTCCATGGGTCTATCGTTATTGATCAGTGTCTGAAGTTCCATCAAGGAACTACAGGCCTTGTCTACTTCCTTACGATGTCGGCCGCTCGTCAAAACAATATCATCGCCAACCAGCGATGTTTGGATCATCCCTTCCACTAAGTTCATCAATTGAGGAAAGCCCTCACCTGTCAAACACGAAACGAACAATTGGCGGTCGGTTGGTCGATCCATTTTCTGCACCCTGATGCCCCCTCGGTCTTCGATCAAGTCAACCTTGTTGATCATGATCCACGTCCTATCGGAGGGCAGGGATAGGGCCTGGAATTGTTCTATCCCTTCCTTATATGCAATGGCATCCACCACCCAAAGAACCACATCCGCTTCCTGGATCACTCTTTGGCTGCGTCTTATGCCTTCTTCCTCCACAACGTTGGAGGATTCCCTAATCCCAGCCGTGTCGAAAAATCGCACCTTGACGCCCTTCAGCTTGATCTCTCCTTCCACCACGTCCCGAGTCGTGCCGGCCAAAGGAGTTACGATCGCTCGATCCATTCCCAAAATCCGGTTCAACAAACTCGACTTGCCGACGTTGGGCGGACCCACCAGGGCGATTGTCAGCCCGTCCCTGAGGACTTTTCCTTGTTCATAACTTTCCGACAATTTCGTAAGACCTTGAAGGACGCTTTTCACCTCGAGATTAAATTTTGAGCGATCCAGGGGGGCAATCCCATCTTCGGAAAATTCCAGTCGTGCCTCGACCTTTAAATAGAGCGATTTTAAAAGCTCTTCCATCGGTTCCAAATGGGAGGCCAACCCCCCGGTCAATTGCCTTAAGGCCTGCCTTCTGGCCGCCTCTCCCTTGGCCGAGACCAGCGCTTCGACCGCTTCCGCTTGGGTCATATCCAACCGGCCATGGATAAAAGCGCGGTAGGTGAATTCGCCCGGTTCAGCCTGGCGGGCCCCCTGGCCCACCAAGAGGTCCATCATCCTAGCCAAAAGGGAAGGGCTACCATGGGCGTGGAATTCCACCACATCCTCAGCGGTATAACTATTGGGCGATGGCATGACCAAGACCAATCCCTCATCCAGAATCTCGTTTGTCGCTGGATCCTGGAACCTTCCTATAAGGATCTGCCGTTTCTTGTCATGGGTCATCAAGGGGGGGAAAAGGCGTCCGCTGATATCAAATGCCTTATCACCCGAGACCCGGACGATGCCAATCCCGCCTTCCCCGGCAGGGGTGGCTATGGCGCAGATAGTGTCTTCAAGTTGGTACATAGGGAACTAATTTATCACAGTGGCTCGGGAAAGGTTTTGAAACAAAAAAGGCCTTCCCCCAAAAGGGGAAGGCCTTGAACAGGTCCGGCGGATTAAACCCGATTGCCGATGGAATCATCCACTTCCGGAACGGGCGGAACGGTATTCCCCGGCTCCGGTTGAGCCTCATCCTTCACTGCGATCGGCTGGTTTTCAACGGGCGCCTTATTCCCCGGCTCTGGGGTTGACCAAGTTTCTTCCGGCGCGTCCGAATGGACGGCTTCCGGGACCGGAGCCGTGTTTCCAACGGCTTCAGTGGCGGCCGTTGCTTCCGCTGGTGGGGCAACTACCGCTTTGACCTTGGGCACGATAACGACTTTGCGCCTTAAACCCTCGCCTCGGCTTTCGGTCGTGACATGCTCATGGTCCTTCAGGGCCAGATGCACCACCCGGCGGTCCTTGGAGCTCATGGGCCTCATGGGGATCTCCGTCCCTGTCTCACGGGCCTTCTGGGCCAGGTTCACGGCCAACTCGCGCAATTTATCTTTCTGACGTTCCAGGTAATTCTCGACGTCCACCACGATGATGGTCTTCTCATCGCCGGTCATCCGCTGAACGACCTTGGAAACCAGATACTGTAGGGCTTCCAGGGTATGGCCATGGCGCCCGATCAAGGTGCCGCCGGAAGGGCCCTGGATGTTCAAAACCGGGTTGCCGTCCGAATCTTTCTGGATCTTCACCGTATCAGGGAAGCTCATCCCCCGAAGGATGCGGCTCAAGACCCCTTCGGCAAAGGGCGCGACCGATTGAGGCTTCAGGGATATCTTGACCTTGGCCGGTTTGGACCCGATACCCAGGAACCCCTTGGCCCCTTCCTCCACCACCTCGGTCTTCAAGGCGTCCGTATTGACGTTGAAACGACGGGCAGCCGCCTCGATGGCTTCCTCGACGCTTCGGCCCGTGACTTCCACCCAAGACCCGCCGGTCCGGGGTGAATAATGACCCTCGCTGCGCTCATGGCGTTCCGGCCTGTCATTTCGGGGCCTGGACTGGTAAGGCCTGGAAGTGGAGGAAGAAGGCCGATAATTGCCGCTGGATGGCCTGCGTTCTCCCCGATTATCCCCTCGATCCGGCCTGTTGTCCGACCGATTGCCGCCACGGTATCCGCCGCCGCTGGGGCGGCTTTCCCGATTATATCCGCCGCTGTTGCCGCTGGGCTTTCCATATCCTGGTTTGCCGCTGTTCTGATTCGAAAAATTTCTCATGGTATTACGCCTCTTCTTTCTTCTTGGCTTTTTGTATTTCCCGATTAACGATCTTTTGCTGGACGATCGACAGCAAGTTCGTGATCACCCAATAAACCAGCAGTCCCGAAGGCCACTGAAAAGAGATGAACGTCAAGAATATCGGGAAAAACCACATCATAAACTTTTGTTGCCCGGCCGCTTGGGTCGCGGCTTGGCCCGACACCCTCTGTTGGACGATCATGGAGACGCCCATCAGGAGGGGAAGTACATAGAACGGGTCCCTCAGGGTCAGGTCGGACACCCAAAGGAAAGGGGATCCCCGCAGCTCGATGCTGTGGGACAAGGTGGCGTAAAGGGCGAAGAAAACCGGCATCTGCAGGAACATGGGCAGGCATCCGCCCAGGGGATTCACCCCGGCTGTCTGGTAAAGGGCCATGGTTTCCTGTTGTTGTTTCTGCTTGTCATCCGGATATTTGCGCTTCAGGGCCTCCAGCTTGGGCTGCAACTCCTTCATTTTTTGCTGGGTCATGTACATGTTCTTGTAGCTGGAATGGGTGGGGAACCAGAGCACCAGCTTGATGAAGATGGAAAGCAGGAGGATGGCCACGCCCCAGTTGTGTCCCAGGGTGAAGAACCACTTCAAGAGCTCCAGCATGTACACGCTGATGAATCCGAACATCCCGAAATCCACCACGTTCTCCAACTGCAGGTGCAAACCTTTCAGCAGGGAATAATCCTGGGGACCGACGAAAACCTGGCCTTTTCGTTGAAAGCTCTCGCCCGACCTCAAAGCCTGGCCGGAAAAGACCAGAATGGGACGGGGATCGAAATTCTTCGGGTCCAAACCCGGGTTCGGGTCCTCTTCGGTGGGCGTCTTATAGGCGTTGAAATCCCTCAAGACCTTGACCGAGGCGCCGCCCGAGGCCGGGTCCGGGATCATCGCCGCCATGAAGAACTGATTGGCCAAGGCTGTCCAGGTGATCGGGGCGGGTATCTCAACGCTCTCTTGCGCTTTCTTGATCCCCTCGTTGGCCAGGTGATCACCGCTATAGGTGGCGACCCGGTATCCTTGGACACGGGATTGGGTTCCAGTGGCCTCTTCCTTGCCAAGGGTATCAGCCCATTGGATGCCCAAAGTGGATTCGGAAAGTTGGGAAGATCCAGTCTGGGAAACGGTCACATCGAAATCGATCAGGTAGCTGCCGTTCTTGAAGTTGAACTTCTTCGTGATGACCGTCCCATTCTCACCCACGGTCTTAAAGGCCAGTTCGGTCTGCTCTCCCGGTTTGGTCAACTTTTTATCCGAACCGTCCACTTGAAAGCTCATCTGGTTGATCGAGGGAAGGGGCGCGTAGGTCAAGGAAAATGGTTTGATCCGGTCCGGATCGGTGTTCACCAGTTGAACGGGTTTGTGACCAGCCTCCCGGTTCAAGTATTTCTTCAATTGAAACCCGGTCAGGACCGCGCCCTGATTGGAGAAGGTGGCGATGTAATCGTCGGTCTCGACGGTGACCGTCGCGGCGGGAACAGCCTCGATCTTCCGGGCCGCCGGGACCTTGTGGGTCATCCCCGAAGACGCGTGGGTAACGATCGAAGGGGCGCTAAGGGTCGGATTGGCGGAGGATTGGGTTTGCGGGGTCGCCGTGGGCGCCGGTTTGGGCGGAACGACGGCCGGCATGAAATAACTGGACAGCCCCAGAATGAGCATGGAAAGAACTAAGAAGACGACGAGACGGCCTTGATTATCCAAACGATCCCCCCGAGTTGATCTTTAATGAACGGGGTGGAATCCTCCGGATGAGAGGGGATGGCAACGGCTCAAACGTTTTAAACCCATGGCGAAGCCCTTCAACGCACCATAACGAACGACGGCTTGGCGGGTGTATTCCGAGCAGGTGGGCGTGAACCGGCAAGAGGGGGGTAGGTAAGGCGAGATCATCAGCTGATACCCCTTCAATAAAAGTAAAAGCCCCTGCTTCAAAAGTTTGTCCATTCTAAAATCCCGATTATCCCATCCGGGGGAAGAGGCCCGCCCTGGTCGAAAGTGAGAGAAAGGAATGTCTCAACTCTTCGAAGGTACGGTCCGCGCTACCACGCCGGGGCAACAGTATGATTTGATAGCCCCCACGGAAACGCTCTTTTTCCACCCGATAAATTTCCCGAAGACGCCGCTTGAGCCGGTTCCGAAGGTGGGCCTTGCCTAAGGCCCGTCCCAATGAAACCCCGAATTTTCTTAGCCCCGCGTCCTCGCTGAATTGAACATAAAACGCTAAATTCTTATCTTCCAACTTGCGGCATTGCTGAAAAACCGCCTTGAATTCTACGGACCGCTTCAGCCGCTCAGATTTCAAAAACCGCGGCATATTGAACCCTTCCAGCGTCCGATTATTGGACGCTGACCCGTAAACGGCTTTTCTTGCGGCGGGAGCTTAACACTCGCCGGCCACCGACGGTCTTCATCCGGCTGCGGAAACCGTGAACTTTTTGGCGTTTACGTTTGTTGGGTTGAAAGGTCCTTTTCATAAAACTTAATCTTTCCTTTGGAGGGCCCCGCGAGGGAACCCTTGATTGATATTAAGACAACGTTGAAAAAGTGCGCCATTTTAACTGAAGGGTGACAACAGCGTCAACGAATCCTTGCCAAAGATTTGGCTTTTCTTCATGATAAACGCCTTCCATCCCTTGGCGGATGCTAGCCCTAGTGGTACAAAGGCCATCATGCACATAGAACTCATCCTTGGCGGGGCTCGATCGGGAAAATCCCGCCACGCCCTGCGCCAGGACCCGGGCGAACTCTTTTCATCCAAAATATTCCTCGCCACTGCCTCGGCGGCCGATCAGGAAATGACCGACCGCATCCAGCGGCATCGGGCCGAACGGGACGCGAGTTGGCGGACGGTGGAGGAGCCCTATCATCTGACGGACCGATTGAAAAAATGCGCCGTCGAGGAGAAAGGTCTCATCGTCCTGGATTGCGCGACCCTTTGGATCTCCAACCTCTTGTGCGGGATCGGCGGGGAAGCCCTGAATGTCCCCGACGCGCTTCGGACTCTCGATAACTTTTTGGTAACCATCCCAAAAATGAAGGGTCGCCTTCGTGTTGTGTCCAACGAGGTCGGTTTGGGGATCGTTCCTGAAAACTTATTGGCCCGACAATTCCGGGACTTGCAAGGGACCTTCAATCAAAGGGCCGCGTCCATTGCCAGCCAAGTTATTCTCATGACCGCCGGCATTCCCCAAAAATTAAAATAATAATCTTTACAAAACTTGAAAATATTTTTTGAAGCTGGGAAACTAAAACCATCTTCGCTAGGTTAAAAATTGTGCACAGAGAGTCCACCGTGTCCTTCAAACCTCCTCGTTCTATCCCCCGCGCGAAATGGTCCCAGGGTCTTTCCGCCCTGGATAAGCTTTGGAAGCGGGGTCTATTCCCCAACGAATTGGAGCGTCATTATTTCCTCCATTGGTTCGTCGTCTATGACGGTAACATCCTACGGACCGCCGACGCCCTTCAAATCCACCGCAATACCATCCAGGGCCACTTCCTGAGCCTGGGTTACTCAAAAAAATCGGTGAAGCTTCGCCATTCCTGGCGGGAGATCCAGGAAAAATATCCCAAGGATTCCTTCGAGAAAAATTTTCTGCGGTTCTACCAAAAGTTCGGCAAGAAACCGAGTTTCACTCCCGAAGAGAACAATGCCTTGGTGGGTCTGTGGCAGACCCGGTTCTCTTTCAAGACCCTGGTCTCCCATTATCTTCTCTGGTCCATCCGAAGCGGCAAGTCACGGGATTGGGTCCAGAAACAACTGGATTATTCCTACCGCCACCGGGCCAGGCTGCTGAGCCAGTTGGTGAAATCCAAGACCCGGGACGGGTTCTGGCTATCCCCATTGAAGCCTTCCCCCCGGGAGATCCACACCCCTCGTTACCAAAAGATCCTGCGTAAAAAGGGTCTTTAAACCATTACCCCTCTCGACTCTTTTAAAAGGTGTGCCGCCGCTCTTAATATGGTAAAAATTGTCCGTCGAAAGCCTCATTCAAGGGGAGATTCATGAGCCTACCGAAAACTTTCATTTCCATTCCGCCTCTCTACCAAAAAGTCATGCAAGCCGCCGCCAAACGGCAGGCACAACTGACCAAGCCGGCCCGCAGCCTGGGCCGCTTGGAGGATATCGCCATCCAAGTCGCCGGGATCACGGGTGAGGTCATCCCCAAACTGGGCAAGAAAAGGGTCATTCTTTGCGCCGCCGACCACGGGGTCACAGCCGAAGGCGTTTCCGCCTTTCCCTCCGCGGTCACTCCTATGATGGTGTTGAACTTCCTTAAAGGCGGGGCGGCCATCAACGCCTTGGCCCGCCACTCGGGGGCCGAAATCCAGGTGGTGGATGTTGGCGTCGCGGCCGAGCTTCCCAAGACCCACAAGCTCATCTCAGCCAAGATCGCCATGGGGACCAGGAACTTCAAGGTGGAGCCCGCCATGACCGAGGCCCAATGCGATAAGGCCCTGGAGATCGGCCTGCGTCTGGCCTACCAGGCCAAGAAGGACAATATCCGCTGGGTGGTCTTGGGCGAGATGGGGATCGGCAACACCACCTCCTCCGCCGCCCTGATGGCCGCCTTGCTTCCCTGCGCCGTGGAGGATGTGACCGGTTTCGGGACCGGCATCGACCGGACCCAATGGCTGGTGAAGTGCCGGGTCATCCAGGAAGGCCTCCGCCGCCACAACGTGGACGCTTCCGATCCCTTGCGGGCCCTTCAATGCCTGGGAGGCCTGGAGATCGCCGCCTTGACCGGCGTGGTCATGGGCTGCGCCAAGAACCGCATCCCCATCGTGGTGGACGGATTCATCACCTCGGCGGCTTTCCTGGTCGCTTACCGCCTCAATTCAAGGGTGAAAGAGTACTCGTTCTTCTCCCACCGTTCGGAGGAACCGGGACATTCCAAGTTCCTGGATATGCTCGACGTGAAGCCCCTGCTCAATTTGAAGATGCGCTTGGGCGAGGGAACGGGCGGGGCCTTGGCATTGAATATCCTGGAATCGGCCTTGAAGACCCACGCCGAAATGGCGACCTTCGAGAGCGCCAAGGTACCCACCAAGACCAAAAGATCCAAGACCTATCCACGGCACAATATCGAAAAGAGGAAAAGCGAGGACTGACCTCCCTTCTCCCACCATTGAAAGGTTTTGAATGAAATCTTTTTTCATGGCCTTTTCAACCCTCACCTGTCTCCCTTTCCCTTCGGGAAAAGGAACTTCCGGTCAGATGAAAAATTCGGTCATCTTCTATCCTCTCGCCGGCGGGCTCATCGGGGCCCTGTTAGCCCTGGTCTGGAAAAGTCCTCTCCCTAACAACCTGCAGGCCCTTCTAACCTTGATCCTCTGGGTCTTGTTGACCTTGGCGTTCCATCTGGACGGTCTGGGGGATTGTTTGGACGGTTGGTTCGGGGGGAAAGACTCGAAGGAACGCCGCCGCATCATGAAAGGTTCCACACTCGGGGTCTACGGGGCCGTCGGCATCGTCCTGGTCCTCATTTCCAAATACGTCCTCTTGGAACACCTGTTCACCAAGACGGATGGGTGGAAGTGGCTCATCGCCATCCCAGCCGGAGCTCGTTTCGCCGCGGTGGTCTCCTGTTTCATCTCCAAACCGCCCAAAGGGGACCATGGCCTTGGTTCCCTCGTCCTCGGGCTTTCCTTTCCAGGCTTCCTCTTATCCTTATTGTTCCTTTTGGCGCTGATCCCGTGGTTCCGCTGGTACTTCCTTTGGCTCCTGGGTATCGCGTTGGCCGTGTCCATGGTCATATCCTCGGTCTCGAAAAACCGCATCGGGGGACTCACCGGCGACGGCCTGGGCGCCACGATCGAGTTGACCGAGGTTGCGCTCCTTTTCCTCGCTTGTCTATCCTTCATTTAAAATGGATCCATGAAAAAAACGGTCTTGATCATCGGCCATGGAAGCCGAGAAAGTTCCGCCCTCAACGAATTCAAGCGAATGGTCCGACAGTATGGCCGCCGTCGCCCGAAATGGCGGATCGCCTACGCTTTCCTGGAACTGGCCGAACCTTCCATCCCCCAGGCCTTGGGAACCCTCGCGGCCCACTCCGACGAGATACACATCCTTCCGCTCTTCCTATTCGCCGCGGGACACATGAAAAGGGACATCCCCAAGATCCTGAAGGAATTCAAAATGAGCCATCCCAAGGTCCGGGTGAAACTGGCCAAAGAATTGGGGCCTGAACCTTTGATGGCGGAATTATTAATGAAAAGGGTTGGATTGAAAAAAAGGACTTTCTCACAAAACCAAATCTTGGTCGTGGGGCGGGGCGCCAGGGAACTATCCGCGCAAAAGGACTTCCGGAAAATAGTCGGGATCCTCCGAAAAAAAGGGGACTTCAAGAAGGTCCAACATTGTTTTTTCGATGTATCCAGGCCAAGCTTCGAGGAAAGTCTTTCAACCCTAGCGGCCCAGAAACCTCAGAAGCTTTTGATCGCGCCCTACCTGCTTTTTAAAGGTTCTTTGGTCGACCGGATCTCGAAAAGAACGCGTCTGTATTCCCTCCAAAACCCGGCCATCCAAGTCCGCCTAGCGCCTCCTTTAGGCATCCATCCCAAACTATTCCAATTGATGGACCAAAGACTCCGAGAACTTTAGAAAGAGACCTTGGTTCCCGCGTAAGCGGAGATTCCGGGAGTCCCATATCCATAGACTTCCTCATAAACCGTATTGAATAAATTGTCCACCCGGCCAAAGAGTTTGAGGTTGGCGTTGATGTCATAGGCAGCCATCAGGTTCACCAGGGTATAGGAAGGCAAGGTGACGGGTGTGGAGGTGTAATTTAAGAAGGCCTCGTCCGGCCTGTCCCCGACATAAAGAATATTGAATCCTATATGAGCCCCTCTCCATTGGTAGGAAGCGCTGAAATCGGCCTGGTTCTGGGGCCTGCGCAAGAGTGCATTCCCGGTTTGCTCGTCGAAAGCCCAGGTATAGGTATAGTCGGCCCTTATTTCCAGGTCCGTGATCGGTTTGGCGGAAGCGAAAGTTTCCCACCCTTCGGTCCGGGCTTTCCCGATATTGAAATATTCCCCATAGGGAGGCGTGGCTGTATTCTCATAATCGATCAAGTTGGTGTAATCGTTATGGAAATAAGTCGCCCCCGCCTTGATCGCGCCACCCAGGAATGGTTGCTCGAATCCCGCGTCCCATCCCTCACTGGTCTCGGCCCGCAAACTGGCGCTGCCATAGGGGGAATAAAGCTGGTAGATCGAAGGCGCGGTGAATCCCGTGCCATAGGTCGCCTTCAACTTGGTTTCCAACCCCGGGACGAAATAAGCGACCGCGCCCCGATAGGTATATTGGCTCCCAAAGGAACTGACCGCGTCCAACCGGCCGCCCAGTGTGGCGAAAAGCCTGTCCAATAAAGCGGTCTGGCTCTCGATGAAATAACTGCCCGTGGTCGTCGTTCGGTCGATCAAGGTATCCGAGAGTCCATAACCGAAATCGGCCGTATCATCCTCCCGGCCCCACTCTTCCTGTTCCTGTATCCCAGCCGCCAGGGTTTCGCCCTTCCAGAGGTTGATATTGTTTTGCCAATTGATCTGGGCCGATTGTCCCTCCAGGGCTCCCCGCTCATAGTGCGAGTTCGCGTAGGAACTGAAATCGTCCGTATAAACTTGCAGATCGTTCGTATAGGACATTCCCAAAACCTGTTCCCATTGACCGTCCAGGAGCTTCCAATTGGATTGGCTTCCCACCACCCACTGCCGTTCATTCACGAAATAATTGGGATCATCCCCATTCGCCCCGCCTTGTGAGGGAAGATTGGTCCTGGATTGGATATAACGAACGTAAACATGGTTGTCCAAATCGGAGGAAGGCAAAATCCCCAATCGAAAGGAAGCGGTGGTGTTCTCGTCCGAGTCGTTGAGGGTATTGCCCAGGGCTTTATCCGCCGAGGGGAAACCATCCGTTTCATAACGGGAAGCGGATAGGGAGTAATTGACGCTCTTGTCCCCCGCCGAAGCGGTCGCCGACTCGCGGAAAGTGTCATACGCCCCGCCTTCCAACAGGAGAGAGCCTTTGGGGGGCCCGTCCCCCCTCTGGGTGATGATGTTCACGACCCCCGCCGTGGCGTTGGTTCCGTAGACCGTGCTCATCGGACCCCGTACCACCTCGATCTGGCTGACATCCTCGAGGAAGTACTGATCAAAATCAGTGAAGGACCGGTCGGTCGAGATAGGATTGTTCATGGGGATCCCATCCACCAGGACCAGCGAATGTCCCGCGTCGGCGCCGCGGATGAAGAGGGAGGAGTTCTCTCCGGAAGCGCCGTTCTCAAGAAGGGTCAAGCCCGGAACTCCCTGGAGCGCGTCCAAGGCTGTGCTCGCCTGTTTTTGCTCGATATCCTTGGCGGTGATGACGCTCATCGAATTGGCCACTTGGCTCAAGGGCGTATCCAGGCGGTTGGTACTGACGACCACTTCGGGCATGGCCACGCCGAACTGGGCGGAAGGGGTATTGGCTTGGGACTCGACCGTCAGGCTATTACCCGTCGACTCAGGTAAAAGGGGATCGGCCCAAAGGAACGAAGGGGGAGAAACAATGCCGCCAAGAACTAAGACCAAAGATAAAACACGTCCACGACTTGAAATTCGATTCATGAGCCCACACCTCGAGGCCGAACGCTCATCAAGGAGGGGTTGCAGGGAGGAAAACCGGAATGGGCTTAACTCTCCGCTTCTTATTCCCGAAGAAGCATTCGAAGATTTCTCAAGGCCGGTCTCCTGGCTTGGGGCATACGACCTTCCGGCCTTCCCATCCCTTTTCAAGGACAGTGACTCGGAAGAAAAGAACAGCGCCCCTCACAGTGGCGGGTCCGCGTACCGTCTTCCGGATCTTAAGGAGGACGGCATGTTCGGCGCTCCAACAAGGGCCTTTCGGTCCATTCGCGCCTCACACCAGATTCTCACTGGCTTCCCAAACACCTTGAGTTATGTGGCTTAGATACTCCTCTTTAAAACCAAAGTCAACGCAATACTACTTTTGGGCCTCATCGAAGACCTTCGAGAGGTATTCGGCCAGTCCCAGCATGGTCGGTCCCGGGATCAAGTACTCATCCTGGGTCATGAAATAGAGATGATGCTCTCGCACGGCTTTCAAGGAAGAAAGCTCGGCCCAGGAATCCTTGGCCTTCTGGATGGTTTCCTTCGTGGCCTCATCCCCGGGCATGGAATCCATGATGACATCCGGGTCCTCTTTCAACAGATCTTCCTTGGAGACCAACGGATAGGGCGCGGCCGTTCCCCGCAGGATGTTCTTGCCCCCCGCCAGCCGCAGGATCTCGTCCACGAACGATTTGTCCCCCGCCGCGTAGATCTGCTGAAGGCCGTCCGTATTGTGTCCCACCACGAAAAGGACCGAGACTTCTTTTCGGGTCCCCGCTTTCTTTCGGACCAGGGCCAGTCTTTTTTCCAAACGCGTTCTCGCCTGAAGGGCCTCGGCTTCCAGCCCCAAGCGTTTGCCCAATAGGTCGTAGGTGTCCAGCACATCCTGGATCTTGGAGTCATCCTGGACCAGGACCGGGATGCCTAAATGCTCCAAGGTCGTGATGGTCTGGCCATGGAAGGGAAGCATCAAGACCAGATCGGGTTTCAGCGACACGATCATCTCGATGTTGGGGTTATAAAAACCCCCGACCTTTTCCTTTTTCCTCGCCGCGGGAGGATATTTGCAGAAGTCGGTCACGCCAACAATGCGGTCCTGGGCCCCCATGTCGTAAAGGATCTCGGTGAAGTTGGGCGACATGGAAATGACCCGGTGAGGGAAAGGTTCCTGCGCTCTGGGGACCGCGCAAAGGGCCAGGATGAAAAAGAAAAGAAAGGACCTTATCACTGGGGTCCCTGGGTCTGGCCCCAACGGTCATAAAAGATCAGGTCGTTCGAGGGTATCTGGGGCAGCCATCCGGCGGTCTTGAGTTCTGGCTCAGAGGCGAAAAGATCGGTGAAACCCACGCAAAGGTAGGCTACCGGTACCACGTCCTGGGGCAACTGAAGGATGGAGGATAACTCCTCTGTCTTGATGATGCTCACCCAACCCACGCCCACTCCCTCGCAGCGGGCCGCCAGCCAAAGGTTCTGCACGGCGCAGACCGCGCTGTACAGGTCCATGTCGGCCTGGGCGGTGCGTCCCAGGACCACCGGCCCGAACCTCTTTCGGTCACAGGTCACGCAGATGTTCAGGGCCGAGTCCAGGATGCCTTCCAGCTTCAGGGAAGCGTATTTGACCTGACGCTCTCCCTGGAACATCCCTTTGGCTTCCTCGTTCGCCCTTTGGAACGCCTCCCTCACCCGGCCCCGCACCTCTCGGTCATGGATGAGGATGAAATTCCAGGGCTGCATGAACCCCACCGACGGGGCGCATAAAGCGGCCCCCAGGATTCGCTGGAGGACTTCCGGGGGGATCGGGTCCGAACGGAACTTCCGGACATCCCGCCTTTGTTTGATGACGCGGTAAACCGCCTCCCGCTCCGGATCGCTGAATGAATGTTGATCGGTCATAAGTTCACCCTCAAGTCAAATAAGTCCGCTTGCGGAATAGCAAGCCCAACAAGACCGGCACTCCAATGAGCGCGGTGATGACCCCGACCGGCAGTTCCGTGGTCCCGAAAAAGGACCGGCACAAAGTGTCACATAACATCAAGAAAGCCGCCCCTCCCAGGGCGCTGCAGGTCAAAAGGTATCGGTGGTCGTTCCCGACGAAAAGCCTGTAAATGTGGGGAACGATCAGTCCCACAAAGGCGATGGGCCCGGTCAGTGAAACGCAGGCGCTGGTCATCAGGGACGCGGTCAAAACGGAAAGCAGGATCACTCGAACCGTCGAGACTCCCTTCACTTGGGCCAGTTCCTCCCCGGCTGAGAGAAGGTTCAATTCCCGGCCCATGGAGAACAAGATGATGAACCCGGCCACGACCACGACCATCAATCTCATGACCGAGTCCATCTCGATGACATCCAGGCTTCCCATCAGCCAATGCATCATGGCGTAACTCTGGGTGAAGTCCGCCATGAAATAGAATAGGAGCACCAGCGCGTTGAAGAAGTAATTGATCCCGATACCGGCCAGAAGGAGCGTGGTCGCCGAATAGGAACGGATCACGGTGGCCAGGGAATAGACCAGGATGATGGATAGGATCGCCCCCAGGAACGCGAAGAGGGTCACCATGGAGAACCCGCCGAACCCCGCGGTCAAACCCAGCGCGATGGCCGCCACGGCCCCGAAGGAACTCCCGCCGGCGATCCCCAGCGTGAAGGGACAGGCCAGGGGATTGCGCAATACCGCCTGGAACACCACTCCCGCCGTCGCCATGGCCGCTCCCGTCAGGACCGCCAGGAAACCCCGGGGCAGGCGGACGGTGAAAAAGATCTGGGCGTCGCGGTTGTCGGGGGCCGGGGGCCAGGATTGGAAAACCTTTTGGAAGGAAATGTTCGTGGAACCCAGCAGGGGACAGCCGATCAGGACGACCAAAAAGAAACCAATGGTGAAAAGAAGGACCATTCGTTTCTGGGAGTCGCTGGTCATGACCGCCTCCCCTTGGGGACGAAATAGGGAACCTTACCGCCTACCTTGAGGGGTGTCACATCCACCCCGTGGATGGTCTTGATGTTCTTGGCCGTCAGGACCTTGGCCGGCGTCCCGTCCGCCACCATCGCCCCTTCCCGCATCAGGACCAGGCGGTCCAGGTATCTTCCCGCCAGGTTGATCTCGTGGGTGGCCACCACCACCGTCACGCCCTCTTCCCGGTGAAGCTTTTGGATGATCTCGAACAGAAGGATCTGATGGGCCAGGTCCAGCGACAGGGTAGGCTCATCCAGCAGGAGCACCTGGGGGGTCTGGGCCAGGGCGGAGGCCAACAGCACCCTTTGCCGCTCTCCTCCGGAAAGTTCCTCATAGCGCCGGTCCTTGAAATCCAGGGCGTCGCAAAGCTCCATCGCCCTCTCGCAAATGCTTCGGTCCTTATGGCTGACGGGTTGGAACCGGGCCAGATAAGGATGGCGTCCCATCTCCACCACTTCCCAGACGCTCAAGGGAAAGGTGAAGTGGAGGGATTGGGGAACGTAGGCCATGATCTTGGCCCTTTCCCGGACCGGGATGGCCCGGATAGGTTGTCCATTTAGGAGCACCCGCCCCTCTTGGGGCGTCAGGAGACCGGCCATGAGCTTGAGCAGGGTCGACTTGCCCGCGCCATTGGGGCCCAGCAGGCCCAGCAGGTCGCCCGGCTCCACCTTGAGGTCGGTTTGATGAAGCTCGAACTTGGAGAGGGAAGGATAATGGAACGAAAGGTTTTGGATCTCGAATAGGGGCACGGACATCCTTTTTCATCGCGATAACCGGGAGCTAGTGTAAGAAGGGTTCCCATTGTCGTCAACTTATCAGGCCGACGGCTTGATCCCGGCGATTTTACACCACCCCAGGGTCCATTACCTATAAGGGCCAGTGGGGTCAGGCGGTAATTGCCCCCGACTTGATGAATTTCATTGAATGCCGGGAGGTCAAAATTTAAACTTTCGAGGTCGGTCTTCCGGGGGGAACTCCGGACCTTTCGCCGAACAATCCAACCAGGAGTCGCCATGGACGCACTTACCCTAGCCCGCGCGCAGTTCGGTTTCACCTGTGCCTTCCACTATATCTTCCCGCCCTTGAGCATCGGCATCTCGGTCATCCTGGTGGTGATGGAAGGCCTCTATTATTTCACCAAGCAGACCCTATACCTGGAAATGGCCAAGTTCTGGACCAGGATCTTCGGTTTGATCTTTTCCATCGGCGTGGCCAGCGGTGTCGTCATGGAATTCCAGTTCGGCACCAACTGGTCCACCTACTCCCGTTTCGTCGGTGACGTTTTCGGCAGCGCATTGGCGGCCGAGGGGGTCTTCGCCTTCTTCCTGGAATCGGGCTTCTTCGCCCTTCTCCTTTTCGGATGGGACAAGATCAGCCGGGGGATGCATCTCTTCTCGACCGTCATGGTCTGTCTGGGGGCCCATTTCAGCGCCATCTGGATCGTGGTGGCCAATTCCTGGCAGCAGACCCCGGCGGGGTATCACCTGGTCGGGGAAGGGGCCGCCACCCGGGCCGAGATCACCGATTTTTGGCAGTTGGTCCTGAACCCCTCCTCATTGGATAGGATCTTCCATGTTTATACCGGGGCCTGGCAAGCCGGGGCTTTCGCGGTCCTGAGCGTGAGCGCTTTTTATCTATTGAAGAAGAAGAACGAGGCCTTCGCCAAGTCCAGCCTGAAGATCGCCCTGGGGCTGGCGGTCATCGCCTCCCTGCTCCAATTGGTCTCGGGCCACGACAGCGGCAAGGTGGTCGCCCAGACCCAGCCAGCCAAACTGGCCGCCTTCGAGGGCCATTTCGACGCCCTGGCCCCCGCCTCCGCTTACCTATTCGGCTGGGTGGACGAGAAGAACCAACAGACCCACGGCGTGGCCATTCCGGGCCTGTTGAGCTATTTGGTGGCGGGGAATGCCTCCGCGCCCGTGACGGGCTTGAACGCTTTCCCGCCGGACAAGCGGCCACCGGTCAATTTCGTCTTCCAGACCTATCACCTGATGGTGGCTATCGGGATGCTTCTCATCCTTATCTCCCTGACCGGCCTTTTCCTTCTCGTGAGTGGCAAGCTTTTCCAGGCCCGCTGGTTCCTGACGGTCCTGATCTGGTCGGTCTTGCTTCCCCAGGCCGCCAACCAGCTGGGGTGGTTCTCCGCCGAGGTGGGACGTCAGCCTTATATCGTCTACAACTTGATGAAAACCTCCGAGGGCCTTTCGAAGATCGTGAAGCCCGAGGAGATCGAGATCTCGCTCGTGCTTTTCTCGTTCATCTATCTGCTGCTGTTCATCCTGTTCATCTACCTGTTGAATGACAAGATCCAGAAGGGTCTTTACATGAAAGAAGAGGAGGGACACCGCGCATGAATTACGATTGGCAGACCCTATGGTTCATCCTGGTGGGAGTTTTGTTCATGGGCTACGCCGTGCTGGACGGGTTCGACCTGGGCGTGGGCGCACTGCATCTATTGGTGAAGGATGACCGGGAGCGTCGCCTCTTCCTGAACGCCATCGGCCCTATCTGGGACGGGAACGAGGTGTGGCTGGTGACGGGCGGGGGCGCCCTTTTCGCGGCTTTCCCCGAGGTCTACGCCACGGTGTTCTCCGGTTTTTATCTGGCTTTCATGCTCCTGCTGGTGGCTCTCATCTTCCGGGCAGTGGCCATCGAGTTCAGGAGCAAGCAATCCTCCCCCGAATGGAGGAACTTCTGGGACATCAGCTTCAGCGTCTCGTCCATCCTCTCCGGCCTTTTGGTCGGGGTGGCCATGGGCAACATCGCCTGGGGCATTCCCATCGGGGCGGACCATGAGTACGCGGGCGATTTCCTGGGGCTGTTGAAACCCTTCCCGCTTCTTTTGGGCGTCACCACGGTCTCCCTCTTCATGATGCACGGCTCCATCTACTTGATCCTCAAGACCGAGGGAGGCTTGCAGGAAAAATTGAAAGGCTGGGTGAAGAACACCATGATCTTCTTCATCCTCTGCTACGTCTTGACCACCATGGTCACGCTTCTTTTTGTGCCCCACATGGTGGAGACCATCAAGCTCTACCCGGTCCTGGTGCTGGTGCCTTTCGCCAACGTGTTGTTCATCGCCAATATCCCCCGGAGCGTCGCCAAGAACCAGGTCCTGGGCGCTTTCCTTTCCTCCTGCGGGGCCATGGTGAGCTTGATGGCGCTCTTCGGCATCGGGATGTACCCCAACATGGTCTTCTCCAACCCCCTGCCGCAGAACAGCCTGACTATCTACAACGCGGCGTCCTCGGTGAAGACCTTGAAGATCATGTCGCTCATCGCGGCCATCGGGATGCCCCTGGTCATCGGCTATACGGCCAGCATCTACTGGGTTTTCCGGGGCAAGGTCAAGTTGGATTCCCACAGCTACTGACGCGGGCCGCGTTCGTTCGGGCCCGAACCTTCCCTTGAATGACCATTAATTGTCCTCTCGCGTGGCGCCCAACGCCGCGCGAGTCTCATTTCGGGACCAAGTCCGGAATTTTTGTCAAGGGCTTCCTGGGTTTTCCTGAATATTTATTTTCATCCCGAGGAGAAAAAATTTTTCGTTGCGCAAAAATCGGACCGAAATAATTTTCGCGGCGCCTAAAACGATTGAAACAAACGGTTTATTTTGAGAAATATTTTTTCCCTTTCGGGCAAAATTTTCTTGACTTAAATCAAAAAAGATTTAAAAGAGGTGGAGCAAGTTAATTTCTGGAAAATTTTCGCGGTTAACGCGAAAAAATAAATTCCAAATCCCTAACGACTCCTTCTGAAAAATTTTCTCGGCCTGCTGATAAGTGAAGTGACGCGCGATCAATGGATGAGCCGCGCGAGTTTGTGGATGCCGGTGGATATGTTGTGTACGACTTTGGCTCTTGTTCCGAAAAGGCGTGAAGTTAAAAGACTTTCCTCCTCTTTGGAAGAAAAAGCTTAAGGCGAGGTTCTGACGGGGTTGTCGGAGGGATAAGTTAATCCTCTTTATATATAAGAGAATTAAAGGTTGAGTTCTCCTCCGAGTTATCCACAAGTCTATACACAACTGTGGATAAGCTTCTTCCTTCCGCTTCTTGGGAGGAGGGTCCGAAAAAACCACAAATAAGCTTGGGGATAAACAGGGGATAAGGTTTTTTGACCAGCTTGAAATGACCCCTTTTTAAGGGTTTTTTGCCCTTTTTAAATTATGGGAGGTTTGTGGATGACCGTCTCACCGAACCTTTGGGATCGCTGCCTGGATAACCTCAAAAATGACGTTAACCAGCAAAGCTTTGAGACTTGGTTCAAATCCACCAAGGCCACCGTTTCTGACAATACCCTGAAAGTCCAGGTTCCCAACGAGTTCTTCCGGGATTGGATCAGGGACCATTACCAGCCCCAGATCCAGAAAGCCTTGAAGTCCCTCCATCCCGAACAGTTAGAGATCCTATTCGAGGTCTCCGAGGCCGTTCCGTCTTCCACCCCTGTCTCCCCAGCTCAAGTCCAGGTCGAGGTCGTTGAGAAGCCCCGACTATCCATGCCCACGCCGACCAAGACCACTTCCGACTCAGAATTCATCCTCAATTCCAAATTCAATTTCGGAAGTTTTGTCGTCGGCAACAGCAATCGTTTCGCTCACGCCGCCTGTCTAGCGGTAGCGGAATCGCCCGCTCGTTCCTACAACCCGTTGTTTATATATGGAGGGGTTGGTCTGGGGAAGACCCACTTGCTTCAAGCCATCGGGAATTTCGTCCTGGAACAGAATCCCAACATCAAGGTCCTTTATATCTCCTCTGAGAAATTCCTGAACGACTTTATCCAGGCCATCCAATCGGGCCGCCAACAGGACTTCCGCAACAAATACCGCACGGTGGACGTCCTTTTGATCGACGACATCCAGTTCTGGGAGGGCAAAGAGACCACCCAGGAGGAGTTTTTCCATACCTTTAACGAGCTTTATGAGGCCCAAAAGCAGATCGTCGCCACTTCCGACAGCCATCCCAAAGAGATCAAGCTGGAAGGCCGCCTGAAGAACCGCTTCGAGATGGGGTTGATCACCGATATCCAAGAGCCGGACCTGGAAACCCGTATCGCCATCCTTCGCAAGAAGGCCGAGAGCGAGGGCATCCTGGTCCCCAACGAAGTGACCGTATTCATCGCCAACCACGCCAAGGCCAATATCCGCGAGCTGGAAGGGTCCATGCTGAGGGTCATCGCCTTCGCGTCCCTGACCGGCCAGGAGATCACCCTGGAGCTGGTCAAAGAGGTCCTAAAGGACACGTTCCCCCCGGAGGACCGCCGCATCTCGGTGGACGCCATCCAGAGGGTCGTGGCCGAGCGTTACAATTGCAAGTTCTCCGACATGAAATCCAAGAAACGCACCAAACAGATCGCCTTCCCCCGCCAGATCGCCATGTTCCTGTCGCGCGAGCTCACCTCTCACTCCTTGAGCGAGATCGGGGCGGCTTTCGGCGGCAAAGACCACACCACCATCATCCACGCCTATGAGAAGATCGAGGACCTGCTGATCTCCGACATCACCCTCTTGGCCGAGATCAACAGCGTCAAGAAACAGCTCAGCGAAGGCAACTACGCCCAGTAGTCCCTGGTTTCTTCCCTTCTCCTCTTTCCCCTTGGCCTTCCATAACCATCGAACCTAGACTTTTTTCCTTGGAAGTTATCCTCATTCACTCCTCAATCCATCAACATCATCCACAAAAGGCGTGTGAGGATCGGTTTTTCGGAAGGTGATTTTCCTGTTCGGGAGGCACTTCTCCACGGAATCATCCACATTGGCGGGTCGAGACTGTGGGTAAGCGGGAGGAAAACCCAAAAAGGTTGCGGGCCTGTGGATTTGTTCTATAATACCCCCAGTTTATGCCCAGGGTTTTTAGCCTCATTCGGCCTTATTTTTCAACGATTGCCGGATGATCTACACATATCCTCAAAGCCAACTACAGCTACTATACTTTAAATTTTAAATGATGTTTAACAGAAGTCTGTATCACCAGATACAAGGAGTTTCCAATGAAAGTGGTTTTGACAAGAGGCGATCTCTTGAAAGGCATCCTGACAGTCCAAAGCGCGGTTGCCACCAAGAACACTATGCCGATCTTAGCCAACGTTTTGTTGGAAGCCAGGGATAAAAAACTAGAGTTCGTCGCGACCGATTTGGATATGGGTATCCGTTGTTCCGTTCCGGCTGAGGTGGTTGAAAAAGGAAGCATCACCATCAACGCCAAGAAGTTGTCCGATATCGTCAGGGAATTGCCTGAAGCCTCGGTCGATCTTGAAATAGACGACAGCCATAAAATGATCCTAGTCTGCCAAAAATCCAATTTCAAAATCCATGGATTACCGAAAGACGATTTCCCCATTCTTCCAGAGGTCAAAAAAGACAAGGTCCTGAAGATCAAAGGTTCCTTGATCCAAGAAATGGTCCATAAGGTCATTTTCGCCGTATCCAATGACGAGACCCGTTATGTTTTGAATGGGGTTTTCTTTCAGGCAGAATCTGGCAAGGTCAAGATGGTGGCCACCGACGGTCATCGTTTGGCTTTCATCCAAAAGAAACTGGAATCCAAGACCGATGAGAAATGCAGCGTCATCATCCCCACCAAAACCTTGAACGAGTTGTCCAAGGCTATTTCCGACCTGGCGAAGGGAAAAGAAGACGAGATCATCGTGGATATCGTCGCCACCGATAATCAGATCAAGTTCACGGTGGAAGGGGTGGAGATCGTGTCCCGCCTCATCGAGGGGCAATTCCCCAACTATGAGCAGGTCATCCCGAAGGAATCCGATAAGAAGGTGGAGGCCTCGACCGCCGAACTGACCTCCGCGACCCGGCGTGTAGCCATCCTCACCTCGGAGAAATCCAACTCCATCCGCTACCAGGTCAAGAGCGGGAAGCTTTCCATCTCATCCAAGACCCCCGATATGGGAGAGGCCAAGGAAGACATGGACGTCAATTACAAGGGTGATGAGATCGCCATCGCCTACAACGCCAAGTATGTTCTGGATGTGCTCAAGAACGTCGGGACGGACACGGTGAGCATCGAGCTGACCCAGCCCTTGAGCCCGGGAATATTGAGGCCCAAAGGAGACCCCGATTATCTTTGCGTGATCATGCCGATGAGGGTCTAAAGGTAAGGGATAAGACAGGCATTCTCAAAAGGCCCGCCGAAAGGCGGGCTTTTTTTGTTTCAGGAGAAGTTAGCCGACGATGGCCGCGGTTTCCTCGTCCAAACTACGGGCGGTGATCAGCGCCAGATGAAAGATACAATCCGGGCAGTAGTATAAGTGGCGTTCGATTTGGCCTTTTTCCGGCGACTCCAAGCGGCCTTCCCTGAAATCCACCAGCATCTTTCTGACTTCCTCGCAGCGTAACTCTTCCATTTCGCACCACCTTATCCAATAAAACTGCATCATTCGTGCCACCGGTGTTGGGGAAAAACCATTGTTTTCATGGTGTTGCGTGGCGGGGGAATCCCCTCACAACTGGCTAGGGAGTTTCAATTGATGGATTTTATACAGTTTTAGCCTGAGGACTGTCATGGGCTGGTTAATTCCATGATAAAAAATGTATCTCATTTGCGAGAAGGTCCTTTCTGGATACTTTCTCCAGGATGCGGGCTTTCAATTATCATAAGTACCCAGCCAAGGGACGTTGAACGCCCTGAACTTTCTCCAAAAGGCGAAATCATTCCATGAACGCTTACCTTAAAACCCAAGGGCGAAGAAAAGGCATCGCTTTCTTCGTATGTCTGATCCTAGTGGGTTCGCTCCTCGCTTTTTCCTTTCCCCGGCTCGCCCGGGCTGTTCGTCCCCTGTCCTCCGCCCTTTCTTTCGTCGCGGGCGAAGGCACTTCGGGGTTCCGGGACGGCAGTTTCACCACCGCCTGGTTCAAAACCCCGATGGGGCTGGCCATCAGCCCGGACGGAACCAGGCTTTTCCTCGCCGATTCGGGCAACCACCGTGTCCGAGTGATCCATCTGGACCAGGACAACAAGGTCACCACTTTGGCCGGCCAGGACAAACCCGGGAAAAAAGATGGGGACCTAGCCTCCGCCCAATTCAACCAGCCCCACCAGGTCGTCTATTTGCCGGGAGAAAGACTGGCGGTGAATGATTTCGGCAACAAGCTTCTTCGCCTGGTGGACCTGAACACCGGCGCCGTTTCCACCTTGGCGGGAAGCAAACCCACCACCCTGGCCGAAGGGAAGGCGGAGGCCGTTTCCATGGCCGGCATCAGGGACATGGTCTATCTGCCCCAAGCGGATTCCCTTTTCTTTTCCCAACCGGAAAAGTTGGCGTTGAAGAGACTGGACCTGAAGACCGGGCAGGTCACCCTGGCCTTCAACGGGCAGAAAGGGCTGATCCATCCCGCCGCCCTTTGCGTGACGGAGAACCGCGTCTTCATGTCCGACCGGGACGGCCTCCAGGTCTATGGGCTGGATTGGAAGGACGGCGTTCTTTCGGCCCCAGCGACCGTCGCCTCCGGTTCCGGCCTCATCCTGGCCCTGACCTTCACCGGGGACCATCTTTACGCGTTCCAGTCCAGCCCGACCGACCCGCTCTATTGTCTGTTCCCCCAAAGCCAGCCCGTTTCCTTCATGACCGTTTGGGGTGACGAGATCCCCAACCCGGGGAATTGGCTTTATTCTTTCGTCAACGTGACGCCCGAGGATCCACCGGGGTTCGTCCCTGATCCCCTCGAGCCACGGAAGCTTTATATCGTCAACCCCTCCCTCAACATGGTCACCTCCTTCCGGGACCTGACGGGGAACCAGGACATCTACGGGAACATTTGCCGTATCGAGCCGCCCGCGAAAAAACCGCCCAAGACTTTCCGCATCCTGTTCGTGGGCGATTCCCGCTCGGTCATGATCGTGCCGTTCCCCTTCCCGATGAAAACCCAGGCCGTGGTCGGGAGTGACAACCCGCCCCAGCTGGCCATCTCCAAACGCCTGGAGTTGGAGTTGAATACCCTGGCGGCCCTGGATGACGCGCCCATGAACTTCGAGGTCATCAATGATTTTTGCTCGGCCACCGAACCCCTGTTCCTCTGGCCCACCTACCACGTCCCCCCCATGGTCAAGGCCCACGACATCGACCTGGTCGTGATCATGGAGCCTCCCACGCCGGCGGACCATTACCCCTTCCTTTACTATTTCATGAACCCCATCACCAAGGAGGGCATCCCGCTCTACCCGAACGACATGGAATACCTGGTGAAGCCGCCCTGGCAAAGGATCCCCAACGGGGACCCCCGGCGTTTTTACGAGATGTGCAAGGAACGCCATTACGTGCGTATCAAGGGGAATAATTTCGTTTTTGACGAGAAGTTGTTCCAGGACCCGGCCCTGCACGACCTATTGGAGAACCTCTATATCAAGCCCCTGGACCTGCTGAACCACAAGCTGGCCGCCATGAGGACCTCCACGGGCCAGCCGGTGAGGGTGGTGCTTTTCTCGACCCACACGGGCCTCATGAGGCCCAATTTGGAGGATCCCAGCATCTGGGCTGACGCGGCCAAGAAGTTCCACGTGCCGATCCTGGACGTGAACGACGAGATGACGGCCGTCCGGCTTTCGTTCTTCCCGTTGAACGAGCTGGGCAACAACGACCATCTCAATCCCAGCGGCCATACCTTCATGGCCTCGATCCTGGCCCATGGATTGATACGGGACAAGCTCATCCCCTGGACGGGAAGCCCCCAACCTAGTCCCGTTCCTCCCGAGCCGACCGCCACAACGGCCCGCTGACCACCCGGGTATTTTTTTCTGATCTTTTTAATGAACGATGACGATCTTCAGTATCTGCCTGCCCGTAATACCCCCGCCAGGGTTGGATATCTCCACGACCGCCAGGTACAGCCCGCTCGCCGTTGATCCCGTGTCCCACAGGGCCTGGTTGCTGCCGGGGTCGCCCAGCAAACTCTTCACCAACTCCCCCGCGACCGTATAGACATTCACCTTCAGGGACATGGGTTGGGAAGAGTCGAGCACGAAGGTGGTTCGGGTCGTTCCCCCGGAGAGGACATTGGGCTGGGCCGTCACCTTGCCCGTTCCCTGTGTCCCGCCCGTGACCATGATCAATTGGGTGATGTCGGTGGTCCCCTGGGCGTTGTTCCAGTGGGCCTCCACCATGTATTGGCCGGGGCTCACGATGGAGCCGTTATCGCTCGTGCCGTCCCAAGAGAAGGTCACGGAAGGGCCGGTGGTCTGGAGGGTGATCTGGACCATCGTGACCGCGCCGGCCACGCTCACCGCCCCCGGGGCGATCACGTGGGTGCTCAGGGAAACCCCCATCATCCGCGAGTCGTCCGAGTCATCCACGAAGTTATAGAGGATCTTCACGACCTCGCCCGCCTCGTTGTAGATGTTCATGGTCACCTGGGCCAGGGACCGGCTCACGGTGGCCTGCTGGGTCACGGTGGTCACGACCCCGAGCGAATCCATATTGTCCACCTTGATGTGGTAGACGCCGTTGGTGACAGGGTTCCCGCTGGAATCCCGCCCGTCCCAGATGGCCAACAGGGCCCCCGCCGAGTAGACGAGGATCTGGTTATTCGGTCCGTTCAGGCTGGTGATGGTGTTCCCCACCAGGTTGATGGCCATCACGGAGGTCGAGACCTTTTCCATCAGGAGCGTCTTGATCAGCTCGCCAGCCTCGTTGTAAACGCCCACCTTGACCGTGATATCCCCCGCGACCAGGACCGTTGTGCTGGCGGTCAGGGTCGAGGGGATGCCGGGGTAGGTCAACTGGGCGTCGTTGATGATGGAGACTCCGGCCGGGACCAGCGGGTTCACCTGGGTTTGATAGGAAAAAGAATAGACCCCCGGGCTCAAGGGGGAGGGAAGGGTCCAGAGGAATTGGGAGGAAGCGGCGAGGAAGGTCGCGGTCCCGCTGGAAGGCGTTCCCTCGCTCAAGTAGGACACGTTGGCGGGCAGGGTATCGGTCACCACCACGCCCGTGGGACTGAACCCGGCCAGCGTCACGCCCAGGGTATAGGTGAGGGTATCGCCCGACTGGGCCCTGGTCTTCGAGACCTGCTTGCCCAGGGAGATGCCCCAGGTCGGCGTGGGGGTCCAGGTCATGGTCGGGCTGTTGGTCGGCGTGAAGGAGCAGGTGACGGTGGCGGTATTGGTGGGCGTATTGGTGGCCGTTGGGGTCGCGGTCGAGGTGGGGCTGTTGGTGGGGGAAGGGGTCTGGGTGAAGGTGAAGCTGGGGGTGGGCGTGGTCCCGCTCCCGCAGGTCACGACGTACATTTCATAGCAGGGGCCGGTGGAGGGAATGGTCAACAGAGCCGGTTGGGGGAAGGTCGTCGGCAGGAACCCGGAAGCGTAGCTGGAGGACGTGGACCGGCAGGACCCGGGGCTTCCGTAACCCACGGAAAGGTTGGGCGAGAGGGAATGGAGGGCCAGGATGACATTGCCCCCGCAAGAAACCGGGACCAGGGAAAGGGGGACGTTGAACCAACTTCCGGCGGTCGCCGTGACGGAGGCGAACCCCTGGAAGACCCGGTTGGTTTCCTGGTAGATGTCCACTTCCACTTGTCCCGGGGTCGTGGCGGCGGCCCAGAACCAGAATTGGTAAAGACTCGCCCCGCAAGGGACGACCATGTAAGCGTTGGCCACATATTGGTCGATGGGGAAGGGGACCACGGTAGGGGTCAAGGCGGCATCCGCCGTGCCGATCGTCACGCCCGCCGGGCAGGAGGTGGGAGTAGGGGTGGGTGTCCAGGTCGGGGTGATGGTGGGGCTGTTCGTTTCAGTAAAAGTGGCGGTCGCGGTCGCCGTATTGGTGGCCGTGTTGGTCGGGGTATAGGTGAAGGTATTGGTCGGGGTCGTGCAAAACCCGGTGATGACCTGGACCAGGCTGTAGCCGTAATCCACCAGGTACAGGTTCCCCGACTTGTCGAAGGCCAGGGACTCAGGGTGGTTCAAATCGGTGGTCAGCAGTCCCCCGGTGGGCGGCGAAATGCCCGCGAGGCCGGTCCCGATCACGGTGTTGATGATGCCCGTGGAGGCGTTGACCATCCGCACCCGGTTGTTGATATCGTCCGTCAAAAGCAGGTTGCCGCCGCAGGCGAAGGTGACGCTTCCGATGTCGAGGTTGAGATGGGCCAGGGTGGCGGGCCCCCCGTCGCCCGAATAGAGGATGGACGAGGGGCCGCTTCCCACGACCGTCGAGATGTCCTTGGTGACGGCGTCGACCCGGCGGATCGAGGAGTTGCCCGAGTCGGTGACATAGAAGTTCCCCGCGGCGTCGAAGGCCATCCCTTCCGGTCCGTTCAGTTGGGCCAGGGTGGCGGGGCCCCCGTCGCCCGAATAACCGGAGGGCAACGCCGCGTCCCCCACGACCGTCGTGATGATGTTGGTGGTGAGGTTGATCATCCTGACGTTGTCGTTGGAGTCATCGGAAACGTAAAGGTTGCCGTCCGGCCCGACACGACAGATGTTGGGGTTGGTGAAGAGGGCCAGGCTGGCAGGCCCGCCGTCGCCGGAAAAGCCGGGGGTATTGTAAGTCCCGGCGAAGGTAGAAACCACGGTGGTGGCCCGGTCGACCTTCCGGATCACATTGTTATAGAAGTCGGCGATGTAGAGATTGTCCTGGGCGTCGAAAGCCAAGCCGGAAGGGAAATAGAACTGGGCGACGGTGGCTGGCCCGTCCACATAACCCCCGGAAGGGGAATAGACCCCGGCGTAGGTGCTGATGATGCTGGTGGCGATACTGACTTCCCTCACGGTGTTACTGCAGGCGTCCCCGATGTAATAGTTCCCAAGGGAATCGAAGGCGATATCGTCCGGGCAGTCCAATCCAGCCAGGGTGGCGGGCCCACCGTCGCCGTAATAGCCGGGGCCGGGTGTGGCGTTGCCCGCCACAATGGTGATGGTCTGGGCCATGGCTGGCGCAAGACAAGCCAAACATAAGAAGAGCAAAAAGAAGCCAATAAAGTTTTTTATAGTGGAGCGCATTCGCATCCCGTCTTAGCGAAGATGGAACCATTATATAGACTTAGAACTGTTCTTTTATTCTCCCGTTATTTTTAAGGGGTCCGGGCCTATAATCACCCCATGAATTTCAGGCCAGCATCCAATCCAAGCACGTTAAACCAAGTCCTTCAACAACTAAGGTCCCGTGAGGACCTGAAGGACCGTATCAAGCACATCGAGGTCATCCCTGCCCTTCCGGCCCGATTCCTGCCCTGGCCCGATCGCCTATCCAAAGACCTCATCCGCCTCCTGGAAAAGTCCGGCTATGAGGCTCTCTGGTCCCACCAGGCCAAGGCCCTGGAGGCCGTCGCCCGGGGCGCCCATGTGGCCGTCACCACCCCGACCGCCTCAGGAAAGACCCTTTGCTTCAATCTGCCGGTCATGCAGGCGGTCCTGGCCAACCCCAAGGCCCGCGCGCTTTATCTTTACCCCATGAAGGCCCTGGCCCAGGACCAGTTGAAGACCCTGCAGGAATGGATGGGACGGCTTCAGGCCATGAAGCTTCCGCCCTTTTCCGCCGAGATCTACGACGGCGACACGGCCACGGGGGTGAGGGCCAAGATCCGCAAGAACCCGCCCAACATCGTCCTGTCCAACCCCGACATGCTGCACCTGGGCATCCTGGCCTTCCACGATGGCTGGGCGGAATTTTTCAAGAACCTTCAATACGTGGTCGTGGACGAGGCCCACAGTTACCGGGGCGTCTTCGGCGCCCATGTGGCCCACATCCTCCGGCGCCTCCGTCGGGTCTGCCGCCATTACGGCTCCGACCCCCAATTCATCACCTGCTCCGCCACCCTGGGCAACCCGGAGGGATTCCTGACCCAGTTGACCGGTCTTAATTTCGAGATCATTTCCGAATCCGGTTCTCCCCAGAACAAGAAGACCTTCGTGCTTTGGAACCCGGACAGCACTTCGCCCTACACCGAGGCGGTGACGCTGCTTATCGAGTGCCTCAAGGCGGGGATGAAGACCATCGTCTTCACCAAGGCCCGCAAGATCACCGAACTCATCAGCCTCTGGGTCACCCAGGCCAGGCCCGAATGGGCCGCCCAGATCAAAAGCTACCGGGCGGGCTACCTGCCGGAGGAGCGCAGGGAGATCGAGGCCATGCTGTTCAAGGACGAACTCAAGGCGGTGATTTCCACCTCCGCCCTGGAAGTGGGCATCGACGTGGGCGGGCTGGACGCCTGCATTCTGGTGGGTTATCCGGGCACCATGATCTCCACCTGGCAGAGGGCCGGGCGGGTGGGCCGGGGCGAGGCGCCCTCGGTGGTCTTTCTGGTGGCCATGGCCGACGCCATGGACCAGTACTGGATGAACCACCCCAAGAATTTCTTCACCATGAAACCGGAGTCCCTCATGGTGGGTTTCGAGAACGAGAACATCGCCCGGGCGCACCTGCGCTGCGCGGCCTCCGAGGTTCCCCTGACTTTGGAGCAGGACGGGCCCTTCTACGGGGAACTGATGAAAACCCTCCTGCCCGAGATGGTCAAGGACGGCGGGGTCTTGGAAACGGCGGACGGGGGCAAGTGGCTGGTGACGGACAAGAATCCCCAGAGAGGCATCAGCATCCGGGACATGGGCGAGGGCTACCAGATCATCCGCCAGGACACGGGAGAACTCATCGGCACCATCGACGGCATGAGGGCCTTCAGGGATTGCCACCCCGGGTCGGTCTACCTTCACCAGGGGGTCCAGTACGTGGTGAAGGACCTGCAATGGGAACAGCACAAGATACTGGTGCTGGACGAGCCGGTGGACTATTACACCCAGGTCAATTACGAGGAAGAGACGGAGATACTGGAGGAGATCAAGAGGCGTCCCCTAGGTTCAGGAGGAGGGAACTGTTCTATCAAGTGGGGCCGGGTCAAGATCACCCAGCGCTTCATCAATTACGAGGTTCACCGCATCGTGGACCGGTCCCTGGTCTCCACCTATGCCCTCACCCTACCGCCCCTGACCTTTGAGACCCGGGCGCTCTGGATGGTCCTGCCCGACTATCTCCAGCACCAGATGGCGGACAAAAAGATCCACTTTATGGGCGGCCTGCACGCCGCCGAACACGGCACCATCGCCATGATGCCCCTGCACGTGGTCTGCGACCGGTGGGACCTGGGCGGCATCTCTACCCCCGCCCATCCCCAGGTGCCCCAGCCGGTCATCTTCATCTACGACGGCTATCCGGGCGGGGTGGGGCTGTCCGAGCGGGCCTATGAGACCATGGAAGAGCTTTTGACCACCACCTACGAGCTTGTGCGGGACTGCGAGTGCGAGGAAGGCTGTCCTTCCTGCGTGCAAAGCCCCAAGTGCGGGAGCGGCAATCACCCGTTGGATAAAAAGGGCGCTTTGCTTATCCTGGGGCACATCCTGGGCCGATCGGATTTCAAACCCCAGACGGTCCGGTCCCCTATCCTGAACGAGGAGCCCCAACCCATGGCCGATGAGAAGCCCCAACCCAAGCCGGTCAGGCTGACCGAGTCCGCCAAGCCCCAGGCCGGGCCGAAGGTCAAGGCCGACCCGCCCCCGGACAAGACCGGCCCGGTCGTGTTCGATATCGAGACCCAGTACCTGGCGGCGGAGATCCAGGGGGGGTGGAACAACCTGCCCGGCATGCTCCTGTCCTGCGCGGTGGTCTATGACGTGGAGAAGGAAAAGTACACCACCTACGTCGAGGAAACGGTCCAGGACCTCATCCGCCACCTGCGGGCCTCCACCCAGGTCATCGGGTTCAATAGCCTTAGGTTCGATTACGGGGTCCTGCAGGGCTACACCTCTTTCCCCCTGAAGAGCCTGCCCACCCTGGACCTGATGCTGGAGATCCAGAAAAAGCTCAATCACCGACTGTCCCTGGCCCACCTGGCCCAGCACACCCTGGGCGGGGCGGAAAAGTCCGCCGACGGCCTATTGGCGGTGCAATGGTGGCGGGAAGGGAAGTACGACCAGGTCATCGACTATTGCCGGATGGATGTGAAGCTGACCCATGACCTGTGGAAGTTCGGCAAGGACAAGGGCCATGTGCTGTTCCAGCACAAGCAATCGGGCGAGATCGTGAAGTGCCCGGTAGCCTGGTGATGTCGCCACTTGCCAATTAATTCCGCTGGCGGACGATCCAAAAACACCGCTTGCCAATTTTTTCCGATGGCCGGAGCGTCACTTACCAATTATTTCCGCTAGGAGACGTCCCTAAAAACGCCACCTACCAATTATTTCCGGTGGGAGGAACATCACTTGCCAATTAATTCCGGCAACCGGAAGGCCTATGTCACCGGAAAACACCGCCTGTGCCGGTAATGCCGGTGGCCTCGGAACCTACCTGCCAATTGTTTCCGACGGCCGGAACGTCACTTACCAATTATTTCCGGTAACCGGACGGCCGATGTCACCGGAAAACACCACCCAGGTCGGTAATGCCCGTGGACTTGGAAGCTACCTGCCAATTGTTTCCGACGGCCGGAACGCCACTTACCAATTATTTTCGCTAGGAGATGTCCCTAAAAACGCCACCTACCAAATATTTCCGGTGGGTGGAACGCTACTTGCCAATTATTTCCGCTGGCGGATGATCCAATTAACACCACTTGCCAATTTTTTCCGATGGCCGGAACGTCACTTACCAATTATTTCCGCTAGGAGACGTCCCTAAAAACGCCACCTACCAAATATTTCCGGTGGGTGGAACGCCACTTGCCAATTAATTCACCGGGCCTTTATACCAAATGGCCCGGTACATGCCGACCATCCCATAAAGATTAAAAAGAGGTCGGTATAGTACCGATTTCTAATACATCTGTTTTTTCGTGAATCGGCACAACCAAGGATTGTGCCTCGGTTTGAGACGTCTGGGGCTGGGCCACAAGCCCAGACCCATGACTTGACTGTGCCGGTTCTAAAAAGGAACCGGCCCTCGGCACAGGTGCCGGTAACCGGACGGCCGTTTTCCTCAGGTTGTCATTGCGAGGAATGCCCCGCGAATAGCGGGGCGGTTATGACGTGGCAACCCCAGTTTAAATAAGCCTTTAAAACAAAAACGAAAGGCGACTGGGATTGCCATGCAGACCTTCCATAAACCAATCAAAGGGGTCGGTATAGTCCCGAATTCCTATCAATTTTTATATGTAATCGGGACACGCCGCATAATTCGCGGCTCGCAATGACAGCAAAAGCAAAACTAACCGTTAAATTATTGGCAGGTCGAAAAAACACTGAAACCGTTTTTAGACCGACCCCAAAATAGAAAAAGCCACTTTGGTTTTGCTTGCCAATTTTTTATTCGATTCAAATAATAATTGGCAAGTTTCGGCAAGGTCCCGAGGAACCAGGCTGGTTATAAGAACTGGTTAAATAAAGAATCAATATATTTGAGGTTGAATATGAACAAGAAATCTAAGACGAAACCCAAAACAAAATCTTTACTTAGTGGCTATGACAGCCTTTTGAGAGAAGTGTCTGGCTATCTAGCGGACGCAAAGCACACATCCGCCCGGGCCGTGAATTCTGTGATTACGGCCACTTATTGGATGATTGGCCGTCGGATCGTGGAATTCGAACAGGGCGGCAAGCAAAGGGCGGAGTATGGCCAAGCATTGCTTGAACGGCTGGGAGACGATTTATCAAGTCAATTTGGACGAGGGTTTTCGCGCGATAACCTTGAAACTATGCGGCTTTTTTATATGGCCTATTCATCCGAGATGATTTCCGAGACACCGTCTCGGAAATTGGAACCAGTCTTGATAACGAAGATTTTTCCTCTTTCTTGGTCTCATTACGTTCTATTGGTGAGAAAAAGTCGGACTCCAGAAGCCAGGCGGTTTTATGAAACCGAAGCCCTGCGGGGCGGGTGGAGCGTGCGGCAATTGGACCGTCAAATTTCCACTTTGTTCTATGAACGCGCGGCTATGTCCAAGGACAAATCCTCCATGCTTCGCAAAGGTGGAAGGATCCAGCCGGGAGAGGAAACCAGCCCGGAAGAAGAGTTGAAAGATCCTTATATGTTGGAATTCCTTGGCCTCAAAGACGAGTATTCGGAAAACGACCTGGAAGAATCGCTCGTCCGAAACCTGGAAAATTTCCTGATGGAACTGGGAGGAGATTTCGCTTTTGTGGGCCGCCAGAAGAGGTTGAGGGTCGGGAATGAGTGGTATCGGGTGGACCTGGTTTTTTTCCATCGCAAACTTCGTTGCCTGGTGGTGATCGACCTGAAGCTTGGTAAATTCACCCACGCCGACGCGGGTCAAATGCACATGTACCTGAATTACGCGCGCGCGCATTGGGTGAGGCAAGGCGAGAACCCCCCGGTCGGTTTGATCTTGTGCGCCCAAAAGGACGAGGCCGTGGCCCAATACGCACTGGAGGGATTGCCGAACAAGGTGATGGCGGCGGAGTACCGGATGGTCTTGCCGGATGAGGATACTTTGGCGGGCGAGATCATGAAGACTCAACGGCTTATGGAAAAGCAGGGACTATATCAGGCTTAGCAGGGCAACTATATTTGAGGAGGCTCCAATATGGACGAGAAACAATCCATCAAGAGTTTCTTGAAGGGAATATTAGAACTAGGGGAAATCAAACCCGAGGAACCGATCAAGCCGGTCCTAAAGCCTCGCGTCGCCGCCCCGGTACCGGCCCGCCCAGCCACTCCGCCGCCCCGTGCGGTCCGTCCAGCGGCTCCCCCGCCCCGCCTGGCGCCCCAAACCGAGGCCTACAAGAACAGGAAAGCAGGGCGGAAAGAACACTACGCCAGTATCGACGGTTTAAAAGAGATCATCGCCTGCATCGATAGCCATGGGGAAGTCTCTCCCGCCCAGATCGCCGAAGAGTTGGGCATTGCCCGAAGCAGTCTGACCTATAGCATGAACCGGCTGATGTCAAACTCCCCCGGCGGGAACAAGAAAAAGGCGAAATTCGATAACCCCTATCTACTACCCCACCTTTTGGGCAATAGGCACATTCAGCGATTGGGCGCGGGCCAAACCCTTCGTTATAGGCTGGTCGCAATCCCTCCGCCTGAGGCCTCCACCCAGGAGAAACCCCAGGAAAACGCGTTAGCTGGACAAACTAATGATTACCCCGGTTTCTGGGAGATATAGGACTAAAATAGGACCATTCGATTCCGACTTCGGGCGAGGGCTCACGTGAGATCAAAAAAGTATCAAAGAATGGTCTTTATCCTCGGTTTGCTTTTAGGTTTTTCCTATCTCTCCGCCTTTGGCCAAGCCCCAACTTCGACGCCTAATTACCAGAAACTTGTGGATGGTTTAATTATTCAAGATTTTAGTTTAGGAAATGAGACGGCGGATTTAGATGCTTTTGGTGAATCCCCATCGTTAGATATTTATGTGGCTTTTCTGAATCTTACACATTCCCAAGAACAAGAAATAATTCCATATATGCGAAAAGTTGCAAAACTAAAATTTGACCTTCGAATGACAGATTATGAATACCAAGAAATAAAAAGTCCTCAAGAAGTTAAAAAGATTGATGAAAAGGCGGCTGCTCGGAGTGACGAGTTGAAAATGGTTCCTTCGAAATTAAAAAATATATTCGGGGATAAGGTTTATAAAAGGTATCGAAACTTTCTCCTTTGGGCATATTTCAATTTGCCAGATTGGGGTTCTGAGACAGGTATAAAAATGCATGAATGGCAGTTTATTGATACTGGTAATGATCGAGATCTCAAAAGTGCAGGCGTTCTTGATCCGAATAACAGGAGAAAAGTTTTAAATATTATGTATGAGGATTACAAAGATTTTATTGATCAAAGGGGAAGTATGTCACGGGAAAACAGACCTTCGCGCCGCCCGAATGTTCCTTTTGTTGATGCAAGGATCAAATATTTACAACAGTTTCTGAAAAACAGAGCTAAGAGAAAAGAAAGTGTATCGGATGTGTTAAAGAATGAAAAAATAAATGCCGATGGTAAAGAAAACCTGGTTTTTATACTTAATGAGCCTTGAATTAATAAAAATTTTTTCAGGAATCGAAATTTTTTAAAATTAAACGGGATAAAATAAAGGCCTTGACTTGTTAACTTCTAACTCGAGGTTTCATTAATGCTCAAAAACATTTTTCCCCACAAGAACTCGGTCAGCATCGAACTGCCGGTCATGTCCTACGAGACGGATTTCGTGGGGGTGGTCAACAATACCGAATTCATCCGATTCATCGAGCGGGTGCGCTACGCCCTGGGCAAGAAATTCGGTTTTTCCTTTAAGCAGGTGCGAAACGCCAAGATGTGGGTGGTGATGGCCCGGGTGGAGATCAACTACCGCGCCCCGGCGCACTTTGAGGACCTCCTCATCGGCACGGGCTGGGTGGAGAAGGTGGGCAATACTTCCATGACCCTGTCCTACGAGTTCCGAATGAAGGGAACGGGGCGGTTGATCGTGGACGCCAAACAGGTGATGGTCTTCATCGACCACAAATTCAAGCCAACACCTATCCCACTCTCTGTCCGCAAGAAGCTGTAATTATCAGGTAAATTGGCCATTTTATTGGGCCAATCCTCTTGTAAATCGGGACTTGGGGAGTTATTTTAACGATCTAAACAAAAAGTAAGTAAGGTTCGGGTATGCCCAAGAAGAAAAAGAGCAAAGTCAGCGCCAATAGCCTTCAGGAACAATTGCTGGCTCTCAATAAGATAGGTATCGCCCTCTCCAAAGAACAAGATCTCAACCAGCTTCTCACCCTCATCCTCACCGAAAGCCGTCAGTTCACCAATTGCGAAGGCGGAAGCCTGTACGTCCGCGAGGGCAACCAACTGCGTTTCGCGGTCAGCCAGAACGACGTGTTGGAAGCCCGCAAGAAAGCCGAAGCCAAGGCGCAGAAAAGGCCCTTGGATGTCATCCCCTCCAATTTTTCCGGTTTCTACCTTTCGCTGGATAAGAGCTCATTGGCCGGCTATGTCGGCGTGACCGCCAAGGTCCTGAACATCCCGGACGCCTATAAGATCCCCGCGAACCGAGAGTACAAGGTCAACCGCTCTTTCGACGAGAAGAACAATTACCGCACCCAGAGCATCCTGATCGTTCCCATGAAGGACGCTTCGGGCAACGTGGTCGGGGTCATCCAGCTCATCAACGCCCGCAAGGGAAAGAAGATCATCCCCTTCGACAAGCACTATGAGAACCTGGTGCTCTCCCTGGCCAGTCAGGCCGCCATCACCATCAAGAACGCTTTGTTGACCCAGGAACTCAAGGAAGCCTACCTGGATACCATCTTCCGTCTGTCGGTCGCCGCCGAGTACAAGGACGACGACACGGCGGTCCACATCCACCGAATGAGCCGCTATTCGGCCATCCTGGCGGAGGGGTTGGGCCTGTCGGTGCAGGAAGTGGAAAGCATCCGCTTCGCCTCCCCCATGCATGACATCGGCAAGCTGGGCGTTCCCGATTCCATCCTCATGAAGCCGGGCAAGTTGACGCCCGCCGAATTCAAGGAAATGCAGAACCACACGGTGTTCGGCGGAAAGATACTGGAGAACGCCAAGGCCGAGTTGTTGAAAGTCTCGGAAGTCATCGCCCTGAGCCATCACGAGAAGTGGGACGGGTCTGGTTACCCGCGGGGCCTGAAGGGCGAGAGCATCCCCCTCATGGGCCGCATCGTGGCGTTGGCCGACGTGTTCGACGCCTTGACCACCAAACGCTGTTACAAACCGGCTTTCTCCCTGGAAGAATCCCTCAAGATCATCCGGGAAGGCACGGGCCGGCACTTCGATCCCAACGTGGTGCAGTCCTTCAACAACAGCATCGAGAAGATCCTCGCCGTCAAATCACAATTCAGCAACTGATACAGTCCTGTTAGTTCAAATCCAACCCAAAAAATATTTGCCACAGATTCATGGGATTTATGGGATCAAAAAAACGTATAAAATTTGATGCCTATCCACAAAGCTCATCTTACAAATGGGGCTCCCCCTTTGAAAAAGGGGGTAGGGGGGTATTAGTCGTTGTCGAAATAGTCCGAAAAAACTAACTCCCCCTTGTTCCCCCTCTTTCAGAGGGGGAGACGGCGCGACCAACAAGTTGACGAAAGTCCAGATCAAGGTGCGCTTTGCGGATAGGCATGAAAACTTTGTTTATCTATGCGTGAACACAGGCAATACACCCTGCCGCGAATCATTAAAGAAGTCAGCACAAACTTAATCCCATAATAAGAACTACCGAGCTGGAACGAGCGAACCTCTTTTTTCATCCAAGAAAATCCATCAAGGCTGAATGGTTTTTTACTATTGGGTTTTTCACGCTGGATTGCTTTATTTTTAAGGGCATCTGGAACCGACAAATTTGTCGATAACACACATTATTTTTTTGAGAATTATTTGAGGAATCATTTGATTGGCAGGGTCTTTGGTTTTAGTCTATAGCACCGTTGGCAAGAAAAATCACAAGGAGAGTCGAGTGGGAACATCACGAAAGAAAATCGCTTTGATGCTGGGCCAAGAACAGTCGCCGACCGAGGAATATAAATCCAAGCCCGCGCAGGATATCTTTGGATCCCTCGTGTTCAACGACATCGCCCAGAAGCAATACCTCTCGAAGGACGTCTACAAGAAACTCCGCTCCACCACATTGAAAGGCGAGCCGCTCGATCCTTCCATCGCCGACCAGGTCGCCCAGGGCATGAAGGAATGGGCCTTGGCGCACGGCGCCTCCCATTACACCCACTGGTTCATTCCCATGACCGGCCTGTCCGCCGAGAAGCATGACACCTTCCTGGAGCCCACGCAAGACGGCGGGGCCCTGGCGGAATTCGACGGCAAGACCCTCATCAAGGGCGAGCCGGACGCTTCCTCCTTCCCCTCAGGCGGGACCCGCGCGACCTTCGAGGCCCGCGGCTACACGGCCTGGGACCCGACTTCCCCCGCTTTCATCCAGCAGGAAGTCAACGGAGCCACCCTGACCATCCCGACCGCTTTCGTCAGCTATACCGAGGAAGCCCTGGACCTCAAGACCCCGCTCTTGCGTTCCATGGAAAGCCTCTCGACCCAGGCCGTCCGCCTGCTTCGCGTGTTCGGCAACAAGACCGCCAAGCATGTGTTCACCACCATGGGGCCGGAGCAGGAATACTTCCTCATCGACCGCAAATATTACGAGTTACGTCCGGACCTGATCGCCGGGGGCCGCACTCTTTTCGGCGCGCCGCCCTACCGCGGACAGGAACTGGAAGACCATTATTTCGGTTCCATCCGGGAGCGCATCCTGGCCTTCATGATGGACCTGGACCGCGAGCTGTGGCGCCTGGGGATCCCCTCCAAGACCCGCCACAACGAGGTAGCGCCGGCGCAGTTCGAGATGGCGCCGCTGTTCGAGAAATCCTCCATCGCGGCCGACCATAACATGATCGTCATGGAACTGATGCGCCGCGTGGCCCTTCGTCACGGCCTGGTGTGCCTGCTCCACGAGAAGCCCTTCAAAGGCATCAACGGCAGCGGCAAGCACAACAACTGGTCCATGGCCACCGACGAGGGTGAGAACCTGTTGGAACCGGGCAAGACCCCGCACGACAACGCTCAGTTCCTGGCCTTCCTGATCGCCACCATCTCGGCCGTCGACAAGTACGCCGAGCTGCTTCGCATCGGCATCTGCGGGCCGGGCAACGACCACCGTTTGGGCGCCAACGAGGCCCCGCCGGCCATCCTGTCCGTCTTCCTGGGCGAGCAGTTGAAGGACGTGGTCAACCAATTGGAGAAGGGTTCGGCCTCCTCCAGCAAGACCGGAGGGGTGATGAAGCTGGGTGTTTCCATCCTACCGCCCTTGCCCAAGGACGCCACGGACCGTAACCGCACCTCGCCTTTCGCCTTCACCGGCAACAAGTTCGAGTTCCGCGCGGTCGGTTCCACCGCCGCCATCTACTGGCCCAACACCATCTTGAACACGATCGTGGCCGAGTCCATCGACCGCATCGCCACCAAGCTGGAAAAGGGCGGGGACCTGAATAAGACCCTGGCCGCGGTCCTGCAGGAAGAGATCAAGGAGCACAAGAAAGTCCTCTTCGACGGCAACAACTACGCCGAGGATTGGCACGCGGAAGCGGCCAAGAGGGGCCTGCCGAACCTCAAGTCCACGGTGGACGCCCTGAAGGCCATGCCGAAGAAGGAATACAAGGAACTGTTCGCCAAGTACAAGGTCCTCAACGAGAAGGAATACGACGCTCGCGAGGAGATCATGTGGGAGAGATACGTGAAGGTGGTCAACATCGAGGCGGGAGCCACGGTGGACATCGCCAAGAACCAGATCCTCCCGGCGGTCCTTTCCTACCAGAACAAGCTGGCCCAGACCATCCAGCTCACCCAGGCGGTCTCGAAAGCCGGCCAGAAGGGTCAAACGGCCCTGTTGGACGAGGTGGCCAAGGGAGCCAGCGAACTGTACGAGGCCGTCGAAGTCCTCGACGATCTCATCGAGAAGGCCAACGGCGGGTCGAGCCTGCACCAGATCGCCGCTTCCTTCAAGGACTCGGTCATCCCCAGCATGCTGAAGGTCCGGGAGATCGCGGATTGGTTGGAAGGCCTGGTGGAAGATGACGCTTGGCCATTGCCGAAGTATCGGGAGATGCTGTTCCAATACTAAACTAAGAGGAACGAATAAAAACGAAGATTGAACCACAGAGTTTCACAGAGAGCACAGAGTAAGGCTTAAGGATTTTGTTTTAAGATTAAAAAGATTTAACTCTGTGCGCCGCCGAAGGCGGCCTGTGGTGAAAAATTTGTTTTGAAGTTCTAAGAAGAAAGTCTTTCAAGACCGCTAATGGGAAACCGTTAGCGGTCTTTTTTTTGGGGATCGGTCTTTCCCAGCAGTTGAAGCAGGCCGTCCAGGATGGTCAGGGGATGGGGAGGGCAGCCGGGGATGTACAAGTCCACGGGAAGGACCGAATCGGCCCCGTTGTGGACTTCCGGGTTGCCCATGAAGGGCCCGCCGGAGATGGCGCAGGCGCCCACGGCGATGACCAGCTTGGGCGAGGCCACCGCCTCGTAGGTGAGCTTCAGGGCTTCCTTCATGTTCTTGGTGACGGGCCCGGTGATCAAGAGGCCGTCCGCGTGCCGTGGCGAGGCCACGAACTGCACGCCGAAACGGGAAAGATCGAAGACGATGTTGTTCAAGACCGCCACATCCTGCTCACAGGCGTTGCACCCGCCCGCGCTGACCTGCCGGAGCTTCAAGGACCTGCCGAAGAGGCGCATCATTTGTTTTTCCAAAGCCTCGACCCGGGGGTTCAAAAGTCCCTTATCGATGACCAAGCCCTCCCTCGTGCGGGAGGAAAGGCTAAAGTCCCCGCTGAAGGAGACGGCGCCCGAGGGACAAGCGTCGAAACATTCGGTACAGAAAAGACATTTGCCCATGTCCAATCGAAGGTCCTTCCCCTTTTGGGAGATGGACTGGGTCGGACAGGCCTTCACGCATTCCCCGCAGCCCGCGGGGCATTTCGTGGAGTCGAGCACGGGAAGACCGCGAAAACGGTCGGACAGGGTCATCCCGGTCAAGGGGTCGGGGACCGTATGGTGTCCCTGCTTCAGTCTGGCGAAGATGGAGTCAAACATTTCTTTTCCTCATAGGTCATGTCCGCAATAGGACAGGTTGAAACTTTTATTGCACAGGGGGAAATCGGAGATGTCCCCGACCCTCATGGCGACGGCCAGGCCCATCCAGTTGTGGAAGGAGGGGTCCACGATCTTGTAACGGGAGAATTTCCCCTTAGGCCCGGTCACGGCCACATGGCAGATCTCCCCCCGCCAGCCTTCCACCAGGGAGACTGCCAAGCGGTTGGGTTTCAGGGCAGGGACCTTGATGGCCAAGGGGCCTTCCGGCAGGAACTTGAGCAGTTCCCGGATGAATTGGACGGACCGTTGGATCTCAAGCCAGCGCACGTAAGCCCTGGAAAAAACATCCCCGTTGCTCCAAATGGAGACGGGAATATGGAAAAAGCGGTAAAGACCCAGGGGATGGTCCCGGCGGACGTCCCGGTCCAGGCCAGAGGCCCGGGCGGCGGGACCCACCATGCCTAACTGCTCAGCGGTGTCTTTCGTCAAAAGCCCCGTCCCCTCGAATCGGGAAAGGAGGGAAGTCTGGGTGAAGAGCAATTCCACCGCGGGTTTCAGGTCGGCCATGGCCTTGTCGAGCCTTTTGGAAAGTTCAGCGACCCTGGCCGGCTCCAGGTCGAACCTTACCCCGCCCGGCTTGACCAGCCCCCGTCCGAACCGGTTCCCGCAGATGAGGGCGGTCAGGTTGAGGAAATCCCCCCGAAGCCTGCCGCAATAGGAGGAGGTGGGCAGGTATCCCACGTCGTTGGCCATGTTGCCCAGGTCGCCCGTATGGTTGGCGATACGTTCCAATTCCAAAGCGATCTCTCGGATACAAAGGGCCCGGGCCGGGAGGCTTTCCCCGATTCCGGCCAGGGATTCTATGTTCCGGGCGTAAGCGATGGCGTGGCCCAGGGTGGTATCACCCGCCAGGGTCTCCATGACCCGGGGGGAAAGAGGATAGGGCCCGCCGATGAGGGAGTGTTCCACGCCCCGGTGTTGATAGCCCAGGGATATCTCCAGGTGCAATATCTTCTCGCCGTGGCATTGGAAACGGAAATGGCCTGGCTCGATGATGCCGGCGTGAACGGGCCCTACGGAAACCTCATGGACCTCAGTCCCGACCACCTGGAAGTGATCGGTCACTCCCGGCAGGACCTGGGTTTTCTTCCCGACCCAGGGGGAATGGAATCGGACCGGTTTGGACCAGGGATGGTCCTGGGGCGTCAGGCCCCATTGTTCCTGGATCTCCCGCTCGAATAGATGGGCCTGGGGCACTTGGGGAGTCAGGGACGGGTAGGCGCCGGAAACCTTGGTGGAGAAAATTTCCAACGTTCCGGAAAAATCCAAAGCGATGACGGCGGTCAAAACCAAGGTCTTGTCCTTGGCGGGAGACGCGAAGAGGGAGCAAAGCCTTCCCCCGGTCTCAATGAGTTCGAGCGTCTTTTTCTGGAAAGCGTCCAGGGAAAGGTTCGGCAGACCGGAGAGGGCGGTCGATTGGCCGTTGGAAAGGGACAATGTGGTGGGGGCCATTTAGAACCCCCCTAATTGCGAGGCGGCGAGATTGAGTAGATGGGTCATGCTTTCCGGCAGGTAAAACCCGAACAAGAGCACTAGGGTCAAAAGCAGAGCCGGCGGCAGGATCATGGCCAGATCGTCCGAACCCTTGGGTTGGTCCGGGGAGGCGTGCCCCAGTGACATGCGCAAGAAGGCCGCGGCCATCCCGATGAAGATGAAGGTCAGAAGAAATAGATAGAGGACCGACGCCGCCGGATGGCGATGGTAGGCCGCCTGGAAGATCATCAACTCGCTGAAAAAGGTGCCGAAGGGAGGGGTGCCTGTGATGGAAAAGAAACCGGCCAGCCACAGAAAGCCCGTGACGGGAAGGACCTTGAGGACGCCTTTGACATCCGTTACTTGTTTGGACTTGTAGACCGCCAGGATGTTCCCGGCTAGCAGGAAGAGGGCCGCCTTGGTGAGCGAGTGGTTCACGGCGTGGAAAAGAGTGGCGAAGGAAGCCCCGGCCCCCAAGCCGAAGGCGAGGATGCCCATGTGTTCCACGCTGGAGTAGGCCAGGAGGCGTTTGTAGTCTGGCTGGCCGAGGATGAAAACGACAGCCACCACCAGGGAGAAGAGACCGAAACCGAGGAAATAGGTCCGCGCGTAGTCGCCCCAGCCGGCCCTTTCTAGAAGGATATAGACACGCAACAAACCCAGGAAAGCGCAGTTCAACAGGGCCCCGGAAAGAAGCGCGGATACCACCGAGGGTGACTCACTGTGGGCGTCAGGCAGCCAGGTGTGCAGGGGAGCCAACCCCATCTTGGTGCCGTAACCCACCAGCAGGAAAAGAAAGGCCGCCTTCAGCCAGGCCGGATGGAGGGTGACCGCCAGGGACAGCATGCTGTTGAAGGTGAGGTCGGTCGCGGAGCCGTTCACGGCGGCGGAAGCGGCCAGGAAGAAGTTCCCCAGCAAGGCCAGGGCGATACCCACCGAGCAGATCAAAAGATATTTCCAGGTGGCTTCCAGCGACCGGTGGTGCCGGTGGAAATAGATGAGCGGGGCGCTGGTCAGGGTCGTGGCCTCGATGGCCACCCAGAGCAGGCCGAAATGCTGGCTCATGGTCACCAACGACATGGTGGAAAGAAAGAGCAGAAGACAGCCTATGAAAATGGACTCGGGATTGTTGGTGAAGAGCAGGCCCGTTTCCACGATGTCCTGATGGACGCCCTGTTGTTCAGAGCCCAAATAGCGGAAGGCGTAAAGGGAGGCCATGACGAATAACAGACTGGTGATGGAAAGAAAGACCAAGCCCAGGGGATCCAAGGCCACCAATCCGCCCAGGGCGGAGGGATAGGGATGGGACCAGGCGTTGAAGACCAAAAGAAGATGGATGAGAGCGGTGATGACAAGCAAGGAACGCCGGACCAGGGAACGGCGTATGAAAAAACAAGACAGCCCCGCGCTGGCCGGTATGAAAAAGAGGGCGAGGGTCATGGCTTATTGTCCTTGAGGGTCGAGAGGCGGTTGGTGTCGATATGGTCGAACTCCCTCTGGATATGGAACACGATGACGCCCATCACGAAGACCGCCACGAATACGTCCAGCAACACACCCAGCTCCACCAACAGGGGCTGTTCCAGGGCCAGGGAGACGCCCAAGACATAGATGCCGTTCTCCAGGACCAGGTAGCCCAGGATCTGCGAGACGGCCAGCCGGCGACCGATGAGGATGAGGAATCCCACCGCCATGGTGAAGAAACCCATGGCCAGGTTCAGGGAAGGGACCTGAAGGGTTAGGGTGGGAAGCCGTGAGGCGGCGACGAAGGAAAGCCCCAGGGCCAGGACGCTCAGGGCGATGGAGGGGAACATGCCCAATAGGGGCTCGCTTTCCCGGTTGACGCTCACATCCCGGATGGCCCGGGAAAGGAAAAAGGGAAAAACCCAGCCCTTGATGAAGACCGATAGCAGTGAGAAAAGGAAAAGATAAACGAAGGGCTTGGACGAATGGACCGAGAGGGGAAGCAGGCCCACCAGAATGCCTTGCAGGGCCACCCACTGGATGCCGGTGCGCAATTGGTGGGAGGTCAATAGCAGGAAGTCCAGCAGGCAAAGGATGAGCAGGGCTGTTTCCAGGAGATGGCTCATAGCCCCACCTTCAAGACCTGGATCAATCCCAGGACCGCCATGATGGCCGCGCCCATCAACAGCGCCGGGACCCGGTCCAGTTTCACCCGGGCCATGACCGATTCCACTAGCCCGACGGCGACCCCGATCAGCGCCACGCCCGCCAGGAAGGATAAGGCTCCCCCAAGCCCTTCCAGGCGATTGGGAAGCAGGATCTGGGTCAGGACGGAGGCGAAGACCCACAATTTCAAGGAGGCGGTGTATTCCACGTAGGCCAGGTCCGGACCGCTGTAATCCAGGATCATCACCTCATGGATCATGGTCAGTTCCAGATGGGTGTTGGGATCGTCCACCGGAACCCGGCTGTTCTCGGTCAGAAGAAGGATGAAAAGGGCCACGGCCCAGAAGACCAGGGCTGCCCCGTTCGTGCCCCAGGCCTGAGAGGGGAAACGGAGCAATTCGTTGAGGCTATTGGAAGAAGCAACGTGGGAAAGGCCCAACAGGACAATGAGCAGGATGGGCTCGGTCAGGCAAGAAAAGAAGGCTTCCCGGCTGGCGCCCATGCCCTCGAAGCTGGAACCAGTGTCCAGCGCGGCCAGGATGGTGGAATAACGGCACAGGGCCAAGAGTCCGGTCAACAGGAGCAGGTCCCCGCTAAAGGGTAGGGCGGAGGAAAACCCTGCGGCGGGGATGAGGAGCAAGGCGACAGAAAGACAGGCCAGTCCGACCGCCGGGTTCAAGCGAAGGACCCAGGAGGAGGTCTGGCTATAGACCGTGCCCTTTCCCAGGAGCCGGGCCAGGTCGTAATAGACCTGGAACCAGCGGGGGCCCCTGCGTCCCGCCAGGAGGGCTTTGGTCTTGTTGATCACGCCCAACAGCAAGGGGGACAAGAGCAGGGGGAGGAGGATGGTCAGGGGGTTCATGGGACCACCAGCGAACTGAGGAATAGGGCCAGCAGAGTGAGGGCGATGTAAAGCAGGTAAGCCTGGATCCGACCCTGTTGGATCCACCGGCCCGCCATCAACCCGTCCCGGAAGCGGCGGTAGAAAGGAAGCACCAGGCTGTCCTTGGCCGGGTCGGGGGTTTGGGTGGAATAATCCGAACCGGAGGGGAAGAGGCCTTCCGGCGGATGGGATTGGGTCCGGGGTCTTAACAGGGACCTGAAAAAGTTCATCACCGGTTGGGTGAAGGAAGAGGCGGTGTACTGCATCCTTGGGGTGGGTCGGACATAGGCGCATCCCCAGGTGGGGGCGTCAGAGGTGGGTTGGGAAGCGACACGCCAACGGCGGAAAGATTCCAGGACCAGCGCCATGAGAAAGAAGAGACCGAAGACCAGGGAGAGCATGGTCAAGGACTCGATCGGGGATCCAAGCTCCGCGGAAACGACGAAGGAAGGCAGACCGACAGCCTTGGCCACGACCGGCGAAAAGAGATCGATGATCACGGGAGAGAAGATCCCGACCGCCAGGCAAGCCAGGGCCAGGAAGGCCATGGGCAATCGCATGGACCAACCGCATTCTTGGGTAGTTCTCTCGCTCCTGGGTTTTCCCAAAAAGACGATCCCCACGACCTTGGTGAAGCAGGCGATGGCCAGGCCCCCGATCAACCCCAGCGAACCGACGGCGGCCAAAAGCGCCAGCATCAAGCCGTAGGAGGATTGGGGGAATCCGTGAAAGGCTGAAAGGAAAATAAGGAACTCGCTGACGAAGCCGTTCAAGAGGGGAAGGCCGCAGATGGCGGCGGACCCGACCAGGAACAAGAGCCCGGTCCAGGGCATGGTCTTGATCAGTCCGCCCAGGAGGCTCATTTCCTTCGTGCCCGTTCCTTTCAAGACCGAACCGGCGCCGAGAAAGAGAAGGCTTTTATAGAGGGCGTGGTTCAAGACATGCAGCAATCCGCCGGTGAATCCCAGGACGGCCAGCAGGGGCAGGTGATAGGAAAGACCCAAAAGACCCAGGCCCAAGGCCAAAGTGATGATGCCGATATTTTCCACGCTGGAATAGGCGAGCAGGCGTTTCAGGTCCTGTTGGGCCATGGCCAAGAGGATGCCCAGAATGCCGGAGACGGCCCCGGCGCCAAGCAGCAGATATCCCCAGGTAGGGGGAGGCTGGCCCAGGAAGGTCAGGGCCCGGACTAGGCCGTAAATGCCCATTTTGATGAGCACACCCGACATCAAAGCGGACACATGGCTGGGGGCCGCGGGATGGGCCTCAGGTAACCAGACGTGGAATGGCACCAGACCGGCCTTGATGCCGAACCCCACCAGGGCGCAAAGGAAAAGGAGGGTGGGGTTGGAAAGAGCCAGGCCCGGCTGGAGGAATTGGTCGAAATCGAAACCGCCCGCTTGCTCTCCCAGGGAGAAAAAGAAAAAGGTGAGGAAGGCCAGGCCGATGTGGGAGGCCACCAGGTAGAGAAGGCCCGCCCGACGGACCTCCTTATGGTCATGGTCCAGGACCACCAGGAAGTAGGAGGAAAGGGACATCAGCTCCCAGGCCGCGAGGAAAAGGACCGCGTTGGCTGAACAAACCACCAACATCATGCTGGCTGTTAACAGGTGGAACCAGAACCAATGGGGACCCAATTTTTTTTCGGAAGGGTCGAGATATTGGGTGCCGTACAAGGCGGTCAGGAACGAGAGAAGAAGGATAAGAAAAAGGAAAAAAGCGGAAAGGGCGTCGAGTTTCAGGATGAAATTTCCCATCGGTCCGTTCCAAGGGACAGAGAAAAGAAGAGGGGAACCGTCCTGGAATATTTCCCACAAGGAGGGGATAAGGACAAGACCCGACAGCAGAGGCCCGGCGGGAGCCAACCAACGCAATAGTCTTGGTCTTGCGGAAAGGAAAAGGCACAGGACCGAAGTGAGGACGAGCCACGAGAGGCTCAAGCCCAAGGGATTCATGGTTTGCCTTTTCGCTTGGGCGCTTTGGCCGGCTTGATCCCCTCGGCCTGGGCCAGGGCGAGGAGCAGGGTTTTGCGGTCAGCCTGTCGCTCGACTGCTTGACGGAAGGATTCGTTCTTCAGGGCGTGGGAGAGGGCGGCCAACATTTGAAGATGGGCCCGCACCGTCGGGGAGAAAAGAAGGAAGAGGGCATGGACGGGTTTGCCGTCAGGCGCGTCGAAGGGGATGGGATTTTCCAGGAAGTACAAGTGGAGGATGGTCTGGTCGGGGGCGAGCACGATGGGATTGCGCACATGGGGAATGGCGATGCCGTGTCCGATGGCGGTGGAGCCCACGTTCTCCCGGGAAAGGAGCACGGACAACAGGAAAGCCTTATCGACCTCCTTGGGCAGGGGTAGGGCGTGGAGGATGGCTTTGAAGACCGAGGGCTTGTCTTGACCCTTGATCCCGTGGCCGACCGTTCCTTTTCCCAATGCCTCAGAAAGGGTGGGAAGGGAGGCGTCCTTGAAAAGTTCCGGGGAGACGGGGATCTGGTTCAGGGTGGCCCATTCCAATAACTCGGAGGGATTGAAGAAGGTTTGCTGGTTGACCTTGCGCGCCGGCAAGTTCTTTTCGGCGATCAACTGGTGGACAGTGGCTTCAGGTATGGAGAGGATGCGGGCGACATCACGAACGGATAAAGGCATGTTTCCCTTCGTTGCCGGTGAAAAATGAGAGACTTCACCGGAACAAACGAGATATGAATCTATCATCGCGTCGAGGGGCTTTCAAGGGAATCCCCATGAGGGGGAGAGCCCATTTGTTTTGTTTTTTCTTAAAGTGATAGAACCGACTGGGCGAGTTAAAGGATAGGTTTGACGGTGAAGCCGTTCTTTTCGAGGAATTTTTCCACACGCCGGCTCACATAGACCAGGTCCTTGCCCTTCAAGGTCTCCTTGAGGTTCTGTTCCACCTTCGATCCGATCAACTCCAGCAAATGGATCTGGACAGACCGGTGACGGTCCTTGATATAAGGCTCGGGAAGGCTTTTTTCTTCACCCCTGATTTGGGAAGGGTATACCTGGTTGATTATTTCTGTGGTCAGACAGGAATCCAGGATTCGGTCGATTTGGGTCAACCTATCCATAGATCACCAACTTGTTGTCTTTTAGGTTAAATGATAAACCTTAATGTTTAACTCTGGTTAAATGTTAAACCTAAATAACATAATCGGTCAAACAAATATCCGCATTTTTTGAAAAAATTATAGAGATGTCATTTTTCTCAAAGGAAAAGCCCTTCCATGAAGGGGCTAAAAAAGAGAAAAAGGTGATCCGGTCAGGTTGGAAGGGATGAGGCGGGTCGATTTAGTGAACGAGGAATTCCACGTCCTTCACCAAAATTTTTCCCCCGCCCTGGAGTCCGGGAATGTAAAAGTCCACATGGGCGATGGCTTGCATGTCCAGGATGCGATTGCCGTGTTGGTTCCCCCACTCAGTGCGCAGTTCAAGATCCTCCAGGTTGATCTTGTAGGTTTCCCATTTTCCTGTGCCGGTATAACCAGGGAAGAAATAACATTCGCCATCCGCTCCGTTCACTCCAGTGAAATCGGGCGAGGATTTGTCCTTGTCCCCGGACTCGGCGATATACACGACGAACTTCACGTCCTTGGGGACGAAAGCCTTGAACTGGAGAAAGTTGTAACCGGTCAGGTCGACCACGTTCTTTTCCAGCAAGGGCATGACGTTGGGAGGACAGGAGAGGCCGCAGCCCCAACCGGTCCCGGATTTGAAGTTGAGGGCCAAGTCGCCTGAGGAGGTGTCGGCCTCCATCTGGCCGCCGGTAGCGGTGTCGGCCCAGGGATAGGTGACGAGGGAACGATCGATCCATAGGAAAGGCCGGGAATCCGGGACCTTCGTTCCTGGCGGGGCCTTGCGGTAATCCTCCCGACCTTCGGCCGCGAAGCTTGTCGGACGCGCGCTTTCCGCCTTGGCGTGAAAGGTTTGGGCGTCCCGATTGATGCGGGTGTGTTCCAGGGTGAGCAGGGAATATTCTTTATCCTGGGTATCCACCAAACCGTAATCGCAATCCTCCCCGTCGAACCTTCCTTTGGGTGATTCGTCCGACCACTCGAACCAGTGAAGCCCCACGATGTAGGGAAGGGATAGCATTTGGGTGGCGTAGCGGTGAAGATGCTCGGCCCTGTCCTTCTGGGTGGGAACGGAAACGTCGGCCCCATGGGAATTGGGGTCGCCGCTCTGATTCTCCATGGAGCTGAAGGAATATTCGGTGATGAGGATGGGCTTGCCGCCCTTCACGTAAAAATTATCCATCAACGTCTTGTCGATATCCCCGGATTTAGCGTAATGGTTCACCGACACCACATCGCAATATTTACCGCAGGCGGCGACCACGTCCCAGGGCGCCTCGCCCGCGAACCGAACCCCCAGGATCAGGTGGTGAGGGTCCACGGCCCGAAGGGCTTGGGTGGTCACGGAGAAATAACGCTCGGCCACGACGCCGGCCCAGGCCTCGGCCTCCGCTTTTTGCTGGCGGGTCCGGACCATCAGGGTCACGGCCCCGTCGAAGTCCTCGAAGCTTTGAAGATTGACCTTCCACAGGTCATTGAATTTGTCCACGTTCCCCTGGTAACGGTCCTCGAAGAATTTCTTCAAGGCGTCCTTGTTGGGGTCCTCGATGCCGCTGGCCGCGTATTTTTCCAGGAGGGTCTTCTGGTCCCCGGTCCGCCAGCCGAATTCCCCCCACCAGGGGAGCTCATTGTCCAGGAAGTAGCCGATCAGATTGGGGTCGTTCCGGTATTTGACCGCCTTTTGAGCGTTGGTTTTGACGAGGGCCTCAAAATCCGGCGTGAAGACTGAATCCAGGACCCTGTCCCAGACGCTTCCCCGGGCGATATAAAGCATGTAGGTGAAGGGAAAATCCAGCCCCAACAGGTCCTCATCCGACCAACTGCCGATGGTGTTGAAACGCCACTTCCTCAAGCGGGTCATCACCGATCGGGTCCAGGACTTTTTATCGCCCTGGTACTGTTTTTTGACCGGATCGTAGTAAAGGTCGTTTGGCGCCCGATAGGATTGGTCGCCGATAGCGTTGACGCCCATGGAAAGGAAAGGTTTTCCCGCTGGAGTGAGGAACCAATCCCGGCCCTTCTGGGTTCCCACGGTGAAGTAGGATGTCGGGGTTTGCGCGTCCAGGGAAAAGGTACCGCACCCCAGGAACAACAAAACCAGGATCCAGGAATTTTTCATGCATTTACTCCGGGTAAAGGATTGTCCCTCGAGTATAACCAAGCGGTTGGATGGAGAAAAGTAACAAGAACGAACGTTGACGGGTCCTGAAGCGATGTGGATAATGACGCCTTCTTCCGGGAAGTCTAGAAATGATGATGACCCAGCCGGAAATTACTCAAGGAGACTTAAAAATGATCAAGAAGTTCGCCGTTTGTTCCGCTTTGTTGATGTTGCTATCCGTTCCCGTGATGGCGCAAGACCAGCCAGCCGCCGCCGCTCCCGCCGTGACCGCCCCGGCCCCCCAGGCCGCGCCGGTCATGAAGAAGAAAGCCAAAACCTCGGGCAGCGACGAGGCCGGCATCAAGAAGTTGTTCGAGTCCCTTACCCAGGCTTGGGCCGCGGGCGACGCCAAGGCGTTGGCCTCCAACTGGGTCAAGGATGGGTCCTTGATCAATCCTTTCGGCCAGGCCGCCTGGAACCGCGAGGATGTGGAACAAGTGGCCGGCGCCGATATCTTGGCCATGAAGGGAAGCACACAGACCTTCGATGAGTACAAGGTCCGCGTGATCCTGCCGGGCGGGTTCGCCCTGGTGGACGCCACCGCGACCATCGGCGGGATGAAGGGTCCGGATGGAACGGACGCTCCCACGATCCAATTCCATATCTATTCCGCCGTCGCCAAGCGGGGGGACAAGTGGTATTTCATTTCCCTGCGTCCCTACGCCTACACCAAACTGCCGACCGCCGCGGACGCCATGGCCGCAGCCGCTGTGCCGACCCCGACCGCTGTGGCGGTCGTCGCGACGCCGACCGTTGGAGCCAAGAGCGCCAAGTAATACCGGTTTTTACCCAAGCCTTCCTTCGCTAGAAGGAAGGCTTTTTTATTTTCTGGGCTATTTTTTTCCCTCCATTCGTGGAATCATGAATATCCAAATTCACCTGAAAAAACCTTGATGATCGAAAGCCAACCATGAGCCAACCTAAAGTCATCATTATCGGAGGGGGCGTCAGCGGGCTGGCTGTCGCCGAGGCCCTGCTTCAAAAGGGCGTCCGGGCCACCCTTTTTGAGAGGGGAACCTGCGCGAGGGAAGCGTCCTGGGCCGGCGGGGGATTTTTGGACCTGAGAAGCGCCTCCCGGGTGGACGGGACTTTTTTCGAGTTCTGCAAAAGGTCCTACGACCTTTTCCCTTCCTGGTGCGAGAGGCTCCATCAAGAAAGCGGTATCGATCCGGAGTATATCCGGTCAGGGAGCCTGGACCTGGTCTTGAACCCGGAGGAAGAACAAGCGATCCGGCAAATGGAGAGATCCATGGGAACCTACGGGGTCAGTGGAGAGTGGGTCACTTCGGCCAGGGCGCTTGAGTTGGAACCAGGCCTGAATCCTCATATCAAATCGGCTTTTTATGTGGAAGGAACCAGCCAGATCCGCCCCCCGCGGCTGGGACGAGCCCTGGTAGAGGCCCTCCGCAAGGGCGGGATTGAATTTAGGGAGAACGAACCGGTTGAGGAATTCGTGCTTAAAGGGGACAGGGTCCAGGGGGTAAGGACAGCCAATGGCGTCACCGAGTCGGATGAGGTTGTTCTATCCGCCGGGCCCTGGTCCGGGGCATTAGCCGGCCAACTGGGGCTTACCTTATCGACCAAACCTATCCGAGGACAGGTGGTCTTGTTCCAAATTTCCCCGGGACAGGTTCGGCGCGTCCTCTTCAACGGGTTGGCCCGGAACTTTCTTTATCTCGTACCTCGGCGGGATGGACGGGTATTCGCCGGCAGTACGCTGGAGGACGCGGGGTTCGAGAAAACCATCACCCCTGAGGGGCTGGTGAAACTAGGGAGCAGCCCGGTCAGGATGGCGCCAGGATTATCCCCCGATAGGATCGAAACCTCCTGGGCGGGTTTGCGCACTGGCTCAGTGGATGGGTGGCCCTATTTGGGGCCGGTCCCAAACCGTCCCGGGTTGTGGCTGGCGACCGGTCATTACACCCATGGATTGCTTCAATCGGCCATCACGGGCCATTTGATGGCCCAAGTCCTGACAGGGGAAAAGCCGGAGATGGATATGGAAGCTTTTTCTCCGGGGAGAGAACCCCACGCCCAGGCCGGAATATAAAAACCTATTCCGGAGTATTTGAGTTCTTAGTTTTAAGTGAATGCTTCTAACTAAGAACTTAGAACTTAAAACTCAGCACTTTCCCCCTTATAATGCCCTCGATCTAGATTTCCCTTCTTTTGATTAAGGAAAACAATGAGTTTATTAATAACTGGAGCCTATGGTTTCATCGGAAGCCGCTTGTCCCTGACGCTTCTTGAGAAGGGACACAAGGACCTCTTGCTGGTCGATGAGCCCAAGTACCGCGCCACCCGTTCCTGTGCGAAGGGTTTGGAATCCCTGCCGGTCATCGATCGAGCCAAACTCTTCGAGGAATTGCCCAAACATAACGATATCCAGGCGGTCCTGCATCTGGGGGCCTGCACCGACACAGGCAACCACGATGAGACCTATATGTGGAAGATGAACACCGATTACACCAAGGCACTTTGGAATTGGTGCGCGGAAAAGGGCGTGCCGCTGGTCTACGCTTCCAGCGGGGCCACCTACGGACGGGGCGAGGAAGGCTACTCGGACGCCCATCCGGATATCCCCAAGTACAAGCCGCTCAATGTGTATGGTCGGAGCAAGCAAGAATTCGATGTCTGGGCCTTGCAGCAAAAGAACACGCCGTCCCGTTGGTACGGCCTCAAATTCTTCAACGTGTACGGGATGGACGAGAACCACAAGGGCCGTATGGCTTCCCCCATCTTCCACGGTTTCCACGAGATCCAGAAGACGGACAAGATGACCCTCTTTCGTTCCCACAAGGAAGGGGTCAAGGACGGCGAGCAGAAACGGGACTTCATTTTCGTCGAGGATATCGTGAAGCTTTGCCTGTTCTGCCTGGAGAAATCCCCGGCGTCGGGTATTTACAACGCTGGTACGGGCGAGGCCCGGACCTTCCTGGACCTGTCCAAAGCGCTGTTCAAGTCCTTGAATAAGGAACCCAGGATCGAGTGGGTCGACACCCCCGAGAAATTCCGTAATGGTTATCAATATTTCACGCAGGCGGATATGGGTAAGATGAGGAAAGCGGGATATCAGGAGCCGTTCCTTCCCATTGAGGAAGGTGTCGCCAGATACAGTCAGTGGCTTCAAAAAAAATAGGAGAGGGAAAATGACACCATCCCCCGTCGTGCTGCAAACCAATATCCCCGGCGCCCCGGCGCCCAAAAGGGGAAAGGTTCGGGACCTATACGATCTGGGGGACAAGCTCCTGATCGTCGTCACCGACCGTCTCTCGGCTTTCGATGTCATCATGCCCAACGGCATCCCGGACAAGGGTGTGGTCCTCAATCAGATATCCCTCTATTGGTTCAAGCAGGTGGAAACCCTGATCCCCAATCACCTGATCTCCACCGATATCGACTCCCTGCCCGAGCCTTACCGGAAGGCCAAGGACCAGCTGGTCCATCGGTCCATGATCGTGAAAAAGGCCCAACCCCTTCCCGCGGAGTGCATTGTCCGGGGCTACCTGACCGGGTCGGGACTGAAGGAATACCAGAAAACAGGGAAGGTCTGCGGCATCGAACTGCCCAAGGGATTGGTCGAAAGTTCCCGCATTTCCCAGCCCATCTTCACCCCCTCCACGAAAGCCGAGCAGGGTCATGACGTCAACATTTCCCTGGAGGAGATGAAGAAGATCATGAAGGATGACGCCCTGACCGAGAAGGTCAAGGAGATCAGCCTGGCGATCTACAAGAAAGGCCGGGACCTGGGCGAGCAAAAGGGCATCATCATCGCCGATACCAAGTTCGAGTTCGGTCTGCTGGATGGGAAGCTTATCCTCATCGACGAGGTCATGACCCCTGATTCTTCCCGTTTCTGGCCCAAGGCCGACTATAAAGAAGGGGTCTCCCAGAAGAGTTTCGATAAGCAATTCGTGAGGGATTACCTGGAAACCTTGAAGGATTGGAACAAGACCCCGCCCGGACCGGTCCTACCCGAGGAAATCGTCGTTAAAACCCGCGAAAAATATGTCGAAGCTTATGAGCGGCTGACGGGAAGGAAGTTCGGGGAGTTCTAGTCCCCTAGGCCAGTTTTGAAACTGTCCGCTGGTTAGTATAGAATAGGCACCATTCCAAGCAGGAGGACGACCTTGTACTTCAACTTGTTCATCAACAGCTGGCCCTGGTGGGCCGCGGGATTAGGCATCGGGTTGACCGCTTTGGCTTTGGCCTGGTTCACGGGCAAGCGGCTGGGAGTCACCGGAGGGTTCGAGGAGGCCTGTGTCCTCGCCTTTCAGGACAAGAAATCCAAGGGAAGCGTTTCGCAATGGAAGTTCTGGTTCATCCTGGGACTGCCCATCGGCGGGTTCCTGGCCAACCTGGGACACTGGAACTGGACCTGGCTCTACGGCCGGATGGATGCCCTGACCTTGGGAAGCCTGCTCTTCAAGTTGTTCCTTCTCTTCATCGGGGGGGTGATGGTCGGTTTCGGCGCCCGCTGGGCCGGTGGATGCGTCAGCGGAAACAGCATCATGGGTATCAGCGTAGGCAGCAAGATGTCGATCCTGGCGACGGTCGCCTTTTTAGTGGCCGGGATCTTGATCACCAATCTCCTCTTCAAGGTGTTTTAACATGGCCAAACTAACCCCCAAAAAGAAAGTTTCCGTGAAAACCAAGCCAGTCGCCCGAAGAATATCCCAAAAAGCCGCCGCCGACATCAACATCTTCCCTTTCTTGGGATTCGGCGTGTTATTCGGTTATTTCCTGTCCAAGGCCAGGGCGACCGATTACGACACCATCGTGGGAATGTTCATGTTCAAGGACTTCCAACTGTGGGGCGTGATCGGGGTGGCGGTCGCGTTGATCGCCGCGGGATTGTTCCTTCTGCGCGTAGGAGGACGTCCGACACAGAATGGGAAAGATCTGGATTGGCAACCCCTGGAATGGAACCCGAGCCGCCTCATCGGAGCTTTGATCTTCGGGGCAGGATGGGCCCTGGCGGGGACCTGTCCGGGCACAGCTTTGACCCAGATCGGCGAGGGCAAAGTGGTGGCGCTCTTCACGGTGGCCGGCATCTTCGTGGGTGTCTGGCTTTACAAGAAGTATCCACCCATAGGCAATCCCAAAGACGACCAGGTTTGCTGAGGAACTTTTTAACCGCTTTTGGGATATTCCTGGCTGTTCTAGCTTTGCCTTTTTGGGTCCTGGCCCAGGAAGGGAATACCTGGCGTTCCTCCGATCCCGACACTTCTGTCGCCCATTTACCCACCAAGATGCTCAACGACTTTCCCAACCTTTTCGCCCCGGAGAACGCCATCCCTTTCACGGTGGGAACCTGGGCGACCGCCGGCGATTGGCTCATGTTCGATAAAACGAACACCCTGGCCAAGAACTTGAAAAACCTCAATCTGGATCCCCTGTGGAATTTCGGGGATTTCTACGGCGAGGGTTGGGTCGAGGGTTTTTCCGCCGTGGGCTGCTGGTCGATCGGCGGCATTGCCCAGGACGCCAAGACCCAGGAATTCGGCAGGGACCTGACGGAGGCCCTGATCGAATCCACCGTCCTGGTGGAAGGCCTCAAGTATTCGGTTGGCAGGATCAGACCGGATGGGTCGGACAATACCTCATTCCCCTCGGGCCATACCATCACGGCTTTCTGTGTAGCCCCGGTATTCGAGAAATATTGGGGTCCTGAAGCGGGGATTCCGGCCTACGCCTTCGGGGTCGTCACAGCCGCGGCCAGGGTGGCGGGGTACCATCACTATTTTTCGGACGTGGTCGCGGGAGCGACCATGGGTTATCTAATAGGAAGTTCGGTGGTCTACGGTCACAAGGATATCTCGGTATCGGCGGCGCCAGGGCAGGTCGAGGTCAAGCTGGCGTTTGATTGATGCTTTCCAGTCGTTCCAGTTCCTTTTCCACTTCCATCATCAAGGGCTCGATCATTCCCAGACTGAAATCGAAGCGAATACCCGCTGACTTGAATATCTCGGGCAAGGACTGGCTTCCGCCCACGGATAAACCCTGTTTGTAAAGACGGACGCCTTCTTTCTTGTCCTTCCTGAAGTTATTCCACACCTGCAGGGCGCCCAATTGGGCGATGGCGTATTCGATGTAATAGAAAGGGATTTCAAAGATATGCAGCTGCCGGTGCCAAAGAGAAGCCCGTATATCTTCCAAGCCGGACCAATCCTCTGTGCCTCCCAAACGATTGCGAAGATCGACCCAGTGGGCCGACCTTTGCTCCCGGGTGTGATCGGGGTGGGTGTAGATCCAATGTTGGAAGGCATCGATGGTGGCGATCCAGGGAAGCAGGACGATCACGTCCTCCAAGTGGCGGATGACGGAACGGGCCGCGTCCTTCGGGTCGGGATAGAACTCGCCGAGGTAGGGGTCCGCCATCAACTCCATGCTCATGGAAGCCACCTCGCAGAACTCAATGGGAGCGTGGCGGTAGAAAGAAAAAGGGATCTTCCGCGAGGCGAAGCTGTGCATGGCATGGCCGCCCTCGTGCAATAAAGTGCGAACGTCGTTATCCAACCCCACCGAGTTCATGAAAATGAAGGGAAGACGTACTTCCTCCAAATTGCTTTGGTAGCCGCCGGGAGCCTTGCCCTTACGGGATTCCAGGTCCAACAGTCCCAGCTCCCGCATGGTCCGGAAGTTCTTCCCGAATTCCTCATCCACTTTTCCCAGGATGGACTCACAGCCAGCCATGAGTTTTTCCGTGTCCGCAAAAGGTCTCAGAGGAGCCTTGCCTTCCGGGTCCACTGAAAGGTCCCAGGGTCTCAAGGTGCTTATTCCCATTTTCTTGGCTCGTTTGCGCTGGATCTTATCCACCAAAGGCTTGATGAGTTTTTCGGCGCTCTCGTGGAAGGCCTGACAGTCCTTGGGGCCATAGTCGAAACGTTCCAGTCTCTGGAACCGATAGTCCCGGTAATTATCGAATCCCGCGTTCTTCGATATCTGGGAGCGGAACCCCAACATCCGGTCGAAAAGATCCTCAAAAGCGTCCTTTTCCTCCAGCCGACGCTTGGCTACCAAACGCCAGGCCTCTTCCCTTTGCCGGCGGTCGGTGGATTCCAGGTAACGGCCCATCTGCTGAAGGGTCTGTTCTTTCCCTTCGTATTGGACGGTCAGGGTTCCGCTCAGTTTCTGGTATTCCTGGGAGAGCTTTTCCACCTCGGTTTCCAGTGGGATGTTCTCTTCCCGATAGAGGGCCAACTGGGTCTTGACCGAGCGGTCGAAAAGGGAAGTATCCTTTTCCGGAAGTTCGGAACGATGGGGGCAATCCCAATATTTCTTCATCAATGAAAAGGTACGGGGTTTGGAGGGTTCTGCGATCTTTTCCAGGAATTCCAGATAGCTTTTCTCGATCTGGGGATCATCGGTCTGGCAGGTCATGCGGATATAGCGCAGGGAGCCTTCCTCAGCCAAGGCGTCCTCGAACTCGCCCCAATCATTAAGCCACCGCTTCAGGTCCTCTTTCGAGGAGAGTGGGCGTTTTTCCAATTCATCGAACAAAGGCTCGACCGTGAGCCATTGGCCCAAGTCCGTCAAGGACGGCAGGTAATGCCGGGGATAAGCGTGGGGTAGGGTTTTCGTGTCGAGCGCCATAGGACCGACACTCTAACAAATGCCAACTTGGAAAAAAAGACGTTTGGAGTGATGATGTTAAGAGTTCTTCTGAAACATATGAGGTTCCAAATGCGCTGGTTCATCCTGGGATGCTGCTTATGGGGGATTTCAGCCTGTAACCTGTCGGATCGGGGGCTGGCGAAACTGCAGGTCATCGAGGACCTGACCCTGGGGTTGAGCCTGGACGACGTCAAACAGCAGTGGTTCCTCTATTCCACCAAACCCCTTCAGGTGGACCAGGCCATGAGCTCGGACTCCGATATCGTCTACCGGGGGGTCAGCCGGGACCCGGGCGTCACCAGTTTCTATCTATACTTCAATTCCAAGTCCAAGGTCCTGGAACAGGCCGAATGGCGATACCACTCCAGCATGACCGAAGCCAAAGAAAAGGAATTGATGGATTTATGGACGAAGAAGCTTTGGGAGCCGTCCTATCAGCAACGATGGGATGGGAAGGTCTACGTTTGGAGCGACCGAAAGGCCCGACTGGAACTCTACCTCGCTGATGGTATCTGCCACCTGATCCACCGGCTCAATTAAGTTAGAGGTTTCTTTTAGTCAAGGATCTGAATTGAAAAGTCTTTCCTCCGAATGTTCGACTTTTCCCGGACCCCTCGTTATAATCCCCCCATGACGGTTTATTCCTACTCCCGCATTAACACATTTTTCACCTGTCCCGCCCAATTCCAATATCGTTACCTGCTGAAGACGCCCTCGCCTCTCCCCCAGGGCATTGAGCTTTTCCTGGGATCCCGATTCCACGAGAGCATGGAATATCTTTACCAGCAAGTCCCTAAACGGATCCCCACGGTCAACGAGATGATGGACCACTTCAAGACCCATTGGGATAAGCACTGGCAGACGGCGCTCCAAAAACAGAAAGAAATGAATTTCAATACGCCCCTTCGCATCGTTCGGGAAGGCCAGACGGTGGAGGATTATTTCGAGAAGGGACAGCTCTTCCTTGAGAATTACTACCACCAATACCATCCCTTCGATCAGGACCAGACGGTCGGCATCGAGATGAGGGTGGCTTTCGACCTGGACGAAAAAAAACAATACAAAATGCAGGGTTTTATCGACAGGCTGGGCCGGGATGAAGAGGGAACCCTGTGGATCCACGACTATAAGACGAGCGCCCAGAAAATGAGCTCGGAGGACGTGAAGAGCGAGGACCAATTGGCCCTTTATCAGATCGGATTGTTACAGAACCCCAAGTTCAGCGCGAAGGAAAAGATCAAGCTCATTTGGCATTTCGTCGCCTTCGAGAAGGACCAGGTGATCGGGGAAAGGAATCCCAAGGAGATCGAGTGGCTGAAACAAAAATACGTCTCCAAGATCAAGACCATCGAGAGCGCGAAGGATTTTTCCCCTAAGACCAGCGCCCTTTGCGGTTGGTGTGAGTATCTACCGATTTGTGAGGAAGGGAAGAAGGCCGTCGAGAACAGGCGAAAGAAAAAGGAAGAGTCGAATGGATCGCCATCTACGGTTGCGAGCGCCGTTGAGACGCCCGAACCCATGAAACCGGCCCCGGTCGAGGCCCCTGTCGGAGCCGCCGCGCCAGCGGTGAAACCGATCCGCAATAGAAGATCAAGCTTTAAACCCGTCAACCCGGACCAACTACCACTCTTTTAAAATCGAACCTCCCTCAAGAGGGAAGTTCTGACCTTTCGTTGATCAATTTTTCCAGCGCATCCTGAAGCTCCGGATTCTTCTCCCCCATGAGGGTTTCAACGAATTGCCAGGCTTCCGGTTTGTTCAATTTGGTCAAGGCATCGATGGCCGCCAATCGGACAGGAACGGAACAAGTTTTTCCCTTCAATAAAGGCTTTTTGCGAGCGATGTCCTGCAGGAAGGAACAAGCCTTGTTATCCCCCAGATCCCCCAAGGCCTGACAAACGGAGATGAGGAACTGGTCGTTCTTCCCGTATCTTTCAGTTCGCATATGGGCGGCCTTGAAAAGCACGGGTAAAGACTGGTTGAACCCGATCTTTCCCAGAACCCGGGCCGCCATGGCGGCTATCTCCTCTTCATCATCAAAAAGGGCAAGCCGCAGCGCTGGTCCGCCCGCGGGGTCCTTGATCTCCTCGATGAGGCCGATCAAGTTCAGTTTCAATTCCCGGCTTCCCCGGCCCATCCAGGCCGAAAGCTGTAGAGAGAGGGCCGGATCCATCCCGGAGATCCTCAGGATGGGGATCAAGGTCCGGACTTCGGCCTCCGTCTTGAGGTCAGGAAGCTTTTCACAGAGGACCGAACGCAAGGGTTCCTTGATCTGGGAAAGAATATTGAATAATTCCATTTTCTCGGTCGACTTGGCGTTGAAGCAATCCTCAAGCAGCAAGGGAGCGGCCATCTCGCCAAGGAGGGGGAAGAACTTCAAACGGTCCGCTTGATAGGCGCAGCGCACAAGTTTGCGGACCAGGGTGGGGTTGGACCTCTCAAAGAGCCAGTGGCGAGCAATGCGGGAGCGCTCGGGAAATGTCATGAGATCCTCGTCAGCGTGGAAATGCAAAGTGGAAAGCAGGGTCAAGACCGATGGTTCGTTCTTGGTTTCCAAGGCTGGTTCGATCAAGTCCCAGGCCAAAAGCAATCCACTCTGATAAAGCCCCGGATAAGTTTCCCTGGACAAGAGTGAATTCAACCGGTCCAACACCCGGCCCAGAAGCTCCTTGTGATGCACCCAAGGGCGGGCATCCATCAAGTGGGTCAAGGCCAGCTCCCGCTCGTACCGGTCCCCGGAAAGTCCGGAGGAAATACCATCCACGGCTTTTTCCACCAACTCGATCTTGCCCTCCGCGCCCCATTGGGCCAGGCAATCATTCACCAGCCCGGCGGTGGCCGGGTCGAATAACACGGTGGTCCAATCGTTCTTAACGGCCACTTCCAACAACGGAACCATGGCCTCCACGGCTTTGTTCTCCAAGAGTTCACCGGAAGGAGCCTTGAACCATTGGCAGATCCCCTCGAATTGGGGGGACGCTTTTTCCAAACGGCCCAGCAGGCGGTCAAAAAGCTTCTCGAAGGCCTTGATCAGGATCGTCATCTCCGGGGAAGAATCGATGTATTTCCTTTGAAGCTGGGCGAATTGCCAAGCTTCCGCCAGAAAATTCAAAAGAGCCTCGTTGGCCACGGCGGAGATATTTTCAGGAGCGGCAGGGGAAGGGAAGGCTACGACCCTGGACGCGGGGGTTGGGATGGGAGAGGGAACGGACGTAACTATACCGGCGGAAGCGGCTACTGAAGGTTTTGATTCTTGAGAGGAAGGTACAGGCGGTATGTTCGCCTCCAGAGGGACGTTTTCTACGAGCGTATGAGGTTTGGATTCGGTCTTCTCGAGGGTCTGATTTTCCTCGAGAGTCATTTCCCGAAGATGGGCAGGGCTATCCGTTACTGGCTCATCCTCTTTCCGGGTGACCGGAAGTGTGATCCGTTTGAGCCAGCGGACCAGCTCTGTATAGGCTAGTCCATCCTCCATCACGATGCCGGGACATTCCTTGTCCTCCATGGTTTTCAGGAGGACATCGACCTGGGAGAAATCCCAATCGTTCAGCAGAAGTTTGCCGTTCTTGGAATAAAGCACAAGAAGCCCGGTTTCCGTTAAGAACTTGACCAGGTCCTTATGGAGTTTTTGGACGGACTGGACTACGAAAGGACTGTCGGTGGAATAAAAAGAGACATAACTGACGGCGGTCTTGAAGTCGCGGATCAATTGGGGAAGCGCGGTTTGGAGAGACTCAGGGATCGGCGCCACTTGAACTTTTCGCATAGTGTCCTCCTATTTCGGGGAAAGGATGCCGTATTTCAAGCGGTCGGGGTGAATGATGATTGGTGATGCCCAGCTCTTGATTTCAAACTAACACTCCATGGGCCAGAAAAAAAGCAAAGTGAGGACAATGTTGGGAGGGTCGTTTTACCCTACTGGCAAGGTTGAACGGTTTCAGAAACCCGCATTAAGGTAAACCTTTCGATTGGGCCGAATAAGGGGAGCAAGCTTAAAGGAAGTGGAGGACAGTAATCTTCTTAGGAAATATTTCTCCACCTCAAGGTATTCAGAAAGGGCTCCGCCCAACTTGTTCCATGTTTTCCAAACCGTCTGTTCGGTCGCGCGGTCAGGAACGAGAGAGAACATTTTTTGAATGAGGAATGTTTCGCTTTAAATTTTTTTGTTTTAGCGATTCGACAACGAACAACCTACACGGCAAACAAGTCACGGGGCCATATTCTTGAGAACCTTATGACGGATATCATAAGGTTAATGAACACCCGGTCCTAAAATTCAACAAAGAAAAGGCCGATCCTCGGTTTTTCGTTGAATATGGACAAAGGGAGTTTTCGATGGAACTCTTGGGTTTTCTCATCTTGTTCCCGCTCATTCCAGCGGTACTTCTGGCGGTGATCCCTAATCAAACACTCCGGGGGTGGTTGGTCCGCCTTAGTGTCCTGGTCATCGCGGCGGCTTCCATCTACTTGGCGGTCCAATACCTGGGACATCCGGCATTTTTCAAGATGGATGACCCTTGGACCGAAAAGGGGCTTCTGACGGGTGAATTTCTCCTGACCTTGTTCCTTCTATATCAATGCAAGGACATCAAGCGCCAGGAAGCCTGGATACCTGTCCTTCTTTTGGCCCAGGCCGGCGTGATGGCCTATACGGAATTCGGCGTCGGATTGCTTCCCGTCGATAACTCTCTATATATAGATAACTTCTCCATCATCATGGCCCTGATCATCGGCATCATCGGCAGTTTGATCTGCGTATATGCCGTGGCTTATATGAAGGATTTCCACCACCATCACCCCCAGATGAAGGACAAACGGCGGGGCTTTTTCTTCCTGCTCTTTTTCTTCCTTTCGGCCATGTTCGGAGTGGTTTTTTCCAACCACCTGGGTTGGCTTTTCTTTTTCTGGGAGGTCACGACCCTCTGTTCCTTCATGATGATCCGCTATACCGAGGAAGAGGAAGCCAAACGCAACGCTTACCGCGCCCTGGGGTTGAACCTGATGGGAGGGGTCGGTTTTTCCCTCGCCTTGATGTTTATGGCTCAAAATCACCTGCCTTTTGCCCTGGATCATTTGATCGATCTGGGCAAGACGGGGGTCCTTGTCGCCGTCCTGCCAGCCACACTCATCTGTTTCGCCGGGTTGACCAAGTCCGCGCAATTGCCCTTTAGTTCCTGGCTATTAGGCGCCATGGTGGCCCCCACACCCGTGTCCGCCTTGTTGCACTCCAGCACCATGGTGAAAGCGGGCGTGTTCATCATCGTCAAGTTCGCGCCCGTCATGGAAAAGAACCCCAAAGTCGGTTTCTTCCTCGGACTGGTCGGCGGGGTGACTTTCCTGGTCGCTTCCCTGGCCGCGGTAACCCAGAGCAACGCCAAAAGGGTGTTGGCCTATTCGACCATCGCCAATCTGGGCCTGGTGGTAGCTTGCGCCGGGGTTGGATCCCCCGAGGCCATCTGGGCCGCGATCCTTCTGATTATCTTCCACGCCATCTCCAAAGGCCTCCTCTTCCAGGCGGTCGGCACGACTGAGCACAAGATCGGGAGTCGGGACATCGAGGATATGGACGGGCTCATCATCACCCACCCGGGTTTGGCCTTCACCCTCTTGATTGGCATCCTGGGTATGTTCCTGGCGCCTTTCGGTATGCTCATCAGCAAATGGGCTTGTTTGGAAGCTTTCATGGTTTCCAACCCTTTATTAGCCATCCTGTTGGCTTTCGGCAGCGCGCCGACCCTCTTTTTCTGGGGCAAGTGGATGGGTAAATTGATATCCATTCCGAGCGTCGAAAGGGTTCCAGAGAATGTCAGCGGCGATGAATGGACATCACTGGGGATCCTCTCCATTTTGACCATGGCCGCTTGCGGATTATTCCCTGTGATTTCCCGTTTTGTGATCATCCCTTATCTGGGGAACGGAACTGGGGACATGGGCCCCTTGGCCCAAGGTAATGTGACCATCATGATGATCATGTTGGGGTTGATCTTGATCACGCCATTGGCTTTTTTGTTCTACCCGCGCAAGGAGATCAAGGCTCCCATTTACCTTTCCGGGGTCAATGTGAACAACGGCAATTCCCAATTCCGTGGGCCTATGTTCCAGAACTATGGGGTCGAAATGAGGAATTATTACCTGACCTCGGTCCTGGACGAAAAGGGACTTAATTTCGGCGGCGGCGGCGTTGCCATCGCTTTCACACTGGCCATGTTTTGGATGGCCTTCACGACATTAGGAGGAGCGGTCCTTTTGCCTGGCTTGGCCGCCCAGGCGTCGACCCTCTCCTTCGATCTTTCCCAGACCTTGTTGGTGTTCTTGTTGTTCCTCGTTGGCGCCCCCATCCTGGGAGGGTTGTTGGCCGGGATGGACCGCATCGTGACAGCCCGCATGCAGGGCCGGGTAGGCCCGCCGATCCTTCAACCTTTTTATGATGTGCTGAAACTGATGGATAAACGCACCGTCGTCGTGAACGGGTACCAGACCTATTACGCTTTTTGTTTCCTTTTATTCATGGTCATGACCGGGACGCTTTTTTTCCTGGGAGGTGATCTTCTGTTGGTGGTTTTCGCCCTTACCATTTCGGCCCTTTTCCTGGTTTTGGCGGGGTTTTCACCCAATTCGCCTTACAGCAACATCGGCGCGGAAAGGGAACTGCTCCAGATGATGGCGTATGAACCCATGCTCCTCTTGACCGTTTTGGGGATGTATCAGGTGACACGAAGTTTCAATGTGGATACCATTTTCATTTCCAAGACGCCGCTACTTTATCTGTTGCCTGGAATTTTTCTTGGTTTCCTTTTCATCCTGACCATCAAATTGCGCAAATCACCTTTCGATCTCTCGACCTCCCATCATGGTCACCAGGAACTGGTGAAGGGTTTGACCACCGAGTTCTCAGGATCGACCCTGGCCCTGATCGAGATCGGTCATTGGTATGAGAACGTGTTCTTGTTGGGACTGATCTATCTTTTCTTCGCCGCCTTCTCGCCGTGGATCGCCATCCTGGCGACGGTGGTGGTTTACCTGTTCGAGATCCTCATCGATAACGCTTACGCCCGGCTGACCTGGCAGATCACGGTCCGGTCGTCCTGGATGATCGCCCTGGTTTTGGGCGTTACCAACCTGTTGTTGCTGGTTTATCTCAAGTAAAAGAGGTCCGACGTGAGCTTTTTCAAAAAATCGCCCTGGGTCCTTCATTACGACGCCTCGAGCTGCAACGGATGCGATATCGAGGTCTTGGCCTGTCTGACGCCGGTCTATGACGTGGAACGTTTCGGCATCATCAACACCGGCAATCCCAAACACGCCGATATCCTGTTGATCACCGGCTCCGTCAACGAGCAGAACCTGGAAGTAGTCAAGAACCTCTATAGCCAAATGCCCGACCCCAAGGTTGTGGTGGCCATAGGGGCCTGCGCCCTTTCCGGCGGCATCTTCAGGGATTGTTACAACGTCAACCGGGGCGTGAATTCCACGATCCCTGTGGATATCTATGTGCCAGGCTGCGCGGCTCGCCCCGAGGTCATCATCGACGGGGTGGTGCAAGCGCTGGGGGTGCTGGAAAATAAAGCGGCAGCCTTTAAGAAAAAAACCGTAACGGAAAAGGCGGTGGCCTCATGATGATCGAACAACAGCCCTTGGAGAACCTGGACCGTTCCCAACTGGTGGCCAAGGTCGAGGAACTCAAGAAATCCAATCACCGGTTGATCCAGGTCAGCGCCACCACGCTCGCCGAGACATTCGAGATCACTTATAGCTTCGAGGCCGACCAAAAATTCATCAATCTGCGCCTGCAAGTACCCCGCACCGACGCGGTGGTCCCCAGCATCACTGGGGTATATTTTGGCTCCTTTACCTATGAGAACGAGCTTCAGGACCTATTCGGAGTGAAAGTGAACGGCCTAAAACTGGATTTTGGCGGGAAGTTCTACATGCTGGCCAAGAAAACGCCGTTCAACCAGACCAAGGCCGAGGCCGACGCGGCCGCCAAGACCGCGGTGGAAAACAAACCCTCCAGCGAGGCTAAATAACATGAGCAAACAAACCATCATCCCATTCGGTCCCCAGCATCCCGTTCTTCCCGAGCCGATCCATTTGGACTTGGTCCTGGAGGATGAGAAAGTCGTCCAAGCTATCCCTTCGGTCGGTTTCATCCACCGGGGTCTGGAAAAACTGGCCGAGAAGAAGGAATTCGCCGAGATGATCCACGTGGCCGAACGCATTTGTGGGATCTGCAGTTTCATCCATGGCATGAGTTTCTCGGTGGCCGTGGAAGGGGTTATGAAGATCGAGGTTCCCGAGCGGGCCCAGTATCTGCGGGTTCTTTGGAGCGAGATGTCCCGTATCCACAGCCATTTACTTTGGCTGGGTTTGGCGGCGGACGCCTTTGGTTTCGAGAGCCTCTTCATGCATTCCTGGAGAGTTCGGGAAAAGCTTTTGGATATGGTGGAAGCCACGACCGGCGGCAGGGTCATTTTTGGGGTCAGCAAGGTCGGGGGCGTGCGCCGGGATATCGATACCGAAACGCTGAAAGGGATGATGGGAGAATTCAAGGCGTTGGAAGAACAATGCCGGGAGATTACGACCGTATTCGAGAAGGACACTTCGGTCAAGCGCCGCACGGTGGGCGTGGGGATGCTCCCCAAAGAGGACGCATATCTACTGGGGGCGGTGGGTCCGATGCTGCGGGCCAGCGGGATCGCTTCCGATACCCGGATGTTGAAGTACGCCGCTTACGGGGACCTGGATTTCGCCCCGGTGGTAGAAACGGGATGCGATTGCTACGCGCGGACCATGGTCCGGGTAAGGGAAGTTTACCAATCCTTCGATCTCATCCGACAAGTCATCGCTAAGATCCCAATGGGCCCGGTCGACGTCAAAGTGACCGGCACCCCCAACGGTGAGTATTACGCCAGATTGGAACAGCCGCGAGGCGAGGTCATTCATTATGTCAAAGGCAACGGCTCCAAGTTCCTCGAGAGGTTCCGGGTCCGCACACCGACCTTCGCCAACGTGCCCCCCTTGGTGCACACCCTGGCCGGCTGCCAATTGGCTGACGTGCCGGTGATCGTATTGTCGATCGATCCTTGTATCAGCTGTACGGAGAGGTAACCCATGCCCTTTTTCAAGATGTCCAAAGTCGTCCTCAAAAGCGCCGTGAACAAGCCGGCGACCCGCCTTTATCCTTTCGAGGTGCGCCCCGATATCCCCCAAACCAGGGGCCGTATCGAGATGACCATCGATAACTGCACCTTCTGTACCTTATGCGCCCGTAAATGCCCCACCGGGGCCATCGAAATGGACCGCAAGAGCCAGCCGAGGGTCTTCACCCTGGACCGGTTCAAATGCATCCTTTGCGGGGCTTGTGTGGACGCCTGCTTGACGAAGAATTCCATCCATGTGGACGACCATTACGCGCCTCCCACGGATAAGCATGGAATGGTGACCTGGACCCAGGCCACCCCGCCTCCTAAACCTCAAAGTCCCGCCGCCCCGGCAGCCTCCGCCTAGGTTCCAGCTAAGGGTCGTTTCCATAGACAGTTCCCTTGTTTATGGTCCATTGTCCCCTTTACCATAGGAACAAACCAATCAAGAAGGCTTCGTCCATGCATGAATACGGGATCGCTTCCAATATCGCCGACCTGGTCCTGGAAAATTGCCATGGGAAACGCTTGGAAAAAGTGAACCTGGACGTGGGAGCGCTGTCGGGGATATTCGATGAATCCCTTAAGATGTATCTGGGCATCATCCTTGAGGATAAAGGGCACAAGAACGTAGAATTGGTGACCCGATTCGTTCCCGCCGCTTTCCAGTGCGTCTGTGGGAAGGAATACACGGCTGAAAAAATGACCGACGCCTGTCCCTTTTGCCAGGGTTATGACCGGAAGATCACCGCCGGCAAGGATTGCGTCGTGGAAAGTATCGAGGTGGGCGATGACTGAGAAGATATCCATACAAACATCCGCTTCGTCCAAGAACGACCAGATCGCGGCCGAGAACAGGGATTTCTTTAAGAAGAATGGGCTTTTAGCCCTCAATCTGATCAGTTCCGCCGGTTCGGGCAAGACATCCCTTTTGGAAGCCATGGCCAAGAAATATGGCAAGTCCCTCGCGGTCATCACCGGGGATATCCAGATGACCTATGACGCAGACCGGATCACCCAGGCCGGGAGCTTGGCGGTTCAGATCGAGACCCACGGCACCTGCCATTTGACCGCCGCCATGATCCAGGACAAGCTCAAGGAAATGGACTTAAAGGACGTAAAATTACTGGTCATCGAGAACATCGGCAACTTGGTGTGTCCCTCGACCTACGATTTGGGCGAGAAATTCAAGATCGCCCTAGTCAGCACCGCCGAAGGCGACGAGAAACCCATCAAGTATCCCGCCCTTTTCCTGAGGGCCAGCGTGGTCATGGTCACCAAGATCGACCTGATGCCCTATGTGAATTTCAACCTGGAGAGGGTCAAAAGCGATTGCCTGAAGCTCAATCCCAACGCCCGTTTGATGACCACGTCCTGTAAGACCGGGGAAGGGCTGGACGAATGGTATGGATATTTGGAAGGGTTGATGGCTTGAACTTTCAGCGGATGGGCGCGACCCTGTGATCGGGTCCCAATTGGGTCTGGGCTAAGACTAGACCGGTGTTGTGGAGAATTCCCCTAAAATACCATCGATATATCCTTGCAGGTTTTTGGCCAAGGTTTCCGAAAGACCTATCTTTGGGCTCATGAATTCAGGCTCGATACCGTAGATCACCACTTCCTTAGCGCTTTCCCCCAAACTCTTGGCTGTTTCCAACATCTCCAACAAATCACCCTCATGTAAGGATAAGCGGGGAAGGGTTTTCTCCGACTTGACCTGACCGGGAAGGAAACGGCGGATGGTGCCGGGAACTTCTCCCATCAGTGCGCAATCCAGGAAGACCACCTTGTGGTGGTGACTGAGGGAATGAAGGGCGGTCAGGATGGATCCGGCGGTGTCGATCAGGTCGACCGAAAGGGGCAGACGAGAGTCCAGCCTCAATCGATCCAGGATGAATACGCCGATCCCCTCATCCCCCATCAGGGGGTTCCCCAAAGCGATAATGGCGTCCCGATCCATGGCGGGTCCTAAATAAACGTCACCTTCAAAAAGTGGGTCGAACAGGAAACGCAGGGGTCGTAGGACCTGACCAGCATCTCCAGGTATTTTTGGATGTCGTTCTGGCTGAGGTGCAGGATGGTCGGCACCAGGGCTTCCACATCCTTCTGCAAGTTTCCATGGTTTTGATTGGTAGGAATGCACATATTGGCCGCTGTGCAGACCCCATCCTCGTTGAAAAGATAACGATGGAAGAGGATACCCCGGGGCGCCTCGATGGCCCCCGCACCATTACTGGCCTTGGGTTTGAAATCAACCTTGGCCGCTTTGGGCGGATGGGCCATCAATTCATCCAGCAGTCTCAAGGAATCCTCAATGATGTGGGCGCATTCCACCAACTGAACCACCGAGTTCAGATAAGGATTGGTGCAGCGGTCCGGGAGACCGAACATGTTCGACCATTTCTTAGCCAACGGTAGGAGGTGCTGTCGGTTGAGGTTGTAGCGAGCCATGGCTCCGACGGCATAGGAATCCCGATGCCATTTGGTCCACTTAGCCGTTGATTGAGCGCAGACGTACTCGTTGACGGCGTCCTCAAAACGGGCCACCGGCATTCCCTGTTCTGCGTCGGAAGTAGCGATCTCGCCGTCATAGAAGGCGTATTCCCCAGGCTTTTTCAAAGCGACATATTCGGTATCCCGGGCAAAACCAGGCAGTTTATCCGCCGCCGAAAGGACGGTTTCGGCCACATCCTGGGCGAATTGGATATGGTCCACCAGCCGTTTGCGAAGGTCCCTTAATTCCCGTTCGGAAGGGATCCGGGTGAAGCCTCCCGGCACTAAAGTGATGGGATGGGTGGTACGGCCGGCTAAAAGATCGGACCATTCATTGGCGATCCGATGGAGTCCGACGATCTTCTTCACGATATCCAGATGGGTATCGATGAGGGGAACGACCGACTTGGCTCCGAATAGGTCAGGAGCCACCAGGTATCCCACGTGAAGAACATGGCTTTGGAGCAGTTCGGAATAATGGGTCAGGACGCGGAGCTGATAGAGTTCATCGGTCAACTTGATCGAGAAGGCGTTCTCAATGGCTTTTACGGCGGCCAAAGAATGGCTGATGGAGCAGATCCCGCAGATACGGGAAACGACCCCCTGGATCTCATCCCAACGGCGGCCCCTAACGAAAGCCTCGAAGAACCGCGGAGCTTCGGGCACCTGCCACTCCGCTTTTTCCACTTTCCCATCAGAGGCTCGGACCACTAAATTGCCGTGGCCTTCGATACGGGTCACGTGATGCACATCGATTTTCAGGATCTTAGGCATGGCTGGGCTCCTTGGTTTTTCTCAGGAATAATTCGAGCCGACTATCCATATCAGCGGGCTTTTTTCCATATAGATTCAGGATCGTTTTCATACCTTCCGGGTTAGCGTCCTCCGAGTATCCCCGGCAGCCAACGCAAGGGGCCCCGTGGGTGGGACAATCGGCCTCGCAGCCAGCCCGGGTCAAAGGCCCCAAGCAGATCTCGTTCTTTTCCCAAAGGCAGCTGTTCTCCTTCGTGCGGCATTCCACACAGACAGGATAACTGGGGAGGAAGGGTTCTCGTCCCATGGCCAGGCAGCGAACGATATAACTGAATTCTTTCTGGTCGATCGGACAGCCCTTGATCTCATAATCGACCTTGACCACATCCCCGACGGCCTTGACGTTGTCCGAATCCAGATGGGGCATCTTCCCATCCTTGCCGTAAACGATCTGGCCCAATTCTTTTTTGGAAAAAGCATGCTTCAGACTTAGTAAACCACCGGAAACGGCGCAAGCTCCCAACGCTACCAGGATCTTGGCCTTCTTGCGGATCTTTTGGAGTTTTTCCTCATCCTGGGGTCGGGTAATGGACCCCTCGATGATGGCGATGTCATAGACCTCGCTTTGCTCGGACATCGCCTCCCGCCATTCCACCACGTCTACGACATTAAGAAGGTCCAGTAAGGACTCCTCCATGTTGACGATCTGAAGCTGGCAACCCTCGCAACAGGCGAAATCGAATACGGCGACTTTGGGCTTTGTCATTAGATGGCCTCCTGGAGATCGAACAGGTCCTTATAGCGAAACACCGGGCCGTCCTGGCAAACGTAAAGACCATTGATCTGGCAATGGCCGCACTTGCCGACCCCGCATTTCATGCGCCGTTCCAAGGAAATGAAAATGTTCTGGTTGGGTACCTGCAAATGACGCAATTCGCGGATAACAAATTTGTACATGATGGGAGGACCACAGACGACCGCGGCCCAGGGACCGCCCCCAAGTTTGACCATGGGGAACAGGGTCGTGATGACACCTACATGGCCTTTCCAATCGGGAGCCGGCTGATCGGCGGTCTCCAAAAGGACCACATTCTCCATCTTTCCCCACTCAGCCATCTCGGCGGTAAAAAGCCGGTCCTGGGGAGTGCGGGTGCCCGAAAGGATGACCACCTTGCCGTAATCCTTCCGTTTGTCCAACACGTACTGGATGGCGGAACGCAGGGGGACCATGCCGATCCCGCCGCCGATGAAAATGATGTTCTTGCCCTTCAGGTTCGTGTCGACCGGGAAAGTGGTGCCGAAGGGTCCCCGGATCCCGACTTTATCCCCGGCTTTTTTCTTGTGAAGGGCTTGGGTGACGTTCCCGACCCGGCGAATGACCATTTCAAATACGCCTTTTCGAGTTGGGGAGGAGGAGATCGAGATGGGAGCCTCTCCTACGCCGGTCACCGAAACCTCCACGAATTGACCCGGCATATGGCCCAGGTCCTTGCCCGAGTCCATCGTGACCTCATAGAAATAGTCCAAACCAGTCATTGGCTCGACCCTGGTCAAGGTCGCTGGTTGGGGTAGGTAGATATCCTTTTCAGCTGCGGATTGTTCCTTGGCGATCGAGGTTTCCATGATTAATCCCCCCAAAGCGTGTTATAGACTTCGACCGGATTGGAGATCTTAGGAACGCAGGCGCTGACACATCGTCCGCAACCAACGCAAGTAAGCTCGCCCATCTTCTCCGGCATATATTTGGCCTTTCGATAGAACCGGTGCCGGAAACGTTCCGCGGACCTTTTTCGGAAGTTATGACCGCCCGCCACCGTCGCGAAATCCCTCAACAGGCATCCGTCCCAAGAACGGCAACGGGTGCCGCAATTCAAACTCCAATCCACATCATCCTGCACGTCGAAACAGTAACAGGTGGGACAAACGATGTTGCAAGCCCCGCAGGAAAAACATTGATCGGCCCGCTCTTGCCAAATGGGGTGCTCGTAATTACGGTTCAAAAGATCGGGAAGGTCCTGGGGGGCGCATTTGAGTTTATGTTTTTGCTGGTCCTGCTTGTTCTTTTCCCAAAGGCGTTCCCGCTCTTTGAGCTGCTCGGGTGTGGCCGCGGGAGTGGGTGCCAAATATCTCATCAAAGCTTGTCCCTTGTCGGTGCGAGCCTCAGCCAAATAGACGTTGCCCACCTTGGAAAGAAGGATATCCCAACCCTCCTGGGTAACTGCGGCGTCCATACAGCCTGAGAAGTTATTAGGAGAAATGGTCAACACGTCCAAGGCCACGATGGAACATTTCGCCCGTCGCGCCAAGTAATGTTGGTCCTCTTGTTTTTCGGTGAAGACCCGGTCCATTTGGGCGATGGCTTTCACATCGTAAGGGTGCACCCCGAATAACACGAAAGGATCTGATTCGAAAACACTTTGGTAATGAGCCCCGTTATTGAATGTCATCAGGACTTCTTTGGGGGGAAGTAGGAATTTTTTTGGGGGAAGGGCCGTTACATCGTAATCCAAACGCATATCGGAGACTTTATTGATCGGCTCGAACACGAAGTGTCCGTCGCGCTCCACCGGGCCGATGATGGTCTGGTTCAACAGTAGACCATCCACCCAACCATTCAAATATCCTGGATCCAGTTGCTTGACGGTCATGGAGCCCTCCGAGTGGGGATGATGTTTTGATTTGTCAGTGAGAAGTTTAATGGCAATATTTGTCAGAAACGTATGAGGTGGGTCATAGAAAAAGGATAGCGAGTCAAAGACAAGCGGGTTGGCAATATCTTGTTAGTTAATATTTTCTCTCCATTGGCTTTCACGGAGGATGTTGAACCGATAAACCATCGAGAGTGACGAGATAATATTTAGGACAATATATAAGTCATAACTCTCGGGAAAAATAGATAACGGTCATTGTCCTCGTTGGTTTCAAAATAGAGGTCGTGATGAATAGAAGTCAAAAGAACATGAAAAAGATTTTTTGTTTTGATGAAGGCAAACTTTGACAAACAACGAATTTTTTTTAGTCCTTTTGCAATTAACGGTTAGTGCGAATAAAATCGATGCGCAACGCGAAGGTCTGGATATTTTTTTGGCAATCGATTAGTAACTATCCTGTATTTGGAATCAAAAGACAAATCGGATCATTCGCTGAAATTCGATTGGTACGGCCCATGAATTTATGATAGTGGTCATAGTTGTTAGGTGGTTTGGACGGTAGATTGCACGCAACCGGACATTTTTTAAGGAGAAAAGATATGGTTTCCGCAACGAATCCCGCGTCGGCCGCTCCCGCCATTCCCAGAAGCGATCCTCGGGTCCGCCGAATCTTGACCGTGATGAACAGCCACGGGAGGAAATCGGACGCCCTGATCCAGGTATTGCACGCGGTCCAAGAACTTTTTGGTTATCTTCCCAAGTCCGTGATCGAGCTTATTTCCAAGGAAATGCGCATCCCGATTTCCCGTGTCTACGGGGTCGTCACTTTTTACCATTTCTTCTCACTGAAGCCCATGGGGGAACATAGCTGTGTGGTTTGCATGGGAACGGCCTGTTATGTCAAGGGCGCGAACCTGTTGATCGAGCAAATGGAAAAAGGGTTCAATATCAAACCAGGGCAGGTCACCAAGGATAACAAGCTCGGCCTCCAAGCCGCCCGCTGCATCGGGTCTTGCGGGTTGGCTCCCGCGGTGGTCTTTGACGGCGAAGTATTGGCCCGGGTGAAACCGGAAGAACTTGTCCCCAAGATCAATGAAAAGTTGGGGGTAACCGCATGAAAAATCACGCCCTTTATAACCTTCGGGAGAAGCTGGTGTCGGAAAGAGCCCTGCACGCCAAAAAAGTCTGTGTTTGCATGGGCGGGAGTTGCATGGCTTCCGGATCCCAGAAGGTGCTGGATAAATTGAAGGAAGAAGTGAAGCATTCCAACATTGGTTCAGGCGTGGAGATCAAGTCGGTAGGTTGCATGGGCGCCTGCGCCAAAGGGCCTCTGGTCAAGATGGAGGCGGACGATGTCATCTATCAAAAGGTCAATCCGGACAACTTAAAGCCTATCCTGACCGACCATTTGAAGGGGCACAAACCCGTTCCCCATATGGTGCTTTTCGCGGATAACGATTCCCAACCGACCATCAAATCCAGCGAGCATCCCTTTTTCAAGAATCAGCGCATGATCGTGCTGGAAAACTTCAGCCGATTGGACCCAACCAGCATCGAGGATTACATCACCGCGGGGGGATATAAAGCCCTTCAAAAAGCGCTGACCCAAATGACCCCTGAAGAGGTCATTGGAGAGGTCAAGCAAAGTGGTATCCGGGGACGTGGTGGCGCCGGGTTCCCCACGGGCAACAAATGGGAAATGTCCTATAAATATGTGGGAGAGAATAAATACATCGTTTGTAATGGCGACGAGGGAGACCCGGGCGCTTTTATGGACCGGTCCATTCTGGAATGCGATCCCCATCGAATACTGGAGGGCATGATCCTGGGAGGCTATGCCACGGGCGCCACCAAAGGCTTCGCTTATATCCGCGGGGAATATCCCTTGGCCATCCAAAGGTTCACGACCGCCATTCAAAGGGCCAAAAAGCTAGGATTATTGGGGAAGAATATATTAGAGACGAATTTTTCCTTTGATGTGGAGATCCGCATCGGGGCCGGGGCCTTTGTTTGTGGCGAGGAAACGGCTCTATTGGCTTCCATCGAGGGAAAAAGAGGAACGCCCCATGTCCGCCCGCCCTATCCGGCGGAAAAGGGCTTATGGGACATGCCAACCATCATCAACAATGTCGAAACCTACGCCAATATCCCGCCCATCGTGGAAAAAGGCGGGGAATGGTACGCCGGTATCGGGACTCCCAAAAGCACCGGGACCAAGGTCTTCGCCCTTTCCGGATGCATCCAGAACACGGGTTTGGTGGAAGTCCCCATTGGAACAACCCTTCGACAGGTCATTTTTGACATCGGCGGAGGCATCCCCGGCGGGAAGAAGTTCAAGGCCGCCCAAACAGGCGGACCTTCCGGCGGTTGTATCCCCGAACAGCACCTGGATACTCCGTTGGATTATGAGGCCCTCAACAAACTCGGTTCCATCATGGGCTCGGGCGGGTTGATCGTCATGGATGAGACATCCTGCATGGTGGACGTGGCCAGGTTCTTCATGGATTTCTGTATGGACGAATCCTGCGGAAAGTGCGTCCCTTGCCGGGTCGGAACCAAACACATGTTCGAGCTATTGAACAAGATCTGTAAGGGAAACGCCACGGAGATGGACCTGGAGCTCTTGGAATCCCTGGCCCCCATGGTGAAAGAGACCAGCCTTTGCGGATTGGGACAAAGCGCGCCCAACCCGCTTCTTTCCACCCTTCGCTACTTCCGGGACGAATATCTGGCCCACGTCAGGGAAAAACGCTGTCCGGCGGGGGTTTGTAACATGAACCCCGTTCTCGCGGAGGTGCGCTAATGGCCGAGCCATTCACGCTTAACATCGACGGCCGGGATGTGCAGGCATTGCCAGGCCAAACCCTTTTGGAAGTCTGCCGCCAGAACGACATCTATATCCCGACCCTATGCCACTTCGACGGTTTATCCGATGTCGGAGCCTGCCGGTTGTGTCTGGTGGAAGTGGAAGGGGTGAACAAGCTCCTGCCCACTTGCGTCACCCAGGTCCATCCCAACCAAAAGGTCCATACCAACACTGAGAAATTGGTCAAATACCGCAGGATGATCGTGGAGCTGTTCTTTTCCGAGCGAAATCATATCTGCGCCGTATGCGTGGCGAACAACAATTGTGAACTCCAGGACCTGGCCAAGGCGGTGGGCATGGAGCACGTCCGTTTCCCCTATCTAAGGCCGGAAATGGAGATCGACGCGACCCATCCCAAGTACGTCATCGATCATAACCGTTGTGTCATGTGTACTCGATGCGTCAGGGTTTGCGACGAGGTGGAAGGCGCTCATGTCTGGGATGTCATGGGCCGGGGTTTCGATTCCCGTATCGTGTCGGGGTTCCATGACCCCTGGAAGACCTCCGATTCCTGTACCTGGTGCGGCAAGTGCAGTATGGTCTGCCCGGTGGGCGCCATCTGGCCCAAGGAAGCGGTCCAAGGCAATCTCCTGAGATTCCCCACCCTGGTCTCGGAACTGGTCGAGAAAAGGAAGGAAAAATGAGCAAGAAAAAGATTGGAACGGTCTGGCTAGGCGGATGTTCGGGCTGTCATATGAGCCTTCTGGACATCGATGAGCGCCTGTTGGAAGTGGTGAAGCTGGCCGATATCGTGAAATCCCCCATCGTGGACGGAAAGGAATTCCCCCCGGTCGACATCGCCTTGGTGGAAGGAGCCGTCTCCAGCGAGGAACATTTAGAGGAGATCAAGCACATCCGGGCCAACAGTAAGATACTGGTGGCTTTTGGGGACTGTGCCGTGACCTCGAATGTGACATCCCTCAGGAATGTTGTTGGAACGGAAGCGGCTTTGAAACGGGCCTATGTGGAAGCGGAAAGCAACGTTCCAGGAAAACTTCCCCCGGGCGATGGATTGGGCGTCTCGCCCCTTTTGCAACAGGTCATGCCGTTGCACCAGGTCGTGAAGGTGGATTACTACCTTCCCGGCTGTCCGCCGGACGCCGACCTTATCTTTGACGTCTTATTCGCGCTCTTGAACGACCGAGTTCCCGAGCTTCCCAACGAAAGGAAAGCCGCATATGGCTGAGAAAAAAACCATCAAGATCAACCCCGTGACCCGGATCGAGGGCCACGCCAAGATAACCCTCTTCCTGAATGACGGAGGCGATGTCGCCGACGCCCAGTTCCATGTGGACGAGTTCAGAGGCTTCGAAAAATTCTGCGAGGGCCGGGTTTATACCGAAATGCCGGTCATCACACCCCGTATCTGCGGAATCTGTCCTGTGTCCCATTCCATCGCCAGCGCGAAGGCCTGTGACGCCATCCAACGGGTCACCATCACCGATACGGCGGACAAACTGCGCCGATTGATGCAATTAGGCCAGCACCTATCCTCACACGCCTTATCCTTCTTTTACCTGTCCGCTCCTGATTTTCTATTGGGGTGGGATTCGGATCCCTCGATGCGTAATGTCGTGGGAGTGGCCGAGAAATTCCCCGATGTGGCCAAAAGGGGCATCCGTCTTCGGAAATTTGGGCAGGAGATATCCCAACACATCACCGGCAAGAAGATCCATGTGAACGGCGTTGTCGCCGGGGGGATGGGAAGCCCCTTAAGGGAAGAAAGCCGTGAAACCCTTCTTAAATGGATCCCCGAAGTCCTGGAAACCTCCCAGATCGGGTTGGATATCCTGAAAAAGTACATGGATTCGCATAAAGAAGAGGTGGAGACCTACGCCCCTTCCGATACCCTGCATATGGGAACCGTCGATCCGACCGGGGCGCACGAGCTCTATGACGGCCGGTTACGCTGGGTGGGTCCGGACGGGAAGATCATTCAGGATATGGTGAATCCTAAGGATTATCTGACCTACATCTCTGAAATGCCGGTGGATTTCTCCTATCTGAAATATCCTTACTTCAAACCGATGGGTTATCCCGCCGGTGTTTACCGGGTAGGTCCATTGGCCCGCTTGAACGTCGCCTCCAAGATGAAAACTCCCAAGGCCCAGAAAGAGTTCGAGAACTTCAAGAGCCTGGGAAGGGGCAGGGCGGTCAATGGGACTTTCTATTATCATTACGCTCGATTGATCGAGACCTTGGCCTCCTGCGAGGAGATCGAGGGTTTGTTATCCGACCCGAAGATATTGTCGACCGACATCCATGTGCAGGCCAACCTTAACGCCCGCGAGGGAGTCGGGTGCGCCGAGGCTCCCCGGGGAACCTTGTTCCACCACTATAAAGTGGATGAGGCGGGACAATTGACCAAGGTCAATTTGCTCATCGCCACGGGCCAGAACAATCCCTCCATGAACCGGTCGGTCCTGGAAGTGGCCAAGCAATACGTGAAAGGGCCGGACGTCAAAGAAGGGGCCCTGAACAGGGTCGAGGCCGCCATCCGCTGCTATGACCCATGTCTTTCCTGTTCCACCCACGCTTTGGGGGCCATGCCGATGGTCCTTGAGATCAAGGACGCGCGGGGAGAAACGATCAGGACCATTAACCGGGATTAAAAAACCCCGGAAATAAGAGCCAAAAGCATATCATCCGCGGGATGGTATGCTTTTTTGTTTTTAAGGGGGAAATGGTGTACCGTCTGAAGGGTCCGATCGAGCCTGACAGTCGACAAAATGGATGTTCAGGTCTCATAACACTTTTCGAGGTTCGAATGATATTGGTCCTGGGTTTTGGTAATCCCACCCGACGGGATGATGGGGCTGGCTGGGAAGTTATCCGCCGTCTGGAAGAAAGGAACATTCCCGGTTTGGAAACCCGAGCCTCCCAACAGTTGGGGCTGGAGATCCTTGAGGAATGGGATTCTTTCGAGCGCGTAATCTTGGTCGATGCCGCGCCAGGCCCGGGAGAAACCACATTGGAGAGGGTCGTGGCCCAAAGCCTCACCCCTTCCGCTTCCACCCACCATCTCAAGCCCGAAACCCTACTTCAGCTTTCCCAACAGCTTTACGGTCGCAGTCCCGAGCTTTACGTTTGTCGTATACCTGGCGAGGATTTCGATTTCGGGGAAGGGTTGTCTTTGACGGCGAAAACGAATGTCCAGGCAGCCCTCCGACATATCGAGGACTGGTTGATCAGTTAACAAGGAAGATCGATGAGAACAACAATTCATTCACTTCAATGGGATCCAATATTCTATGAATAATGATCCAAACCATCCTGAAAGCTCCCAACCGTTGGGTCTTTTAAAGGTCCATATACGGGGTGTGGTCCAAGGGGTGGGGTTCCGGCCCTTTGTCTATCGTTTGGCCAAAGAACAAGGGTTGAAAGGGTATGTCCTGAACGGGACCCGAGGCGTCGAGATCGAGGTCGAGGGAACAGAAGGCGAACTCAAAGAATTCCTGAGAAGACTGGAGATCGAAAAGCCGCCATATTCAGCCATAGAGAACATTACATCCCAGTTCTTGCCACCCAAGGGATATCCTGATTTTTCCATAAAAGAAAGCGATGAAACCGGGGAGAAAACCGTTTTGATCCCCTCCGATATGGCGATCTGTGACGATTGCCTGAGCGAGATCCTGGACGTGTCCAACCGACGTCACCTTTATCCCTTCACGAATTGCACCAACTGCGGCCCACGGTTTTCCATCATCGAGAATATCCCTTACGACCGATCCCACACCACCATGAAGAAATTTCCCATGTGTCCCGAATGTCAAAGGGAGTATGAGGACCCTATTAACCGAAGGTTCCATGCCCAACCGAACGCCTGTCCCGAGTGCGGTCCTCAACTTCAAGGCTGGAACCCGGATGGATCGTTGTTGGCTGAAAAAGATGAAGCCTTGCGGAAAGCGGGGGAAATGATCAGGTCGGGAAAGATAGTGGCTCTGAAAGGGTTAGGCGGGTTCCATCTTATTTGTGACGCCAGGAATGAGGGGGCGGTCAGCACCTTGCGGACTCGAAAACGCCGTGAAGCCAAACCACTGGCCCTCATGTTCCCGACCCTAGAATCCGTTGGAAAATATTGTGCGATGAGCTCGATTGAAGTGAAACTTCTTCGATCCGCCGAGTCCCCCATTGTGTTGCTCAAGAAGAAGGAAGAAGCGGAAAAATGCTTGGCCGATTCTTTGGCCCCAGGCAATCCCCAATTGGGCGCCATGCTTCCTTATACCCCGATTCATGTCCTTCTCATGCGGGACCTGGATTTTCCGGTGGTAGCCACCAGCGGCAACCTATCCGATGAACCCATCTGTATCGAGGAAAAGGAAGCCATAGAGCGCTTGAAAGGAATCGCCGATTACTTCCTCGTCCATAACCGACCTATCGTGAGGCCCATGGATGATTCAGTGGCGCGAGTCCTGATGGATGAGGTCCAGGTCATCCGGAGGGCCAGGGGTTTTTCGCCTTTACCCATCTTTTTGGATTCGAACGGACCGACATTATTGGCCATGGGTGGATTTTTGAAAAACACTGTCGCTTTGGCCAAAGGGAATCGAGTCTTTATCAGCCAGCATTTGGGGGACCTGGGGACCTTGCCGGCCATCGAGGCTTTTGAGAGATCGGTGACCGACCTGCCAAGCCTTTACGAAGCCCAGCCTGAAGCGGTGGCTTGCGATATTCATCCCGATTACGCTTCCACACGAAAGGCCAAGGAGATGGGCATTCCCATGATCCCAGTCCAACATCATGTGGCCCATGTGGTTTCCTGCCTGGCCGAGAATCAATTGAAAGGCGATGTGTTTGGCGTCTCCTGGGATGGGACAGGACTGGGATTTGATAACACTATCTGGGGCGGGGAATTCTTCATCATCCGGGATGGGGAAGCGAACAGAGCCGGACATATCCGTCATTTCCCCCTGATGGGCGGCGACCGGGCGATCAAGGAGCCCAGGCGTTCGGCCTTGGGTCTTCTATACGAAGTCTTTGGTAAAGAAACTTTTCAAATGATGGACCTGCCGACATTGAAGGCTTTTGAGAAAAAAGAGATAGCAACCCTTGAAGGGATGTTCCAATCCACCCTAGCCATCCAAACCTCAAGCGCCGGAAGACTCTTTGACGCCGTGGCTTCCCTGGCGGATGTTTGTCAGAAAAGCAGATTCGAAGGGGAAGCGGCCATGATGCTGGAGTTCAAAAGGGGCGGCCTAGAATCGGCGGAATCCTACCCATTCCCATTACGTTCCCAGGGTGAGGGGTTTCTTTTAGATTGGGAACCCCTTATAAAGGAACTGTTTGCGGATGTTCGCCGGGAAGTCCGAAAGGAAGAAATCTCCCAACGATTCCACAACGCCTTGGTGGAAGGGATAGTCCAGGCGGCCAAGAAGGCCGGGGTGGAACAAGTGGTCTTGTCGGGAGGTTGTTTCCAGAATCGATATTTGATGGAGAGATCGGTCCACCGATTAAGACAGGAGGGTTTCAAACCCTACTGGCATAAGCAAGTCCCACCCAATGACGGCGGTTTATCCCTGGGTCAAGCCGTTTGGGCGCGCGAGATACTTAAAAAGAGGTTAAAATCAAGGCAACCTTGATTAGCCTTATTGAACGTGCCGTTAAGAGCGAGCGAAACACGAAGGAGTCTTTATGTGCCTGGCCGTGCCTGGAAAGATCGTCAGCATCAGCGGAGAGGATCCGCTCTTTCGCGTTGGAAAAATAGATTTCGGCGGGGTCATTCGGGAAGCGTCATTGTCCTTTCTACCCCAGGCCAAGGTGGGGGATTATGTCATTGTCCACGTGGGGATGGCCATCAGTCTTTTGGATGAAAAGGAAGCGTTGCTTACCCTGAAGGATCTGGCGGAGATCGAGGGACTGGGATGAAGTACGTTGAGGAATACCGCGACGGCAAAGCTTGCCTGGAGACCGCTGAAGCCATCCGAAAGATGACCACCAAGCCCTGGGTCATCATGGAGATCTGCGGGGGGCAGACCCATTCCATCGCCAAGTACGGTATTGAGGACCTGCTTCCCAAGCAAGTTTCCCTGGTCCACGGGCCGGGGTGTCCTGTCTGCGTGACCCCGGTAGAGATCATCGACAAAGCGGTCGCGATCGCGGCCATGCCGGATGTTATATTCTGCTCTTTCGGGGACATGATGCGAGTTCCCGGAACCCAAAAAGACCTTCTTTCCGTGAAAGCGGAGGGGGGGCAGGTTCGTCTGGTTTATTCCCCATTGGACGCGGTGAAGATCGCCCGGCAAAATCCCACCAAGCAAGTGGTTTTCTTCGCCGTGGGGTTCGAGACCACCGCCCCGGCCAACGCCATGGCGGTCGTTCAGGCCAAAGCGCTGGGTCTCACCAATTTCTCGATTCTGGTCTCCCATGTGTTGGTGCCGCCCGCCATGGAAGCCATCCTTTCCTCCTCCCAAAATCGGGTCCAGGGTTTTTTAGCGGCCGGACATGTTTGTACCATCATGGGCTATGAGGAATATTTACCATTGGCGGAAAAATACAAGATCCCGATCGTGGTCACAGGTTTTGAGCCGTTGGACATTTTGCACGGCATTTACCTCTGCGTGAAACAACTGGAAGAAGGTCTCCATTCGGTCGAAAACCAATACGCTCGAGCCGTGCTTAAACAAGGGAATATAGAAGCATTGAAGGTTATCCGAGAGGTGTTCACGGTGGTCCCCCGCAAGTGGAGGGGAATCGGGGAGATCCCCAAGAGTGGATGGGCTTTGAACAAGGATTATTCCAGTTTCGACGCCGAACGGAGATTCCAAGTGGCCCATATCAAGGCGGAAGAAAGCACCGAATGTATCGCGGGGCAGATCCTTTTGGGGTTAAAGAAACCCATGGATTGTCCAGCCTTTGGGGCCAAATGCACACCCGAACACCCATTGGGAGCGCCCATGGTTTCCACAGAAGGCGCCTGTTCGGCCTATTATCGATACCGCCGAGCTGAATCAACGGTCACGATGGAAAAATGAACGGAAGTTCGATCGATGTTCCGATGAAAATGATCCGGAGAAACGCATGACGAAAAATGAATTCATCATGGATTGTCCCTTGCCCTTCAATGACTACGACCGGGTGTTGCTGGCCCATGGCGGCGGCGGGACATTGACCCAGCAATTGATCGAGAGAATATTCCTGCCAGCGTTCGGCAACAATCCACTCCTGAAACGCCATGACGCCTCAGTGGTGGATTTCCCGTCCGGCTCCCTGGCCATGACCACCGATTCCTATGTCGTTAAGCCATTGTTTTTTCCCGGTGGGGATATCGGAAAGCTGGCAGTGACTGGGACGGTGAACGATCTAGCGATGGCGGGAGCTAAACCCCTTTACTTGAGCGCCGGGTTCATTCTAGAGGAGGGGTTGCCTCTGGAGAGCCTTTGGAAGATCGCCCAGTCCATGCGTCAAACAGCAGACCAGGCCGGGGTTTCCATCATTACCGGCGACACCAAGGTCGTGGATAAAGGCAAAGGGGACGGTGTTTTCATCAACACGGCGGGAGTGGGGGTCGTCAAAGCAGGGATGGATCTTTCCCCCGCTAGCGTTAAGGCAGGCGACGCGGTGCTATTGAGCGGGGATGTAGGTCGACATGGGATCGCTATTATGGCGGCCCGGGAAGATCTGGAATTCGAGACCAAGTTGGAAAGCGATTGCGCCCTACTCCATGAGCCTATCTTGACGTTATTGAGCCAAGGGATCGAGGTCCATTGCTTACGGGACCTGACCCGTGGAGGGTTGGCCTCGGCCTTGAATGAGATCAGCCAGGTAGCGGGGCATCCCATACTTATTTCCGAGGACCAGATCCCAGTCAGGGAGGAAGTGAACGCGGCCTGCGAGATATTAGGTTTGGATCCTTTCTATGTGGCTAACGAAGGCAGGTTCGTGGTAATCCTTCCGGAAAAAGAAGTCGAAAAAGCCCTCTTGATCCTTAAAAAGTTCGAGGTCAGCGGCGCGGCGCGGAAGATAGGGCAGGTATTAGCGGATCCCGGAAAATCAGTAAGGCTCAATAGTCTGACGGGTGCCACACGAATCATAGACCTCTTGAGCGGTGAACAACTTCCTCGTATCTGTTAAGTCTGGGTAATGGGGGTTGATGGTTAAAGCAATTTCTAAAAAGTTTATCCCACAAGATATAGGGGTTTTGAATCGTTATTCCGAAGGAATGGCCGCTAAACAGCGGAAAAACCCTTGATTCAAGCAATTATTAAGAGCAAAATAATAGTCAAACGTCCTGGAAACACATTCAGCAAGGAGTAGAAAGATGAAAGGCTCGAAATTTTTATTAACTCTCATAGTCGCCGGACTTTTGGTCATTGGCTGCAGCCAGAAGAGAATTGAAAGCACCGAAACCCCCAAAGCGCCGGAAAAACCTGTCGTTGAGAAACCAGTCGCTGTTCCAGCTGGCCAATACACGGTCGTTGCCCACGATACTCTCTGGGGGATCGCAGGGAAAAGCGATATTTATAGCGATAATTTCGAATGGCCCCTGATCTTCAAGGCTAACCGGGACATTATCAAGGACCCGGATTTGATCTATCCCAAGCAAGATTTTAAGATCAATAAAGGTGTCAGCTCTGAGGATATGAAGAACGCCAAGGATTTGGCCATGAAGACGCCAAAGTATGTTCCTCATACCCAGCCTCGGACGACCTTGCCGATCGATTATTTCTGATCATTGCGTCAAATCAAGCCCGTCCCTCTAGGGGGACGGGCTTTTTTTGTTTAGGGAAGTCCTATATTTAAATGAACAATAGAGGGATAGCTGATGGACGAGGCATTCCAGAAAAAACTCCAGAAAGACGCCTTGGAAGCGGTCGTTAAAGGCTTGGAAGAAAAGATCGCATCCATTGTTTGTCCGATCCACCATCAAAATCCAAGATTGAAATTCTCCGAAGATTCGGGGCCAGGCGAGCAAAAGATGTCCTTTGATTGTTGTTGTGAGAAACTATCGGAATTGCTGCAGAAAACCCTTCAAGAGGCAAGTTCATGACTCGAAAAATCCATTGGGGTATCCTTTCCACGGGCAACATCGCCAGGACATTCGCGGAAGCCGTTCTTCAATCTCGAACGGGAAGGTTAATCGCGGTAGCCAGCCGGTCCCAAACCCAGGCTAAAGTATTCGGGAATTCATTCCGTATCCCCCGAACCTATGGAAAATACAAGGAACTCCTCCAGGATCCAGATGTGGACGCGGTTTACATCGCCACTCCCCATCCTTTCCACATCGAGTGGGCGATCGAAGCCGCAAAACAAAAGAAGCATATCTTTTGCGAGAAGCCGTTGACCATAAACCTACGAGAAGCGCTTCGGGTGGTGGAGGCCGCACGGAAGAACCAAGTTTTCTTGATGGAAGCATTCATGTACCGATGCCATCCCCAGACCAGAACCTTGGTCGAGCTCATCAAGAAAAAAACCATAGGCGATCTAAGATTGATCCAGGCGAGGTTTTGTTTTGACCGGCCGGTAGACCTAAAGAGCAGACTTTTCAATAAAAAGTTAGGAGGCGGAGCCATTTTGGATATCGGCTGTTATCCCGTCTCCATGGCTCGACTCTTGGCGGGAGTGGCGATGGGAAAATCCTTCCTTGATCCCGAGGTCGTGATGGGAACGGCTCTGATTGGAAAGAAGAGCCGAGTGGATGAGTTGGCGATCGCTTCTTTGAGGTTCCCAGGCGGAATTTTAGCCGAACTTTGTTGCGGCATAAGGTTGGGACGGGGAGTGGGAGTGACCCTTTGGGGCTCGAAGGGAAGGATCCATGTCCCAAGTCCATGGCATCCGGGTAGGTGGAGCAAAGGGATATCAACCATCGAAGTCGCTCTTTACGATAAGAAAAAGCCGAAGATATTGAAGATAAAGGAAACTCGAAATCTCTATGCTCTGGAAGTGGACGAGGTGGGTCGGTGTCTGTCGAAGGGACGAAAAGAATCACCCAACATGTCCTGGGCGGACAGCCTAGGTAACATGAAAACCATCGAACAATGGTTGAGAAAAACCCGCTGATCTTTGGTTAAGCTTGGATCATCCCCTCGAGACCTTTCCTGGTTCCCGCCAAGCCATGGTAGTGCACATGTGAAAATAGGTCCGATGCGATCTTCAGTCCTATCAACAATAAGATCACAAACTTCGTAGTCCCAAAAATAAATGTCAGGAAAGCCCCAAAAATGATCGTCACGTGCATGATCACGACCCTTTTATAAGGTTCGGCCATCAGGTCCTGCCGTCCTGGATTGACGGAACGCTTGGCGACCCACATGACAAGAGCCTGAGTTTTAGGCGATAGGGTGATTTGTTTGGGTCCGGAGATGGTTTGGATCGTGGGACGCAGCTCGGCCCGCCAATCTTCCATTGGATGGTAATCGGTGGTCTGTGTTGGAGAGGGAGGGTTGGCGGATGGATCAGGAACAGTCGTCGAAAAAGGGGAAAGGTTAGGATTCCAGTCGTGCTTGAAAAAAGCATAACCGTGACTCAAGAACAAAGCCAGCGCGGGGATCCAGAACCCTTTATGAAAGAGAAGGTTTTGAAGGACCGGGAGGGGAGAAAAAGTATGTTTGAATTCGGGTGGGCCGAAAAAAGCTGTGAGGAACAAGAAGTGGCCGAACATGAAACCACCGAAGTGAACGCAAAAAAACGGGACCAGAAATATACTGAAGATCAACATGACCTTTAAAATCTTGATGATCTGATAGAAACCGATGATGGCGGTTTCCATCCAAAATAGCACCATGATCGAATAAAGATCCCAATCAAAAAAGAGGACGCCGAATACAGGAATGAGGTTGGCGATCAGAAGGATCCAAACGGATGATTCCAAAAACAAGGATTTGTTCAAGGGTCCGCCCCAGACCGGAATGTGAAATCGAGGCTATTATAAATCGAAGGCCCGAGAATCCGAGTGTTTTTAGGCAGGAATGAGGCTGTCGTAGGTGCGGATCGCGGCGATACATTCCTCGATGAGGTAATCGGGCGTGGATGCGCCGGCCGTGATGCCAACCTTCTTTTTACCTTCGAACCATTTGGGTTCAAGTTCTTGCGCCGTTTCCACATGGTGGGTGGCGTTGGGGAGGTTCATCTGACAGGTATCGGCCAACTTATGGGTATTGGAGGAGTTCCGACCCCCGATGACGATCATGATATCCACCTGTTTGGATAGCTCGGCCGCGGCGGATTGGCGGTCTTTCGTGGGTTTGCAGATGGTGTTCACCGCTTTAACCTCGGCGCAGCGTTTCTTCAATAGTCCGACGAACATATCGAATTTCTCCATCAAGAGGGTGCTTTGGCAGACCACGCCGATGCGGGAACCTTCGGGGACGTGGATGATATCCTCCTCGTTATAAACGATTAGAGGGTCCTTCATCCGGCTGGCGATGCCTTTCACTTCCACGTGTTTGGGATCGCCGATGATGACGATCTTCAAACCTTGCTCCTGCAGTTTCAACCCCTCGTTATAGATCTTGGTGACCAGGGGACAGGTCGTGTCGATGATCTCTAGGCCCTTTTCGTTCATTCGGTCCATGGTTTTTATGTCCAGGCCGTGGGCGGTAATGACGACTTTGTTATCCTCGACCTCTTCCAGGGAATGGACGATCTTTTTATCCAACGACGCCAGCCTGGCCACTTCCTGGGGGTTATGGATAAGAGAGCCGAAGATGTAGGCCTTTTCCATGGTCTCGGCCTTCTGAATGGCGCGTTTAACACCGAAGCAAAAACCAGCGGCGTTGGCGATCAGGATCTCTCTTGGCATGACCACTCTTTCAGGAAAAGTGAATAACTCACAACCGAGGGGCGATTATATATAATGAGCAAACGTAAATAAAACCCCCTTCCCCTCGAAAAGGATCTCCGGTGAGCTTTTCCCTCTATTTGGGCCCCTATCAACCATTCCTTGAGGATGAATTATCCGAGGCAGTTCAAGAATTCCGTAAGTCCGATCTTTTGTCCCCCTTGATCATTCTGGTCCCTAATCGTTCCCTGGTACGGCACCTAAAGGAAGAGCTTGCCCGAAAAAACGGTTCCATCTTCAATCTGAAGGTTCTCACCTTCCACCAATATCTGCAGGAATTCACCGAGGAAAAATGGATATTGGAAGGTTTTCGAGCACTCCCCGAGTCCCTCGTTTCATGGATATTAAAAGAGATCGCCCGATCTTCTAAGTCAACGGCCAGTTCTTTCGCCGCGGTCGAAAAAACGACTGGTTTCTATAAGACCCTCCAAACCACATTTTCCGAACTGCGCCAAGGCGGGTGGGAACCCACTGATCTCCTTGAATCCGCTAAAAAGATCGGCCGGGATAAAACGAAAAAAAGGCTTTCCTTGAAACTAGCTGAATTCTCAGGTCTTCTTGTCGAGTACGAAAAATGGAAGATGAAAAACAAATGGAAGGACCGCGAAGACCTTTATGTGGATGCCCTGGCCCTTCCCGCGCCCGCGACCGCCATATGGACCTACGGGTTTTATGACGCGTCCGTCTTGCAACGGAAGGTCTTGAAACAACTTTGTTCCGGCCGTCAATCGAATTGGTTCATTCCCTACGAAGATCATCCCGCGTTCGAGTACGCCAAACCTTTCATGGAATGGGCGAATGAAAATGGAGATATAAAAAAATCTGGAAAGTATAAAAGCGAAATGGAAACACCGTTGGGGAGGCTGCAAGATCATTTATTTGAAACGGATTCGAGAAGCTCACCGCAAGCTGGGATAGCCGCTCGAACTGACGACCATTCACAAGTTGGCCAGCCGAGAACCGAAGTCGAAGCATTTTCGGCGGGTGACGGTGAATTTGAAGTTTCAGACGTGAAGATCATCCTTTGCCCGGGGGAACCCCGCGAAATGCGGGAAGTGGTGAGGTCTGTCACTGAGGAGACCGAGAGGTGGAGAACGAACTTTTCCCAATGCGCTTTGATGCTCAGGCAGTTCGAAGCCTATCGGCGGAAGATCATCCCAGCCTTTGATAACCAAAAGATCCCGCTCGCGAAGAAGCCCCCGGTTTTCCTTCTGGAAACCCCGGAAGCCAAGGCATTCCTCCTTTTGCTTGAATGCTTTCAGAATGAATTTTCCCGAGAGTCCTTGATGGATTTCCTTTCCAGTCCCAATTTGGATCCGGAGGGTTTCGGGCTAAAGGCCGGGGCTTGGAATCCGCACCTCTGGGACCAGACCTCCAAGGAAGCAGGCATTGTGGAGGGGGAGGGTGCGTGGCTGGACCGGATGAATGATCATTTGCGAAGCGGTTTCTCATCTGAAGGACAGGATGGGGAGGGTTTGGCGAAGGAAGAATGGGATTCACTCAAGGCTTTTCGGAACAAAGTCCTGGAAACCCTCTTCACGGCCAAGCGGCTTTTCGAAAAAGAAAAGCACTGGGTGGGCAAATGCCAGGCGCTCTTCGACTTGGTCGAAAGGATATTCCGGTCCTCCGAGGCCAAGGAACAGCTCAAAACCCTGCGGAGGGGTGTGGAGATCTTGTCGAAGGATTCCTTCACTGTTGAGAAGGACGAGTTAGCCTCGCTCCTCACGGGGCTTATGGACGAGGTATCCATCCCATGGGAGATCACCGAACCCGGCGGGGTCGAGCTTTCGGACCTCATGCAGGCCCGGGGTGTTCCCTTTGATTTGATCGTCCTACCAGGCCTGGTCGAGCAGGGATTTCCCCGGGTGCCCCGGCAGGACCCACTTCTCTTGGACGAGGAACGACGCTTGCTCAACGGACTCTTGGAGGGTAAGGCCCATATTCCCGAGAAGGCGGAAGGTCGCCTGGAAGAAAAACTTCTCTTTCTCCTTTCCGCTCGAAGCGCCCGCAAGTGCCTCATCCTGACCGCATCCCATCTTGACCCTGGTACGGGCGCTCCCCGGGTACCTTCCAGCTATCTGCACGAGGCCTTAAGGGCGTTAACGGGTAAACGCCAGGTGAAATGGGATGAACCTTCCCCTTACATCAAGAAGGTAGCGGTCTCCGATTGGGTCCGTGACGTTGGCGAGACCCGGGTAGATGACCTGGAAGAGGTGCTTACCCGGTTCCAGGAAGCCAGGGAGAAAAACCCAATATCCACCCAGGCCTATATGGACCAAAAACCATTTTTCCGGGAAGCAAGGGAGATGCTCCAGGAACGCCAGGGCAAGCGGCGGTTCACTTCCTATGACGGGGTTTTTCAAAGCAAGGACGCCATCCAAAAGCTCAAGGATTCCTATTCCCTCAAGGACAAGGCCCTCTCCGCTTCCCGCTTGGAGACTTACGCAGCCTGCCCCCTGAAATATTTCTACCGTTATGTGCTGGGGCTGAAGATCCACCCCGAACCTGAGCGGGTCTTCCAGCTGGATCCAGCGGAAAAGGGGAACCTCATGCATGAGGCCCTGGAAGAAGTGCTTTCTCGGGGCGTTAAGGAAGGTTGGCTCAAGGAGCGCGACCAGGTGAAGGCCCGAAAGGCCTTGGGTGAGGAAACACAGCGCATCTTCCATCGGTTCGAGAAGGAAGGCGTACCCGGCTCCCTCGCCTTGTGGCAATGGAGTCAGTTCATTTTGACCCAGGACTTGGAAAGGGTTTTGCGGGAGGTTTTGGAAGACCCTGATTGGACTCCGGTGGATTTCGAGAAGGCCTTCGGGCGCTCGGGCCAGGCCGAGGTGGTCTTTACCAGTCCTACCGGAACCTTCAAGCTGGAAGGCTTTATGGATCGGGTGGATGTTTCGGCGGATGGGAAACATTTAAGGGTTGTGGATTACAAATCGGGTAAGCATGAAGGCTACAAGAATAACAGCGTGAAGAATGGCACCAAGATCCAGATGCCACTTTATCTATGGGCCTGCCGTACGCTCTATCCTGATCTAATCCCTGAACAAGCGGTTTATGAATTCATTACCGCTAAAGGCGGTTACGGTTCCACGATCTTCGATGCGAAGGATTGGAGCAAGGTGGAGGAACCCCTGAAGACCCTATTGACGACAGTTGCGGATGCTGTGGAAAAGGGTCTTTTTCCAGCCGCGGCCAAAGCTTGCCAATATTGTGATTTCAGGCTGCTCTGCGGACCAGGCGTGGAAAAGCGTGGCGAGCGAAAAACGGAAGATCCCAAGGTCGAAAGTTACTTCAAGTTGGAGGAACTTCCTTGATCTCCGACCAATCAATCCGGGACCAGGTCACTCACGATCACGAGACCCTTTTCGCGGTGGACGCGGGGGCGGGCACGGGCAAGACCACTCAATTGGTCGGTCGACTGATCGCCCTATTATTGGAAAAGAAGGTTCCCTTAAGCCGAATCGCGGCCATTACTTTTACCGAAAAGGCCGCAGCTGAATTGGCCCAACGCCTGCGCTCCAAACTTGAAGAGGCTTTGGACAAGAACCCCGCCCAGAGAGACATTATCCTGACGGCTCTAGAAGACATGGAACGGACGCCTATTTCGACTATCCACTCCTTTTGCATGGGCTTATTGAAGGAGTATCCGGTGGAAGCCGGGGTGGACCCGCAATTTGCCCTGATGGACGAGGTCCAATCGGGAGCTTTCGAGTATCAGGCCTGGGAACATTGGCTCAAGAAAAACCTTTCCCAACCAGTGGAGCCGCTCTTCCAGTTCCTCCGCCTGGGCGGGACTTTCGACCATGTGGATGAATTGAAACAGTTCCTCAAACGCAACCGGACCTTGTTGACCGTTCCGACGTTCCGCGACCTGCCTTCAATGGAAGCTTTCAAGGAAGAATGGAAGGATTTCCTTTCCTGGAGCCGTAAATCCGCGAAGGGTTGTTCCGACCATTCGGACTTGCTCTACCAAACCCTGGAAGAATTCTGGGCTAAAAGTGAAAGGATCAAATCGACCAAACCCGAGGACTTGGATTTTGAACTGGCAGCCTTGAAAATCCCAAAGGTGAAAAAAACAGGAAATCAAAAATCGTGGGATAAGGCCGTCTTGGCCGAGATCCGCGGGGGGTTTGAACAACTCATGGAGTCCCATACCAAAGCTTTTGCTCCTTTTCGGGAAGCGGTGCTTTTAAACCTGATCCATTGGATAGGGGGTTACCTGACGGAATGGGAAAGCCAAAAGGCCCGTAGCGGGTATCTTGATTTCGACGACCTGCTCCTGAAGACCCGGAATCTCTTGCGGGATAACCTGGAGTGCCGGGAAGAGATCAAGAAACGATTCGACACTCTTTTCGTTGACGAATTCCAGGACACCGATTCATTGCAAGTCGAGATCGTGTTCTTTCTCTGCGAACGTTCCGGGAGACAAACAAAGGATTGGAAGAAAGTGGTCCTGGCGCCAGGAAAGTTATTTCTGGTAGGCGATCCCAAGCAGAGCATCTACCGTTTCCGCCGGGCGGATGTAGCCATCTATGAGGCCACCAAGGAACGAATTCTGGCAAACGGGGGAAAAGTCGAAAAGTTGACCGAGAATTTCCGTACCGTGGGCGGGTTGGTCGAGTGGGTCAATGGACGGTTCGAAAACCTCTTCGAGGGTACGGACATCAATTATCAGGCCCTGAACGCCAGCCGGGAAAAGGGAAAGACCGAAGGAACACTTCCCATTCTTTGGGGCCTCCAGGTCCCTATCCCCGAAGGGTCGACGGATACCAAGGCTTTTTACCGACAACTGGAAGCCGAATGGGTGGCGGCCTATTTGAAAGAGAGGATCCTCAAAGGAGGTTGGACTGTTTCGGACCCCCAGACCCATCGGATCCGGGAAGTCCGTAATGGCGATATCGCCATCCTGTTCCGGGACCTTTCCAACGACAACGAGGAATTCTGGGAGGAAGCCCTGCGCAAGCGGAACCTTTCCTATCAAATCGTCGGGGGCAAGAGGTTCTATAACCGGCCTGAGATCGTGGCGCTTTCCACCCTACTCACCTGTCTTTCCTCGCCAGCGGACGAGGCGGCTTGTGTGGCGGTCTTGCGGGGACCGCTCTTCGGTTTTTCGGACGAGGCGTTGTTCCTGCACCATGAGGACAGTGGCTCCTTCCTGTTCCAGGAAGAGGCCAAAGGGAAGATGGGAGAAGCCTTCAAGTATTTGAGGGATTGGTTCGACGCCACCCGTACCCTGGGTGTTTCAGAGACCTTGAGTTACTTATATGAGAAAACGAACCTGCTGGCAGTGACCGCCGGACAACCCCACGGGGAACAGCGGGTCGCCAACTTGATGAAGGTTTTGGAGCAGGCCCTGAACCTGGAAACCTCCCAGCATTTCACCTACCGCGCCTTTACCCAGTGGTTGACCACCCAACAGGAGGAAGGAACCAGGGAAGGGGAGGCCCCGGGGCCCGATTCCTCGGAGGACCGCATCACGCTCATGACCATCCACAAGGCGAAGGGGTTGGAATTCCCCATCGTTTTCGTATCCGCCTTGGCGGCGGACAAAAAGGAGACGGGAAGCCTGGTGGATCGCGCGGCCATGGCGGGCGCTTTCAAGGTTGGCAATGTGAAACTGGGATTGAAGACCCAAAACTACGACCAGGTCCAAGCGGACGAGGAACTACAACAACTGGCCGAGAACACCAGGTTGCTCTATGTGGCGGCCACCCGTGCGAGAGATTGCCTGATTCTTTCCAATTACCAAATGCCTTCCCAAGGCAAATACCCAACCGAAACACTCTTCGCTGGTCCACTCCTAAAGGCTTTGGAGGAAAAAGGATCACCCGTGCATTGGGCAGAACCAGCCGGTCTAGAGGCATCCCTGGACGATCCGCCGATTTGGACAGTGAGTTTGAACGCCGAGAAGGACAATCCCACCCTACAGGCGGAAATAGAAAAACTCGAAACTGACCGCCAAAAAAGAAAAGCCAAGATCGATGGATTAAAAGGCACCAGAATATTTCAATCGGTCACCTCGATCCTCGATGTGGATGACGTAAAAAAGAAAAAAGAAGAAGGTGTTTGGGATGGTCCGGAATCAAGCTCTCCTTGGGGGGGAAAAGACATGGGTTCCCTTGCCCACTTGCTTCTGGAAAAGGGATGGGAATGGGATGGCCCAACCGTCCAGAAAGCCGCGCGGGTTTATGGTGAAAAATTGGGAGTGTCACAACCAGAAATCGACCAAGTTGTGGGTTGGGTCGAAAAGGTTCGAAAAAATAAGATCCTTGAAAGAGCGAAAAATTCAAAAAAAGTATTTCGCGAATTACCTATAACAGGAAAACAAGAGGATGAAACCTATGTGAATGCTGTTATCGATCTTGCTTTCCTGGAAGAGGACGGATGGGTCATAGTGGATTACAAAACGGATAAGGATATCCAAAAGAACCTGGAGAATTATTCCCAGCAACTGCGATTCTACTCTGACCTCTTGATCAAGATCCATGGGAAACCGGTCAAAGAAACGTACCTGATAGATGTGCGGAACGGGAAAGAAATCCCGGTTATGTTGAAATGATCACGAACCCTGGAATAGGATGAGGCATGCCTCAACATCAATGCGATCCACATAATCCAAAGTCGTTGGACCTCAATAGACGCGACAAGATGCTCTGGGCCATCGGTTTCACCGCCTCCATCCTGGTTTTGGAGGCTGTCGGGGGCATCCTGTCGGGCAGTCTGGCGCTCGTATCCGACGCTGGGCATATGCTGACCGATTTGGCGGCGCTACTTATTTCCCTCACCGCCATGATCATGGCGAACCGCCCCGCCAGCGCCACTCACACCTATGGTTACGCCAGGCTGGAAGTGTTGGCCGCCCTGGGAAACGCCTTCACCTTTTTTCTCATGGTCATCGGGGTGGCCTGGGAAGCGGTCCAAAGGCTGGCCCATCCCACCTTACCGGATTGGAAGATCATGGGGATCATCGCCAGCGTTGGGTTGGTCGCGAACGCCCTTTCCGCATGGTTCCTGCATGGGGCTGAAGAAGAGGACATTAATATCCAGAGCGCCTGGATACACGTCATGGGGGACCTGGCTTCTTCCATCGGGGTTTTGGTTGGGGTAGTCGTGATCGCCAAGTGGGGATGGACCTGGGTAGACCCCATCCTCAGTTTGGGCATCGCCGTCATGATCGGGATGAGCGCGATCAAGTTGTTCTGGAAAGCGATCCATATCCTGCTCGAATCGACCCCCAAGGGATTGACACCTGAAATAATCGATGCCAGTCTTCGGGAAGCCATTCCCGAGATCAAGGAAGTGCATCATATCCATCTGTGGGAAGTGGGATCGGGAGAGATCCATTTGACGGCCCATTTGGTCATCGCCGATCAGTCCTTAGGGGACGCCCAAAAGGTCCTGGAGAAGGCCTCTCATCGATTGGAGCGGGATCATGAGATCCGGCATTCCACCCTGCAGTTGGAACCACCAGTAAAAGATTAGTCCTGAACATCCTTAAGTTTTTTATCATCGGATGAGCTTTTTCCCCAATCCAACTGTTTTATCTCGTAGAGAAGCAATGGGTTTTGAGGGGATAAAACCAGAGCTTTTTCAAGCATTACGCGGGATTGGATTATCTGCCCTTCGGATGCAAGCAATCGTCCATACTTTTCGCATAAGACAAGGTCTTGGGAACTTCGGTCGAAACAGTTGGTGAAAATAATTGAAAAATGATCCCAGTTGGTCCACGACTCTTCCGGATAGAATGTTTTTTCCCAGGAGTAATTGAACAACAGTTTCTCAAAATAGCAGGACTGTAAAAAGGGATCGCGAGGAACGCGATCATAAGACGCAACCATATCCTTCAGGATATCTAGACGAGATTTTCCATTCGCCAAGTCCATGATTCGAAAATTGAGGTTGGAATAAAACGAATAAAATGACTTCCAAGACGATAAACGCGAACCGGATTGAGGATCCATCCAGATCAATCCCATGCCGTGTCGACTACTTATGTTTGGTTTTTGGGTCGGAAGCGTTATCCATTGAATCCCAGGGAATTCCTTTTCAAGTAGAGGTTGGTAATGGCTCTCGGTAAAAATAGCGGCCCAATTCGGCTTTTCGTTGAAAAGACGAGAATTCATGAGCAAGTTAAATGGGTAGGAAGCGTAGGTAAGGGAATAATCAGAAGTGTCGGGTTCCATATCAGAGAAAAAAAGACAAGGACCTTCTTGGGACCGGACTTTTTCGAGGATTTTATAGCAATAAGACAATTCATTCGAGGAAGTAGGGATCAACAGGGAACCAGCATTATCGGAATTAGGAAAAAGACGATTAATGTCAATCCAGAATGAACTGATAAGGATCAGGATAAGGATTAAACCTTGTCTTGGAACGGAGGTTCCTCGAAGTAAACTGAGAATCCCAATCGACGTGATGAGAAGAAGTATTGATAGAACTGGGAGAATACGAAATATTTCCACACCAACAGAAAATAATCCAGGAGCAAGCAGAATCGTCAATGAAATCCCCAAAATGGATAATAAGATCCGATCCCGAACATAGATCAATTCCATGACACCGAGGAAAAAGAAAGCGCTTAAAAAAATGTTCAATAAACCACCAGAATCGGGCATGAACCACCCTCCTGGGTAACCCCAGAAAAGAGAACATAGATAATCAGCGATAACCTTGAATTGTTGGATTCCCAATGTTGAAGAATTTTTGATGATTGAAACGGCCAAGATATGGTGTCCAAAGCCTTCGTTTGTAACGGCTAGGACAAAGGGGCCTAATGCGAGAAATAGTCCAATCCAAAAGAATAATATCTCCCTTGGAAACCACTCGGGTTTGGTCAAGGTACAATAAATTACTCCTCCCAAAACTAAAAAGAAGATCGAGATCCAAGAGGTGAACGTATAAGGCCCAAGGCCTAAAGCGAAGCCCAAAAATCCAAGCCACATTATTTTCTCTTTTTTAAGACGCGAGTTCTTTGTGCGACCGATAACATAAAGGACCAAGCATTCCCAAAAAAACAATAACACCGGAACAAAAGCGATTCGTCCCAAATAAATTGGCCAAAAACTCAAAGAAAGCAGGGTTAGGAAAACCAGTGAAAGCGATCTTGGAAAAAACTGACGTATACTCGCATAACCGATGAAGATTGTTAACGTGGAAAAAAATGCGGAAGGGAACCAGAGATTAAAAAAGGCAGAAGGAGTCAAATGGAAAAGCAGGCAGGTCATACGGGATATGACACTTGGTATCTGAGCTATTGTCTCAAAGAGTCTCCAATGCCAATGGTCCAGTAGGGCGAGTGCGCACATACCCATGAGGGATTCCTCGCCAGTCAACCAACGGTGGGTGCCCAGAACGCCCCAGAATCGGATCAAGACACCCGCCAAGACGAGCAAGACCCAGACCCAACGGGGAGGCAAAGGAAAAGCCTCGGTAACAAAGAACGGTGTTTCTAAGATTGATTGAGAAGGTGTGATAGTAAGCAGTAAAAGGAAAGGCAGTGCGATTCCGCATAGAAAAATCCAGATTTTTGGAATTAACGGGAGATTCCCATAGGTCAAACCAATATTGGTGGCCAGAAAAATGAGGAAATAAACCCAAGGAAGGAAGGGGATCTGCAATTCCTTAGAGCTGCTGGGGAACATTTTAGGGTCCTTTTTATCGATCCTAGACCATCTCCAGGATTAGCAGGCTTTCAACCACTCATCCAATTGACGCCCGATGTGGCTCAGGCGTTTGATCCATCGGTCATGTAATTCCTGGGAAAGCAGTACTTTTCTCAAGCAAAGCCCGATCAAAGGCACGCATTCATGGACCAAGGAAACGGAAGTTTCCAGGTGCTTTTTGGTGCGGGCGGCGTTTTGGGAGTCCTGGGCCTTTTGGACGTCTTCTGATAACTGGTGGATCTGGCGTTTCAACCTGGCGACAGCCTCATTCTTGACCGCCCAAGGCAAATGTTGATAAACCTTGTTCACTTCCCCTGCCAGGTCGGAACATTGAACGGCCAGATCCTCATTCAAGAATTCGGAAAGAGCCATGGCTCCCCTTTCTAGGGCAAGGATTTCAATCGGTCCAAGGAATCGGTCAGGTCGACAGGCGCCCTACAGGCGTTTTGGAAGGCCTTTCGCGCCGCTGGCTCATTTTGCCGTAAAAGCCAGAGGTTGCCCAGATGATTGTAAAGGTTTGCGGAAGGGTAGCCCAAGGAAACGGCTTGATCCAGGCAATGGATGGCTTGGTCTAAAAGGGTTGGGTCTGGTCGCGCGGAAACCAGAACCGATTGTTTCAGAATCAAGTCTCCCATTTTCTCCCAATAAACCGATTGTAAAAAAGGATCCCCCTGGAATGTTGGTTCCGCGGTCGTTAAGGCGTTGATTGTTTTTTCATAAGATTCGCCGTGCAATTGGCCCAAGTTACTTTCGATGAAGGGCTTTAGGGCCTGGTCCGCTTTGACCCAGCGGTCGACAACAGCCCTGTTACCCGATGTCAAAGGAAACACCCAGAGCATCCACCCTCCATCCGGCGCCACGGATTCCTTCGACAAGGCATAGGCTTTCGCGGATCCGAATCTTTTGTCCAGAAAAGGTTTGTAATTCGCGTTGATCAAGACAGCGGCCCATTGGGCTTTGTCCGCCGAAAGCGACGGGTTGTTCAAGGCGTTGTAGGAGTCGTCCGCCACGTCCAGGGTCAGGTCGCTCAGCCCCGGCACGAAATTGGAGAAAACAAGTCCAGGTCCCTTTTGGAGAGCGGTGGTCTCCAGGATCTGGTTGGCCTCGTAACGTTCATGGGACTTAGCGTATCCTTTCCAGGTATCTTGGGAATCCCAAAGGTGATGGTAGACCGATAAATGCTGCAGGTCGAACCCCAGGGATAAGACCAATAGCAGGACTGTCGCTATAAGGGTTCTTTGGGGTGATGTGATCCTCATGAGGCGGTTCCATCCTAAAACAACAAGAACCAGTAAAACAGGGATGAGGGGAGCGATCCGAAAGGTCTCTCTTTCCCTGGTCATCAAACCTTGAAGAAGAAAAAGGATAAACCCGATCACTAACCAACGATGAATACCATGTCGGCGGTCCCGAAAAATTTCCCTGACCCCCAGAAAAAAGAGGGCTCCTAAAAGTGGGTTCAAATATCCACCCCAAACTGGTTGATAAGTGAAGAAACTTTGATCGATGCCCCAAAATATGCAAGCGATATAAGAAAAGGAAATTTTCCCTTGCTCCACCAAGGGATGGGCTTGGTTATTGGCGAGCAAGTTGAACGCATAATGGCCGTAACCTTTGGTCAGAGCAGCCCAAATGAAAGGTGTGATCATTAAGATGAACGGGCAGAAAAAATAAGCTATTTTTTCCGAAGGGTGTTCGGATCTGAAACGGGTGAACAAAAGGGTCAAGAAACTTGCGCCTACCAGGATCGCCACAACCGGCCAAGAGACGAAGGTATAGAACCCCAGGCCAAGTCCCACTCCCAACAAGATCGACCGGACTTTTAGTTGAGAAGGCTGGGCGATGGAAACGAGGCCCAAAAGATAAAGGGTCGTGAATTCGGCCAAGACCAAAAGCACGGTCATCATCGAAAAGCGACCTATAAAAATCGGCCAGAATCCGAAGGCCAGCAATGCTGTCATTAAAAAAGCTTGGGACCTGGGAAAAAACGCGCGAGCCGCCAGCGCCCCCACAAGTATCGTCAAACAGGAAAGAATGGCTGGAAAGAACCAAAGACTGAAAAGAGAAGCCCCCATCAGTTTGAAACAAAAAGCCTCGCCCCAAAGATAGAGAGGAAGCATCTGGTTGGTCCCGTGGAATTGGCCCCAATCCCAATGTCTGGTCAATCCCATCGCAAAATGAGAGACCAAACCTTCGTCAAAATGTGGCCATACCGAGAATGCGGTAAGCCCGGCAAAACGGAGGATAAAGCCCAATAAAATAACCCCGCCCCATGCCCAAAAGGGAATGTCAGGAAGGAAATCGCGGTTGACGCTCGGCCTTATCCCAGAAGGTTCGGGCGAGGGCAGAAAGAATAAGAATAGGAAGGGAAGGACTATTCCGCCCAGGCCCAGAGAGAAGTCAAGCCAAAGAGGGAAGCACCCGAAGGCGATTAAAGCGTTCGTTATCACAAAAAGAAAAAAGACAATCCATTCAAAAGAAAAAGTACCCAAACCTTTCTTCATTGGGACGCCTCCGGCTTCGATGGGATCCAACTTAAGCTTTGTTTGGAAGCGGTAAGGTCAATCGGCGCTTTAAGCGCTTGACGGAAAGCCCATTGGGCGCCCTTGTGGTTTTGATCGACAAAATATAAGGTTCCCATTAGATAAAAAAGATGGGCAGATGCGTAGCCTTTTTGAGTCGCGGTCAGGAGGGCCGAAATGGCCTGGGGATGGAACGAAGGCCCCATCTTCATGAAATCATCCGCGGTTTTTTCCCAAAAAAGGGTTTCCAGGAATGGGTCTCCTTGGAAATCAGGGTAAGTCTGAAGGTGGCTGCTGAATACGGGGGTATAGGGCTGTCCGTTGACGAACGAAAGATAATGATCGATATAGGGACTAAGCGCGAGGTCCGCTTTTTGCCATCGACGGAATGTATCCAATCTTTGGGGGGTAACCGGGACCACCCAAAGCATCCACCCCCCGTTCGAAAGCTCCTCACCTTTAGAAACGAAATAGGCCTTCCCATCTGGGAATCTTTTTTCCAAGAATGGCTTGAAATTGGCGTTGGTAAGGACAGCAGCCCATCGGGCTCCCGAAAAAGACAGATCAGGATTATCAACAGCGTTGAACTCATAATCGGCCAGAAAAAGGGACATGTCAAAATTTCCCGGAACAAAGTCGGAGAAGATCAGCCCCGGACCTTTATCCTCCTCCATTCTTTTCAGGACAAGATAGGATTGATAATGGGATTGGGATTTCGAGCAACTTTTCCAATGACTCGAGGACTCCCAACCTTGAGGATATCGGACCACTAAATGATAGAAATCCAATCCAAACGATGGGATGAGTAATAGCGCCAAGATCCAGATCGGTTTTACGGATGGTATCGAGATACCAAGTCGGACCAAGCCCAAACCGGTCAAAACTAGCAAAACGGGCATAAGGGAAAGGAGTCTAAAGGGTTCTAAAGTTTGAGATAAAAAAGCGGGGAGAGTGAAGAAGAAAAAGGCCCCCAAAATCCAAAGGTACTTTCGTATTCTAAGATTGTTAAGCACCTCTAAGAAACCAAGAAAGAATAGCCCGCCCAGAATCGGGTTCAGGAATCCACCCCAAAAAGGCGCGTAAGCGTTGAATTCATGTGGACCCCAGAAAAGACAGGCTAGGTAGGAAGTGGTCCAACCCACTTGTTGATGCAATTCATTTCCACTCGAAAAGGACCAAAGGTCATGAAGATAGTAACCATAGTTCTGTTCAAAACCAGCAATGATCAAAGGCAGGAGAAGAACGAACATGGATCCCAAAAACCAGATCATTGATTTCATCCGATTGGATCGCTGAATAAAAATCCCATGAAAGAAACCAAGCCCAAGGAAGGGTGCAAAGATCAACCAATGAGGGATATAGATGTATGCTCCAAGACCTAAGCCAAGCCCCAAGAATACCGACGCTTTTACTTGATCCAGCATTGAGGTTTGATTTTGCCAATGGCCCCATAACCCTAAAACAAAAACCTCCCAAATGGGCACCAAACACGCTACAAAGGAAAACCTTCCCATATATAAAGGCCAAAAACTAAGACCAAGCAATAGGGCAAGAATGAAAGAAAATGAAATGGAAAAGAATTTACGACTGGCCCAATAACCAATGGGAAAGAAGAGAACGGAGGCGAAAGCTGGGAATGACCAAAGAGCGGCCAACGATGGATGAAAAATCCTTAGAAAGCATCCTTGGATCCAAATAAAGAAAGGCGGCATTTGGTTATAACCGTAAAACAATCGACCGTCCCATTTTTGAGAAAATTCGTATGCGAAATAATTGCAGAGACTTTCGTCGTAATGGGGCCAAAGAGAAAGTGTGGTTAATTTGTAAAAACGGCTGAAAATGACCAGGAGAAACAACGCAATCCAGAACCAAAAAGGCACGGAAGGAAGGAATTCCTTTGAAAAAAGATTGGATGAGCCGCTAATTGGTGGTTGATAAATCCAAAAAGCAAAAAGGAACGGGACAAGGATTCCACCCATGCCAATGATAAGACTCATGCCAGTTGGAAGAACGAAATAGGAAAGCAGGGAGTTCGAGATAAAAAAAACAAGAAAGAACAACCAAGGTCGAAAACGGTAAAATGCCGACCCTCGAAAAAAGGGAATGTTCATGATCTTATTTTAGATGTTTTTTCCAAGTAAGTCCGTACTTTATCGGCTGCCCGATGGCCCGAAAAGCAGGCTCCTTCGATGGTGGCGGGCAAGCCGGTATCGGTCCAATCGCCCGCTAGGAAAACATTCTTGAAAGGTGTGTCACAGGAAGGCCTCCAGACGTCCGAGTCCAAGCTCCAAACAAAGGTCGCCACCATTTCTCGGGTCACTTTGGAATGGAGAACCTGGGCATCCAATGCGGCGGAACAGCGGTCCCGAAGTTCCTTAAGAGCAAGATCGACCAATTCCTTTTCACTCAGCCGGGACAGGTCGTTCGCGGCGCTGGCGGTGAAGCTAAGATATTGGCCCTCTCCCCGCCAATCCCAGTTGGCATTGCGGTTAAAGACCCAATCAAAGGAGGCGCCGGAGAGACCTACCATCTGACCTTCCAGGATGGCTTTGGAAACGATCAGATGGACCGAAAGGATGGGGGATTTACCGAGTCGTACCCACTCTTCCGACCTTTTCCAGGTCCCTTTGGGCCAGAGCGCGGCCAGAGAAGAGGGTGGAACGGCGAGGATCAAGGCGTCCCCAGTTACCTCTTTTCCGCTTTTGGTCTTCAGCCAAATGGAGCGCTCATCGGATTTGAATTCCGTTATCCCCTCGTTCAAAGACAATTTCGAGCGTTTTTTTTCTACAAGCCATTCGATCGCTTCCTTGAAGGGGATGTCGCTCAATGGGGTGGAAGGGAAGAGAAGGGCGCTGGAGTCCCGAGTTCCAAAGAAAACACGGCGCAGGACCTCCGCCAAGCCGGCCAAGGGCGCGATCTCCGGCCCCACATTCATGACCGCCCGGCAAAAGGGTATCCAAAATCTTTCCCGTGCAATGGGGCCTTGTTTGGTTTGGTCCAGGAACTCACCGACGGTCTTTCCTTGCCATTTCTCAGCTAAAGGCTTTTTAACGAACCGATTCATGGCCAAACACAATCCGATCTTTTCGTTCCAGGGAAAAGCGTCAGAAAAAAACAACCCCAAAAGAAGATTCAAGGGGGAAGGAAGGTCGGGACATTCCAACGAAACCCTTCGTTTTTCCTGGGTGTACCAGGAGAGGGCGATCGGGTAGACCTTCTTATGGGAACCTTTGACGCCTAAACGATCGAAAAGCTTCCAGGTGTTCTCATAACAACCCATGAAAAGATGGGGGCCGTTATCCAAGGGTGCGGGAAATGAACCTGACGCCGGAGTGGAAGAGACCCTCCCGCCCAGGTGGCCCCGGGATTCCAACAATTCCACCTGAAACCCGTCTTCCGCCAAGGCGGTAGCGGCAGAAATACCCGCGTACCCGCCGCCGACCACGACCACTTTAGGCATTTTAGCTCTTTCGAAAAGGTTCTTTACTTCGAGGCGTATCGCCAGCTTAGGCACCGTAGCCAGGCCCCGGTCACCGAGAGAAGTTTGTCGGCTTTTGAAAGGGAGGTTTTCCCCCGAAGGATGGCCCTGGGATTGTTCCATAATTTTTGGCCGAGTTTAAAGTAAACGGCGGAAATGGCTTCGGCGGTGGTCAATTCGCCCCTTTGGCGCGAACTCAGGGACCGCCGGGCGATCTTCAGGTAGGACCAGGCTCGTTCCAATTGGAATTCCACGAAAGGGATCCAATGAGAGTTATTTTCCTCGATCGAACCGGGGATCAGATGGAATCGTTTGAAATCCTCCGAGGGAAAATATTGGCGGTTCAAAGCCATATCCTCCCGGTAATCCCGGGTCATATTGACCAATTGAAGGAAGACCCCTAGGTTCTCTGCGTAAACGCGGTGCGCCTCATCCTTGAATCCGAAGATCTCCATGCTGGCTAAACCTGGACCGCCCGCCACCTTGAGGGCGTAACCATGGAGTTCCGGGAAGGTCTTGAAGCGGATGGGCTTCAGGTCTTGTTCCACACCGGAGAGGATACTCCAAAGAGGCTCAGGACTCATTTTATATTCAAAGATGACGGTTTGGAGTTTTTGGAAAAATGGGTCCCGGGATCTTCCGGTCAAACAAGCTTTAAGTTCATTCTTGCAGCCGCTCAATTTTTTCTTTTTGACCGGAAGGGAGCCGGGTCCGTCGGAGATTTCGTCGGCAAGCCAACAAAAACGGTAAAGGACCTCCAAAGCCTCCCTTCGAGATCGGGGAAGCAGGAGCATAGGGAAATAGAAACTGGTTTTTTCCTGGAGTGGAGCGTCTTGGGGATTCAAAGCGCCTCTTTGTTCATGGTTTGACCCACCCCAGCAGGGCTTTTACGGCCAAGGAAACCTTGTTCCTAAAATCCAGGGATGGTCGCTCTTCCAGGACATTGTAGTCCATCCGGCGAATGCTTTGCAGGATGGACTTACCGCCCAGATAAGTGGCGGTCAATTCCAGCCTTAGCCGTCCCTGGACCTGTTGGAGCAAGGGAAACCCTTTACGAAAGTAGGCCTCGGTGAAGATCACGGCGTTTTCGACCAGCCGCCGGTTCGCGGCCGACATTCGAAGGGCCAATAGGTCTTTTTCCCGAACACCCGTTTTTTTCAATTCCGCTTGTGGATAGTAGATCCGGTCTCGTTTCAGGTCGATCGCGCTGTCCTGCCAAAAGTTGACGAGCTGCAGTCCGGAGCAGATGAAATCCGAATAACGGTGGAGTTTTTCATCACGGATACCTGAGATGAATAGGACCATTCGGCCGACAGGATTGGCGCTATGGCGGCAATAATAAAGGACATCCTTCCAGGTCCGATAACGCTTCACCTTGAGGTCCATCCGATAGGCCTTGAGAAGATCCAACGGCAGGGAAAGGGGTATCCGAAAGGATTTCAATGTATGGGCGAAGGCCATCAAATAAGGATGGGCTGCCCTTCCTTTCATGGCGGCTTTTAGATCCTTCCCCCAGACATCGATCAACTTCAGCCTTTTTCCCTCGTATCGATCCTCATCGGCGAAATCATCGGCGGTCCTGGCAAAGGCGTAGAGGGCCGCCACATGGGGTCGGCTTTCTTTGGGCAGGAGCAGGGAAGCCACAGGGAAATTCTCGTAATGGTGAAAAGCCAGGTCCTGGCATTGGCGATAGGCGAAAGTAAGTGGGTGAGTGTGATCGGATGTCATGACTGACTATTATTCAGAAAAGATGGGTTGGTAAAACTAGAAAAAACGATATTTAACAGGATGTTCATGGAAAATGATGCCGATACGAACGTTTGGGTGATTGGGGTCCTCTTTTTGGGGAATGAAAAGTCAGATTTCTTTATTATTTGTTTGATTATCAGGAACACCGGATCTTTCGAGTTTTTCATATTAAAGTGAAAGTTTTCCGCGAGATATGGCCTTTTTCCTCCATGAAAATCTCGAAATATAAAATAGAGATGGTAAACTTCTTCGAGTCGCCGACAGTACGAACCAAAGGAATAATGCGCCGAATGTCCCTGAATCGATCTTTCGCCTTAGGCGCCGTCACCGCTTTCTTCGGTCTTTTATTATTAACCGAAGTCCTGTTGCGACTCACCGTACCGACGGGTTTTTGGTATGAGCGCTTTGATTTTTCAGGAGACCTGACCAGTTTGGCTGAGCTTAGGGACAGGGTCCGTTATTCCGCTCCGCAGGAAAACAGGATACTTCTGTTAGGTGACAGTGTTTTGGGGGCCAGCGCCATCATGGAACACCGAATCCCACAGGGACGGACGCTGACCTTGAACCGGTTCCTCACCATGGGTTTGGTGACCCAGGGGTGGCACAGTCTCAGCCTGGGTTCGGATGGAATGTTGTTGCCGGATATCGAGGCGTTAAGCCCTGAGATAGCGGCGGCTCCTCCGCAAAAGATTCTGCTTCTCCTTAATTTCCGGATGTTCTCCCAGGAATTCAACCAGGGGTCCAAGGCCCTGTCCCGTAATTTTTTGTTGGCTGATCTTCCGTTGGATATCCAAAAAAAGCTGACACCCGACAAACCCCTTTCCCAGGAAGCCCAATTGGGTGATGAGCTTTACGCAGGTATGAGCGACCACTGGTTCCTATTTCGGGAAGCTCAAATGGCCAAGACCCTTTGGTATTACCCCAGCCAGAAGGATTTTTTCCAGCGGCTGTTGGAGCGGATGGTCGGTAAGAACGAATCAGCTTCGGACCTTATGGAAGCGGCTTTAAAACAAAAGATCGCGTCTTACTATCAACCGTATCTATGGGACAAGAACGCGCTTCCTTTCACCTGCTTGAAACAGGTCCTGGACCAATGGGCGGTCCAGAACCATATTCCCATCACGATCGTCCTGACCCCCCAAAATCGTAAGTTTCTGGGTGAATACCTGGATTTGCCGAGTTTCCAGAAAAACCGAAAAGCCCTAGCCGCGTTCCTGAAACCCTACCTTTTCTCGGGAGTGGTTTATGAGGATTGGGCCGACCGTTATCCCGCTTCCTCTTTCCTCGACCATTGCCATCTGACGCCCAAAGGGAACGATCAATATTCCAAGGACCTGGTTGGGCTTTTAAGCGGGGGGAAACAATGATCGAAAAGAATAAAATCCCTCCGGTCACACTGCCTTTATCCTACAACGGAGAGAAACGGTTCTTTGGACCCTCTGACGATTTCTGGAAAGGGTTCGGGATCGGCGTGATCCTGTTCGTTTTGTTCCTGGCCATCCTGTTGTTCGCCGGCGATCTTTCCGCCTCTAAATTCATCTACGTGGATTTTTAAATGATCTTTAACACCAGTTGGTTCCTTTTATTTTTCCTGGCCTTTTATTTCTTCCTTTGGCTCATGCCCACGGCCCGTATCCGTCTTTATTACACGCTTGCCTGCAGCGCGGTATTCCATTACCACTTCGCCGGGCCGGCCGGGGTCAAGCCCATCATCGTCATGGCGGTCATCACCTATTTCCTGGCCATCATGATCGCCCGAAGTCCCCAGGACAGTTCCAAGAAGAAATGGTTATACCGTGTGGCGCTATTAGTGCCCATCACAGGGCTATTGTTCTATAAATACCGGGCCCTTCTATTGGGGTCGATCGGTTCCAGTCTGGGAGGATCGGTGGGCGAGTGGTTTACAGCGAACGCTATCCAACCCGCCATGCCGCTGGCCATTTCCTTTTTTACCTTCGAGTTCGTGCATTACCTGACGGATGTCTACCACGGCCATGGGGAGCCGGTCAAAAACCCGGTCAAATTCGGGATCTTTTGCATCTTTTTCCCGTCGATCGTTTCAGGACCCATCAAAAGGTTCCAACCTTTCCTGGCCCAATTGGAGAACGGCCTGGAACGACCGGCCGCGAAGAAGGCCCTTCTGGGGTTGGCCCAGGTGCTGATGGGATTTTTCAAGAAGCTCGTGATCGCGGACAACGCCACCATGCTCATCCATCTCCTGGAAAAGCGCACCGACCTGACCTTCGGACCGGTCTGCCTGTTGTTGACGCTCCTTTCCATCCGCATCCTGTTCGACTTCAGCGGTTATTCGGATATCGCCATCGGGTTGGGCAAGATGATCGGCCTGGATCTGCCGGTCAATTTCAATTTTCCCTATATATCCAGGAATATCACCGAGTTCTGGCGCCGTTGGCACATGTCGCTCAGCAGTTGGATTCGGGATTACATCTATATTTCCATGGGAGGCAATCGACACGGGAACTTACGGAAATTCCTGAACCTGATGGTCACCATGTTCGTCTGCGGTCTCTGGCACGGGGCCAGCTGGCATTTCGGGATATGGGGCTTATACCACGGGCTTGGGCAAGTCCTGCATAACCTATGGGAAAAGACAGGCATTGGAAAAAAATGGGGCTCCTTCCCAGTCAGCCGCTGGGTGGGTATCGCCGGGACCAATATCTTTGTGGCCTATGGTTGGTTATTGTTCTTCTATCCCATGGACCAAGTAGCCAAATACACAAAACTACTTTTCCATTTTTAAAGGCATGACCTTGAAATCCACCGATAAATTCGTTGTTTCCAAATTTCCTTGGAATCCATTGATCCTCATGTTCGTGGTGTTGTTGAGTGCCGGTCAGGTTTTGGGCATCACTCCCATGGAATATTACAATAGCCTGGTAGCGGGTCAGGACACCGCTGGGTATCGGGATGGGGAATTCGATCTGGCTCGATTCAATAATCCGACTGGAATAGCGTTCGATGAGTCAGGAACAAAACTCTTTGTCGCGGATCAGTTGAACCACCGAGTCCGGGTAGTCCATCTGGACGACAAAAACAGGGTGGAGACCCTTGTCGGGAACGACCAAGCTGGGAAGCTGGACGGCGCCTTTAATACCGCGACGCTCAACCAACCGACGGTGATCACCCGGCTTCCGGGCGGACGACTGGCGGTCTATGACAATGGTAATAATCTGCTGAGGCTGATCGACCTGGGCGCCCAAAATGTATCCACTCTCGCGGGTGACACTACCGATAGCGCCATTGGACAGATCTGGAACATGGTTTATCGGTCGGAAGATGACAGTCTTTATTTTTCAGAGTTCCCGAACCAAAGGGTCCAAAAATTGGATTTGAAAACCAAGAAAGTCTCCTCAGTCATCGACAAGAATCCTTTGGTTCCCTATCCCAGGGCTTTGGGATTGTTCCAAGGCCAGCTTTTCGTCGCCGATAAGGATCTTCCGACCCTTTACGAGATCAGGCTGGACCAAACTTCCGTCCCTCCCACTGGGTTTCCTTTGGTGGCCCAGGGGAAAGGCGACCATATGTTGGCTTTCGCCGGTTCTGGCGATTATTTGTACGCTTTACAGGAGGGAGATACCCCCTTGGCCAGAGTTTTTCCAAGTTACCAACCAGTGAGTCTGGGTTCTTTTTGGGGTTTTCTATCGGAAAAAAATCTTGAAGCCGAGCCCTTTTTTGACTTTGAAAATGATCCACGCGTTGGTTTTGCCGCATCACCGAAGGAGATCCAGAAGCTTTATGTTTCCCTCCCGGGAGGACAAAGAAATTCCATTGTCAGCGTCAAAGATTACCTTTTCGATCAAACGTGGGCCGGGGGGCCGGCCAATGACTTCGATTATCCCACCGCCAAACCGCCCAAAACCTATCGGATCCTGGTAGTGGGAGACTCCCGTTTGGTCACGGCGCCCATCGTCCAAAATAAATCAACCCCCGGGTTTGTCATGGAACCCTACACATTACGGATCAACGCCTTCGCGAAGAAGCTGGAGTTTTGGCTTAACGCGGAAGCTTCTTTGGATAACGTCGATACCCATTATGAGGTCTTGACCCTGGGACATTGGAACGAGTGCCCATTCTTTTTTTCCTATTACGAAGTCCCACAGTACGTGGAGAAATATGATGTCGATCAAGTCTGTATGATGGCGGACCTTTATTTTCAGGATTATTTCAGTAAACCCATCACGAAGGAAGGCATTCCGGCGCATGATCTTGACGAGAAATTTAGCCAAAAGCCTTTGGCGGAACGGGTTCCCCCCGGAGCCGCGATGGATTTTTACCAGAGGGGAGTGAAAAAAGGGTTGATCAAAACCAAAGGGCAACCCATCGCGACTTATCTCGACCTGCTACAAATGGATGACCCTGACATGCGCAAGGACCTATTGGAAATGTTCGATCGGCCCTTCCATCTTTTTCTGGATAAGCTCCAAAAAGTGAAGATCAGTTCGGGTCTTGCCCCGAAATGTTTCTTGCTTTATATCCCCTGGAGGTTGCTACCGATGCGAGATGAGGTCTATGTGGATTTTTTCCAGGATCTATGCCGTCAAAACAAGGTCCCGCTGGTGGATATCAGCAGACCCTACAACGCTTTAAGGACAAGTTTCTTTCCCGCGAATCAAGATTGTTGCTCGCGGCACTATACCGCCAATGGCCAGGAGTTGATCTATTTTCTATTGATGCGGGATCTATTGGAGGGAAAACTCATCCCATTCCCGCCCGAGGCAACGCCGCCGACGAAGTAACCCTTAGCTTTCGATTTTCTTTCTGGAGGGATCTCGCATATCTCGAATGATGGGAAGAAGGACGGTTAGGTTATCCTTTCTTTCGCCCTCTAAAATCGAGTTGGTTTGATCCGACCCCAACCGAGGCAATCGGCATGAAAGAATGTTCACTTTTTTGAAGTGCTTGTTCATGTCCTGTATCAAGATCTCACCCGCCATTTTGGCCATGGTGTATGCCGTCATCCCATTAGGTCTTTGATCAATGGCGGAAGTGGAGGGGAAGAATACCTGGACCTTTTTCTCAGAATGTTTCTCAATGGCTTCGCAGATATCGAAGAATCTCCCGACATAAAAATCGATGAATTCATCAAATTGGCGTCTCGGGAATATTTTGGGCTGTTTTTTGAAGATGGCGGGAGTGGGGAAATAATAAACAGAATCGACCTGATTCAAGATCACTAAAAAGGAAGGGGATAGGGGGGCCTGAATATCCAGGTGGATCGTGCGGCAATAGCCGGACCCGGATTTCTTGATTTCATCGGCTATATTACCCGAGTCTACTTTTCCTTTGTTATAACTCAAGAAAACCGATCCGCCACCCGCGCAGATGAGTTTGGAGGTTAGTTCACCCAATCCACGGGAACCACCGATGATCAGGGCTTGGGTGTTTATGAACTCATCCTTCCTCACGATTCCCTGGATGGATCCCATGGATGGTTGTTGATAGGGCCGCGGGCGGCAAAAGGCCTTGATCGATCCGGTTAAGTCGCCGCCCAAGGTCATTCCAACCAACTTAAAACGGTCATCAAAGTTAGAGACAGCGAAGGAAGTAAACCCAGTCATCGTATTTTGATCGCCCAGCGTGACATCGAGGGATGAAAAAAGGGAATAAAGTCCCGGGTAAATCATTCCCACGATATAGGAAAGTCGTGATAAGGCCGATATTTTAGGAGCCTTGATCACACGGCATAATTCGGGGAACAAGGTCTTGATCCGGGGATGTTTTGGATTACGGATGGCGGCCGAGGCAGGAAGGACTTTATCCTCCACCAAATCCAAGGGTTCTTTCAAATCATCTAGTTTTTCATCGAACTTGTAGGGAGGATGCTGGTTACTCGCGTCCGTCAATCCACCGGTTAATTCCATCTCTGCGCAGGGAATATTCTCGACCCGAATGGATAGTTTTGTCGTAATCTCGTTCTGTTCTGTCAGCAAATATTCGGCCTTTTCATCCATCAAAATAGGTTTCTTGAAAACACATTTGATCCTTTGGAAAGACCTGTTTTTTTGGAGGTGGGCCAACCGGTCTAGGCCGTAAAGCATCAACAGAATGCCATGAACCACTCGGGATCCTTCCGGACTCCGTCTGGCAGCCAAAGGATCCAGGTGGAGGGGGTTTTTATCCCCAGAGATGACCGCGAATGTTTTGAGGTCGGAATTCGTGAACTTTTTTTTCGCGAAAAGCGTATGTGTGGCCAAAGGCATCTCCTTATAAAAGCCGTCACCAAGCTTCAACATCGAACGCATCAAAAGGACAACGGTTGAACCCGATCATTTCATTCGGGCTTGCGATCTAAAAAATCACACTGGCTAGGATCGGGACTATTTTTTACTTCCATAAGGTCCACCTGGCACGCTGGATTGGTTCAATATCCTGGCGAATTCCCGGTTGAACCTTGAAGCTCCCTTTTCATTCAAATGGGCATAGTCTGAAAAAAGTCTCCAGGGATAGATGGGCCGCAAATTGGAGAGGATATGGAAATGGGAGTAGGTTTTGGTCAAGCTTTCCAGATAATCCTGGTAAGCCTTATAGACCCCAGGGTCGAGATGGGGGACGGAAGATTCATTGATCGGCATGGCGTAAAAATAAACAGGGATCCCCGCTTTCTCGCACAGGTCAAGGGTTTCCCGAAAGTAATGATCGATCACCGGGCTGACCGTGAAAGCTTTCAATCGGGTATCGGCATTGAGCTCCTTCGAACCATCCGCCATAGGGAAATAGTACTGGCCCCTTGTCTGGGCGATGATCTTCAAAGCCTCCTCGTTCTCTTTCTTTCGAGCGCCAAAAGGCTCGGCATAAAGGGAGGAAATGTAATAAGAGGGAAACCCGCGCGAAAGGAGAAAGGAATACAAACGCTGTTCCAAATCCCAAGGACTGGAATTCAACAATAGTTCCTTGTCCCTCCATTTAAGGATATAGCCCATGACCTCATCGGCTTCTGTCCCTTTGATGACCCCGAATTTCACCGTGTTTTCCCAATAGAAATCCGGATGAACGAAATGGTACGCGTTGTAAGAAAGAAGGATGGCCTGGGGATGGACCGAGGCCTTCATTAACCGGCGGATCATGAAGTAGCTTTCAATGGGAGTGCAGCCGTTCAAGGCGCAATTGATCACCCCGGGCCCCAACTTTTCGGGCAAGATCCCATCCATCACCATTGAATCGCCGAAAACGGCCAGTCCTGGACGGGAATACCCTTCGATCAATGCGTTCTTACCCATCAAGAAGGCGTAATCCCGGCTCAAGTAGGTCAACCGATGGTTCAGTCCCCAATCCCAGGCCATAGCCAATCCAGCCGAGAAAACCAGGATGAGGCTTATCCAAAATGATCTCATTACGATCTATCCTTTAAAATCGGAAATACAGGAACTCGCTATTTCCCGTGACCATCAGTAGATCCACCAAGGCTAAAATCGCCAACAAGCCCCCCCACAGTATGTTCGGCCGCCATTGGAAACGGAATAACGCTGGAGCCGAACGAACTTTCGTCAACGAAACCGCTTGTTCCTCGAAAATCTGGAGGGTATTGGGCAAGACCAGTATGAAAACCAATAGCATCCCCACCGTAAGGAGGGAATCGGAGTAACCCCAATAGGGCAGGGCCAACCCAAAATAATCCAAGATCGATTCCACCAATCCTGTCGACCCGCCCGGGCTGTCGCCCGTCCCCTGTCCGAACATGGAAAGGATCAACCACCAAGCGTCCCCCGCGGTCTTGGCCTTAAAGAAAGTCAAAGCGACTAGGACCGACAGGTAGGTCAAGGCCCATTTCCAGGCCCCATCGATCCACTGGACCCAAGGCGGCAAGTTTGTTTTGGGGAACTTGGGGCCAAAGAACCGCCAAGCGTGATTGACACAAAGGTAGAAACCGTGCAAAAGGCCGAAAACAAAGAATTGGATCCCCGCTCCATGCCAGATCCCCACCAAGATCATGGTGTAGAGGGTTGGCGCGGCCAGCATGGTCAAAAACCCTTCCCAGGTGGTATCCCCGGCTTTGAGCAATGGCAGGCCTTTGGCCGCGCGTCTGCGGATGACCCAAAGGGAAACGGGGTTATAAAGGTAAAGGGTGAAATAGCGGGTCAAGGAAATATGCCACCTTTGCCAAAAATCGATGATGCTTTTGCTTTTATAAGGTGAGTCGAAGTTCGCCGGGAATGTGACATTGAACATCCGCGCTAAGCCCAAGGCCATTTCCGAATAACCGGCGAAATCGAAATAGAGCTGAAGGGAATAGGCCAAGACGCCGGTCCAAGCCTCCAGAACGTGCTTATCCGCCGTCATCTTGAAAACATCGTTCGCGATGGGCGCGAGTTGGTCCGCGATCAAGACTTTCTTGCCCAGGCCGATGATGAAAATGGAAACGCCGATGGCGAGATTATCCCAACGAAGGGAGTATGTTTCCTTTTTGGCGAATTGCGGCATGATCTCGCGGTGGTGAAGGATCGGTCCCGCGATCAAATGGGGGAAAAAGGTGACGAACAGGACGTATTCCAGGAACCCCCGCTCATGGGCGTTCCCGCCCTGGGTATCGATCAAGAACCCTATCTGGGTGAAGGTGAAAAAGGAGATCCCCAAGGGCAGGATGGCGGCCCCCCAAGAACAATTTGGATATAAGCCGTGGTCATGGAACCAATGGAAGAGGGTCAGCAGGTACTTGTAATAAACGAGCACACCCAAGTTGGCCGTGATCCCAGCCGCCAGGATCCAAGAAGAGGTTTTTGGTCTTTCCTGGAAAACCTGTATCAAATATCCGCAGCCATAATTAAAAAGGATGGAGCCGACCAGGAGCAGTAAGTAATTAGGGTTCCACCAGCCATAAAAAAGGAAGGAAAGGGCCGCTAGCCAAAATTTGGCGGCGTTCATTTGAAAACGCCCCAAAAGGAAGTAAACCAGCAAGGAAGCGGGCATGAAGAAAACGAGGAAAGTGATGGAATTAAAAAGCATGCCGGATCCTTAAGGAAAAGGGGGACGAGTTAATTCTTTTTTCCAAGGCGTTTTTCGACAAGGGACGCGAAATCTCCCACATTCTTCAGTTGTTCCAATTCAGAAGCGTTGAATTTGATCCCGAATTCCGCTTCCGTCCCAACGATGATATTGATGTGATTGAAGGAATCCCAACCCGACACATCCTCGGCGGTCGTGGTCGGGGTCAGGACGATCTGGTCGTCCCCCAAGACCTGAATGATGATCTTGGTCAAACGCTGATAGATTTCCGATCGTTCCATTTTCAAATTCCTTTTCGTGTCTTGATGGGATAGTCGAACCTTTTTTTCTTCTCAAAGGACAAAACCCAACTGGATTCACCTTCCGGGCTACTTTTCAAAGCCGAAAAACCAAGACCTGGGTAATGATCCCTGACCATCCCGTTCTTTTCCGTCGGGATATAACGGCCGAGGAGTTTTTGGCCTCCCCTAGAGGACGATTCCTGGATCAAAAGATCGAGCATGGCTTGTTCCACCCCCCGGCCCAGGACCCGACAGCTCATCAACCAGGTGTCGATCTCCCAATTCCCCGGATCACCCTGGACGGCAATGATGACGCCAATAATGCCATTATCCCCAAAACGATCGGTCAAACGGAAACGCAAGGTGATGGTGCGAGGGTCCGCGGCGAAACGGCCCGTATCCTCCTCGGAATAACGACGGGTGGTCAAATTGAATTGGTTGGTTTTGTTGATCAACTGGGTCACCCGGGGCAGGCTCAGGGGATCGAAGGGGCCCCAGACCAGTTCCATATCCAGGCTCTTGAGATATTCCGTGATGTCGCCGAAAGCTTCTTGCGCTTTGGCCCGGTCCTGATTCTTTTGGTATTGCTCCGAACGAGCCAGGTCGTCCTGGGTCAGGGCGATGGATTCAAAGTACCCCGTCGAAGCGATACACTCCGGATAAAGCGACGGATCCTCGGGCAATTCGGGGACCGCTACCTGAGGGCACTCACTTCGGACTTGATTCCGCTCGAAGGGGTTGTCATCCACAAATACCAGTGAGTCCAACCCAATGTTCAACTGCTTTGCGATGAGCTTGAGATTCGAAGCTTTGTCGTTCCAATTGGCGACAAAACAGGCGATGTCCGATCTTTTCAGGATCATTTCCGGGTGTTTTTCGAACGGTTCAAGGGCGTTCTTTTCATCATTCTTGGAACAAACCGCCAGGATGATTCCCCGGCTACCTAGGTCCCGGACGAAACGTTGAAAGGCGACGAAGGCCTCGCCTATGGCGCTGCCCTGCCCCAGTTTGATCCCCTCAAGTCCGTCATCCCCGATGACACCGGCCCAAAGGGTATTGTCCAGGTCCATGACGAGACATTTATAAGAACGGCCCTGCTGGGCCGCCAAAAGACGCCCGATCAGCTCACCATAGAAGGGGCTGGCTTTGGGACTCACTTCCTGTTTGGCCGTATGCCATAAGACGGGGTCGTGCCATTCTTTCATCCCGTCCCTCGCCGCCCAGCTTTGGATATCCAGAAGATCCACCTTTTGTCCATCGGCCAGGTCCCTGATGCGCTCATTGAAAACCCGCACCAGGTGTGCCGGGGAATCGGGAAGCCTGTGCTCGTTTTGACCCATCAAGGGTTGATAGAGAGGCAGGGGTGTTTGTTGGATGATACGACAACCGAATTTCTCTCGGGAAAGACGCCAAAGGTTCTGGACTTGTTCCAAGGCGTTACCCAATTTTCTGTTGGCCGAATCGGCTGTTCGACCCAAGGATTGGGTGCCGAAATAACTCAAGGCGTCAAAGGCGATCAACACGACCGTCGGTTTGAACCGATGGAGGGAGGAAGCTGGATCCATCAGTTCTTGCAACGTTTGGCCGTAATCCGTCATATAAGTGGAGACCCATATTCCATGACGCAGAGCGCCGACCCGTATGCCGGGTAAAAGCTGGCCGGTCGTAGAAGAGCTTAGAATGGCCAAAGAAACCGTAGGCGTTGAAAGGGCCGGCGGCGGAGTGTCGCCGAACTTTTCTTTTAATACTTTATCGACTTGAATGGTTTCCAAGAAGCCGAGGTCGTATTGGGCGATGGCGGTCAAACCCGCCCAAACTTCCTGCGGAGCGGCTTTTTTGATCTCGTTGATCTGTTTTGTAAGATCCGGATGGTGGGGGAGCCATGGCATGTTCATTGGAGATCAATCCCTGGCGCCAGGTCAACGAGGGACCTTAGGATCATTTTTGATCTTTGATGGTTACTGGGGCCGCGTCAAACTCGTCGCCATCGCTGTTCCAAACACGCAATAAAAGGCCGTCCTTGATGTCATCGAGAGTTCCTGACCAGATATGACCCTTCGAGTTCGACTTCAACAGCTCGGTCCCAAAGCGGGAGTTGTGGGTTTTATCCAAGACGAGCATCTTTTTCGTGGCGATATCTTTAAGGGCGAACTTCATTTTCCGGTCTGCGTATCCCAAATTCACGAATTGAATGGCGACTGAATAAGGCTTTTTGTCATTCCAACCCAATCGATAAAAGATCACCTTATCAGCGTTATTTTGGATTTTATCCGGAAGGGGGAAATAATCCGAGACAATACCGAATTGTTTGGAAATATCATCCGACGGTTGGGCGCTGAGACCGCTCGCGCAAAGGGCCGTTATGAACAGTAGAATTAAATAGTATGTTTTTTTCATTCGTCCTCTTTTACCCCTGAAACTCAAAATGGATCCATGGCACCAACGTCTTTTCCACTTTCTTCGCTATATGTTGATCGGATGGGCGAAAACCATGGCACTAAGCCGACTTTTAAAACATCGCTTAATGAGCCTTTATTATACCGATTTCCATATTTTTCTTTCTATTGAAAACCGGCCAAAGGTCGTTGGTTTTGTGGTAGTTAAAAGGGGAGCGCGTGCCTATGGGTCTTTGACGATGGATATCTTGTGGTATGTTCGGACAGAGAGAAAGGGGTCGGGTTCGAGCGAAGCTGTGAAAAGTCGGAATTCCCACAGTATTCCCGTTGGGAGGACTGTTTTTGTCAGCCCATGATAAATATGGTAAAATTCATTCCTTTTACAAACGCTGACCCGTGGGGTTTGGGTCCTATCTTTCAAAGCGGGGTGTGATGTTGCTCAATCCTCATGTTCGAAGAATCTTCGCCCCCTTGTTGCTTCTCGCGATATGGACGGTCCGTGGCCAAGCCATCACGCCGATGGAATATTTCAACAGCCTGGTAGCAGGGCAGGACAGTGCCGGTTTTCGGGACGGGGAATTCGATCTGGCTTCCTTCAATGATCCGGCGGGGCTCGCGTTCGATGAGTCGGGGTCCAAACTTTATGTCGCGGACCAGATGAATCATAGGATCCGTATCATCCATCTGGACCAGCAAAATCGTGTCGAGACCCTCGTCGGTAACGATCAACCGGGTAAGCAGGACGGCCCCTTTAACACCGCGACTTTCCACCAACCTACAGCCGTGACCCAACTGCCGGGTGATCGATTGGCAGTCTATGATGTGGGGACCAATTTGTTGCGATTGGTCGATCTGGGGACCCAAACCGTTTCCACGCTTGCGGGGGACACGCCGGAAAACGCCATAGGCCAGATCTGGGCCATGGTTTATCGGCCCGCCGATGACAGTCTCTATTTTTCTGAGGTTCCCAACCAAAGGGTTCAAAAACTGGACCTAAAAACGAGGAAGGTTGCCACGGTCGTCGATAGGAACCCCTTGGTTCCTTATCCACGGGCTTTGGCGTTATACCAAGGGCAGTTGTATGTCGCGGACAAGGACCTACCGACCCTTTACGAGATCATGCTCGATCAAGCTTCCGTCCCACCCACGGGGGCTCCCTTGGTGGCAGTCGGGAAAGGCCAAAACATGTTATCTCTGGCCGGGTCGGGGGATGTTTTATACGCTTTGCAGGCGGGAGACACTCCTTTAGCCAGCGTATTGCCTGGATACGCCCCAGTCAGTCTGGCCTCGGCCTGGGGTTTTTTGGCGGAAACCGGTGTGGCGGAAGCGGAGCCTTTTTTTTATTTCGACAACGATCACCGCATTGGTTTTGCCCCCTCGCCAAAGGAAGCGCATAAGCTTTATGTTTCCTTTCCGGGGAACCTACGGAACTCCATCGTAAGCGTCAAGGATTACAACTTCAGCCAAACCTGGACGGTGGGGCCGACCACCGATTTCAATTATCCCACGGTCAAACCTCCCAAGACCTACCGGATCCTGGTGGTGGGAGATTCCCGATTGGATACTGCGCCCCAAGTCCTGAATAAATCAGCTCCCGGATTCGTCATGGAACCCAATCCGCTCAGGATCAATAATTTCGCCAAAAGGCTGGAGTTTTGGCTGAACGCGGAAGGCGCCTTGAAAGATGTCGATACCCATTACGAGGTACTCACCCTGGGACGTTGGAACGAGTGTCCGTTCTTTTTTTCCTATTATGAGGTCCCCACTCTCGTGGAAAAATACGACATCGATCAGGTTTGTATGATGACCAATCTATATTTTTCCGATTATTTCGACAAACCTCTGACCAAGGAAGGGATCCCGGCACACGATGACGATCCCAAATATGTACTTAAACCCATGGCGGCTCGGGCCGCGGATGGAGTGAGGGCTGATTTCTATCAGCGGTGCTTGAAAAAGGGGTTGTTAAAGAAAGAATGGAAGACTTTCCCTTCTTACCTTGAACTGCTACGAATGGAAGACCCAGCTATGCGGAAGGATTTGATGGAAATGTTCGACCGTCCGTTCCATCTTTTTTTGGATAAGCTCCAGAAGGTCAAGACCAGCTCCGGCCAAACGCCCAAGTGCTTTTTATTTTATGTTCCCTGGAGGGGATTGCCGGATAACGACGAAGTGTATGTTTCTTTTTTCCAGGACCTGTCCCGTCAAAACCAGGTGCCTTTGGTGGATATCAGTCGGTCTTTCAATGCTTTGCGGACCTGTTTTTATCCCACGAATCAAGACTGCTGTTACCGGCACTATAACGCTGACGGTCATCAGCTGATCGCCTTTCTGTTGATGCGGGCTTTGTTGGAGAACAAAATGATCCCGTTTGAATCCATGGCTGGTTCCAAATGAAAACACTGAAGATCACATGTTTCATCTTGTGCCTCTCCATTCCCGCATGGGGCACGACTCCCATGGAATATTACAATGGCTTGGTGGCCGGCGGGGACGACCCAGGTTTCAAGGATGGGGATTATGAAAAGGCCCATTTCAATCGGCCTATGGGTTTGGCTATAGACGGGAAGGGTCAGACCCTTTATGTGGCGGATACGAACAATAACCGTGTCCGCATCATCCATCTGGATGAGGATAATCGGGTGGAAACCTTAGGCGGGAATGGGACGGCTGGAAGGATGGACGGTCCCTTGAGTCTCGCTACTTTTTCCCAACCCAGCGCGATAGCTTGGATCCCTCCCGATCATCTGGCGGTTTATGACCTGGGAACGGGCCTATTAAGGAGTGTCGACCTCAAAAACAAGGCTGTCACAACGCTGGGGGTCTCCGTGGATGGTAAAACCCCGGGATTTTTAGTGGGGGTCGTTTGCGATCTGGTATACCGAAAAAAGGATAATTCCCTTTATTTTTCCCAGCCAGGCGACCATCTTCTCAGACGGATGGACCTGAAAACTCAAAAAGTTTCCACAGTATTGACCAATGATCCCCGAATACCATCCCCCAGGGCCCTATGTGTAAGCGGGGACAACCTTTATGTCTCGGAACAAGAAAATTCTGGGATTTTTCAGGTGGATGCCATCCCCAATACGACTTCGGCTCAAGAGGCCGTTTCCATCGTTACGGTTGGCAAGGGAGAGCTGGTCCTGGAATTGGCGGAATCGGACGGGATCCTATACGCCGTTCAATCTGGTAGTACGCCTTTGGCACGAGTGTCACCTGTTTATCAACCCATCAATCTAGCGACTCCTTGGGGTTTCACGATCGACAATAAAAACCCTGGTACGCTACCATTATTGAGTTTTGGGTTGAACCAGTCGGTGGGTTTTACCGCCGTACCCGTACAGATCCGCAAACTCATCATTTCTAATCCTAACCCAGGTAGTCAGGCAGTGATAAGCGTAAAAGATTATGAGTTCGATAAATACTGGGGAGCCCGATCTAATAGCGATGCAACGGGATATTTAGCCGACTTTAATTATCCCACTCAGAAACCACCGAGAACTTTTCGAATTTTAGTGGTGGGGAATTCACGAGTGATAACCGCCCCAGTCATCGTCCCCGACGCCGGAAAACCGGGCGTGCCTTATGATGGGAACGGCCAGGGTGTGAATTCTTTGAGGACCAATACTTTTCCTAAACAATTGGAATTCATCCTGAACACCCAAGCGTCACTCCAGGGCCGTGAGGATCATTTTGAGGTCCTGACTTTGGGCCATCCCGGGGAACACGTTCAATTTTTTGGAAATGATGAAATTCCTCCTCTCGTGAAAAAGTACGATATTGATTTGGTTATTTCGTTCACCGTTCCTTTTGGTGTTGATAATTTTTCACAATATTATGAAAAACCCATCAACGACGAAGGCATTCCATCTAACAAAATGGACCCCGAGTTTCTTCTGAAAACCTGGAAGGAGAAGATGCCTTCCGGCGCTCCAGCTCGGCTATTTGAGCGCGCAAAAGCGAAAGGATTGGCTCGTATAGACACACCTACACAGGTAGGATTCTCCTTTTTTAGCGGTTTACTTGCGTCAGGTGACAAAGAGATGCGAGATGACCTAATTGAAATGATGGGGAGACCATTTAAACTAATATCCGAAAAGGTTCAATCAATTCAAAAAAATGGTGAGAATAAACCAAAATTTCTCATGTGTTTTTGTCCCTCGATTGATACTGATGGTCTTAAGGTTGGGGAGTATGAATCTTTTTGGTGTGACGTTTGTTCCAGATATCAAATTAACTATCTGGATTTAACCGATCCGTTCACCGCCATGAAATTCAGTTATTATCCGACGAGCGAAAGCTGTTGCCATAACCATTTCACGGCATACGGGAATTTGCTCATCGCGACTCTTTTGAGTTATTATTTACCGCAGGAAAAATGGATTCCATGGGATGCGTCTTCGGCAAGCAAGGCAACGTCCCAAAAATGAAAGCAAGGAGAGTTTCATGAAAAAGATCCTGGTTGGGGTGACGTTCTTTTTTTTAACCGGAATGGTCTGGGCGCAAGGGGTTGAACCCACGGCTACCGAAGCCTCTCCAACGGAGTCGGTATCCACGCCTGTTCCCCAAGTCTTGAAGAAATGGGCCATCGCGGAGGTGCCCTGGGACGGGTGGTTCAAGAAAAACGCCTTGGTGACCGATAAGACGGAATACGTCCACTTCTTTTGGAACGCCCAGGACTTCAAAGGCAATTTCGAGGTGAAGGATAAAAAGATACGGCTGGCAGAAGCCGCATTGGAATTGGTGAAACGTCTTTATCCCAAGGACGCGACGGCGGACCTGATGAAGGTGGACATTGTGTACGTCTTGGAAAGGGATGACTACGGTATGCCCAAATGGGACAGCCTTCAGAGGGTGGCGCATTTGGAATTCTCCAAAGCTTCGGCCCTCAAACTCACGAAGAAGAAAGCCGCCTTATCGGAAGCGCTGATGAAGAAGATATTTACCCAGTTCGATTTGTTTTAATAAAATCTGGGATGGGCGCCGGGGACAAAGTTCCTTGAAATGGGCCTTTTTTCCGCATAAACTACAACCCTTCGATCGGTCTTTTATCCCCTGTATTGTGTTTTCTGAACAGAGGGACGTTTAGCTCAGTTGGTTAGAGCGTCGCGTTCACATCGCGAAGGTCACTGGTTCAAGTCCAGTAACGTCCACCATTCCGTGAAAAAAGCCGTTCCTTTGATTAGGAATGGCTTTTTTGTTATCTAAGGCACCTAGGGATCTGTGAAAACACCCAGGGAAGAAACTTTCGGATTACCGTATAATATCGGCAAGGTTGGTTATATTTATCTCGATATGAGGCCATTCCATGTGCACCCGTTTCGCCTTAAAAAGCCCCCCCAAAGCCATCGCCCAAATGTTCAAGCTCGAAGAAAGTTTCCAATGGAAACCGCGTTATAACGTGGCCCCTTCCCAAATGATCCCGGGCGTCATCCGGCCCCTTGAGAACAAAAAGAGGGAATTCAAGATGCTTCGATGGGGTTTCGTGGCGACCTGGACCCAGGGAGGGAGGTTGATCCTGAATGTCCAAAGCGAGGAGATCAACGAGAAGCCCCTCTTCACAGAGTCCTTCGAGAAGTGGCGTTGTCTTATCCCGGTGGATGGATTTTATGAATGGAGGCACGAGGCGAAAGAGACACGGCCCTATTACATCCGCATGAAGGACGATAAGCCTTTCGCCTTGGCGGGGCTTTGGGCCCCTCAAACGATGAACGAAGAGACTATTGAAGCCTGCAGTATTTTAACGACCATGCCCAATGAGACGGTCCGAGTGGTGCATGACCGTATGCCGGTGATCGTTGACGAGAAGGATTATGATCTGTGGCTGGATTCGGATATCCGGGATTTCAAGACCCTTCAGAAGATCTTCAAACCTTATTCGGCGGAAAAAATGGTGGGCTACCAGGTGAGCGCCTGGGTCAACAAGACCATCAACGACGATCCCAAGTGCATCGAGCCATCCAACGAACCGGAGACCATACCCTTCGATTTCAAGTGACCTGAGGATCTATTCGCCGCCGCGATAAGAGGCGAAATTGTCCTGGGTTTCCCACAAGACCACCTCGTGAAGCTCAACGCCCGTTTTTTTCAGGACAGGGGCCAAACGGTCCCAAATGACCAACAATAAATTCTCCACAGTGGGTTGGATGCCGGGTTTGTTCTTGAAGGGTTCCACTTCCTTGTTGATGAATCGATGGTCCAACCGCTCGAACACTTCCCGCCGCAATATCTCCTTGAGGCTCTTGAAGTCGATGACGAATCCTGTCTCCGGATGGACCGGACCCTTGACGGTCACGCGCAACCGATAGGAATGGCCATGGGGATATTGGGAGGCCTTGGGATCGTCCGCCCGGAACCCCGAGCATTTCTTGAAGATCCCCATGTTCTTTTTGCGGTTCCACTTGGGATTGTGCAGGTAGTGGGCGGCCTCGAAGGATATTTCCTTGGTCAGTTCGATGAACGGCTGCTTCATGGCAAAACCTTTCTCAAATAAAGTTGGGGGACTCGGAACTCAGCTTTCGGAAGATTCCTGGAACTTCTGGGCGATGGGGACCCTGCGGCCGATCCCAAAGGCCTTGGTCGTGACCTTCAACCCCGGGGCCATCTGCCGGCGCTTGTATTCGTTGACGTTGATCATCCTCAGGATGTCCTTGACCATTTTTTTATCGAAACCGGCTTTCTCGATCTTGAATGGCGGCTGGTTCTCCTCGATGTAGAGACGAAGCACCCCATCCAGCATGTCATAGGGAGGCAGGCTGTCCTGGTCGGTTTGGTTGGGTTTCAACTCGGCGGAAGGCGGTTTGGTGAAAATGTCCCCGGGAATGACCGGTTCCTTGCGGTTGGCGTATTGAGCCAATTGATAGACCATGACCTTTGGGACGTCCGAGATGACGGCCAACCCTCCGCACATATCCCCGTAAAGGGTGCAATAACCCACCGACATCTCGCTCTTATTGCCGGTGGACAGGACCAAACGGCGGAACTTGTTGGACAGGGCCATCAGGATGAGGCCGCGGATGCGGGCCTGCAGGTTTTCCTCGGTGGTATCGGAAGGTTTGTCCCCGAAAACCGGTTTCAAACTGGCTAGGGCGGTTTCATAAAGAGGGGTAATGGGGATCTCTTTGAAATCTATCCCCAGGGCGGAAGCCAGGGAGCGGGAATCCTCGATGGATCCTTTGGAAGAGAAGGGGGACGGCATGGTGACCCCCATGACATTCTCAGGGCCTAAGGCTTCTGTCGCCAGGGCCGCTACCAGGGCCGAGTCGATCCCGCCGGATAAACCAATGAGGACCTTCTCAAAACCGCACTTTCTCACATAATCCCTGGTCCCGGTGACCAGCGCCTGGTAAACGCGCGAGGTCTCGCTGGCAGGGAGAGGCGCCTGTTTCATGGAAGGATTTTCCGTGTCATAAATGAGCAGGTCCTCCTCGAAGCTCTTGCCGAGATCAAAAAGATTCCCGCCCGCGTCCATGACCATGCTACATCCGTCGAATATCAACTCGTCATTGCCGCCGACCAGGTTGCAATAGAGGATGGGAGCCTTGGTTTTGGCGGTAACGTCCTTCAGAAGCCTCTGTCGGACTGTCAGTTTGGCGGCGTGGAAGGGAGATGCGGAAAGATTCAAGACCAGGTCCGGTTTGTCCTTGGCCAGGGTCTCGACCGGATCCTTGGCGTAGAGGCGGTGGGAAAGAACGCCATCCACGTTCCAGATATCCTCGCAAATGGTGACGGCGATCCGCAATCCTTGATAGACGAAGGGAGGTTCGGGTTTGGGCGCCGGGGCGAAATATCGGGCCTCATCAAAGACGTCGTAATTAGGTAGTAGGACTTTTTTGTAGGTATGGAGCGTCTGGCCGTCCTTAACGGCCACAGCGGCGTTGAAAAGAGGATTGCCGGATTCCTTGTTCTCCAGGATGGTCCCGACGACGGCCACGATCCCGATGGCTTCCTTGGCCACGCTGGCCAAGGCCTTTTGGGCGGACTCGAAAAAGGAGAAACGGTCCAGCAGGTCCCGAGGCGGATAGCCGGTCAGGGTCAGTTCGGGGAAAAGGGCCATACCGCACCCGGCCGCCTTCGCTTTTTTCAAATAAAGCGATATCTTCCCGACGTTGCCGTCGAAATCCCCCACGGTGGTATTGATCTGGCACAGGGCGACCTTCAAGGAAAACCTTTCTCAACCAAGGTCCGGCTAGTGTAAAGTTAATCCAGTGCCTTGTCAAAAGGGAGGTTGGCTTGGTTTACGGTGTTTTGGCCGATACCCAAGGCGTGCTGACGATGGAACAGATCCGCTCGCTCCGAAAGGTCTTCAAGGGCGTGGACGCCATCCTGCATGCCGGGCCGGTAGGCGACATGAGGGTGGTCCACCAGTTGATGGAGATCGCCCCCACCAAAGCGGTCTGCGGGAACGCGGAAAGCTCCATCGTTCGTTCCGACCTTTACGTGCGCATCGCCTGGAAACAGGGACCGCTCACCATGGGCCTGGTTCACGGCTATGGAAAACCCCACGGGCTTAAACAGTGGCTTTTGAAGCAGTTCGAGGACGCCCCGGTCCAGATCATCGTTTATGGCTGCAACTTTGAACCCACCAGCCGGCAGATCGGGGAGACGTTCTTTTTCAACCCAGGTTCCTTTTCCGGCCGACTGCCCGATGGGGCAAGCGAGAAAGGGCCATCCCGGGTGGGGTTGTTGTTCATCCAGGGAAAGAAAGTGGACGGACAGGCGGGCATTAAAGCCGTCTCGTGATCCTCGGCGGCGAAGAAGAATGCCGAAACTTTTGATATAGTTGTCCCATGAACTGGCGATTGATCCCTTCTTCCCACATACCTTCTAACGGTCAAATGGAATATGACCGGCAACTCCTGGAATCCTTTCAGGAAGGCGACAATCCTGTCCTTCGTTTCTTTTTTTTCGACCGACCTACCCTAACGCTGGGAAGGCTGGAAGCCAGACGATTGAAGCTCGAAGGTCTTTCCTTTCCCTATGAGATCCGTCCTACGGGAGGCAGGGCGGTCCTGCATGGTCCGGAGGACCTTTGCTACGCGGTGGTGGCAAGCAAGCAAGACCCATTGACGGGCGGCGACTTGATCGATAGTTATTGCAGGATCGGACACTTGTTGGCCCGGGGGATCCAAACATTGGGCCGGGATGTCCGCATGGTCGAGGAAAAACATACGAGCCTGGGGGATATCCATTGTTTCTCCGCGCCCTCCAAGGCGGAACTGACCTTGAACGGCAAGAAGGTGGCGGGCGGGGCCCAGGCCAGGAGGGGCGGGGTTTTTCTTCAACAGGGAGTCCTCTTGCTCAGCGTGTCGCCGGAATGGAAAAAGGCGTTCCCGGGAGCGAGCCTGGAGGGAATGACCGGCTTGAACGATCCCCGGGATTTGTCCCCCATTACGCGGGAGCGTTTGGAAAAGGGCCTGATCGATTCGTTCGAAAGGGCCGGCGCTCGATTTGAAAGGCCTTGACGTACCTTCTTCCATCCCGGAAGCTATAAACTTAAAACGACTTTTGAACCACCAAGGCACCAAGGGCACCAAGAAAAACAAAAAGATGTCTTAATAATTCAAAAGCCGAATCAAGGATATTGGTTTTTAATCCCGATTGAGGAATGTGTTCCGATGAAAAATTTCGATGTCCTGGTGGTGGGAGGCGGTCCGGGTGGCTATACCACCGCGCTGCGGATGGCCGAAATGGGTAAATCGGTCGTACTTTTCGAGAAAAAAAAGATCGGCGGCGCCTGTCTGCATGTGGGCTGTATCCCGACCAAGCTCCTGCAATCCGCCGCTTCCCGTTACCACGCCCTGGTGAAAGAGGGAAAGTCCTGGGGCATCGAGGCTCAAGGGGTCAGTTTCAATTTTCAAACCCTGGTGGAACGCTCTCAAAAGACAATTTCGATCCTGGAGAGGGGCATCGTCTCCCGTCTCGCCTCGGCCAAAGTGGAAGTGGTCCAGGGAACAGCGACGGTCAAGGCACCTAACCTAGTGGAATGCGGTGGTGAAGAGTACCAGGCTCCTTTGCTCATTTTGGCGGTGGGTTCCCGTCCTCGACATCTTCCCTCCTTCCCGATCGGGGGGAATATCGTCACCAGCGACGAGCTTTTGAGCCAGCCCCGCTTGCCCAAGTCCATTCTCATCATCGGGGCCGGGGTCATCGGCCTGGAATTCGCCTGCCTTTACGCCCAACTGGGGGTGAAGGTCCGGGTGGGGGATATCCTTCCTAAGATCATCCCGACCATGGACCAGGAACTGGCGCAGGTCCTCATGAATTCGCTCCAGAAGCTGGGGATCGAGATGGAGATGGGAGTGCCCGAGGTGAAAGCCAGAGAAGAGGAATTGATCCTGGTGGCGGCGGGACGAGTCCCCAATATCGACCAGGCCGGCATCCCGAACCTGGGTTTAAGGGCTCAAGGCGGGAAGATCATGACCGATGAGTATCTCCAGACCTCGGCTCAAGGCGTCATCGCCATCGGAGATCTCACGGGGAAATTCCCCTATGCCCATACGGCTTATGAGCACGCCAGGCTCGTGGCTCACAACCAAGCCATCGGATCGAGGCCGGAAAGAATGGACGATACCAAGGTTCCGCATGTGGTCTTCACCAGTCCGGAAATGGCCTCGGTGGGGTTGACCGAAGCGGAAGCTCAGGCCAAGGGCCTGGACGTGAAAGTCCGGAAGAATAACTTCGCGGCCAACAGCAAAGCCCGTATTTTAGGCGAGATCCAAGGCTGGAGTAAAACGCTGACCGACGCTAAAAGCGGGGAAATACTGGGCATTCACCTCGCGGGTCCGGAAGCCACCGACCTCATCGGTGAGGCTTGCGTCCTGGTGAGTCGGAAAGTTACAATGGACCAGTTGGAAAGAGTCATTCACCCTCATCCGACCTTGAACGAGATCTTCGGGGCCCATTGAGACAAGGAATATAGATGAAAGCTTGGTTCGGCTTATCCTTAATCGTGCTCGCTTTGGTCGTCACCAGGGTCTATGCCGATCCGCCTCTGCATGTCCTGGCTAGCGAAAGCCACACGACCCACTTCAAATGGCAATGGCCCTATGAACCGGTCAGTACTTATACCTCCGTCCAGACCAAGCCCTATCACACCATGGGACGGATCGTTTATTTGACCCATGAGGACCTGACCAAGTACCGTTTCTACCACCGCCAGAATGTTTACACCAATGAATGGGGGTACTATTTCCCACCGGGAACGAAATTGTCCAGCCGTCAGCCCATCCAGTCATTCGAGGCTCCCCCCTATTGGATCGGGTATACCCAGCAGAAATAGCCAGATTGGTCGGGATCTTATCTTCTTTGTAACACCCCAAGCGAGTTTGCGTAACCTTCCCTTAACAAGCCCAAACGACAATCATCTTGAGTCAAACTCAATATTTTTCCCACACCGACCCAAAGTTTGACGCAGAGATTGGCGTCAAGGGGGAAACCATGTTGAAGTTGGACCAATTCTCAGAAAGCGTGTTGTTCCAATGCGACCGTTGCCGGTTCATCGGGGAACTGATCACCGAGATCGTTGAGGAAGAAGGTCATTACCACTGCTGGAAATGCCTGAATGAGATCAATCAGGCCGGAAAAAAAGTGGAGAAAGTAGAGGAGGAAATTTGCCAATGATGGAAACTTTGATAGCCGAAAAACCGATGGCGCGTTGTGTTGAATGCCAGAAGATCGGGGAATCCCATTTCTTTTTCGTCGATGAAAAAGAGAACAGCCATTGCCTGTCTTGCTGGCGCGAGAAGAGCCAAAGCCGTAAAAGAACCGATCGAATGGTCGTCGTCGAACTGTAAGTTAAGTCCTTCCACAGCAGTCCTACGCGGTAACTATCCTCAAAAGTCTAAAAATATTTATCCCGGCCCAAAGGGATAAATCCCTTTTTTTCCAACGAATCCTCGCTTCCGAACTTGACGTTCGGGGGAGCAACGATATCGTTTGTTGGAGTTCGTTAATGGATGATAAGATTTTAAAATAGCCGCTGGCCCAGGAAAGATCATCCGTCGAAGGATTCCGCCGAATTTATGATCGCCAAAAACACCAAGTTCTGGTTCTATCTTTTCGTTTCGCTGGCCGCCTTTTTTCCCTGCTTGTTCCTGGGGCGGTCTTTTTTTGACGGGGACCTGATCAATCAATATGGTTTTTACCGGTTCTTGCTCCAAAAGGGGTTGTTCCATGGACAGATTCCTTTTTGGGACCCCTATCTACAGGCGGGCCAGCCTTTTTTCGCCGACCCGAACGCCATGGAATCCTATCCTCTCCTATACCCAACCCTCCTATTCCCTTTGGCCTATGGGTTTGGGGTCTTTTTTTTCATACACTTGTTCCTGGGACTTTGGGGAGCGGATCATTGGTTGGGGGCCTTGGGGCTTTCGGAAAACGCCAGACGGGTCGGAGCCCTGACATTCGCTCTCTCCGGATTTTTCTGGTGGGAGATCATCCATCCCCCCATTCTCGCGGCTTTCGTCTGGCTACCCTGGTTCCTGGGAGGATTGGAAAAACTGGCGCGCTCGCCTAAACCCACTTATGCCCTGGGTACAGGGTTGGCTTACGCCATGCTTTTTCTGTCCGGGAATCCGCAGATGTCGATCAGCGCTCTTTACGGTGGGGGACTCTACTTCCTTATTCGGTGTTTGAGTGAGGGCAGCCCCTGGAGAAAAAAGATTTGGAAAGGGGAAGACTTTCCTAAATCCCTTTTTCTATTGTTCATTTTATTGTTCGGGACCCTGCCCCTTTGGATATTGGGAATTCCTGCCTTGGAATTCCTCAGGCTTTCGGACAGGGCGTTGGAAGGCCGGAATTTCGCCCTTCAATTCGCGGGATTGACCTTGGACCCGACTAGGTTTTGGCAGGCGTTATTCCCGGCGCCGTTGGAAAAGGCGGGACAACTCCAGCTCTTGAGCGTTGAGAATGGATTGAATAACAGTCTTTTCATCGGCCTCTGGGCCCCGTTCTTTTTGGCCTGGTCCCTGAAAGGGAAAAGACGAGAGCTATCCATATTCACGATCCTATTCGGCTTGTTATTTATTTGCGCGGGACTTGGGAACCACCTGCCCTTTTATCCTTTCATTTGCCAATGGGTTCCAGGTTTCAGTATCCTTCGGGGGCCTTTCCGATTGGTATTCCTGACCACGGCTTTTTTCACCTTGGCCGCCGGGATTGGTTATGAAAATTATCTGGAGAGTTTGAAGCGGAATCGGGTCATGGCGATCGCTTCGGGATTGGGTTTCGCCCTCCTATTGTTTTGGATCGGCGGAGAATCCGGTTTGACCTGGCCGTCAGGCATTTTCCTTTTATTATCGGCGGTTGTTTTCGTGTGGGGCAGCCACCGGAAGAACACCTGGGTTGGAACCGTATTTCCCGTTCTCCTAGCTTTTTCCTTTATCGCCAACGGTTGGGTATCGGGATCTTCCCGGTTAGGGCCATCCTCCAATTTTGATTTCGCCAAGAATCGGCCAGAACTGGCCCCATTGGCCGCATGGTCGGACCATTCCCGCGTCTTCATCGGGGATAACATCCCTTATCCGGTCCAGGCTTCATCCGGGCCCCAGGTCCTGGAACTGCCGTCGGAAGTTTCCATCGCCATGAGGATCCGTAACGTCGGGGGGTACAACCCATTCAATCTGGCCAAGATGGGCAATCTTCACACCATCCCTTTCGACCATTTCACCCGTTTATGGGCGGTCAAGGGGTTCGTGACGGGTAACGAAAAAGGGAAGGTGACTGGGTTTGAAAGACAGGATTGGGGACCTTTGCGTGTTTACACCAGTCAAGAAGACCATCCTTATCTTTTCTCCCCCGAAAGTTCCCTGAACTATTCAGGGGAGGATCGGGTTTTGGAGGCCATGCGCCAGAAAAATTTCGACCCAGCCAAGCAGGTCCTTTTTTCCGACTCTGGACCGATCAAAGCGGCGGTTCCAGGGGCTGGTCTTAAGTACTCGTGGGAAAAAGAAGGAACCGATGAGGAGAGCTTCCGTGTGGAATTGGGCCGGGACAATTGGGTTGTCTTTTCCGAGGTCAATTATCCCGGGTGGAAAGCTTGGGTCGACGGGGTTTCCGTCCCAGTGGTGACCGCGGATTATCTCTTGCGGGCGGTTTATGTGCCAAAAGGGAAGCATCTGGTGCAATTCAGTTTCCAGCCAGACTGGCTTTTACCGATCCAACTGGGGGGGGTCTTGTGGCTGGCGGGCCTGCTTTGGTTCAGCCGTCATCGAAAGAAATGGGATAAGTCTTTCGCTTTATAGTTCAGACCTTAGGCCATATCCACCAATTTGTGATTGGGACATTTCTTCATGGTGTATTCCTTATCCCAGGCGGTCTTGAAAAGGATGACTGGGCGTTTGTTCTTGTCCCAGGTCTTCAAAATCTGCACAGGGGCGTCGAAGGTGTCAGGGTCGCCCACCAGCCAGGCGCTGGATTGGTAAGGCAGAAGGTCCAACTGGGTTTCCACCCCGTACTCGTTCTTCAACCGGTATTGCAACACATCGAACTGAAGCCTTCCCACGGCGGCCACATAAAAGTCCAGCTCGTCCCAGCTTCTCAAGAGCTGGACCGTGCCTTCCTCGGTCATCTGCTGGACCCCCTTGTCGAACGACTTGCGCTTTCCCACGTCCTTGGGCCGTAGGTGGGAGAAGATCTCGGGCTGGAACTGGGGCAGGGGTTTGTAGTTGAAACCGCCTGTCATGGAAAGGGTGTCCCCAATGGAAAATAATCCAGGGTTGATCACGCCCACGATATCCCCCGGGTAGGCCACGTCCACCGTGTTGCGGTCCTGGGCCAGCATGGAATGGGGCCGGGAGAGGCGCAGTTCCCGATCAAGCCGGTGATGTTTCACCACCAGGTCGCGCTCGAAACGTCCGGAACAGACCCTCATGAAAGCGGTGCTGTCCCGGTGTTTGGGATTCATGTTGGCCTGTAGTTTGAACACATAGGCCGAGAAAGGTGTTTCCACCGGGTCCACCGTGATCTCGCCGTCCTTGGTGTCGGCGGGCCTGGCGCTGGGAGCCGGCGCCATTTCCACGAACGCGTCGAAGAAGGGCTCCACGCCGAAATTGGTGAGGGCGGACGCGAAAAAGACCGGCGTCACCTCGCCATTGAGGAACTTGTCCCGGTCGAAGGGGTTGCCCGCCACTTCCAGAAGTTCCAGGTCGTGGCGCATTTTTTCCAAAAGCTCCGGGGAAAGATGGTCCTTCAAGTTGGGGTCGGAAAGGGGAACGCGTTCCACGGAAGCCTTGGCGGCGCCTCCCACGGATTTCTTGGCGAATAGGAGCAGGTCCTGGGTTCGGCGGTCCACCACCCCGGCGAACTCCCGGCCCGACCCCACCGGCCAGTTGACAGCCGAGGAATGGATCCTCAACACTTCCTCCACTTCCTGCATCAGGTCCAGGGGTTCCCGGCCCGGCAGGTCCATCTTGTTGATGAAGGTCATGACCGGGATGCCCCGAAGTCGGCAAACATCGAAGAGTTTCCGGGTCTGGGTCTCCACGCCCTTGGCCGCGTCGATGACCATGATGGCGCAGTCGGCGGCGGTGAGGGTCCGGTAGGTGTCCTCGGAGAAGTCCTGATGGCCCGGGGTATCCAGCACGTTGATGATGGCTTTTTTATAAGGGAATTGCATGGCGGAGGCCGTGATGGAGATACCCCGCTCCTGCTCCATGCCCATCCAATCGGAAACCGCGACCTTGCCGCCCTTGCGGCCTCGCACCATGCCGGCGGTCTGGATCATCCCTGAATAAAGAAGGAGCTTCTCCGTCAGGGTGGTCTTGCCGGCGTCCGGATGGCTGATGATGGCGAAAGTACGCCGTTTGGCGATGGCGTTCTTGATCTCGTTGCTCAAGGCTAGGTCGTTCATAGGGCGCACATGATAGCAAATTTCCGTGTCACCTCAACATGGATGACTATTGATGGAGTGGAAAAGGGCCATTAAACTGAGTCGGTCTTTTCAGGAACCAAGCGAGGTATGGATTGTCCTTCATCCAAAAGGTCTTTCGAGAGCTCTATATTTTCTGGAAAATGTGCTGGTTCCTGGTGGTGTTGTTGGCCGCGGCTTTTGGCCTTTATGTCTGGAACCAAAACCGCAATGAGGTCGTCCTCTGGTGCACCCTTTCCTATATCTCTTCCTTCGTTTTTTATACCCTGACCCTTTATCTTCCCGAGCGTAAGAACCGTAAGAACATCCACCGGGTCGTGGTTCCCTATATCCAATCCATCGTCAGTGATACCAGGGGCGTCTTTTATTCCCTGATGTTCGCCTCCAAGATCGAATGCGACATCAAGAACCTGAAAGAAGAGGATTTCCTGAACGTTTTCAAGAAGATCAACCCGGGCGACCGCTCCACCCGATTGGATTATCTGGGTTTCGGCAACTGGTTCGAGTATCTGGAGCATCAAAAGGGCCGGATCCGCCGGACGATGGACAAGATACTTACCTACGAGCATTACATGGACACGGATGTCATCCTGATCATCGAGCACATCTACAACTCCACTTTTTTCGAGATCCTGGATTTCATCGAGCACAAGCCCATGCCTTACAAGGATTTCGCCTTTTTAGCCGACGCTTATCACCAGTGCTATCTCAATGTGGACAAGCTGGAACAGTACCTGCTGAAATACACGTTGGACATTTAACGAGCCGCAAAAAATAATTTCAAAGGATCGATCATGAGGGACACCTTCTGTCTGGAATGGGATGAAAAACACGGAGCCAAATTGGTGGATTTCCACGGTTGGCGCATGCCCGTTTCCTACGACAAGGGCATCCTCTTCGAGCACGAAGCGACCCGCACGGGCGCCGGACTTTTTAACATTTCTCATATGGGTCGTTTGAGGATTTCCGGGCCCCAGGCCTACCGTTTCTCCAATTACGCCTTCACCAACGACCTTTCCCGGGTCGCCATCGGTAGCGCCCTATACGGATTCCTCCTGAACGAGAAGGGCGGGGTCATCGATGATGTCATCGTCTATAAGGAAGCCAATGACCGGTTCCTCTGGATCATCAACGCGGGGGGGCGAGAAATCGACGTGGCCCATCTCAAGCAGATGTCCAAAGGCATGGACCTGACCATCGATGTTTTCTCGGACGAGACCGCCTTCATCGCCCTGCAAGGGCCCAAGGCTCACGAAGTCCTCTCTCGGCTGGTCAAGGACGCGGACTTGACCAAGATCCCCTATTTCGGCTTCGGACTGGGGACCCTCCAGGGCGTCCCGGTCACCCTCATGGCGACCGGATACACGGGCGAGGATGGATATGAGATCGTGGTTCCCCTCAAGAACGCTCCCCAGATATGGGAGTTATTGGCCACCCAGAAAGAAGTGACTCCCTGCGGATTGGGCGCCAGGGACTCCCTTCGACTGGAGGCCGGGCTTCCCCTGTACGGCAACGATATCGACGAGAACACCCAGCCCTTCGAGGCTGGTTTGGGATGGGCGGTAAAGATGGATAAAGAGGGAGGCTTTTTCGGCAGGGACGCCTTGAAACCAACCCCTGCCCGGAAACTGGTGGGACTCACGATGGAGGGGCAGGCGATCCCCCGATCCCATTACAAGGTATTCGCCAATGGGCAGGAAGCGGGAGAGGTGACCAGCGGAGTATTCGGGCCCACCGTTAAGAAGGGCATCGCATTGGCTTACGTGAAGGCGGACCAGGTAAACCAACCATTGACCGTGGATATCCGCGGTAAGGCTGTTCCGGCCCAATTGACCAAGCTTCCCTGGGTAAGGCATGTCACCAAAACCAAGGCCCCGGCCCTGAAATAGCGTTTATGCCTAACATCGAGATCAAAGCCCGCTATCCCAACCTTTCAAAAGCCCGGGGAATCGCCTTAAGACTTAAGGCGGCCTTTGTCGGCTATGACCGGCAGGTCGATACTTTTTATAAAGTGCCGAATGGAAGGCTCAAGGTAAGGGAGTCCTCCCTCAAAGGGGGCCAGTTGATACCTTATTTACGGCCCAATGTCCGCGGACCCAAGACCAGCCAATACGTCGTCATTCCCCTGCCAGACGTCGCCAAGACCAAGACGATCTTAAAGGAACTATTGGGATCGGTAGGACGGGTGGAAAAGAGTAGGGAATTATACCTTCTTGGGAACGTGCGGATCCATCTCGACCGGGTGAAAGGCCTGGGAAACTTCCTGGAGTTCGAGGCGGTTTTCAAGAAAGACACGGTCTTGAACCGAAAGATCGAAATAGCCAAGGTGGAAAAATTGATCAAGACCTTCCAGATCCGGCCCGATGCTCTTTTGAAAAATTCCTACCGTGAATTAGCCGGAAAATAACCATCCCTCCAGAACGAACAAAAGGGAAACGGCCCCACCGTCCTTGATCCGGTCCTCGGATAAAGGTGGAAAAGTCGGCTGTTTTTGATATAGTTTTGCCATTCACCGCCCTTCCAACATCAACCGACAAAACATTTTCACCTCCGAGAGACGACGACGCAGTCAAACCAAGATCTTCCGATCCTGGCTGTTACCGATCCTCGGCGGTCAATATTGAGGAGCTGTCATGCGAAAATACGCCAAGACTCACGAGTGGTATGAAGACCTGGGTGCCGGCAAGGTCAAGATCGGCATCAGCAAACACGCCGCTCATGAGCTTTCGGACATCGTTTTTGTCGAGTTGCCCGACGTGGGAAAGAAACTTTCCGATAAACAGAGCGTCTGCGTGTTGGAATCGGTCAAAGCGGTCGCCGACGTCTACAGCCCGGCCGGGACGGTCGTGGAGGTGAACGGCAAACTGAAAGATACCGCCGGCCTGGTCAACCAGGACCCGGAAGGGGCGGGTTGGCTGGTCGTCGTTCAACTGGACAATCCCAAGGCCCTCGATGAGTACATCCCCGAGGATAAATACCTGGACTCGCTCAGCTAAACACGGCTTTCTTGAACGGGAACCGTTCGCTTCCTGATTTCCCATTTCAAAAGAGGAGAGGACATTGACCTATATTCCAATTACCGCGACGGATGAAAAAGCCATGTTGGCGGCTATCGGGGTCAAAACAGTGGATGAGCTTTTCTCCGACGTCCCGCCATCGGTCATCCTCAAGAATGGGTTGAACCTTCCCAAGGGCATGTCCGAACCGGAACTCAAACGCTTCTTCAATATGATCGGCAAGAACAACCAGCCTGTCTCCGACCGTCCCTGTTTCCTCGGCGCCGGGGTTTATTACCACGAGGTGCCCGCGGCGGTGAAAGCGGTAGTGACCCGGCCCGAGTTCCTGACTTCCTACACCCCCTATCAACCTGAGATCGCCCAGGGTACCCTCCAAGTCCTGTTCGACTTCCAGACCTACATGGTGGAACTCACCGGGTTGGAGGTTTCCAACGCTTCCCTGTATGACGGGGCTTCCGCGGTCGCCGAGGCGGCCTTGCTGGGATTGAGGATCAAGAAAGCCGAATCTTTCGTTTATGTCTCCAAAGCCGTTCATCCCGAATACCGTCAGGTCATCCAAACCTATTTGAACCCGCAAGGGCATAAGGTGCGGGAGATCGACTTGAAAGGCACCGAGACGGACCTGGAAACCCTGAAGACGACCCTTTGGCCCAACTCGGTGGTGATCATCCAATATCCCAATTTCTTCGGGACCATCGAGGATCTGGCGGCGATCTCCAAGATCTGCAAGGAAAAGAATTCCTACCTGATAGTGGCGGTCGCGGAGGCCATGGATCTGGCCCTGCTGCCCACGCCGGCTTCCCTGGGCGCGGACATCTGCGCCGGAAGCGCCCAATCCTTCGGGAATATCCTCTCTTTTGGGGGGCCGCACGCCGGCTTCCTGACGGTTCGGATGGACGATATCCGCCAAATGCCGGGCCGAGTCGTGGGCGGGACCACCGACCGCAACCAAAAAGAAGGGTTCGTCCTGACCTTCCAGACACGGGAACAGCATATCCGCCGGGAAAGGGCGGCCAGCAACGTTTGTACCACCCAGTCCCTGATGGCCAACTTCGCCTCAGCCTGGCTTTATATGAAGGGCGGGGCGGGAGCCCAACAGGCGGCCAAGGACGGCATCGCCACGGCTTACGCCCTGGCCGAGGAGATCAAAAAGATACCGGGGTTCAAGGTCGAGACGGTCCGTCACGCCAACGAGTTCGTGATCCGGCCGCCCTCGCCAGGATTCGCCAGCTTCCTTTCCGAGTGGGGAATGGTCGCTCCCTATGACCTCTCAAAGGATTATCCGGAGTTCAAGGATTGTCTGTTGGTGGCCTGCACCGAGATGACCACGCTCGAGGACATGGAATCCTTCTTGTTCGCCTGCAAGGAATTCGCGGGGGTCCCCAAGGTCGGGAAGATCCATGAAAAACCCACCCAGTTGCCTGCCTGGGTCAAGACCAGGGCCGTACCAGCCATCGAGGAGCACGCCGAGATCGAGTTGATCCGCTATTACACCGAACTGGCCCGCAAGAATTTCTGCATCGATAACGGATTCTATCCCCTGGGCTCCTGCACGATGAAATACAACCCCAAGGTGAACGAGGAGATCGCGTTCCAGGACTGTTGGGCCAGCCTGCACCCTTCCCAGAACGAGGACGAGGTCCAGGGCGCCCTCCAGGTCATGTATGAACTGGAACAATGGCTCAAGGAAGTCACGGGCTGCAAGGCCTTGACCCTTCAACCCGCGGCCGGGGCCCAGGGAGAGCTGACGGCGCTCTTGATGGCCAAGCGCTATTTCGAGGACAAGGGCGAGCACCAGAGGGTGAACGTCATCGTCCCCGATTCCGCCCACGGCACCAACCCCGCTTCCGCCACCATGGCGGGATGGAAGACGGTCAGTGTTCCCACCGACGCGCGGGGGAATATGGACCTGGAAATACTCAAGACCAAACTGGGCAAGGACACGGCGGTCCTGATGTTGACCAACCCCAGCACCCTGGGATTGTTCGAGGAACATATCCTTGAGGTGGCCAAGATGGTCCATGAGGCCGGCGGATTGCTTTATTACGACGGCGCCAACATGAACGCCATCCTGGGCATCTGCCGACCGGCGGACATGGGCTTCGACCTGGTGCATTTGAATCTTCACAAGTCCTTCGCGACTCCCCATGGCGGCGGCGGTCCGGGTTCGGGACCGGTGGGAGCCGTTGAGAAACTGGAACCCTATCTGCCTGAGCCCAGGGTCTATAAGGAAGGGAATCGTTATTACCTGAAGACAGGCTCGCCCCATTCCATCGGCCGGATGAAAGGCAATGTGGGGAACTTCGGTGTCCTGTTGCGAGCCCTGGCTTACTGCAAGCGCATTGGGAAAGAAGGATTGGAGCGGGTGGGCCGCGTCGCGACCCTGAACGCCAACTATATCCTGGCCCGCTTGAAGGGTTCCTATCCGGTGGCCTACGACCGCATCTGCAAGCATGAGTTCGTGCTGACCGCCGAGCCCCTGAAGAAACAATACGGGGTGTCGGCCCTGGATATCGCCAAGCGGTTGATCGATTTCAACTGCCACCCGCCCACCATCTATTTCCCGTTGGTGGTGCATGAAGCTGTCATGATCGAACCGACCGAGACCGAGCCCAAGAAAACGATGGACGAGTTCATCCAGGCCATGTTGACCATCCGCAAGGAGATAGAAACCAACCCGGACGTGTTCAAGAACGCGCCCTATTCCACCGCGGTCTCAAGGCTCGATGAGGTCAAAGCGGTCAAAGAACCCAAGTTGGTTCGCAAATAAAGGGACGGAACTTTTGAAAGCCAAAGCATGAACAAAGTCTTGCCGGAAAAAGTCCCGTCTTTCCTCATCAACCCCTATCCGAAACGCGTCTTCCGGGACGCTATCGCCCAGCTGCCCATGAACGGCTTGACCACCATTTGCGAGGAGGCCAAGTGCCCCAACCGGGGTGAGTGCCTGCCCCTGCATGGGACCGTCTCCATCATGGTGATGGGCGGGATCTGTACCAGGGGATGTCCTTTTTGCGCCGTGGCTACCGGACGGCCCGAGCCATTGGACCCCCAAGAACCCCAAAAGGTCGTGGATCTGACCAAAGCCTTGAAGGTCCGCTACCTGGTCATGACTTCGCCCAATCGGGACGAGCTATCGGACGGGGGAGCTTCCCAGTTCGTCAAGATCGTCTCCGCCCTTCGGACCTACGACCCGGCCCTCAAGATCGAGATCTTGGTCCCGGATTTCCAGGGCAAGGAATCGTCCTACGAAGTTCTACTACAAGGTCCGCCGGACATTTTGGCCCACGACCTGCAGACCGTTCCCCGCCTTTACGGTCCCATCCGCCCCGGCGCTTTCTACGAAAGGTCCTTGGGGTTGTTCCGCTGGTACAAGCAACGGCTCAAGGAATATTCAGGCCAGGTAACGTTGAAAGCGGGCTTGATGGTCGGCTTTGGGGAAACCGAACAGGAAGTTTGCCAGGTGTTGGAGGATTCGGCCAAGTCGGGGGTGGAATTCTTTACCATCGGCCAATACTTGAAGCCTCCCGGCTCCCAGTTGGAAGTGACCGAATATGTACCCCTGGAAAGATACGAGCGCTTCGTTGAGTTCGGAAAAACCCTTGGCTTGAAGGTCCAGGCCAGCCCTCTGACCCGTTCCAGTTATTTAGCCGACCGCTTGACCCAACCCAGCCATGGATGAAGAGGTATATTTCTCGGACGCCCTCCATCGGATCACCCTTCATACCGATCACAAGAAACCCATATTGGAAGCGGTCCTGCTCGCTTTGGCCGAAAGGGGCGTGAAGAACCTGCCGGTCCGTTATCCGGGCCTCAAGGTCGTGGAGTTTTCCATCCGACCCAACCGCGTGGAACTAATCTTGGATTTCCAGAGACTGGACGAGGACGTGTTACGAGTGGTCCAGTCCTTCAAGTCCGAGGTGAAGAACCTGGCCAAGAAAAAGGGATTCGTCGAGGACAACTTATGGCAATGGGAATATGAGGATGTTTGGGTCCCGCCGGCCGGGAAATAGGGGACCTTCGACGTTCCTAATGTGAGAAGAAGTCCGGCAGGGCGGTCGTCAGGAACGGGATGTAGGTGATGGCGATGACCATCGCGTACAAAATGATCAACATGGGCAATACCGCTTTATAGACCTCGACCATGGGTTTCTTGAAACGGTAGGAAGACAGGAACAGGTTCAAGCCCAGGGGCGGCGTCAGGAACCCCAGCTCCATATTGGCCAGGAAGATGATGCCCATATGGACCGGGTTCACATGGAAAGCGTCGGCCATCGGCGTCAACAACGGCACCACCACCACGATGGCGGCGAAGATCTCCAACAATCCCCCCACGAACAACAGCATTACGTTCACCATCAATAGGAACAACCATTGGGAATGGACCGTGTCACCGACCCATTGGGCCAGTTTGGCCGGTATCTGGGCGTCCACCATGTCGTTGGTGAATCCCAGCGACACGCCCAAGATCAGAAGGACGCCGCCTACCAGGATGCCGCACTCGGTGATGACGGTCGGGATGAACTTGATCTTCAAGTCGCGGTAGAGAAAAACTTCGATGATGAAGGCGTAAAGGGCGGTCAGAGCGGCCGATTCCACCAGGGTGACCTTGACCACGAACAGGAAAAGGAACACCACCAAGGGAAGGGCCAGTTCCCACTTGGCGTCCCAGACCGAATCCAGGGCTTCACGGGCCTTGAAGGGATGCTTGGCGGCCTGTTCCTTCGACCCTTTCGAGACGCCCCAGATGGCGGTGATGAAGAGAAGAAGGAAACCCGGCAGGATGCCTCCCAGGAAAAGTTTATCGATGGGTGTGTGGGACACGACCCCATAAAGGATGACGGGCAAACTGGGAGGAAAGAGCATTCCCAGGGAGCCGGCCGAGGTCAGAAGGCCCAGGGAGTTGCGCTCCGTGTATTTTTCCGCGATAAGGATCGGCATCAGCAATCCGCCCAGGGCCAGGATGGTGACGCCCGACCCGCCGGTGAAACAGGTGAAGAACGCGCAGACCAGGCAGGTCACGATGGCCGGGCCGCCCTTCATGGACCCGAAGAGAGCCTGGAAAACCCGAAGCAACCGTTTGGACGCCCCGCCCTCGGCCAGGAAATAGCCCGTCAGGGTGAACAACGGGATGGTCGGGATGGTGGGAGAGACCACCATGCGGTAAGTCTCGGCCGGGATGGAGTCGATCGGCGTGTCGGAATTCCAAAGGAAGATCAGGGCCGCTCCGCCCAGCGCCACGAAGACCGGGGCGCCCAGGACCACGGCGGCCAGAAGGACGATGAAGGCGAATATGATGAAAGTCTCGGAAGGGCTGTGGATGAGGGGCCCCAGGCTGGCCAATCCGGCCGCTACCAACAGGGTGGCTAGTCTGATGAGCCATTGATTGGAAGAACGCCAGATCAACCGGAGCAGGATCAGGCTGAAACCGAAGGGCAGGAAAAAGAGCGGGATCCACTTGGGGATGCCGCAAGCGATGATGGAGCCGACTTCCCGCTCGATCATGGCGAACCCGAAACTGGCCTTAGCCAGGTATAAGGTGATGGCGGCCGCGAATCCGGAAGTCAGGACACGAGTGAGCGTCTTGTACTGATCCGGAATAAGACTGGAAGTGGAGGAGAGGGCCAAGAGCTTGCCCTCGCGCGCGGCGATGGCTCCCCCGAACATCATGATGGCCAGGACGGTATGCTGGACCAGAGTGAGTGACCCGGGAACGATGTTGGCGGGAATGATAGAAAAATAAGGGTTCAGCTTTCGGCCCAGGATATCCAAAAGAGGAAGCACCATCATGAAGCCGAAGAAGAAGGTCAACAGCAGGTTCTCAGGGTAATGCCAGAAAGCCTTGGGGGTGGGAAGGTCCCCTCCCGGATGATCCATCACCAAACCCGCTTCCAAAGGCGGCTCAGGCTGGTGTTTGGACTGGGACCTTTTCTGGGGCATTATTTGGCTACCTTGGCCCGGTACTCATCGCGGTATTTCATGGCTTCATTGAGGATGTCGCCTGGCACGATGGTGTCCGCGATCTGGGGATAGACGCTCTCAAAGAGTTTCTGCCATTGGGAGTATTGATCCTCGGTGATCTCATGCACGATCAATCCGTGTTCCTTCATGACATCGACGGCCTTATCGCTATTCTTGCGGATGTCCAGTTTAAAGGCTTTCCCGGCCTCGGCGGCGGCCTTCAGGATGGCGGGGCGGGAAGCGGCGGGGACCTTGTTCCAACCATCGGTCGTAATGATCGTGGCGCCGATCAAGGGGCACCAGTTCAATTGGGTCATATGGGGAGCCAGGGCGAACCATTGGAAAGAAAGGGCCGCGACCGGTGTGGTATCGAAGCAGTTGATGAGCCCTGTTTGAAGATTAGGAAGGATGTCGGTGGCCGACAGAGGGATGGGAGTAAACCCGGCCGATTTCCAGATGTTCATCATGTCCGCGTCATCGCCCCAGATGAAGAACTTCATCTTCTTCAGGTCGTCGGGGGTCAGGATGGGGGTCTTGCCGAAAAACTGCACCCAACCGGCTTCGCCCCAGTTAAGCACTTTGAACCCCTTGGCTTCCAGACGCTTTTCCAGGATGGGTTGCATCTTGGCCCGCACATAATCGCTCTCGGCGTTGTTCTTGTACATCATGGGCAGGGAAAGGACTTCGCAGGCCTTGTCGATCTCAGCCAGGCCAACGACCGTGACCATGCCGACCTGGATCTGCTTGGTTCGCATCTTGGTGACGATATCCGGCTCGTCGCCCAATTGTCCGCCGGGATAGACCTGCAATTTGACGCCGGCGGCTTTCCATTTCTCGCCCATGTCCTGAAGGATGTTATCCCAGGAGGAATGCTGGGGTGCCAGGGTGCCCAGTTTCAGGGTGACCAGGTCTTCCTGGGCCCGCAAGGACGGCGCGGTCAGGACGACTGCCGCCATGAAGGCCATGACCGGAACGATTTTTTTCAAGAGATACAACATGTGCTTCCCCCTTTGATGCTTCTGATTATTTTACGAAGAACTTATCCTCATTATCCAACAGCCACTTGGCCCTTTTCTGCGAGATTAGGTTGGCCAGCCGGTCGCTGGGGTTCTTGTCCGCGTCGACTTCCAACGCCTTGTTGAGCATTTCCTCGAACTCTTCCTTATTTTGTTCCTTTTCGGAGACTGCCTCGGCGTAATTTAGGTAAGTTGAGGCTCTCTCACCCTTGTTCAGTTTCAGGGCCTGGTCGAAGTGTTCCTTGGCTTTCTTGGAGGACCCGCCCATCAGGGCGGGTTTGCCGCCCTCATAAGTAATGAGGAAGTCATGGATGGCGCCCTTATCATAATCCGGGTCCAGTTCATAAGCGCGGTAGATCAGGGCCTCGGCCTGGGGCACATCGGCGACCAGTTCCGAATCGTCCTTGCCGATGGAAATGGCGGCCATCCAGGCCACCCCGGTCCAGTAAAGGGCTTCGACCTCTTCCTTATTCCTCACATTGGCGCAGGTCATCTTGGGGTTGGCCATGATAAGTTGTTTGAAATGGTCGTGGCGGGTTTCCAGGGCCCTCAGTCCGTAGTCCCTGGCCCTTATATAAAGGTTCTTGGCCCGGCGGACATCCTCTTTGGACAGGTTGTAATCCTTATCGGCGATATAGTCGCCGTCGGACTGGACGAAAGCGTAGGCGTATTCGGTGAACCCCTTGCAGGCGGCGGTCAGGAGCCCGAAATGGCGGGGAGTGGCGGATAGGATGCTTTCCATCAGTTTCAAGCTGAAGGGGATGGCTTCTCGGACGAGCTGGGGATCGTTATCCGAGCTGAAGGTATCCCCTTGCCCGGCCAAGCTGTCGGCGACCGAATCCACCGCCATGGCCTTGATGAAACAGCCGTTCAATAGGGGAGAAAAGGCCAATAAGAAGAGCAATAGTAAGAAATGTGGTTGTACGTTCTTGACCTTGGGAGTGGACATATAGGGTTCCTGCCTTCAAAAACTGGTTATTTTTCTCTTAAAACAGTCCACCGTTTTACCCCGACTTTAGGGGTGTGTCAATACAAGCCCCAACCCGCAAAACGGGGCAATATTGATGAAATAGGGGTTCAAGCCGAAAAGCGAATATGAGAATGGCTTTGGAGGTTCCCAAGAAACCACAAGGTACCAGACAAATCTTTAACGGCGGCCATGGCTCCGAATGCCGATCGGGCCATTCTTTGTTTGGGCTGCCCGTTTGGCGCATTTTGCCAAGATCCGCGCCCGCATTTTTTTCCAATGGGCGAGACGGGCGAGAGCTCGTTTACCGCAGGGCCCCAGGCCGCGGAAAGCGCCCTGGTGGCATTGACAGGTTTGTCCGGGCGTGACTTGGTGAACGCCATCGCTGGTTTTCGTCTCGACGGTGCCTTCATGGGTAGTGGCTTGCACATCATCGCCGCTCTTTTCGACCTCGAATACCGTTCCCCTGACCCCGCAGACCACGCCTCCCGACTCTATCTCGAAGGAGGATTGGGTAGCGTTCAGGTTCTTTTTGACGTCCGAAAGGACCCGGCCCGCCAAGAGCATCAAGTGGGTGAGGAATCCTTTGGAGTCATTGGTCTGCAATTGGGAAATGGAAACCTGGCTGTTCTGGGAAAGATGGACCAGTGTCTCCGCGTTCAGGGAAAGGACCGCTTCGGTATTAGGGCCTACCTTGATTTGGTCGCCCTCTTCCAGGGTTTGCCCCTCAATGGCGTTCGTCCAATCGGTCTGGCCTTCAATTAAAACCTGTACCGAGCCAGCACCCTGAATGTCCTCCAGGATATAGGAAATGGAAATGTCCGATTTGGAGGGCTCGATATCATCAGCCCAGAGGGACAGGGGCACCGTCGTAAGAAAAAGAATGAGGATAAGGGAAAGTTTATGGAACATGGGTCACCTCGTGGGATGGAATTAGATGAATTATACCATCGAATTTAGATGATTTTTTCGAAAGGAAAAAAAGGCAAAGAAAACGAGCGGTGAAGGAAACCGCTCGTTTAGTAAAAAACCCAATAAAACCTAGTTTGCCGCGGGCGCGGGGGTGGATGAGGTTTCCGGTGTGGATGCCGCATCAGGGGCGGACCCGGCGGTAGTTGTATCCGCTCCTGCTTGTTTCTCCCCCGCGATGGCTTTGGAATTATCATCCAGCATCTGATTCAATTGAGTGTATTGCTCTTCCGTCAACTCGGTCTTGTTGTTCTGTTGGATATCGGCCTTCATCTGGTCCCGAACGGCCGCTACCTTCGACCGTAAATCCTTAGCCTCATCCTGGGTGAGCTTCTTGGAAGCGACTCCCTCCTGGATGCGTTTCATTTGTTCCTGAAGGCGTCCTCGAATTTCCTTGATCCGGGGATGTTTCACTCCAGCCTTCATCGCTGGTTGGGCAACGGGGGTGGAACTATCAGCGGGTGTGGCATCCTGCGCCACGGAAAGACCAACCATACCGACCAAAAACAATGCGTACATCAACAAACTGGACCATTTCATAACAACCTCCCCAAAGGATTTAACAACCCAACGGGTTCGAACCGTTTGAAATTAGACGGAGAAGGGATGATGAAAGTTGTGTTAAATCGGATGATTCTTTTGGGAAAGGAGCAGGGTCGATGGGGACAAAAAAAGAACGGCCCCAAACCCGAAAGGGAAGGAGCCGTTCCAATGAACCTTAAATTACTTCGATGCTCAAACCAACCAATTACTTGGCGGCGGGAGCGGTCGAATCAGCCGGAGCGGTAGTCGCAGCGGCGGCTTTCTTCTTAGCGTGGTGTTTCTTCTTGGCCTTGTGCTTCGCGGTGGTCTTGGCCGGGGCGGGAGCCGCGGTCGAATCATCAGCCTTCGCGAAACCGTAAGTCGCGGTCAAAAACAACACTGACAAAACCATTACTAAAGTCTTTTTCATGAAATAACCCTCCTTGGTGGGTGAAAAAGTACTTGTATCCTATCATTCGACCGGGAACCCGCCTATGTAAAACGAGCACGTTTTTCCTTAAACTTTGATGGTTTTAGGCGTTCGTTTTCCTAAAAAGAAAAACAAATATTCAAGGTCGTTGACAATTAACCGACCGGTAGGTAAGTTTATCGCCCATGGCAAATATATTGAATAAACAAAAACATGACGACCAAAAAACGAAATTCCTGGCCCGGGCCCGGCATCTCTTCGCGACCCACGGGGTCCAAGAAACCAGCATGGCCCAGATCGCCAAGGCCTGCAAGGTGACCAAGGCCGCGCTCTATCACTACTTCAAAAGCAAGGACGCGATCTTGAAGGAGATCTTCACGTCCCATGCCGAGAGCAAGGATGTCGCCGAATTGTTGAAACAGACCAAGGACATAGAGGAATGTCTTTATATGCTTGGAAAGAACCATCTCTTGGAAATGACCCAACCGGACCATGTGGAGTTGATGAAGATCATGTTGAGCGAGACCATGAAAAATCCCGAGATGAGGAAATTTTACATCCATTTCATTACTGAACATCTCACTGCGCTTGTAAAAGATAGTCTTGTCCCAAGGGTAAAAGTACCCAAATCTGAAAAAGAGATCGGCATGCTCTTTTTCCAGTTCTTCGCCAGCCTGATGCATTACTCCTGGCACCAAATGATGGTGGGGGATATCACGCCGTTGATCGGGGACGGGGAAACTTTTGTCAGAACACTGGCCAAGACATATTCGAAGGTCTTCCAAGCCGAGTAGACCGGATCGCTGGAATGATTTTTTGTTCGTCGCGCAGATCGAAATTAAGTTGGAAAGAAACGTTCGAGAGGAAACGACATGAAGAGGGAAATACTACTAGCCTTGACCATCCTGATGGGACTATCGACCGCGGCTTGGGGACAGACCAAACTTTCACTGACCGACTATCTGGCCCAAGTCAAAAGCCAGGGCACGAACTATCAGGCGGCCCAAGCCCAAGCGGAAGGTTACGAGAAACAATCCCATCAGATGGATCTGACCTATTCCCCACAATTGTTGATCGGTTACAACCATTTGGACGATCAATCCCAACAACCAAGTTTTCTTTCTACCACCCGCACTTTGGCTGATACGGCGGGCGTATCACTGGTGGACAAGCTCCCTTTTGGCCCATCGATCTCCGTGGGTTACGCTTTCAACGACTTGAACCTCACCTATTCGCCTCAATTGATCGCGCTTGCCGGCAGTAACGCTTCCGAGGCCTTTATCAGTTCTTATTACCAACTTTCCCCGGTCGTATCTTTATCCATTCCCTTGGTCAAGGATTTCGGCGGGGCACAGACCAGCGCTGGCGTGAAGGCCGTTCAATATGGGTTGGAGTCCGCCCAGAAACTTTCAGCTTTCCAAAGGGACGGGGTCCTGTTCAACGCCAAAGTCGCTTATTGGGGCCTGGCGTTGGCCCGCGCGGAAGTGGATATCCGCAAGGACACCTTGGACCGAAACCAAAAGATCTGGGATTGGACCAAACACCGGGTGGCGCGCAACCTGGCCGACCCGCCGGACGCCTTGCAGGCCGAAGCCTCGGTGAGGCAGGCCGAACTGGACCTGCAGACGGCCTTGAACACCGAGCGATCCGCGCGCCTGAACCTGAACCGTTACCGCAATACGGCCACGGAAGAGGTGCCGGAGCAGTTGGAGGCCCTGGAAGATTCGCTGGCCGAGGAAAAAGTCGATATCCCCGCGAAGATCCCCGAACGGGTCGACTTGCAGGCGATCGAGGACCTGACCCAGGAAAAAAAGGCCAACTATGACCAGACCTACCAAAATATCTATCCTGATATCACGGCCATCGCTTCCTGGCGGGGCAACGGTTTGGATCCCAATTTCGCGACCGCAAACAGTACGGCCTTCAGCACCGACCATCCCACCTGGATGCTGGGAGCCCAGTTCAATCTTTCATTGGACGTCTTCACCGCTGAACGGACGGCGGAAGGGTATCAAAAGGAATACGATAGTTCGATCCTGAACCTTCAGGACAAGCGGTTGGCGGTGGACCAGGAATGGAGGGACATCCAGGACCGGTTAGCCGACGTGGACAAACGTCTCGCCATGGCCGCCGAGATCGAGTCCCTGCAGAAACGCAACGCCGACGAGGAAAAGAATCAACTGGCCCTGGGCCGGACGACCCAGTTCCAGCTTCTTTCGATAGAGAACGAATATTCCTTGTCCCGCTTGAGCCGGCTTTCTTTGGTCGCGGAAAAGCTAGGCCTTTTAGCCCAGGCCCAATGGTGGCTCTCGACGGATAAGGGAGAATCCAAGTGAACCTTCCCAAGCTCGCCATCGATCGTCCGGTCTTCATGAGCTGTGTGGTCATCCTCATCATGGTATTGGGGATCATGGGATACATGTCGCTGGGCGTGGATCTTTTCCCCGACGTCAGCTTCCCCTTCGTGTTCGTGACCGTGCCCTATCAGGGCGCCAGCCCGGAAGAGATAGAAACCCAGATATCCAAACCTATGGAGGACGAGTTGAGCTCCCTCCAGGGCGTCAAGAAAGTATCCTCCTCCAACCAGGAAGGTTTCGCGGTCATCTGGGTGCAGTTCACCCTGGAGACCGACGCCAAGGACGCCGAACAGCAGGTGCGCGATCGGGTGGCCTTCGTCCGTCCGCAGTTGCCCAAGGGAGTGGATGAGCCCATCATCCGCCGATTCGACCCGACCGACCAGGCGGTGGCCATCCTCAGCCTCCAGGCCCCGGGCTTGTCCGCGGCCGACATCTACGACCTGGCGGATCAATACGTCAAACCCCGTCTGGCGGAAGTGCCGGGTGTGGGTGTGGTCAATATCATCGGCGGGCATAAACGCGAGATCCAGGTGCAGCTGGACCGAGGTCTCTTGAACCGCTATCGCATCAGCGCGGGCCAGGTGGCGGACAAGATAGGACTTAACGGCATGAACGTGCCGGTGGGTAAGGTGGACTTGGGAGCCCATGAATTGTTGTTCCGTTCGGTGGGCGAGTACAACGACCTGGAACGCATCAAGCGAACCCCCGTCAATTTCTTCGGTTCCGACGTATCGGTGACCGTGGACAAACTGGGGAACGTGGTCGACACGGTGGCGGATGCCGACAGCTACAGCTTCCTCAACGGAAAACCCACCCTGGTCCTGCAGGTCTACAAGCAGTCCAAGGCCAACACCGTATCGGTGGTGGATGGGGCCTTGAAACAAATGGACAAGATCAACCAATTCCTCAAGACCAGGCCGGGCGCGCCTGAGCTTTCCGTCATCCAGGAAATGGCCAGACCGGTGCGGATGAACCTGACCGACGTGAAATACACCATTATCCAAGGTATCTTCCTCACCATCCTGGTGGTCCTGTTGTTCCTGGGCAGTTTCCGGTCAACGCTCATCACCATCACGTCCCTGCCGGTCTCCTTATTAGGGGCTTTCTTCCTGATGAACAGCCAGGGCTATACCCTGAACGTCATGACCCTTCTGGCCCTGTCCCTGGCCGTAGGACTCCTCATCGACGACGCCATCGTGGTGCGCGAGAACATCTGGCGCCATATCGAGGAAGGCATGCCGCCCAAAGAAGCGGCCGTGAAGGGGGCCTTGGAAGTGGCCCTGGCGGTCGTGGCGACCTCCTCGGTCATCATCGCGGTCTTCCTGCCCATCGCGTTCCTCAAGGGGATCGTGGGCCAGTTCTTCCGTGAATTCGGCATGACGGTCTGCTTCGCCATGGGTATCTCGCTCTTCGAGGCCATGGTCATGGGGCCGTTACTTTCCGCCTACTGGGCCAGGAAAAGCTCCAAGGATGACAAGGAACTTCCCGTGATCGGTCCGATCCTTCGGGTTTTCAGCAGCTTCCAGGATCTCCTGGAGGCGAAATACTCGATCCTCATCGATTGGTGCCTGAGGAACCGTAAAAAAGTAATCGGATCGGCCATCTTCCTTTTCTTCTTCTCCATGCTGGTCCTGGGGCCTCACATCAAGTTCACATTCCTTCCCACGGCCGACGTCGGGGAATTCGTGGTGTTGTTGAAGTCCGCACCGGGAACTTCCCTCGATGAAATGAAAGGGATGACCGAGAAGGTAGCTGAGGTCATACAGAAACACCCGGAAGTGGTCGTTCTCTCCGGTTCCATCGGGGGCAATGACGGTTCGGGCGCGGCCCAGGGTGTCAACAAGGGAAGGCTTTATATCCGCCTCAAGCCCTATCAACAACGCAACATCACCACTTCCGAGATGATGGCGATGACCCGCAAGGAATTGGAACCCTTCAAGGATACCCTTCAGCCCCAAGTGGCCGAGGCCAGCGCTTTCGGAGACCAAGCGCCTTTCAACCTAAACCTGATCGGTGACGACTACGCCACTTTGGTGCCCTTCGCCAACGAGGTCGCGGAAAAGATCCGCGGCGTCAAGGATCTGGCGGACGTGCAGTCCACCTATGACGGTGGTAAGCCGGAATTCCAGGCCGTGCTCGACCCAGAACGAATGAAGGTGCTTGGGGTCTCGGGCGTGGACGCGGGCATGGAACTTCGCACCCAGGTCGAAGGCCTGGTGGCGGCCAAGCTCCGCCAGCATGGTCAGGACTACGACATCCGGGTTCGCTTGAAGGAAGAGCAACGCAACTTGGAACAGCAATATCCTTCGATCCTCGTGCCCAACCAGAACCACAACATGGTCCGCTTATCCGACATCTCCCATCCGGTCACCACCGAAGGCCCCGCTCGTATCGACCGACAGGACCGTGCCCGTTACATCATGATCTCAGGCCAGTTGGCTCCCGGCGGCGCCTTGGGCGGGGCCGTGGACAAGGCCAAGGAGATCATGAAAGGCGTGAAGGTGCCTCCCGGTGTGACCTACGAGTTCGTGGGCCAGGCCCAGGACCTGCAGGACCTGATGATCAGCATGCTGGAGGCGGTTGGACTGGCGGTCCTTTTCACTTTCATGATCCTGGCCAGTCTTTACGAGTCGCCCATCATCCCGTTCACTATCATGCTGGCCATTCCCCTGGCCATCGTTGGGGCTTTCTTCGCGCTCTTCATCGGGCAGATGATCGTGCCAACATTGTCGCTGAATATTTTCAGCATGGTGGCCTTGATCATGCTCTTGGGGTTGGTCACCAAGAATTCCATCCTGTTGGTTGACTACACCCTGCAGATGATGAGAAAGGGCATGCCTCGGGACCAGGCCCTAAAAGCGGCGGGGAAGGTCCGGTTACGTCCCATTCTCATGACCACCTTCGCCCTCATCGCCGGTATGCTGCCGGTAGCCCTGGCCTTGACCGAAGTGGGTAAGTTCCGGCAGTCAATGGGCGTGGCTATCGAGGGAGGCTTGATCAGTTCGCTCCTTCTGACCCTGGTCATCGTGCCGTCTGTTTTCGGATACATCGACGACTTCAGATTGTGGCTGACCAAGATATTCACGGCCTTGAACGCGAAGCCGACAGCGGCCGAGATCAAAAAAAGAAAAACTCGATAAGTTCGAGAACGGATTGAGGCACTAATTTGAACTTGCCTAAGCTCGCTATCACCCGCCCGGTCTTCATGAGCTGTGTCGTCATCCTGATCCTCGTTCTGGGTATCCTCGCTTACAGCATCATGGCGGTCGATCTTTTCCCCGATGTCAGCTTTCCTTTCGTCATCGTGACCACGCCCTACCAGGGGGCGAGTCCGGAAGAGATCGAGACCCAGATCTCCAAGCCCCTGGAAGACGAGTTTTCCACCATTCAGGGGGTGAAGAAAGTAACATCCACCAACCAAGAGGGTTTCTCGGTGGTGATGGTCCAGTTCAACATGGACGCCGACGTGAAGGATTCCGAGCAACAAGTGAAGGATCACCTGTCCTTCGCCCGGTCCGTCCTGCCCAAAGATATCGACGAGCCCATCGTGCGGCGGCTTGACCCCAGCGCCCTTCCTATCGCCCAACTCAGTCTTTCCTCCTCTCTCCCCGCCGCCCAGGCCTACGACCTGGCGGATCAGGTCATCAAGCCCCAGCTGGCGCAGGTTCAGGGAGTTGGCGTCATCAGTATCCAGGGCGGACGCAAGCGGGAGATACAAGTGCAGCTCGACCGCAACCTCTTGAACCGGTTCCGCATCAGCGCCTCGCAGGTGGCTTCCCGCATCGGCTTGAACGGCATGAACGTGCCCGTGGGCCGGGTGCAGGTGGCGGGGAAAGACCTTCTCTTCCGGTCGGTCGGCCAATATGACGACCTGGACCGTTTGAAACAGACCTCGGTCAATTTCATGGGGTCGGACGTGCCCGTGCCTGTGGAGCGCCTGGGCAAGGTCGTGGACACAGTGGAGGACGCCCAAGGGTACAGCTATATCAACGGTAAGCCGACCCTCGTGATCCAGGTCGTGAAGCAATCCAAGGCCAACACCGTCGCGGTCGTGGATGGGCTCCTGAAGCGTATCGACAAGATCAACGAGAGCCTGAAGGGTCGTCCGGGCAACCCGCATTTGATCATGTTCCAGGACATGGCCTGGTATATCCGCATGAATCTGGAGGACGTCAAGTTCACCATCCTTCAGGGCGTATTCCTCACCATCCTGGTGGTCTTTCTTTTCCTGGGCAGTTTCCGTTCCACGCTCATTACCATCACGGCCCTGCCCGTGTCGCTCTTCGGGGCTTTCTTCCTGATGAACGGGGTGGGGTTCACCCTCAACATGATGACCCTTTTGGCCCTATCCCTGGCGGTCGGGCTTCTTATAGACGACGCCATCGTGGTGCGGGAAAACATCTGGCGCCATATCGAGAAAGGGGAGGACCCCAAGAAGGCCGCGGTCGACGCCGCCATGGAAGTCGGGTTGGCGGTCGTGGCCACCTCGTCGGTCGTCATCGCGGTGTTCATGCCCATCTCGTTCCTGAGCGGTCTGGTGGGGCAGTTCTTCCGTCAGTTCGGCCTGACCGTTTGTTTCGCCATGGCCATCTCCCTCTTCGAGGCCATGGTCATGGGGCCACTGTTGTCCGCCTTCTGGGGCAAGAAAAGGGGGAAGGGCTACAGCTTGATCGATACCATCGACCATTACTGCGCTCCCTTCCTCCAGAAGTTCGCCCGGTTCCAGGACGTCCTTCAGGAAGGCTATATCGGGGTCATCGACTGGTGCCTGAGGCATCGGTTTTGGATCGTCCTTTCGGCCGCGGTCATCTTCCTCTTGAGCCTGGGCCTTTTACCTTTCATGAAAGTGGATTTCAAGCCAGCCGCGGACGTGGGCCAGTTCGCGGTGTATTTGAAAGCCGACCCGGCCACCGACCTGGAAACCATGCGGGACAAGACCTTGATGATCGAGGCCATGGTGCGGAAACATCCTGAGGTGGACCTGGTGGCGGATACGATCGGCGGGTCGGACGCTACCGGCGCCAATCAGGGCTCGAACAAATCCAACCTTTATATCCTGATGACGCCTTCCAATAAGCGGAAGATCGGCACCGCCGACCTCAAGGAGATCCTGCGCAAGGAACTCGAGCCCTATCGGGACGAGTTAAGCCCCCAGGTATCCGATTACGACCCGGTCATGGCCCAGGCGCCTTTCACCCTGAACTTGATCGGGGAGGATTACTCCGTCCTGGCGCCCTTCGCCCAGCAAGTGGTGGAAAAGGTCAGGCATATCCAGGGACTGGCCGATGTGCAAACCACCTATAACGGCGGGAAGCCCGAATTCCAGGTCAAGCTGGACCCAAGAAAACTCCTGGGCCTGGGCGTGTCCGGCTTGGAGGCGGGGAACGAGCTTCGCACCCAGGTGGAAGGCGCCACGCCGGCCAAGTTCCGGCAGGGGGGGCTGGAATATTTCATCCGTGTACGGCTCAAGGAAGACCAGCGCAATTTACAGACCGAGTTTTCGCATGTATTGGTCCCCAATCAGAACGGCAACCTGGTGCGCCTATCGGAAGTCGCCCAGCCCGTCACGACCGAGGGACCATCCGAGATCGACCGGGAAGACCGGGCGCGTTATGTGCAGATCACGGGGCAGCTGGCCACGGGCGGCAGCTTGGGCAATGTTTTGAAACAAGGCCGGAAGATCCTGGACGGGATGCAAATGCCCAAAGGCGTCTCTTACGAGTTCGTGGGCCAGGCCGAGGATTTCCACGACCTCATCGTCAACATGCTCATCGCCGTGGGCCTCTCCACTCTTTTCACCTTCATGATCCTGGCCAGCCTTTACGAATCGCCCATATTCCCCCTGGCGATCATGATGTCCATTCCCTTGGCCATGGTGGGTGCCCTGGGAGCGCTCTTCGTGGGAGGGCTGTTCATCCCTTACATCACTCTGAGTATCTTCAGCATGATCTCCATCATTATGCTCATGGGTTTGGTCACGAAAAATTCCATCCTATTGGTCGATTACACCCTGCAGATGATGCGAAAAGGGATGCCTCGGGACGAGGCCCTGAAAGCGGCGGGGCGGGTTCGTTTGCGTCCTATCCTCATGACCACGTTTGCCCTCATCGCGGGGATGCTGCCCGTGGCATTGGCCCTGACTGAGGTGGGCAAATTCCGGCAGTCCATGGGTATCGCCATGGAGGGCGGCCTCATCAGTTCCTTGGTCCTGACCCTCATCATTGTGCCTTCGGTCTTCGGCTATGTGGATGACTTTAGGCTTTGGATACGGCGTATTTCCGGGAACGGGGAAGAAACGGTTCATGTAAAAACCGCTATTCGGCCTAAAATGAAAAAGCATTGATGTTTTGGTGAAAAAAGATTTTTTACATATCTTCAAGAGAAACCGCCACATCATAAAATCCATTTGTTAATGCCCGGTTAAACTATTACATGTTCTTGAATACCCATGGCCTTCAGTTCGAACCAATTCTGGACAAGGAAAAGCACAAAAAATAGAATGACTTCGCTATCCATCAATCGAAGTATCTATTTAAGAGGCCCCGAATGAAAAACGGTAAAACGATCGTTTTGTTTTTTGTATTGATGCTGATCTCCCTGGGTTGGACCTTGTTGGCCTGCAATACCACCAACCGTCCTGTGACCACCCCAGACTTTGTCATCACGCAGGGACCCACCAATACCCCCTGCGGTTATCCGGGCAATACCTGCACCCCGACCTTTACCTTCACGAGCACTTTTACCTCAACCCCGACCCCCACGAACACCGCGACCTTCACCGCCACCAGCACGATGTGCGGCGGAATTATCGGGAACTCGATCCCACAAAATGAGTCAGGCTATAGCGCGGGAGGAAATGGGGATCTTTATTTTGAGCCCATTACTCCCGGGAGTTCCATGACCTTAACAGGGATCATGGTGGAGACTTGGCAAGGTTCGACTTTTGAGGGAGCTGTTTACAGTAACAACGCCGGGACGCCATATTCACTTTTAGCTTATACGGCGCCCGAGTTGTCCCAGGCGATCGGGTTTAATTACGCTTCATTAAATGTATCCCTAAAGTTGAACGCAGGAACAACTTATTGGTTAATGTCCCATACCACTTACCAGTTTTACACTTCCTCCGGAGGTTCGGGCGGTTATTACGGCCCAGGCCCCACTTCGTTCGGAGTACTCCCCTCAACCCTTACCGCGGCTGATTTCCAGGGGGATAATTTTCTTTATGGCCTCTATGGGGTTTATTGTCCCTAGCGGACGGCATTTTCTTTTTACGATTCTCCCGCTATCCTAGGGGCCTCTAAAATCCTCGAGGTCCCTATGCCTTCCGAAACCCTGATCCAATCCAAAAACCTCATCAAGAAATACGGCGATTTTCCGGCCGTCAACGGCGTGGATTTCGAGGTCAAAACCGGGGAATGTTTCGGTTTCCTGGGGCCCAACGGGGCCGGCAAATCCACCCTGATGAAGATGATCTATTGTTTCTCCCCCCGCACCAGCGGGAACCTGACCGTCTTCGGGATGGACCCGGACAAGAAGGCCCCCGAGATCAAGAACCGCCTGGGCGTCGCGGCCCAATCGGACAACCTGGACGAGGAGATCACTGTCGCCCAGAACCTGGAGATCTACGGTAGGTATTTCGGTCTCGCCCCATCCCCATTGCGGGAAAAGATCGCTGAACTGCTCAAGTTCATGGCCCTGGAAACCAGGGCCGATTCCAAGGTGGACGACCTATCGGGCGGCATGAAACGCAGGCTGGTCATCGCCCGTGCCCTCCTGAACGACCCGGACCTCATCATCCTGGACGAGCCGACCACAGGGCTGGACCCCCAGGTCCGCCACCTCATCTGGGCCAAGCTTCGGGACCTCAAGAAACAGGGGGTCACCCTCCTGCTGACCACCCACTATATGGAAGAGGCCCAACAACTCTGCGACCGTCTGTTGGTCATCGACAAGGGCAAGGTGCTGGTGCAGGGGAAACCGGCCGACCTGGTCAAAAAACATCTCAAGCCCTTCGTCATGGAACTGCCCTCTTCCAGCAAGCTCCCCAAGGGCGCGTTGATGAGGAACGTCCGGGTGGAAAGCCATGAGGACAGGTTCTTCCTCTATTCCGCCTCGCCGTCCGCTTTGGAAAAGATCGCCGAGGCGTCCAAGAAGGATTTCCAGATCAGGCCCACCGGCCTGGAGGACCTTTTCTTGAAGCTCACCGGGAGGGATCTCCATGAGTCCGAATGAACCCTTATTGAACAACCATCTACCACAGAGACACGGAGAAAATTTTGGAAAATATTAAAGCTACGATCTTGCCTTGGGGTGACCATGCAAGGGGATGTTCTTTTTTGCCGTGCCTCTGTGCCTCTGTGGTGAAAGGGGTTTTGAATTGACGCTTGAATCCTCCAAAACTTCCGTTCGGCACGTCCCCGGCTATTTCCAACGGCTGGTTTCGGTCTGGATGCGGCATTATGTGGTCTACACCAACGAGATCTGGACCAACGCCTTTCCGACCCTCTTCGAGCCCTTGATCTTCATCATGGCCGTTGGTTGGGGGCTGGCGGCGGCGGTGGGGAACATCGGGGGTTTCGACTACCTGACCTTCATCACCCCGGCCCAGATCATGATGTCGGCGGTCTATACCTCGGCCTTCGAGACTTCCTATGGCACCTATTTCCGCCTGGAAGTGGACCATCATTATGATTCCATGGTGGCGACTCCCGTGGGGCCCACCGAGGTCTTCTGGGGGGAACTGCTCTTCACCGGCACCAAGGGCGTCTTTTACTCGGCCATCATGCTGGGAGTGCTTTCCTTCTTTCACGTCCTGCACTCCCCGCTGGCCCTGCTGGTGCCCCTGGTCGGGTTCTTCACCGCCATCGCCTTCGGCAGCCTGGGGTTCTTCGCCAACCGGCTGGTCAAGAACATCAGCCAGTTCAATTATTTCGTCTCGGGGGTCATTTCCCCCCTCATCCTTTTTTCCGGAACCCTTTTCCCCATCGAGAAACTTCCCGCCGTGCTCCAGGCGATGGCCTATGTGCTTCCGCTTTATCATTTCGTCCATCTCTCCCGCATGTTGACCACGGGGGTCATCGCGCCCGACCTGCCGGTCAGTTTGGTTTATGTTTTGATCGTGCCTTTCATCCTGGGTTTCTTCGCCGTCAGGTGCATGAAACCCAAATTGATCAAGTGAACGGCAGTCGACCGATTGCAGCCGACAGTCGGCAGAAAGCGAACGGCAGTTGGCAGCTAACAGTCGACAGTTTACAGCTCGAAGGAAAGGCAATTACTAACCTAGCTGTCAGCCGTCAGTTGTTGGCTGTCGTTTGTTCTCTGTTAGCTATCAGCTGTTGACTGTCGACTGTTGTTTGTCGTCTGTCGACTGTTTTTCTGTTAGCTGTAAGCTGTCAGCTGTCGACTGTTAGCTATCTTTTGGGGGTAGGGATGAATTCCGAACGGCTGGAAGAACGCCATGTGATGGTGAAGGAGCAACTGGAGAAAAGGGGTGTGCGCAATCCCTGGGTGCTCCAGGCCATGCTGGATATTCCCCGGCACCTTTTCATCCCCCAGGAGCAGCGGGTCAAGGCCTATGAGGACGGACCCCTACCCATCGGACGGGGCCAGACCATCAGTCAGCCCTATATCGTGGCCTCCATGATCGAACTCATCGAACCGGTGAAGACCCACCGGGTATTGGAAGTGGGCGTGGGCAGCGGTTATTCCTCGGCGGTCCTTTCCTGCGTGACGGGTCAAGTATTCGGGGTGGAGAGGGACGGCGACTTCCTGCCTGAGGCCCAAAGGCTCCATGAGGAACTGGACCTGGCCAATATCCGCCTGACGGCGGGGGATGGTACCCTGGGATGGGCGCAAGAGGCCCCTTTTGACGCCATTCTGGTCACGGCCGCCAGCCCCAAGATCCCGCCCTCCTTGATGGCCCAATTGAAAGTCGGGGGTGTGCTGGTGATCCCGGTGGGCAAGAAGACCGAGCAAAAAATGATGAGGGTGGTCAAGCGTTCCGAGACGCACTTTCAGGAGAAGGAACTTTATTCGGTTAGGTTCGTTCCCTTGATCGGGGCGGAGGGGTGGAAAGAATGAGTTCGAAGAAAATGGGATGGGCATTGGTTGTCCTTCTCGCGATGTGCTTTCTGCTTCGCCCATTGAGTGTCCTCGCGGACGACGAGAAATCCGCGCAAGAAGAGCTCCAATACAGCCTCCAGTATTTCCAGATACAAAAATACGAGGACGCCAGGAAATGGGCCCTCTACGCGGCCAACAAGGGGAATGACCAGGCCCAATACTTGATGGGTTATATGGATGCCAACGCCCTGGGAGGTTACGGTGACGCGGAAGGGGCTTTCAGCTGGTACTTGAAATCGGGTCGTCAAGGCAACAAGAACGCCCAGTATCAATTGGGGGAGTGCTACTTGAACGGAAACGGCATTCCGAAGGATCCCAAGGCGGCGGTGGCGTGGCTGGAGAAGGCGGCCAGCCAGAAACACGCGCTGGCCGAGTTCGAATTGGGCCGATGCTACGAGTTGGGCCTGGGGACCCGACAGAACATCCACGCGGCCAAATTGTGCTTCAAGTCCGCGGCGGATCATGGGCATAAGGTCTTTACCGACGAACAATTGGAGTTGGAGGCGGCCCCCGTCACCCTGAAAGGCATCCTCACCACAGGTCATCCCGATGAGAACGGCGAGGACGGGTGGGTCCTGAACCTGGACCAGCCCCACCGGATATTCCCCCAGAAAAAGGTCGCCGAGCTGGAACTTTCACCCAATGACCTATTGAACGATCACGCGAGGAAGCATGTGAGGATCGAGGGTTTTTTCCACTGGGAGATCACGACCGCGAAAGAGACTTTTTTGAAGCTGGTACCCCTGCGGGTGACCGACGACAATTAACGGCCAAAGTCTAAAGCGAAAATATCTCTTAGCTACAGATGCATGGGATGCACACGGATGGCCAAAGAAAAAGATTTAAAGATTTATTTTAAAATCCCATTAATCCCATGCATCTGTGGCAAAATTTTGTGTTAGTTTATTTCGTCTTACCGAAATTCTCGGCGGGGATGACTTCCCACAAGATATCCCCGGGTTTTTTCCAGGCCAGGTGCAGGGCCATGTCGTCCCCCGAATCCTTCTCGTATCTCACCATGATGGGATACCTTTTTTCCTTCAAGAAGCGGATCTTCTCCAATGTCACTGGCTCACCATCCAGGTAGAGCTGGGCTTTGTCCGTGGTCAAGAGCTGGAACCGGTAATTCCCGGCCTGGTCGATCCGGAGCATGCCTTTCCAGAGGACCCGGAAGGGCGGGTACTGGGTGAATGGGAAATCCCGCTTGTGGGTGAAGTTCAGGATCGGGTCCCAGCGGGTCAAAAGGGGCCTGGCCGACCAATCGGCGGTCTCAAGATAGGATCCCCGCAAACCCCGGTGCCAGCGCTTGAAAGAAGTCAGGTCTATCCTGGGGACCTGGTAGCAGAAGATCAGGGTTTGCCCGTCCTGGTCGCGGAGTCTTTCCTCCTGGCCGTCAGGGAACAGGGTCTTCAGGAACCGCAAGGTGCCGGATTTTCCCTGCTCTAAAATGAAGATGGCGTCCCTATCCCGGGGGATGTTCCCCTTTTCCAGGTCCTGGGGAACGAGAAAGGGAAAGGTCCGTTCCTTGGCCGGATATCCCAGGAAAGAAACGGTCAGGTTGCCCTCATAGGCGGTGGTGATGAAATAGTTGAAATGTCCCGGCTGGGTCTTTTCCAACCGCTCGATCTTCCGGCCGATATAGTTCTGCTCCGGCCCGAACCCGGTCAAGCAATCCTCGTTCTGGGCTTGTTGAACGAAATAGGTGTATCCATTCAGCAGGGTGATAATGGCCAATAGAGAACCCAAAAGCGCCTTGGTCGCCAGGGGCCTGGAAATGGAATGGTCCATCCACTCCCGCGCCTGGTCCAGGGCGGTCGCGGCGAAATAAGCCACGAAGGGCGTGATACAGACGATGCGGTTGGCGTGGGCTATGTCGGTGGAAAGAAGGCAGGGCAGGCTCATCACGAAAAGGCCGGCCAGGGGGTAAAAACCCGTCCGGTCCCGGCGCCTTCGCCAGGCCAGGCCCAAACCCAGGACGAAAAGGGCGCCCGACACGTCGTCCAACATCCGGCGGCCAGGGATATTATGCCGGGAGTTCATGTCCCCGGACCGGTTGAACATCAAGGGGGTCCCGGTCCAGTTCCTCACGACCGGCATCAGGCTCTTTTCTTTAATCACCTCGGTGAGGATGAAAAGCTCCCGCTCCCGATTCCCAAGATTGCCCGTTCGGGCCATGTAACCAAGCAAAGGGGCGGCCGCCAGCGCCGCCAGAAGGAAGTAGGAAAGAAGCTGTCGGCGGGTAAGCCCCGTTTCCCTCCGGCGAAACTGATATTCGTAAATGGCCAGGGCCAGCAGTAGGAAGGGGACGGCCTTGAAGGCCTGGTAGGTATAAAGACCCGCTCCGCAAAAAAGGGCCGAGACGACCAGGGCCCAGAGTTTCCTTTCCTTCAGCCCGTGGATGCCGAAGGCCAGGCATCCGAACAAATAAAAGGCGGTCTGGATGGAAGGATAGCCGTTGCGGGACATGGTCCAGTTCCAGCGCATCACCGAAAGGATGAACAAGGCCAGGAGGGCGACCCGGGGCCCGGAAAGCTGGCGGAAGGTCCAGTAGATCAGGGGAAAGCTGGCGATGGAAAGCAGGGCGAAAAACACATGGAACGTGAGATAGGAAGCCCCGAAGAGCTTGAAGAAAGCCGCCACTTGGTAATAAAGGAATGTCTCAGGAACGGGGAAGTTCAACAACTCAAAGAAAGGCCTGAAACCCTCCCGGGCTATCTTCAAGGCCGTGAAGCCGATCAAGCCCTGGTCGGTGTGCATGCCCGCGGGAAGAGAATCGATCCTAAAGAGCCGAAGGAAAAGGCCGAGGGCCAGGATCAGGGTGAAGGCCCAAGCCTCGTACCGAAGGGTGTGGACCTCGTCCGATTCGGTCTCCATCCAGCACTTGTTGGCTTCCCAAAGGGCGATGCCGAAGAAAAGAAGTCCGAACCAAAGGGAGGAAGGCTTGTCCGCCTGGGAAAGGAAGTACTGACCCAGGCCCGCGAGAACGACGACGATGAAATATCGGTACCAAACAGGCCCGGACTGGGCCAGGGATAGCTCCACGCTTTTGTGCGGTTTTTTATTCGGCAATCCGAACTCCTGATATCAGCAACTTTTTACGAAATGAAATTGTAAATCTCTATCCGAAATACGCATCTTACGGATGGTTCCCCCCCTTCCCCCATGCTTCTTTTGGGAATAATACCATGGGGCATGGGGACGTCCCCATTTTCATTTTTGTAATTTTCAAATGAAGAAATGGGGGTGAAAAAGGGGGTAGGGGGGTATTAGTTGTTGCCGAAATAGTTCGGAGAAACTAACTCCCCCTTATTCCCCCTCTTTCAGAGGGGGAGACGTTGCGACCAACCAATTGACGAAAGTCCAGATCAAGTTGCGCTTTGCGGTTAGGAATGAAATTGTACACTTGTTCGGCTTGGGCCGGGTCGATGAAATCATGAGAAGGGGTCGGCCTTGACGGTTTGGGAGGGGGTGAATAGGATAGGCTCTTCCAAAAGCGGCCCGCTTTGGCATTCCCTTCGGCGACCGGAACGATCGATGACCCAGCGAAAAAAAAGCCTCTCCCTTCCTTCCCATCGCGGCCCCTGGCCCTTTTTGGGTTGGATTTTGGCCCTGGTTTTCTGGGGCTTTTTATTGGTCCAGCATCCAGCCTATAGCTTCCGTATCTGGGGATACCTTCAACCCTCCACGGCCCAGTCGGCCCTGGACGTGGTCTTTTTATTCCTTCTGTTCAACTTAGGCATCGCGGCGCTTCACTCCGCCAGGACGGTCACGGTCAGCCTGGTCTCCCTGGTGGGTTTCGGGTTCTTGAGCCTGTACGAGGCCCTTCTGGGAGCGCCCGAGGTGGCTTTTGGACAATGTCTTTTGATCTTCCTATCCTGGCCGGCGCTTTCCGCCGGAACGACCACGGGGAGGAAGTCATGAGGATACTTTCCTGGGGCCTCACTGTACTTCTAGGCGTGGTCCTGCTTTATGCCTGTGTCCAATTCCCCCATCCTTCCGACCCCAGTTCCACCCTGTCCCTCCATGTCTCTTCCCGTTTTACGGAGAGCGCGGTGAAGGAAACGGGTTTGGCCGGTGTCCCGGCGGTCCTGGGGGATTACCGAAGTTTCGACCTGCTAGTCCTGGCGTTCCTGTTTTTCACCTCGGCCCTGTTGGGCCTGGTGGTCCTCTACGGCGAAAAACCCCTGGCGTTCAACCGCCCGGCCCTTCTGGGGTTATTCATCGCTTTGCTCGGGGTGGGTTTGGGCCTGACGGTCGGCGCCTATTGTTTTTACCGGGGCGGTAATTTCTTGGACTATGAACCCTGGGTCCTTCTCTTCAAGCCTGGCACGGCCCGTTGGGTCGGCTCGGGTGTGTTGGGGTTGGGCACGGCCCTGGCTTTTTTGGGGGCGGTCCTGACCTATAGCTACGGCTTGACCCCAGCGTCAAAGGATCGACATGAACCTTGATTGGTCCAGTGCCTTCCATTACGGCCTGCTGGTGGTCCTTTCCCTCGTGGGATTCAAGGGATTGTTTTCCCAGACGGACCTGTTGAAGAAAGTCGTCGCCTTCATTGTGTTCCAATCGGGGTTCATCCTTCTGCTCCTTTCCCTGGCCCAAAGGACCGCTGTGGCGGGACTGGAAAATCATCCCTTTCCCCACGCCCTGGCCCTGGCGGCCCTGGCCGCGACCCTGGGGGTCGTCCTTTCGCTTTTCGCCCTTTGCTCGGCCATCCAGGGCAAATATGAAACCCTCGATAGTGAAGAGCTTTCCAAACGGATGAAACCATGAGATTCGACCAGCCGTTCCTCATCCTTTTGTCCCTCCTTTTGGGGGCGGGCTTGGCGGTCTTAACCGCCTTTATTTCCATCCGCCTGACCAAACTGGCCGCGGCTTTAAGCGTCCTGGCCAGCCTTTATTTTTCCATCCAGTCTTTCCTGGTGCTTTTGGCCAATGGCCCCTGGCATTACGAATTGGGAGGATGGGCTCCGCCCTGGGGTATCGAGCTGGTGATCGGGCCCTTTACCTGTTTCTTCGGTTGTTTGATCCTTTCCATCGCCCTCTTGACCCTGTTCTATTCCCGGCATCTGCGCCTGCCGGGCCCCATGGGGTTGTGGAAAGAAAAGGTCCTTCACCCGCTCTTGCTGGTCCTGACCGCGGCGGTCCTGGGAATGATCTTCGTCCGGGACGTCTTCACTCTTTATCTCTTGTTGGAAGTTTCCATCCTGTCAGCGGCGGGGTTGCTGGCCTGTTTCGGGGATAGAAATTGGGTCGATACTTTCCACCTGGTCCTATGGGGGAGCGTGTGTGCTTCCTTGTTCCTGGCGGGGGTCATCACGCTTTACGCCGTCACTGGCACCACGCACCTGGATGACATCCTGGCCCAGTTGTTCATCGCCAAGAACGAGGCGGCGGTCCTGACCGGCGGGTTTTTCCTCACCTTCGCCTGGACCTACCATTTCAATTTCCTCTCGCCCTTTTTCTTCCCCAGGCTCCTGAACCACCTGCCCTCCTATGTCCTGGGTTTCTTCTCCTCGGTCATGGTCCGGGTGGCGGCTTATCTGTTGTTCATCGTCTATTTCTTCGCCCTGGGCGTGCCTGGGTTCACCCCGCCTTTCTGGCTGACGGTTTTGGAATACCTAGTGGTCTTCTCTTTCCTGGCCGATTTCTTTTTCGCTTCCCGGCAGAAGGATTTTCAGCACGCCCTAGCCTTCTTGAGCCTGGGCCAGCTCAGTTTTCTTTTCCTGGGGTTCCTTTTGGGGAACAAGAGCGCCCTGACGGGAAGCCTGATGGAATTATTGAGCCAGGTCTTGGTGGTTTCGGGACTATTCCTTATCGCCGAGAACCTGAGGGAGGGGGCGGGCGCCCATCCCCTGTCCCGTTTGGCGGGGTTGGTCCGGCACAGGCCCATGACGGGGCTGGCCCTGGTCATCTTCATTTCCTCCATCGCGGGGGTGCCGCCCACGGGGGGGTTCTTCGGGAAGTATTACCTGATCCAGGGGGCCCTGGAAAAACACGACTGGGTCATCCTGGCGGCCCTAGGGCTGACCATCGCCTTTAATTTCTTTTATTTCGCCAAGCTCACCGGCTTCCTGGTGGAGCACCGAGAAACCTACCCCGCCCAGCCAGCCTCGTCCTTCGCCTCCAAACTGCCCATCCTTCTGTTGGCGGTGGGGGTGATCCTGCTGGGCATGTTCCACCAGGGCATCATCCACGACTATGTGGAACCGGCCCTGCCCAAGGCCTTTCAGAACCTGCCGGTACCCAATGTGCCCTTCCTAGGCAAGGCCGTGGAGTAGTCCTCGGCTTTCGTTGACCAAAAGCCGGTCATCGATGACCAAAGTACCTGTTCTCGGTGACCAAAAGGATGTTCTCGATAACACCTATACCGAGGTCACAAACCGAGGTATATGCCTTGGCTGTGCCGATTCACCAATAAAATAGGTGTATTGGAAATCGGTACTATACCGACCTCTTTAAAATCTTTATGGGAGGGTCGGCATGTACCGGTCCCAATGGGACTGGTACATTCCCCATGGTTATCGATAACAAAGGCATGTTCCCGATAACCAAAATCCCCTGTTCTTGGTGACCAAATGCATGTTCTCGAGAACATTCCCCCCGGTTATCGATGACAAAAGCCTGTTCTCGATGACACCTATACCGAGGTCACAAACCGAGGTATATGCCTTGGTTGTGCCGGTTCCAGGGAACCGGTACCAAAACACCCTATTATCGATAACCACCCCCCTGTTCTCGGTAACCAAAAGGATGTTCTCGATGACCGGCCAACATTAACTTATCCCCGTTTTATATGGTTCCACTTGCACCTGCATACAAACGCATCTTAAATACCCATAGGAGGTTGCTATGAGGACGACCATTGAGATCAAAGACAAGTTGAGAGTTGAACTCTTGAGGCGGGCGACTCAGGAAGGCACAAAGGGGTTCTCCCACATCATTGAAAAGGCTTTGGTGAACTATTTTGACCAGGAGGACAAAACGATGGATCTGCGCAAGAAGGCCCTGGGTTTAAAAGGTTGTTTGAACCGTTCGGAGGCCGAAAAACTTTACGCGGAAACCAACAAGATCAGGGCATCTTGGTGATAAGGATCGAGGAAAAAGTTGATTTGATAGATTTTTTGCCGATTATCCCTTTCAGCGGTCATTCCTGCAAACGTCACTCTTAAGAGAATTTTACACGTGGCAGTTTAGTTCATCGATTTTGATGACCGTTCCACCCTGAATTGCGGGATTGTCAAAGTAACAGAAACCTCCCTGGCGCCAAACCCATAATTAGAAAAGCTCAGTTTAAGACCATTTTAGTGACCTGAAATTGGGCGCTGACTCGGTGGGGGAGGGATAGAATATTTGGGTTGGAGGTTGTCCACGACGGGGACCCATCGTGGACAAAAAAACAACCAGGCATTGGGAGTGAAAATTGGGAATTTATATTTGCGTTTCTGAGATTACATTTGCGGTGGCGTTCCTTCTTTCGGGTGTATATGCGATGAAGTTTTCATCAGAATTGATGAATTATTTAAAAGTTAATTATGAGGGGCGGTATCACGAGCTAACAGGGTCTAAACTGATTGGTGGAGTATGGGTCGTTGGGGGGAGAACATCTAAAGCGTTTGACTATATTTTCAATAAAACAGACAACGAGAATTTGGAAATACTTTCATTAAAGAAACGGGTGAAAAGAGCAATGTTGTTTGTTTTGTTAGCCTGGGTCTGTTTTGGTTTGAATGCTTTTCTCTATATTGTTTTCAGCTCATAAAATGGGTTGTCCACGACCGGGACCCGTCGTGGACAAAGAAAAATGGATAACAGAAAATAAAAAGTGCAGACTCCCCGCACCGCAGCGTGGAGCAGTGAACGCTTAACACTTTACAGGTGTGGCCTGACCCTTTGTGTTCTGGCCCCCTTTGTTTATTGGACTGTCATTATTGAATTAGGGAGTGATATGAAATGATCAAAAAATCATCGATCTTGTTGGCTGTTCTAATTGTCGTTGCCGGCGTTGGTTGTTTTTTCTATTTTTATAACGGTGGTAAAAACCTTTCGGCAGCCGAGTCAATGGAGCGGGAGGGTGACGGAACAGGCCAGGCCGCCTGGGGTAAGGCCCAACAAATCGAAAAAGGTTGGATCGCTGAACAAAACGCGAAATTGATTCCAAGGGAATATAAAAAAACAGTCGTTGAGATAGATAAGCTGGCGGTCTATGAAGATAAATTTTATTTACCTTTAGCGGATATACCCTTCGAGAAAGCGACCCAACTCGGTATCCCAGTTCGAACAGACATCTCCAAGTTTGAGAAAATGAAAGATTCTTTTTCCGTAGAATTGACGGATTTGGGGTCGATCACGTTGAATGGGCAAGTTTATTTTCTGGCCACATACAAAGATAAAGATTCAATGCAATGTTTTTTCTTATATTTACAAACTAAGTTGGGTCTCCAAATGGTGCATTACAGTGAGGATGGGTGTAATGAAATCCATTTCGTAACCCCGAACCCTAAAATGCCAAGTTTTGTATTGGAAACCATTTCTGGTTGCGGGAGCGGACAGGGAAGAAAACTTTACGAGATACAAAAAGACGGGTCCTTAAAAGAAGATGGTAGTTTTGGCGGTTGGCATGCTGGCGGTATTTGTTTTCTTAAGTTGGATGGGGATGAAATATCGGGTGTCTTGGATTCGGCTGATGAAGTTGGTGTGCCGGACGACTTGAAGGTGCGTTTAAAAGGAGTTCGGGGGTTTGACCTTGATAGCGCGGGCGCACAGATCCGGAAGACTCGAATATTCAAGTGGAGCGATGGGAAATTCTCAATACTCTTTGAATATTACGGATTGCCTGAAGAGTAAATGAAACCGCATCCGAAAGGTCCTTTAGTCCTCAAGGATTCAGACAACAACCTAGAGTAACAAAAGGGCCAGGTTTCTTTGTTCGTTCACAAAATATCTACCGGTTCTGATTGAAGCTGTCCATGACGGGGACCCATACTCCCTACGCTCTGTGAGCTTCGGGAGACAGGTCCTGGACAACCGGCCACCACTTATTCCCCCAAAAACCTTCTAATGACGCCTCATCAAGACACTTCATTTTTTCATACTTGAGGGGATAATAGAGGCTCATTTCTAGTAAGGATTAGTGTTGGATATGAAAGAAAACCAAAAAATCGAATGGAAATCATCTTGGAAGGATGAGTATTTAAAATGGGTTTGCGGATTTGCCAATGCTGTAGGTGGGAAACTGATCATAGGCCAAGATGACGACGGCCATATTACCGGAATTGAAGACATCAAAAAATTGATGGTGGATATCCCGAATAAAATCCGTGACATCATGGGGATCATGGTGAGAGTAAACCACCTCAAGAAAATCGGAAAAGATTATTTGGAAATCGTGGTGGAGCCTCATCCTTATCCTGTGAGCTACAAGGGTCAATATTTCCTTCGGAGCGGAAGCACCAATCAAGAACTTAAAGGCGCGGTTTTAGATCAGTTCCTTCTTCGTAAACAAGGGCGACATTGGGATGGAACGCCTGTGCTCACCGCAAAGGTGAATAGTCTGTCCCAGGGTTTAATTAAAAGTTTCCGCGCGCGCGCTCGTGAAAGTGGTCGAATGGAACGGGCGACTCTCAAAGAATCCGCTTCCGGTCTACTCGATAAATTGCATTTACTTGAAGGGAAGCATCTAAAAAAAGCTTCCATTCTTTTATTCCATCCCGATCCCGAAAAATTCATCACTGGGGCATTCGTGAAAATCGGCTTTTTTCGTACCGACGATGATCTTCTTTATCACGACGAGATACATGGTGATCTTTTCAGCCAAGTGGACAAAACCCTGGAACTACTGACAACCAAGTACTTAAAAGCCGGCATCAGCTACCGTGGCGTGCAACGGGTGGAAACCTTTCCTGTGCCTGAGGCGGCCTTAAGGGAAGCTATCTTGAACGCTGTCATTCATAAGGATTACGCGAGCAGTATTCCCATTCAAATCAGCGTTTATAACGACAAATTGATGATCTGGAACCCTGGTACGCTACCCACGGAATGGACGGTAGGAAAGCTGAAGGTGAAACATGCCTCTCAGCCATTCAACCCTGATGTAGCTAATGCCTTTTTTAGGGCCGGGTTGATCGAAGCCTGGGGTAGAGGTATCGAACGCATGGTGACGGCTTGCAAGGCCTCGGGCGTACCCGAACCCGAGTTTCAGAAGGAAAGCACAGGTCTTTGGCTGGTATTCCGTTTCCCGAAAACGCCGGTAGAAACGACGGCAAAAACGCCGGTAGAAACGACGGTAAAAACGCCCGCATTAATTCTGGAATATCTCAAAAAAGAACCAACGGCGACTTTGGCTGAAATATCCCTTGGAATCAACAAATCATTGCGTGCCGTTGAACGGGCCGCTTCAAAGCTAGTTGCAGAAAAGAAACTTCGATTTATTGGGCCGCGTAAGGGTGGTCATTGGGAAGTTTTAAAGCAAAAGTAAAATTGGGCCTTTGAAATATATCTGCGATGATCCCTGAGTTCCTATCAAGACACTTCATTTTTCAATGATTGAGCCGATAATAGAGACAGATCCTAAATAACGAGGTCACACCATGGTCAAGATCGAAGCGGTCATCAAGCCCCATAAACTGGACGCAGTCAAGGAAGCCCTGGTCAAGGTGGGCGTATCCGGCATGACGGTCACCGAGGTGCGGGGATTCGGCAAGCAGAAGGGCCACGAGGAACTGCTCGGGGGCGACACGGTGACCATCGAGTTCCTGCCCAAATTGAAGCTGGAAGTGGTGTGCCGGGACGAGGACAGGGAAAAGATAATGGAAGCTCTCTCAAGGGCGGCCAAGACCGGCAAGATCGGGGATGGAAAGGTGTTCGTGATACAAGTGCAAGACGCCTTACGTATCCGTACTTCCGAAAAGGGCGACCTGGCCCTGCAATAACGACAAAAAAAGAATATTTAACCACCGCCCGTTGGCCTTTGGCCAAGGGCAGTAAAAATCACGAGTTCACCAAGGGCACCAAGAACAACGAAAGACCTTTGGGGTAAAGCAAAGATAGATATTGGATGGAGAAAATCTAGAAGCTTTTTTATGAAATGGTTAACCCAAATTGTGTTTTGCCTTTCTTGGTGAACTTGGTGCCCTTGTGCCGATTATCTGATTAATTCGTTATTGGAAATCGGTACTATACCGACCTCATTAATTGCTTTATTGATGGTCGGCATGGTGGTTCAAATGGTTTGACCTTTTAGTTAGAGGCCCTTCATGACCCGCGCCCTGCTTTCCATCCTCGCCTCACCCGAACCTCCCGCCAAGCCCGAACTCTTGAAGGCTCTTCGGCCCTATGGCTTCAAGAACCCGACGAAAGCCTGGAAGGAGATGTCCTCGTTCTTCCAGAATGCTTTCGACCGGGAATCCTGGGGGGCGGTCGTGCCCCTGATGCTGGTGGAATTCTCCAAGTCCGCGGACCCGGACCTGTCCCTGGCCCAGTTCGTCACCTATACCGAGAACAGCTTCCACCGGACCCAGCTATTCGAGTATTTGCTGAAGGCCCCTTCCGCCCGGGAAGCCCTGGCCAAGATATTCGGGTTGAGTCCCTACATGGCTTCCATCCTCTACCAACAACCAGCTTTGCTTTACTGGCTTTTCGACGAGGACGGGCTCTATTCCAAATTTTCCAAGGTCCGGTTGCTGGAAGCCATGGGATCGGAAGTGGCCACGGCCGACGACCTGGAAGGCAAACTGAACGCCCTTCGGAGGGTCAAGAAACGCCAAATGCTGCGCATCGGCGCCAGGGACCTGTTGGGGCTGGCGGACGTCAAGCAGCTGACCTTCGAGCTTTCCGGCCTGGCGGATGGCCTGTTGGAAATGACGTCGCGGCTGGGCCAGGAAAAGTTGGGACCGCCCCCGGCCGGCGGCCGTTTCGTGGTTTTGGGCATGGGAAAACTGGGGGGCCAGGAACTTAACTACAACTCGGATGTGGACCTGCTATTTCTATACGAGGCTAACGGTTCGGGGGATAAAGAAAAGAGCCGCCGTTATTACAACGAACTTGCCGAGTGGGTCATCCATGCCATGGCCGACCCCAGCCCCCAGGGCAACCTCTTCAAGGTGGACATGCGTTTGAGGCCCGAGGGCATGGGGGACATGGCCAAGACCTACGAATCCTACCTGGAACATTACGAGACCCGAAGCCAGCCCTGGGAATTGCAGGCCCTCATCAAGGCCAGGCCTTGCGCCGGCGACAAGGAACTGGGGGAGCGGTTCCTGAAGGACCTGGAACCCCTGATCTACCGAAAGAGCTTTGATCCCTCCATCCTGAAGGAAATGCGGGAGATCATGAGCCTCATCAAGAAGAAGATGGAGACCAAGGGCAGCGCGAAAACCAATGTCAAACTGGGGAAGGGAGGCATCCGGGAGATCGAGTTCATGGTCCAGCTTTTCCAATTGGTCCACGGTGGCCAAAGGCCGGAGATCCGCCGGGCCAACACCCTGGAGGCCCTGGAGATACTGGAAAAGAACGGCCTGTTATTGAAGGCGGACGCGGTCTTCCTGGCGGAGGCTTACCGGTTCTTGCGCAACACCGAGCACCATCTTCAGATGGTCCAGGGTCTTCAAACCCACACCCTTCCCAAGAAACTGGCGGACATGGAAAGACTGGCCAGGTCATTGGGGTTCAAGCCGCCGGGCGAGGGACTGGCGACCGCTTATTTCAAAGCCTATTTTTTGGAAGTCACCTTGAGGGTGAATTCCCTATACCGCGAGGTGTTCAAGATCAAGGACCGGTTGGACCCCTCCGCCCAAGTGGTCCAGGCGTCCCTGGAGGAAAACAGAGAAGATTTGGAAAGGAACCTGGAAGCGGGATTCTTTTTCGACCCTTCCCAGGCCGCCTCCAACCTGATGGCCCTTTCCCGACGGCTCAAGAAATCCTCCGGGCCCAAGGGCGAGATCCTCTGGGCAGCCTTCGTGCCGGACCTGTTCAAGGGACTGAAAAAAGTGCCCCATCCCGACCGGGCCTTGAACCAGATGGAAAGTTTCCTGAGGGCGACCTCCCTGCCGGACCTTTACATCCGCTATCTGCGGGAAAACCCGAAGCTCTTCGATCTTTTGTTGGAACTTTTCTCCAACAGCCTGTTCCTATCCCAGATCCTCATCGTCCATCCCGGGAATTTCGACATCGTGCTTCGGGCCTTGAGCGAGAAGACGCCCCAGTCGGTGCAGGATTTCATCCAGAACCTGGAGGAGAGGCTGGCGGAGGCTCCGGGCTGGGACGAAAAGTTGAACCTCTTGAGGGATGTGCGAAACGGCGAGATCCTACGGGTAGGGATGCAGGACCTGTTGGGCAAAAGGGACCTGTTCGATTGTTTCGCCGAGCTTTCCCGGCTGGCCACGGCCCTGACCCGCTCGGCCCTGGGCGTGGCCACGGATCAGATGGGGCTGCCGACCAGGTCCCAGAACCCTTCGGTGCCCAAGGGGTTCTGCGTGATGGCCATGGGTAAGCTGGGCGCCAGGGAAATGAATTACGGGTCGGACCTGGATGTCCTCTATATATACGGGGATGAGGAAGGCAAGGAGATCGGCTTCCAGACCTACGTGAAACTGGCCGAGACCTTCGTGAAGACCGTGGCGTCGCCCACCGCCCACGGCATCGCCTACAAGGTGGACGCCAGGCTGAGGCCCATGGGCCGGGAGGCGCAGATGGTCCACTCGGTGGAAGCCTACCGGCAGTATTTCAGCGCTTATGGACAGGCGGCGGAAAGGCTGGCCTATACCAGGGCGGTGTTCCTGGCCGGGGACCGGGAGGTCGCCCTTCAGGTGGAAAAGGAGATAGAAAAGTTCACCTACGCCAAGGGTTTGAGCCGGAAGGACCTGGACGAGATCTACGACATCCGGGGGCAGATGGAGGAAAAGGCCAAGAAAGCCAAGGGCATCGAGATCAAGTTGTCGCCAGGAGGGATCGTGGATATCGAGTTCTTCGTCCAGGTCCTCCAGGTAGCCCTGGGAGAGGAACACCCTGAACTTCGGGTGCCCCATATCCCAACCGCCATGCGGTACCTGAGGGAAGAAAGGATCGTTCCCGTCGAGGTGTTGGACGAGTTGCGGGACGCCTACCGGTTCTTCAGGCTCATCGAGGCCCGCCACCGGATGGTCCGGGAGACGGCGGATGATGAACTGCCCGAGGAGCCGGAAAGACTGGTGCGCCTTTCTTGGCGCATGGGTTTGGGCCATGAGAAGCTGGCGGGGGAACAGTTGGTGGAGAAGATCGAAAGGATCCAGGCGAGGGTGAGGGAATTATTCAATAGATTGCCCGAGTGGGTGAAATTCACGGATTGAACGGTGATGTATTTGAATTCTAAAATAAAAAGCTATTCATTATGGGCCTTATTAGCTCTTGCCATTTTTTTCATCGAATTTCCCTATTTCAAAATTCCTTTTTCCGCGAATGAAGGCATCTTTTCTTGTGTAGCCCAGGAGATGCGGTACGGAGCCAAGTTATACCTGGATGTTTGGGACCACAAGCCTCCGTTGCTTTATCTTCACTTCATTTTTCTTCAAGATATATTTGGCACAGGTGAACTTCCCTTAAGGCTTTATACAGTTCTTTTTCATTGGTTCGACGCCTTTCTGCTCTTTCTTCTGGCTCTAAAACTTGGTTGTGATAGACGAACCGCTTGGATGACTAGTTGGGCTTACGTTTTTCTTATACTGCCGCCTTTTTTCCAGGCATGGACACCCCAGGCTGAAGTCTTGATGCAGCCGTTCTTATTGGCTTCATTTTGCTTGGTATTGGTCGGGAAAAATTGGAGCAATGGTTTATCAGGTGTTTTGTGGGCCATCAGTTTTTTCACTAAACCGACCAGCTTGTTTTTCGCCCCACTTTATTTTCTGTTGGCGCGAAAGGATAAAATCAAAGCTGCTCTTTTCTTCGTTTTAGGCTTGGATATCGCGGCAACGGTCATTGTTTTGCCTTTTCTGCTGGATGGCCGATTCCCTTTATTAAGCCAGGCTATCTGGGGGTTCAATCGGGTTTATTCCGAATGGGGATGGCAAACATTTTTTACTCAATCAGATTACCGCCAAGCCATAGGGCAATGGTATTTGAAGATGCTCCCAATTTATGGCGTGCCCATACTTATAACTTTGGGTTTTCTTTCAAGGGATGTGACAGACAAGTCAAAGGAGGTCATTAACTCTGCTTTATTAACATTGGTTTGGTTTCTTATCGGGGTAATAACTTGTCTTATTAGCGGTTTTTTCCTTACTTATTACTATTTCATGCTGGTTCCACCTTTGGCTTTGGGATTAGGGATGTTGTTTAACAGGATTTGGGGAAGGAAATATTTGTTTGGAGGCTTGGCTGGACTGATGTTTCTTTGTCTTATGGTTCCATGGACGCGGGTATGGTTAAAGGGTGCCGATGGGATCGAGAATTCAGAATATTCGGTGAAAAGGTCACAAGAAGCTAAAGATATGGGGTTATATCTGAAAGGTATTTCCCAAACCGATGATCGGCTTTTTGTATGGTCTATCGAGCCGCAAATCTATGTCTACTCCGGTTTGAAAATGACCGGTCTGCGAACACCTTTGGTGAATCATCTCGTAAAAATGCCTCAAGAGTGGTCTGGGTTGGAAGGATTGTTTGCGGCCAAGCCACCGGATTATGTCGTGATCTCTAATTTTGATCAGCTCATCCCAACTCCCCCATGGTTACCCGATGTCCTCAAAAGGGATTACCTCAAGAAATACTCATTAGGTCATTACGATTTGTTTTCTCGTAAAACCGGACTGACCTGCCCCCGTTCTTTGTACCACTTCCTATCTCACACCATAAGCCCAATTTGTTGAACCCATTAGCGGCATAGGCCTCGTCTTGGGTTCTAAAATCCAAGCTTCGGGAGCTGGCGGCAGTTG